>Ga0314774_1000362_pt1 | contig 38505 bp, 35 predicted proteins | sample MetaGCBIA2018_FD_204515 | JGI IMG/M metagenome (GOLD analysis project Ga0314774, IMG submission 204515) | Cryopeg brine microbial communities from Beaufort Sea near Barrow, Alaska, United States - CBIA 2018 | ecosystem: Environmental > Aquatic > Marine > Coastal | place: USA: Alaska | collected... | reverse complement strand
AGGCCGAGGCGCCAAGGGTATGCCCATAATAACCTTTGAAACTGTTCATAGGAACATTTTCCAACCCGGAACGGTTAAAAGCAACGGCTTCCATCTCGTCATTAAAAGCTGTTGCCGTGCCGTGAGCCGATAAATAATCGATTTCCTTTGCAGATACCTGGGCTTCCCTCAAGGCGTTTTGAATGCTTTTATACAATCCTTCCCCCGTTCTTGAAGGGCCGGAAATATGGTTGGCATCATTTGCAGAAGCTTCTCCTATAAGACTTATAATGTTTGGATCTTCGGGTTTATTGGAACTCAATAAAATAGCCGCGGCTGCTTCGCCTAAACTAATTCCTTTCCGGTTTTTTGAAAATGGCCGGCAAGGCTCAGAACCAATCGCCTGAAAAGAATGAAATCCGGAAAGGACAAATTCTGAAACCAGATCACCTCCAACAACTATAGCCTGATCAAATTTCCCTGCTGCGATAAATCTTTTTGCAACCGCAAGCGCGAGCCCGCCGGAGATACAGGCATTGGAAATGACAATTGGTTCCAGTTGAAAGCCAAAGAAATCCTTAATAACATTTCCCAGTTCACTTAAGTAAACCCGGTTTTCAGGAAAAGGAGATTTCGTCAATAAATCTATATTTCCTTTGGTTGTAGAAATGATCAGTGCTGTTTTGGAGAGGTTTAGATCTGGATTTTTTTCTAAAACCCGGTTGACCGCCAACAACATCATTTGTTCAAGTTTGGTGAATTTTTTGGGATCGCCAATTTTAAAAAATGCTTCGGTTAATAGTTTATTTTCAATAATTCCGGCATAAAATCCTTCAGATGGAAACCTGTTGTTTTTATGAAATCTTAAACCTGAGCATTCATTTTTAATAGCAGCAATATTTTCTTCCGTTGAAAATCCCAACGGAGAGATAATAGCATCATCAAGCAAATAGATCTTCTTCATTTATTCTAATTCGATTTTCTTTTTCCATTCTAAAATAAATTCTGGATAATTAATTATCAATTTCCTGTTTCATCTAAAAAAACCTGAGAAGCTTTGCGTGTAATAAAATTCCCGCAGATCTAAAACGCAGATTTTCGCAGAAAATAAATCAACAGGCAATTCACGAAATAGATCTTCTTTATTTATGCTAACCTCATTTTCTTTTTCCAAACTAAAAAATATTCCCGCAGATTCCCGCAGATCTAAAACGCAGATTTTCGCAGAAAAAAAAACAACAGGCAATTCGGAATAGATCATCTTCATTTATGCTAATCCCATTTTATTTTTCCATTCTAAAATAAATTGAGGATAATTAAGTGCCAATTTCCCAAATTCATCTATAAAAACCTGCACGGTTTCACCTGTACAAACCAGTTTTTCATCACAAAATAGCTTATACTTAAATACAAGTTTAGCGGCTGCCGTTGGAATGTAAGTTGTTTCAACTTTAAAAATATCTCCGTATTTTAAAGACAATTTATGTTCGCAAACAGATTTTACTATAGGTGTGGAATATCCTTGTGCCTTTGCATCCAGATAGGAGATCCCGTTTTTGATGCAAAAATCTTCGCGGCCGTCTTCAAAATACTTCAAATAATTCCCGTGCCAAACTATCTGCAGAGGGTCGCACTCATTAAACCTCACTTTAATTTCAGTATTGGTTACTAATTCAACCTCTTCCATTAATCAACAGTTACGGTTTTCATTTCAGAAGTTGCTATAATTTTGCCTGCTTCATTTCGGGTTTTTGCTGAAACCAAAGTTACCTTCATCACCTCGGCCAATATTTCAACATTGGTAAAAAGCCTGGTTCCTGCTTTGGGAAGCTCTATAATTTCTACTGATTTTATGGAACCTATAAAACCGGTTTTAGGTTTGTCCAATCCAGACAGAAATCCCTGATATCCCCGGTGCAGGGACATGCTTTGAGCCATATGTTCCATTAGACCGGCTTCCGAAAAATTTCCGTTTTCTACAAGAATATTATCAAGAGGAATGTTGAATCCGGTATTTCCAGTAAGCGCAGTGTATTCAAACAAACTGTCAACCATCACAAAAGGATGTTTTTGAGGGATCAGTTCCAGTATTCTCTCTAATAGAGTGATCGGTTCTTTGAGTAAATTTTCTGACATGATTTTGGTTTAGTTGAAATCGTTCCAGTAATCGTAATAATTATACCACTGATGCGGATATTTTCTTACCATTTTTTCCAGGTTTTCAAGATAGGCTTTTAAAATTTCTTTTGCTGAATTTTCCTGACCTTGATAAGGTCTGGCGAAAAAATGATAATGAAAATTTTTCTCCCTCATTATATGTACAAACAAAACAGGAATGGAATTCCTGGCGGCCAGTTTAAAAGGCCCAAGTGGAAACTGCACCGGTTTTCCCAAAAATGAATGTGTATGGGTTTTTGTGTGTTCCAAATACCTGTCTGCTGCAAATACCAGTAATTCGTTTTTCTTTAAGGCTTCATTTATCTTGAAAATATGGGTAAAATCATCCTTCATCACAATTGTCCTGACCCTTGATTTTCCGGTAACCGATTCAAGATAACTTTTAATTTGTTTATGCTCCAAATCTGTAAGTACTAAATTTACAGCAATATTCTTGTCGGCAAAAAAATGTTGTGCCAGGTTAAAGTTGCCTATATGGGCAGTTAGCAAAATCCCCCCCTTTTTTTTCTTCAGCAATTCCCTAATATGTTGAATTCCATCAAATTCAAAGGTGTATTTATGCTTTAAACCCGTGGCAATACCGAGCCTGTCGAGCTGTATCCTTCCAAATGTAAAATAACTTCTGTAAACCTGAAAAGCAGCGCTTAAAGCAGAATAATGAAGCCTTTTTCTGAAAAGATACCAGGTGCTTTTTGTGGAATTAAATGAAAAAATAATAAAATAGGCGGCTACAAAAAGCAGTACAAAATAAGCCGCTTTCAAACCGAAAGTTTTTATTATAAAAACGTACATTTTTAAACCCAAAACAGTACCCCTGGATTTTCCTTTCCATTTAACCATATCTAAGAATACAAGCCTCCGTTAATATTTATAATTTCTCCCGTGATATAAGAAGCTTTTTTTGAAGCCAAAAACGTGACAAGATCTGCCACTTCTTCCGCTTTTCCAAACCGGTTCAGGGGAATGACCTTTTTATGTTCCTTTTCATCTAAATTGGCTGTCATCTCCGAGATGATAAATCCGGGTGATACCGCATTTACGGTTACATTGCGTTTCCCGATTTCCTGTGCCAGGGCTTTTGTAGCTGCCACCAGTGCGCCTTTTGCAGCCGAATAATTTACCTGTCCGGGGTTGCCCTTAAGACCCGAAAGCGAAACGATATTGATAATCCGGCCGTAACGCTGGGTGAGCATATTTTTAAGAAGCGCTTGTGTCACATTGTAAAATCCATGCAGCGAAGTGTTGATCACCGAATGCCAGTCTTCGGATTTCATAAATAAGAAAAGCCCGTCTTTGGTTATTCCAGCATTGTTCACTATCACTTCAATTATTGCTTCCGGATTATTTTGAGCCCAGTCCTCCAGAACATTTTCGGTCAGTTCTGAATTGGAAACATCAAATTGCAGCAATTCACAGGAAACATTTTCAGCTTCCACCATTTTTTTGGTTTCCAGGGCAGCCTCTTCATTGGAATTATAATTGAGCAGGATGTTATATTGTAAATCTGAAGCAAGTTTTATGGCAATTGCTTTTCCAATTCCTCGGGAACCACCTGTCACCAAAGCATATTTTTGTTTCATAATTCGTTGATTCGGGATTCGTTAATTCGGGATTTTATTTATGCATCATTTCCGTCTCCGGACTTCCGACTTTTTATTCTATATTCTCTTTTCTCAACTTCCAACTTCTAACCTCTTACTTCTAACTTTTTTCAGTCTCTTTTCTATATTCTATATTCTTTTTTCTACTTCCCACTTCTAACTTCGTACTTCTAACTTTTTTAGCCACGAATGCACTAATATTATTCTTTCTTTCTTAGAAATGTATTTAACCCAATAGAGAAGGTTCTTTTTTTAAAATTTTTGTTGCCTGATTCCTATTTCACACAAAGACCGCAAAGAATAATCGCAAAGTGCGCTAAAATTTATTACTAACAAACATACTAGAACGCTTAAATAAATTTACTTATCACTTTTTTACTCCAGACTTCCGTCTATGGTCCTCCGAATTTTATATTAAACTTTTTTATGTCTTGTTTCTTGTCTCTTGGTTCCTGAATCCTTTTTCATTTCCAACTTCTAACTTCGTACTTCTAATTTTTTTAGTCTCTTTTCTATATTCTATATTCTTTTTTCTACTTCCCACTTCTAACCTCGTACTTCTAACTTCCTAAACCTCGTTTTCCTTAATAAAATCCTTTACCGTTTCAAGAATTGGGGACAATGGAATATCTTCTTTAAATTCCGGTACGATCTTGTTTAAAATATTCATTTTTCCCCTTGTAGTGGAAGATAATTCCCCGTTAAAATCAAGATATCTCAGGGCCTGAATTATAGTTAACAGTTCTACCGCAACCACTTCAAACGCATTTTCTATCACTGTTTTGGTGATCGTTGCCGCGTTGGTGCCCATACTCACAATATCCTGGTTATCGTTGTTGTTGGGGATGCTGTGGATATACATTGAATTGGAAAGCATTTGGTTTTCGGCAGTAGTGGAAACCGCACAGAATTGCGCGCCCTGCATGCCAAAATTCAATCCCAATACCCCCAGATTCACAAAAGGCGGCAAAATGTTGTTCAGTTTGTCGTTCAATAAATAATTAAGTTGTCTTTCGGCAAGCATACTTACTTTTGTGACTACTAGTTTCAGCTTATCCATTTCAAGGGAAACATAATCGCCGTGAAAATTTCCTCCGTGATACACCTGCTTTCGTTCCACATCAACTATAGGATTATCATTGGCAGAATTGACTTCTTCAATAAGGATTTTTCGGGTGTTTTCAATGGTATCGAAAACCGGTCCCAGGATTTGCGGTACGCAACGCAAACTGTAATATTCCTGAACTTTTTCCTTGAAATATTCCTTTTCAGGATGCTTCCCGCTGTATAAATGCTCATTTCGATCCCGGGTGAGCTTGCTGTCCTTTAAATGTTCCCTCATTTTGGCCGCTACTTTTTGCTGACCTAAATGGAGTTTTGAACTATTCAATTCTTCCGATAAATGATCGTCATAAGCATGTACAATTTCATTGATCGCTGAGGAACAGAAAATGGACCAGTCCAGTAACCGCTGTGCATATATAACGTTTATGATCCCAATTCCCGTCATTGCCGAAGTTCCGTTAATAAGGGCCAGGCCTTCCCGCATTTCAATATGGATTGGATCTATATTTTCTTCTGAAAAAACTTCAGGGGTTTTTCGTTTTATTCCTTTATAAAAAACCTCGCCTTCCCCAATTAAAACCAATGCAAGATGCGCCAATTGTACCAGATCTCCCGAAGCTCCCACTCCACCGTGTTCATAAATAACGGGGGTTATATTTTTATTAATAAGCTGTTGCATCGTCTTAATTACAGATGGATGCACCCCGGATTTCCCCAAAGTAAGGGTATTTAACCGCGCCAGCATTAAGGATTTTACGTACAAAGGCTCCATTGTTTTTCCCATTCCCGAAGCGTGGCTCCTTATCAGGTTATATTGCAACTGGATGCGGTCCTTATCTTTGATCCTATATTGCGCCATTGGCCCAAAGCCGGTATTCACGCCATAAATGATCTTATTTTTGGAAAATTCTTTTAAAAATTCGAAACTGCCCGTAACCTTTTCAATAATTTCTTGACCCAGTTCGATCTTGTCGTTTTGGAATAGGACCTGAAAAAAAGATTCAAAGGTCAATGCATTTTTAATCTTAAACATAGGTCTGTAAAGCTTGTGATTTTGGTTGTTGAGGTTTTAACCCATCTGTTAAAACTCTTAACAAATGTACTATATTTACAACGTAAAATGAAATGGAATGAAAAAGGAAATTGTCGATATCCTTATTATTGGTGCCGGTCCGTCCGGAATGGTTTCAGCCTGTTATCTTCAAAATAGAGGGATTAATGTAAAAGTGGTGGAAAAGGCCGTTTTTCCAAGGTTTAGTATTGGCGAAAGCCTTATCCCGCAGTGTATGGACAATCTTGAGGAAGCGGGTCTTCTGGAAGCAGTTAAAAAAGCAGGATTTCAAAAGAAATTTGGGGCGAGGTTTATAAAAGGTTCCCAGGTTGGGGAATTCGATTTCAGCCAGAAATTCGGAAAAGGATGGGATTGGACCTGGCAGGTTCCCCGGGCCGATTTTGATTTGGTTTTAGCTGAAGAAGCCCAAAATCAAGGTGTTGATATTCTTTTTAATGCAGAAGTGATCAATGTCGAATTTGAAGGAAACAGATCAATTACCACTTTAAAGAACAAAAATGGTGAAACCGGGCAGATTCAGGCAGATTTTATAATCGATGCCAGCGGTTTCGGAAGAGTGCTTGCCAAACAACTGAAGTTGGAGGCAAAACCCCGGATCGGGGCTCATTCTTCAATTTATACTCATATAAAGGAGATAGACAGGCCAAAGGGAAAAGAAGGGGAACTAATCACATTTGAAATTATAAATACAGGAGTTTGGTTTTGGTATATTCCGCTATCCAATGGCAATTCAAGTTTGGGATTTGTGGGACCAAATGAATGGTTTGATCAATTTCCGAAAGACAATTCCGGAGCTTTTCGGGAAATGTTGAAAAATTTGGAATATTATAATGAGCGCTTTGATGAAAGCCCCTTTTTATTTGAACCAATAAAGATGGAAAACCTAGCCAAAAATGTAACCCGTTTATATGGAGATGGCTTTGTGCTGACCGGCAACAGCGCCGAATTTTTGGACCCCGTATTTTCCTCGGGGGTTGCCTTTGCTACCACTTCCGGATTATTGGCCGCTAAACTCACTTTGAGACAACTCACTCACCAAAAAGTAGATTGGCAAAAAGAATATGTAGAATATATCCAAAAAGGGGTGAATGTATTTTCAACCTATGTAAAGGAATGGTATTCGGGGAATTTGCAAAAGATAATTTTGCATCCCAATCCAAATCCCGGGATCAAGGCACAAATTTGCGCGGTTTTGGCAGGTTATGTTTGGGATGAGAGCAATCCGTTTGTAAAAAAACACGAGAGAATAGTAAAAAATGTAGCCGCATTGATCGAAATGGAAGAAAATAATAAGAAAGCTTAGAACATAAATATTTGAGGACAAAGGATTTACTTACAACCTTGAATTTATTCCCGAAAAAAGTTTTAAAAGGTTTGTTTGGTGTATAGGTAAAAGTTACATTTGCAACCGAAAAATACTTGCGAAGTTCATTTAAAAGGAGAGTTGCCAGAGTGGTTAATGGAGCAGTTTGCTAAACTGTCGACGAGCAATTGTCGCATGAGTTCGAATCTCATACTCTCCGCTTGATAATTTTAAGTTCTAATCCAGGTTTAAAGATTGGAATTTGACCCCGATACTTCGGGGTAAATCGAAATTTTACAGTGCAAGCTGTTTATTCGGGATGTAGCGTAGCTCGGTTATCGCGCCTGCTTTGGGAGCAGGAGGCCGCAGGTTCGAATCCTGCCATCCCGACTATAATTGTTAATATTTTAACATATTGAAAGGGTAATTATGTAGTTTTCATATAGTTACCCTTTTCTTTTGTGCTCAAATTTTAACAAATAGTGTTAAAATTAACGTGAACTTTTAGGGATCATGAACAAAAGGTGTCGACTAAGCGAATCTATCAATTACTTTGTTCGTGAAAGATCTTAAATTTTTTACTCCTCTTAATTTTCTTCTCAAAGCTTTTATAGAATTACAACAAATCTTTTGTAGATCAGGAAATATAAAAAAAACTCCAATATTGAATTGAAACTATTCCAAAGTTTCAAGCATTGGCATCATTATATAATTGTAGGTGCGGAGGGCCGTCCGCACCTACAATTATATACATTATCTATTGCCCCTGACTTTAGTCAGGGGCAATAGAATAGAAATGAATTGGGCTTTAGCCCCATATTTTTTTTGGACAAATAAAATGAAGGATACTTAAGTCTAATAAGACTATGCCAGAACTATAGGTGCCAGGCTATTTTTATCTCATTGAAATGAGATGGAATTATGCATTTTATATGGAGGAGTTCTGGGTATGGGGCTAAAGCCCTTTATGATCATTTTTTTAAACCCCTGGCTGAAGCCAGGGGCAATAGATGGAATTGTCTATATCGGAATCATTTTTTTGGACCAGCAAAAGGAAGAGCTTTTTTTTCCCTTTCTTAAATCAAAATGTTCATTAGAAACCTATACAATACAAAATTCATTAAATCAATGTGATCCAATTTCTACACAACTTTTTTGGAATGATTCGACTCTAGATGAAATTGATGCTATTTAAATTGTTTCTACTTGGTTAACACGACCGGGCTATTCCATATTTTTCACAATATTTTAAGGCTTCCCGCATTATTTTTAGCTAAAACTTAAGAGATTATCTCAGGGATATTTTTTAATTTTTAAATAAAAATGAAAAATACCGCGATAAGATTGTTATTGGCTACGACCTTTGTATTAGTTGTGCTAACTACTATGGCGCAATTGAATTTTCTTTTCAGTGCAATATTTTTTCTCACTGTATTTGGTCAGGTACTTTTGATGCATACTGTCTATAAAGTACTCACGGATAAATATACCACTGATAAGACTTTTGACGATTGGTATGAAGATCACCCAATGTCAGACAAAGGTTAGATCTGTTTTTAACTGAGGGATTGTTTTTTTTGCTAAAACCCTTCAGAATTTCCTCCTCCCGTTATCTGAACTTAACAGGGAGCTACTAATTCATTTAAGAAACCACTGGTTTTAATTTAAGAATAGAACTATTATAAAATATGGCTTCTCCTACTCTATTAATTCGAGTAAGTTTTATACGACCAATAATTGATGAAAATCAGTTAATTTATTCTTTTATTGTTTAGTTTTGATCTGGAATCAAAATTAAAAAAATGCAACTAAATCAATATATAGACCATACCATTTTAAAGGCCACAGCTTCTCCAAAGGATATTGTACAACTCTGTGCAGAAGCGATTCAATTTAAATTTTATGCCGTTTGCGTAAATGGATGTTACATTAAGCTTGCGAAAAGCGAATTAAAAAACAGCAAAGTAAAAATTGCTGCTGTGATCGGTTTTCCGTTGGGAGCTATGAGTACGGAATCAAAAATTGGAGAGGCGGCTCAATGTGTTGCCGACGGGGCCGATGAAATTGATATGGTTATTAATATTGGATTGCTCAAAGCCGGACAAGTCGATCTTGTGGAAGATGAAATTGCCGCCATTAAAAAAGCTATAGGAAAGCAGGTGCTCAAAGTTATTATTGAAACCTGTTATCTCACAAATGAAGAGAAAAAAATGGCCTGTCGCGCTGCTTTAAATGCCGGTGCCGATTTTGTAAAAACCTCTACCGGGTTCGGAACAGGCGGCGCCACAATTGAAGATGTAAAACTCATGAAAGCTGAAGTTGGCGACAAACTTAAAATAAAAGCTTCAGGGGGGATCCGGGATCTAAAAACTGCCCTGGAATATATAGGATTAGGAGTAAGTAGATTGGGAACCTCTTCCGGAATAGAGTTGGTAACTTCAAAACAATTATAAATGAGCACACATATACAAGCCAAAAAAGGAGAAATTGCCGAATCTATTTTATTACCGGGGGATCCCTTAAGGGCCAAATGGATCGCCGAAACTTTTCTTGAGGATGCGGTGTGTTATAATAAGGTCCGTGGAATGCTTGGATTTACCGGCACCTACAAAGGCAAACGGATTTCTGTTCAAGGCACGGGAATGGGAATTCCTTCCACATTAATTTATTGTCACGAGCTTATTACAAATTACGAGGTCAAAAACCTGATAAGGGTGGGCTCTGCCGGTTCTTATCAAAAAAATGTGAACTTGCGGGACATTGTAATCGCCATGTCTGCTTCTTCCACCTCCGGCATTAATAATTCCCGGTTTGTAAATTCCGACTTTGCCCCTACCGCAAATTTTGATCTTTTTATGAAAGCCGCTTTATATGCAAAAGAAAATTCTATCCCTATTAAGGCGGGCAATGTACTTTCATCTGATGAATTTTATGAAGATGATCCCGAAACCTATAAAAAATGGGCGGAATTTGGGGTGCTTTGCGTAGAAATGGAAACGGCAGGATTGTACACCATCGCGGCAAAACACAATGTAAATGCCCTGGCAATTCTCACAATATCAGATTCTTTGGTAACCGGAGAACATTTATCGGCCGGGGACAGGGAAAAATCTTTTAGCGATATGATCGCTATCGCCCTGGGATCTATTTAAAGGAAGTACCGAAGTTAGAAATACAAAATTAACATTACAGCCCCAATAAGGTTGCCCCTATTTAATTATTAATTGAAGGGTTTTAAAATATTTTTCCCGCAGATCTCGCAAATTTCGGTAGATATAAATCAGAATTAATCCTAATTCTTACTTCTAATTTTGTACTTCGTACTTCTAACTTCCACCTTTTTGACTTCTAATTTCGTACTTCTAACTTCGTACTTTTTAATTTCCACTTTTTTTACTTCTAATTTCGTACTTCCAACTTTTCTCCTAAATATGCCTGGATAATGTTGGCCTGATTTAATTATCAATTGAAGAGTTTTAAAATATTTTTCCCGCAGATCTCGCAGATCTCCGCAGATATAAATCAGGATTAATTCTAATTCTTACTTCTAATTTTGTACTTCGTACTTCTAACTTCGTACATTCTTCACTTTTTTTTACTTCTAACTTCGCACTTCCAATTTCGTACTTTTTACCCAAAAACGTGTATTTCATCGATTAAACAATGCTTTTAATCGATTATCCAATTAAGTTTCCTACATTAGAGTACCGGTAAAATAAAACCGATTTAAAAATGATGAAACGCTTGGCACTATTATTTAGTTTAATCATCCTTTCCTTCTCTACTGATGGAATGGCGCAGGCAACAGCTTCTTTTACAGCTTCGGTCACTATCATACAACCTATAGGAATTATCAATACTGCCAATATGAATTTCGCCAACCTGGATGCAAAATCAGGAGGGACGGTTGTTCTTGGACCGGACAATACCCGAAGCAGTCAAGGCGGAATTGAACTGACAGATGGAAATACGGTTTCTGCAGCTACTTTTGAAGTTACCGGTCAAGCGGGTTACACCTACTCTATTACACTGCCTAATTCTGATCACGTCCTTACAAATGGTATAGATGATATCATTATCAAGGATTTTACCAGCAGCTTAAAGGATGAAGGTTCTTTAGCAAGTGGTTCTCAAACCCTTCGCATAGGAGCAAGTCTTGACATCAACCCAAACCAACCCCCTGGCAATTACACCAGTCCGGGCGGCTTCAATGTCTGCGTTAATTACAATTAATAGCACTTATTTGAATTTACTATAAAAGGAAATGATGTTTTTTCTCTTTATATGCATTAGCAAATTAAAGTATAGCTTTAATTAGTGTTTCTGTTTATAATGAAATAGAAAGAAAAAAAAGGGTGTTTTATTGCAGTAAATTCGAATAGGAAGTGGTTTATCACGCGTTTTACTCCCCAAATTGTAAGAAATTCCCCTATCCAAAATAGCCTCAACCTGCTTTTTCAACCATTTTATTGCTGCCTTTTTGGTCCAAATGTGCACTTTAACGAGTATTTAGAGAGTTCATCGAAAAAATTAGTGGGTAACACTTAATGCCCTCATATTTGTCCTGTCAACAACGACAAAATCAAATAACTTTTAATACCTACTTATTATGAAAAAAATTACTTTTATCTTGATCGCTTTAATAACTGGAACAACCTTCGCTCAGGAGAATGCTGATGCTACAGCATCTGCTGGTGTTGTTACTGCTATAGATATTCAACAAACAGCTGACTTGTACTTCGGAGCTTTTTTAGATAGTGGAGCTGGATCGATTACTCTGGATCCTTCAACTGCAGGTGCCGGCGACGATATTACATATGGTATAATCGGTGGGTCTACTCCCCATTATGCGACATTTAATGTATTAGCTTCAGAAAATGTTATTTTCAATGTAAGTACAACAGCAAGCCTAGATTTAGATGGACCTGGTACTGAAACATTATCAATTAGTAGCTTTAAATATAATCCATCAGGAACAGGAGCAGGAACAGCTGTTGGTGATGAGGTAGAGATAGAAGTTGGTGGTGTATTGGATATTGTTGGTGGTGAGACTGAAGGATTATATACAGGTACCTTTAATGTAGCTGTATCTTACGAATAAAAAGAAATAAATTGAATCATAAAAACGTCCGCCCTTGTGGCGGCGTTTTTGGTTTCAAAGCATCTTTACAATAAGTTTAATTTAATTGTTTTCTAACATGAAAAAGGCAGCACTATTGTTGTTCCTCTTTTTATCCTTCCAGGGCTTTTCCCAGACCTCTGCTACCTCTACAATTACGGCCAGCGCTACCGTGGTAGAACCTATTCAGATCACAAAATCTGTAGATTTGAATTTCGGGAGCCTGATGGGGAACTTTACCACGGGCACATTGACTTTAGATCCCTATGGGACAAGGACGGTAAACGGGGTGCAGATCTCCAATGCCGTGCCGGGAGGTGTCACGGCCGGAGAGGCTATCGTTACCCATAGCAACAACAATTATTCTATTAGTCTGCCGGAATCTTTTACTTTGTATAACTCAGGAAATCCTGACCAGTTTCTCCTGGTAGACCAGTTTACGGTGAAGCCAATGCCCAACACGGGGGATGAGGGTTCAGATATTTTAAAGATAGGCGCTACCTTAAATCTTGGAGCCAACCAGTTTGCTGGATTTTATACCAATTCAACGGGATTCAACGTAACGGTTTCCTATAACTGAAAAAACGGGAATCTAATCCAGCAATTGATTATGTTTGCCTATATTTGAGCTTCAGTAACATAAGAATTTAACCAATTAGATATCTGGCCCCAATTATGATATTAAAATCACTTCAAACTGCATCCTTTATTCTTCTGACTTTCTTTTTGTTCAGTGCCACTGGTTTTGCCCAGGGAGATTTGATGATCTTGCCCAAAAGGCTGGTTTTTGACGGTTCACAGCGATCCCAGGAGATCAATTTAATCAATACGGGTTCCAATCCTGCCACCTATGCCATTTCCATAATTCAATATAAAATGACCGAAGACGGGAATTTTGTAGAAGTGACAGAACCCGAAGAAGGCCAGAGGTTCGCGACAGATTTTCTGAGGTATTACCCGCGACAAGTGGTTTTGGGACCAAATGAAGCTCAAACCGTACGGATACAGCTTACCCGAACCGGGAACCTGGAAAAGGGAGAATACCGTTCGCATATTTATTTCAGGGCGGTTGAAAAACAAACCGCACTGGGAGAAGAAGATCTAAATAAAGACAAAGGGATTTCCATCAGTATCAAAACCGTATTTGGGATCAGCGTTCCCGTGATTATAAGGGAGGGAATTTCTACCACCACCATAAAACTGAACCAACTGGAACTGGACCGCGATCCGGAAAATCCTTTATTATCCATGGTTATCAACCGCACCGGGAATATGTCGGTTTATGGAGAACTAAACGTGGAACACATTTCTCCCGTAGGCTTAAAAACCGAAATAGGAAAAGTAAAAGGAATGGCCATTTACACCCCCAATACCAAACGTAATTTTGCGTTAAAACTTAAAAATGCCGAAATGGTTGACCTAAACGAGGGAAAATTAAATATCACCTATAAAACGGAAGAGGGAAAAGTATTGGGAGAATCTCAATTCCAGTTGAACTAAATTTCAAGGATGGGAAAAAAAATCTCGCTTTTAATTTCCAAATATAAAGATTTGTTTTTCTAAATTTTATATTTTATTTTAAATGCAAAACCTATAAAAGCCTGCTTGAACGTTTCCCAACTTTCAATGAATAATATAAAATCCCTCTGCTAAAATGCGAGCTTTTCCCCAAAGGAACCTTGTTTTCCTAATTATAGCCACACTTGTTGCTTTTCTTGGAGTAAACACTGTTGTTTGGGGTCAAACAACAACTGGTCCAAATAATCCCGGAACAGGAGCTAATGTTACAGGAATTGGGAATGTCTCATGGACAAATCCAGGAAATATTGCTTCCGCCAGTACAACTGATAATGCAAGGGTAACCCTCAATAATAATTCATCCAATTATCTTCAGGGAAGAAGTTACGGTTTCGCAATTCCTACCAATGCAACCATTCAAGGTATTGAGGTCGCTATAGGAAAACTTCGAGAGTCGGGACAGGGCAATGAAATGTATGACAATCAGGTAAGATTACTAAAAAACGGAAGTGTTACCGGCTCTAATTATGCAAATACAGCTAATTGGACCAGAGATCAAGGCACTCCAGATGTTGTTAATTATGGTGGGCAAACTGACTTGTGGGGTGTTTCATGGACACCTGCAGAAATTAATGCAGGTAATTTTGGGGTTGCAATTTCAGCAAGAACAACTCAAAATATTTATGCTTCCGTATATTCTATGCAAGTAAGAGTGACTTATACCACCACTTCTTCCCCCTCCAATTATTGCACTTCAAATGGAAATAATACTGATGGTTATACAACAGGAATAAGGCTGGTCAATTTTAATACCATAAATAATACTACCATTATTGAGGATAATGATTATTCAAATTTTACCGCAATTTCAACCACGGTAACTAAAGGCCAACCCTATAATTTAACGGTAAATGTAAATACCGATGGAAATTATACAAACAACACCTATGCTTGGATTGACTGGAATCAAGACGGCGATTTTATTGATTCAGGGGAGTCTTTCAACTTAGGAACTGCCACAAATGTTAGCAATGGCCCGACCTCAAATTCTGCATTATCAATTCCAATACCCGCAACTGCCAGCACTGGTTCAACCAGGATGCGTGTTTCTACAAAATGGAATGGAGCTCCAACCTCTTGTGAAACTGGTTTTGACGGCGAGGTAGAGGATTACAGCATCAATGTACTACCAGCAATATCCATCACCACAGGAGCTATTTCACCAACTTCCTATTGTGCAGGAACAACCGTTTCTGTTCCCTATTCAATAACCGGAACTTACAATTCGGGAAATGTTTTTACCGCGCAATTATCTAATGCAACAGGAAATTTTACTGCACCGGTAAGTATTGGAACCTTAACATCAACCACGGCCGGAACAATTTCAGGCACGATCCCGGTTGGTTCCTCCGCCGGTAATGGATATAGAATAAGAGTGGTAAGTAACAATCCTGTAATTACCGGAACTGCTAACGGAAGCAATTTAACTATAAATGCAGCACCTTCTGCCCCAACATTAGGAACAATAACACAACCAACATGCTCCACAGCAACAGGAAGTGTTGTTTTAAACGGATTACCAGCAACTGGAACCTGGGTTTTAACAAAAACCCCTGGAGGAACAACCAGCTCAGGAACAGGAACAAGTACAACAATTTCCGGACTTGCAACCGGTACCTATACTTATAAAGTTACCAATTCAAGTGGATGTATTTCTTCCAATTCTGCAAACGTGCTTATTAATACACCCATAACACCTGCACCAACTGTAGGAACAATTACACAACCAACATGTTCGACAGCAACAGGAAGTGTCGTTTTAAACGGATTACCTTCGGGGTCCTGGAAATTAACCAGAAGTCCAGGAAGTATCATAACCACTGGAACCGGAACAAGCACAACAATATCAAACCTTTCACCGGGAACTTATACTTATACTGTTAGTGAATCAAATCCAGGAACTGGCTTAAAGGCAGACTACTTTAACAATATGACACTCGCAAGCCCGGTTGCGTTAACCCGTACCGATGCCACGGTTAATTTTGATTGGGCGGCTGGAAATCCGGGCTCTCCTATTGGCAACGATATTTTTTCAGTAAGATGGTCAGGACAAATAAAACCACTTTATAGTGAAAATTACACATTTAGAACTACAAGTGATGATGGGATTAGGTTGTGGGTGAATGGCACACAAATCATTAACAATTGGACCGACCATGCTACAGCAATTGATTATAGTACTACCGTAAGCCTAATTGCGGATGTAAAATATGATATTGTTTTAGAATTTTATGAAAATGGTGGAAATGCTGTAGCTCAGTTAGCTTGGAATAGAGTAAATAACACAACATATCAGAGCATTCCTCAATCACAGTTATATCCAGTTGCAGGAAATTGCAGTTCTTCTCCTTCAGCAAATGTGGTGATTAATGCACAGCCATTACCTATACAAAATAATACAATTAGCCCGGATCAAAATGGTTGTGCAGGATTTAATCCACAAACATTAACCGGGACAAATGTTACCGGAGGAGATGGTACTTATACCTATTTATGGGAAAGCAGCACAACCAGTAATTCCACAGGATTTGGTCCTGCAACTGGCACTAATAATTCTGAGGTTTATAATCCGGGAAGTTTATCTCAAACAACCTGGTATAGAAGGACGGTAACTTCCTCAAGTTGTACAGGGAATAATTCCAATGTTATTGAAATCACCTTAAATCAACCCATTACCAATAACCAGTTGAGTTTTTTCAATGGGATTTCCGGAAGTTTATGTGGTACTGCAGATGAAAACGGAAATGTTAATTTATCGGCACCAGCGGAAACCGTTTTTAACTATGTGAAATTTACCAGTTATGGTACCCCAGGTGGCTCCTGCGGGAATTTTACCATTAATTCAAGTTGTCATGCTCTCACGAGTCAAGCAGTATCAGAATCTTATCTGCTTGGTAACAACAATTCCAGTATCCCAGCTACCAATGCTGTTTTTGGCGATCCCTGTGTTGGCACAGTTAAAAAATTATATGTTCAGGCTTCTTATTCCCAACCAATTTGTAATGGGACAGCTCCAGGGACAATTTCAGGAACACTTCCTTCCGGAGGAAATGGGAATTATACTTATGTATGGAAAAGTAGTATTACCGGATCAAATTCAGGATTTACTGCGGCACCTGGATCCAATACATTACAAAATTATTCACCTGGGGTTTTAACCCAAACTACCTGGTTTAAAAGGACAGTAACTTCTTCAAATTGCAGTAATGGATCTCCCGTGATATTGATTTCGGTTAAACAAGACAACATTTGGACCGGTGCTACTAATATTGATTGGAACACTGCCTCCAACTGGGCCTGTAATTCTATTCCTACTTTGAATGCAAATGTTGTAATAAATACCGGTCTCACAAATTACCCCACCTTGAACACCGGAGCTACTGGAATGGCTAAAGATATTCAAATTAATAGTGGAGCAACTTTAACAGTCCTTGACAACACATTACAAATAGCCGGTTCAGTTGCAAATGGTGGAACTTTTGATTCCCAGGAAGGAGGCGTGGCCTTTGTGGGAACTGTCGCTCAAACTATTCCCGCCAATACATTTTCAGCAAACAGGATCAGAAACCTGATCCTAAACAATACTGCCAACGTTAGCTCTTCGGGAACGCTGGAAATAACAGGATTTCTTAGAGTTGAAAATGGGAATTTCAATACAGGAAACGCGCTCACCCTTATCTCCAACACTACTCAAACCGCACTTATAGATGGTTCGGGCAACGGACAGGTTGTTGGATTAGTGAAAATGCAGCGTTATTTGGATGTCGCTTTCGGGTATAAATACTTTAGTTCTCCTTTTAACAATAGTACCGTTGAAGATTTTAATTCTTATGTCAATTTAACCTCTTCATTTCCTAATTTCTATACTTACGATGAAAATCAGCTATACGCCGATTCTGCTTCTACCGGATGGAAAGCTTATACAACTGCCAATGACCCATTGGATATTTTAAAAGGTTATGCCCTGAATTTCGGAGACATCTTAGCTTCTCCAAAAACCGTTGAGATCACCGGAACTGTTAATAATGGCAATCAACAAATTTCCTTGTACAACAATGACAGGTTGTACACCAAAGGCTTTAATTTAGTAGGGAATCCCTACCCTTCCCCAATTGACTGGAATGCCGCTGGAGGTTGGACCAAAACCAATATAGACGATGCCCTATACTTTTTTACGGCCGGAGATACAAACATGTACACAGGAACTTATACCACTTATGTAAACGGGATTCAAAGTGCCGATGGTTTGTCATCGAACATAATCCCATCAATGCAAGGCTTTTTTGTAAGTGTAACTAATCCGGGAAACGCAACATTGGGAGTTACAAACCAGGTGCGGACAAATAATTATACACAAGAATTTTTAAAAGTCAGGGAACCGGACAAAGCTGCATTGATCAGGATCACCGCAGCTTTTGAAAACGAAGGGAGGACTGATCCTGCGGTACTTTATTTTCCCCTTTTTGCCGAACTTTCCTTCGAAAAAGACAAGGACGCGCTTAAATTAATGAATACAGATATTAGAGTTCCTAACATTTACAGCCTTACTCCTGAAAATAAAAAATTGTCTATCAACGCCCTTCCAAAACCGGGGAGCAGTGATGCAAAAAAAATACCTTTGGGCCTAAAAACCAAAAAAGATGGATGGTTGTTCATCGGTTTAAAAGACCTTGAGAATTTACCTTCAAATTTCAATGTTTATTTAATCGATACAGAAAAAAGAATTGGTCAGAATCTAAGCATAAAACCTCAGTACAGGTTTTATGCAAAATCGGGTCAGCACGATACCCGATTTCATCTGATGTTTTCAGAAACCGAGCTCAGTGATCCAGCGATCGCGTTTGATGAGCCTTTTAGCGTGCAAACTGTAGGCGGAAAAGTAATGGTGAGTTTAAACCTGGAACAAGGCCAAAGCGGCGTATTACTGGCCAGCACCGTTACAGGGCAACTCCTGGACAGAAAAAACGTTTCTGAAAAAGAGGTCATAGAAATTGAGGGAATAAAAAGCTCAGGGGTTTACTTTATCAGCATAAACCTGAAAGACGGAATGTTTTCCAAAAAAGTATTAATTCAAAAATAATGAAAATAGCTTATAATCGTACTAGGACAAGAAAGACCATTAATTACCTAATTTTAGGATTGATCTTCATATTATTTAGCGTTTCGGCAAATGCCCAGGAAAACCCGCCAATTCCCCTTCAGATTCAGGTAGATACAGATCGGAATTTAAATTTCGGGACCTTTACCACGGGAAATGTCGGGGACAAAGTAATTCTGGAATCGAATGGCACCCGGACTTCTACAGGCGCCATTTATTTAGTGAGCATGGATCAGGGTTCACCTGCATTATTTACTGTTATAGCAAATCCCGGGACTATAATTCAAATTCAGCCTCCATCGCCGATTAATTTAACCGGAACCAATGGCGGCAATATCACCTTAAATATAGACAGTTACAGTACCGGGCAAAGCTTTATTACAACATCCAATTCAGAGTCTGTTTTCGTAGGAGGAACTCTTACCATTGGTAATCCAAATCTACCCGGGCAATACACAGGCAACTTCAGCCTCACATTTATTCAGCAATAAAAAAGTATCGTACCTCTTGATGCGCCTAATTACCCATTTTTTACCAAATAATTTTATCTCAGGAGTATTCAGATCCTGCTTCTTTATAATTTTATTTTATGGTTCTGGCAACAGTTTTGCGCAGAAACTTTATGAATACGATGAACTTAGCGTGGAAATGCACATTCCGAAAATTGGAATGATGGAAATCCCGGTTGCCATAAAAGATCAGGATGTATATCTGTCGGTTAAATATATGTTCGATTATTTAAAGATCAAAAATGAATTTGTAAATAATTCAAAAGTAATTACCGGGTTTTTACTTCATCCCGATGCAGCTTTCAGGATTGATCCGGTAGGATCACAAATTGTTTTTAAGGATGAAACCTTTCAGTTAACCAATGAGGATTTTATTCAAACCCCTACAACACTTTATTTAAGATCGGATTATTTTGGAAAAATTTTTGCGCTCAACATCGATTTCAGTTTCAGAAGACTCTCTATAAATCTGGATACAGAATTGGAGTTACCTATAATAAGGGAAAAACGACTTCAAAAAATGCGCGACAATTTAAATAATGTGCTTGGAATTGTTACACCGGATACCATCATGGAAAGGTCTTACCCGTTTTTTAAGGCTGGGATGGCAGATTGGGGAGTGAACACCACCCAGCAAAGAAATGGAGAAAGCGATATCCGGTTTAATCTTGGTTTGGGGACCATGATCGCTGGCGGGGAAACAAATGTGCGTTTAAATTATTCGCACAAAGTTCCCTTTACTTCCCGAAATCAGTTTTATCAATGGCGCTACGTTAACAATGAGAGTAAGCTCTTTAAACAGGTAACCGCTGGAAAAATATCTCCACGTGCCACATCATCCTTATTTGGACCGGTATTGGGTGTGCAGGTTAATAATTCCCCCCTGGTGAACAGGAGGTCTTTCGGGACATATACGTTAAGCGATGTCACCGAGCCGAAATGGATGGTGGAACTTTATGTGAACAATGCGCTGGTTAATTTTGTAAGGGCAGATGCTTCAGGATTTTACACTTTTGAGGTGCCTTTAATGTATGGAAATACCACCGTAAACCTGCGGTTCTACGGCCCTTATGGGGAAGAACGCAGCGTAGACAGGGCAATTAATATCCCTTATGATTTTGTCCCTAATAATGAACTGGAATACAGCATTAGTGCCGGAATGGTTGAAAACGATAAAAAAAGTAAATTTTCCAGGCTTAATATCAATTACGGACTTAATAACTATTTTTCTTTTGGAGGCGGGGTAGAATTTTTATCGGGGGTTACTTCCGGGGAAGTGATGCCATTTGTAAATACATCGGTGAGAATGGCTTCCGGCCTGCTATTTTCAGGTAAATACATCTATAAGGTTAAAGCTGATGCCTTGCTGAGTTACAAAACACTTTCCAATTTTCAGATCGATTTGAATTACATCAATTACGATAAAGATCAAACCGCGATCAATTTAAATTACCTGGAAGAACGCAAATTAACTTTGTCCATGCCCATCCACAATAAGTTCTTTTCTGCTTATACAAGGTTTAGCCTGAACCAGATAATTTTGCCGACTACTGAATTTACCAAGGCGCAACTACTTTTATCCGGAGTTTTTATGGGAATAGGCACAAACCTTACCACCTATGGTTTGTATAACGACCGGACAATAAAGCCTACAATTTACAGTACACTTTCACAAAACTATCGCCTGCCTTATCAAGTGTTGTTTTCACCACAAATTCAATACGAATTTAGTTCTCAAAAATTTACCAATATGGAATTAAGCCTGAATAGGTCAGTTTTTGAAAGAGGATTTATGAATTTAGGTTATGAGCACAATTTTGAACGGAATACTTCTACTTTTCAGGTAGGATTGCGCTATCTATTCGATTTTGCACAAACCTCTGTATCTTCCAGAATTGGAAACCAGAATTCATCTTTTACTCAATCGGCCACGGGAAGTTTTCTGTTTGACGACAGCACCACTTATCTAACTTATAATAACCGCAGCAGCGTTGGAAAAGGCGCGATCACCATTATTCCGTTTTTGGATCTCAATTTGAATGGAAAATTGGATAAAGATGAACCCAATGTTACAGGTTTAGGACTGAAAATCCTTGGAGGAAGGGTAGTTTACAATGAAGATAAAACTATCATCAGAATCTACGATTTGCAGCCTTTCAAGCAGTTGTTAATTGAAATAGACCCCATAAGCCTTGACAATATTGCCTGGAAAGTCAGGAATCCTGTTATTGCGATAGAAGCTCTCCCAAACCAATTTAAAACCCTGCATATTCCAATTGAAGTACTTGGGGAAGTCGCGGGAATGGTTTATTTTAAAAATGATTCTGGAACCAGTGGACAGGGAAGGATCATTGTAAATATCCTGGATAAAAACGGTGAAACTGCAGCGAGGATTTTAACCGAGGGTGATGGTTATTTCACTTACCTGGGATTAAAACCGGGTAAATATAAAGCCGTAATTGATGCTGATCAATTGGAAAACCTGGGTTATTCAGCTTCACCTGAGGAATTCCCTTTTGAGATTTTAATTGATAAATATGGCGATATCGAAGACACTTTGGAATTCGTGTTGGAAAAGAAAACGAACTAATAATTGATACTCACGATTTCCAACTCCTGCACCTTACCTGCCATAAATACTTCCGTTTTTTCATTTAATTTCTTCCCGGTTAGGGCCTTTGCTAAAGGTGCGACAAAAGCGATCTTATTTTCTTTAATATTTGATTCGTCTACGCCAACGATTTGAAAGCCTATTATTGATCCTTTTTGTTCTCCCGATAAAAATTTGAAGGAAACCAATGCTCCAAATCTAACTTCGTTTTGAGATTGATCCTGAGGTTTTAATATTCTGGCAGATGAAATTCGGTCATTCAACAAATTGATTTTTCCATTTAAAATTGCCATGGCATGTCTACGTTCTTTCCCCTCAACTAAAGTGAGATTGGATATTTCTTCTTCCAGGGCAGATTTTTCCTTAATTAGCTTGTCATAACCTTGCGGGGTCACATAATTTATGGTTCCTGGAGGCAATGCTGCTCTAGGTGGAATAAATGGTGGTTCTTCCTGATCTTCTTCTCTTACAAATCCCCGACTCATAGTTGTTGTTTGGAATTAAATTTCCGATAATTTTATTTCACTGTTCAATAATTAAGAATTATTTATCAGAATTTTCTCAGAAAATAAATCGCTAATTCTAAAAAATAGAAAATAAAGAAATAGACAAAAATTTGGATAGCACAATAAAAGGTTAAAACCTTGAATTAATTGATGGTTTAATTGAAATTCAGTAAATTAGGAACCGGAATAATTTAGTCTGAAAATTAAAATTTTCACTAATTTTACAAATGATATTGCCCAAATAAAATGACTTTAAGCTCGAAATCTGATTTAACAACTTAACCATGGCATTCAATTTTTTAAAAGGCTTTACCCGGTCAAATATGCTGAATGAAACTTATGAATATTGTATGGATTTATTGGAAAACAGCCGGTGTAAATCCTTACCCTTTCATAGTATAGAACATACCAGGGATGTTTTTCAATATGTAAAGACAATTGCCGATTATGAGGGAATTTATGGATCGGATCTGGAACCTATTTTAATAGCAGCACTTTTTCACGATACCGGGATGGCAGAAATCTATGTCAATCATGAGGATCAAAGTGTGGTTTATGCTTTGGAATATTTAAAAAAGCAGAATTATCCAGAAGATAAAACCAAAACTGTGATCGCTTGTATTTTGTCTACAAAAATGCCGCAAAGCCCCAAAACCCTTGCTGAAAAAATTATTTGTGATGCAGATCTGTATCATTTAGGAATTGAAAGCTATATTTTCAGAAATGAACGTTTACGGGCGGAATGGAAACAATTTTTTAATATTGAATATTCTGAAGAGGAATGGTACTCCTTGAACGTCGAATTTCTCGAAAAACAAATATTTCACACTTCGTATGGTAAAACAGTACTTGAAAACAGAAAAGATTTGAATTGCAAAATGCTCAAAGAAAGACATGATAACTACAAATTTGAATCATAATTTTTGATATATTTAATTTTAATATTTTATAGAAAAGGAATTTTAGTCAGTAATCCGGTTCCTTTTTATAATATATAGTGCCTCCCCCAATTTTTTAATTTACAATCTATTTTTTTGTGAAATTTACACAGCAATTCGTTGGTATTTAGGAGATAGGATGAATATCTAAGGGATGGTTTTTCCAAAAGAGAACTAATTATATGGATAATTTTATATCAGCCAAAAAAGACAGTTAATACTTATGAATTCTATTTTAGTAATTGGTTATGTTTGGCCTGAACCTAATTCCTCGGCAGCGGGAACGCGGATGATCCAGCTATTGGATTTTTTTCAGTCTGAAGGTTATTCGGTAACCTTTGCAACAACGGCATCCGAAACTATCCATATAGAAAATCTAAAAATACTGGGGATTAAAACGCAAAAGATCGAATTGAACAATTCAAGTTTTGATGATTTTATTCAAAACCTTCAGCCGGAAATAGTAGTTTTTGACAGGTTTATGATGGAGGAGCAATTTGGCTGGAGGGTTAGTAAAATTTGTCCCGATGCGCTAAAAATTTTGGATACGGAAGATCTTCATTTTCTGAGAAATTTTAGGGAAAACGCCTTCAAAAACAAGAATCCAGATCGTATTTTACTCAAAGAATCCGAATTGGCAAAGCGGGAAATTGCCAGTATTTACAGATGTGATCTCAGTCTTATTATTTCAGAATCGGAAATGGCGTTGCTGCAAGAACAGTTTAATATTCCCCGAAATTTATTGCTTTACCTGCCATTTCTTCTAAACCCTATTACCAATGATACGGTCATGCAGCTACCGGGTTTTGAAGACAGACAACATTTTATAAGTATCGGAAATTTCAGGCATCCACCTAATGTAGATGCCGTTTTATATTTAAAAATGGAAATTTGGCCTTTCATTCAAAAACAATTGCCAAAGGCACAAATGCATATTTATGGCGCCTATTCTACAGCTAGGATCACCCAGTTACATTCACCAAAAGAAAATTTTCTAATTAAAGGTTGGACAAATAGTGCTCCTGAAGCTGTAAAAAATGCAAAAATAAGCCTGGCCCCGTTGCGGTTTGGGGCAGGTCTAAAAGGAAAATTGATAGAAGCTATGCAATGTGGAACCCCAACGGTAACCACGAATATTGGGGCTGAAGGAATGCACGGAAATTTGTGTTGGAACGGATCAATTAAAAATACGCCGGAAGATATTGCGAATGCCGCGGTAAGCCTGTATACTTCTGAAATAAAATGGAAGCGGGCCCAAAAAAATGGGTTTAACATTATCAACTCCCGATATTCAAAATCTGATTTTCATAAGGTCCTGCATTCCCGGATCAAATTATTGAAAGAGGAAATGAAAATGCACCGCCAAAATAATTTTATTGGTGCCATGCTAACGCATCACAGGACAAAAAGCACTTATTATTTATCGAAATATATCGAAATTAAGAACGAGTTGGAACGATTAAAAAATTCCAACGGCATTTCATCCTGAACCCAGTGAAGAATCCCGCGTAATGATAGAATTGAGATGTGAGTATTGAGATGTGAGATAAAGTTTCGCGATTAATGTTGTTTGGATTTCCAAAAAAAACACTGGACGCAGTGAAGAATCTCACGTAATGATAGAATTGAGATGTGAGATAAAGTTTCGGGATTAATGTTGGTTGGATTTCAAAAAACACTGGACGCGGTGAAGAATCTCACGTGCCATTTGGACAAAACCACCCTGGCATGTCATTCTGAACGCAGTGAAGAATCTCACGCTCTAATTAGGCGAATCATAAATATAAACCAATAACATTTTCACTACTCCAAACCCACACTCACAGCAGGGATTCTTCCTCGCCCAAAAGCTCGTTCAGAATGACAAAAACCATCGGGAAATGTCATTCTGGACGCAGTGAAGAATCTCACGTAATGATAGAATTGAGATGTGAGTATTGAGATGTGAGATAAAGTTTCGGGATTAATGTTGGTTGGATTTCCAAAAAAAAACACTGGACGCGGTGAAGAGTCTCACGTAATGATAGAATTGAGATGTGAGATAAAGTTTCGGGATTAATGTTGGTTGGATTTCAAAAAACACTGGACGCGGTGAAGAATCTCACGTGCCATTTGGACAAAACCACCCTGGCATGTCATTCTGAACGCAGTGAAGAATCTCACGCTCTAATTAGGCGAATCATAAATATAAACCAATAACATTTTCACTACTCCAAACCCGCACCCGCAGTAGGGAATCTTCCTCGCCCAAAAGCTCGTTCAGAATGACAAAAAAACAGGTAGATCTCGTTCAAAAAAACAAAACCGGAATTTAATAAACCGCCGCAGGTTCTGCAACACGTGAAAACAATTTTTCATGCAAAGCCTTTAGGGTTGCAATTTTGTTTTTGGTGGCCACTAAAAGTGAAACATTATTGATACTTCCACCATAGGAAATCATACGTACCGGGATATCGTTCAAAACTTCAAACAATCGCGGAGTGTTTTTATCCTCTATTAACCCCTCTCCCACCACGCAAATAATACTGTGTTCCATTTCAACAGTTATTTCGCCGTAAGCTTTCAAATTTTCTAATATCGCATCAAGGTTTTTATTGTCATCAATTGTGAGCGAAATGGCAATTTCGGAAGTTGTGATCATATCGATCGAGGTTTCATGCGTGTCGAAAACTTCAAACAATTTTTTCAGGAACCCATGAGCCATCAACATTCGGTTTGATTTGATTTTTATGGCCGTAATACCGTCTTTAGCAGAAATAGCTTTTAATCCGCGGCTGGTGACTTCAGATGAGATCTTGGTTCCCGGAGCCTCGGGGGTAAATGTGTTTTTAAGGTAAATGGGAATATTTTTATCAATTACCGGGGAAACGGTTTGAGGATGCAATATTTTCGCGCCAAAATAAGCCAGTTCGGCAGCTTCCTCAAATGTTAGATGAGAAAGCCGATGTGTATCTTCTACATATCTTGGATCGTTGTTATGGAAACCATCTATGTCTGTCCAAATCTGGATAGCTTCAGCATAAATTGCCGCACCCAAAATAGTAGCTGTATAATCGCTTCCACCTCGTTTTAAGGTATTGATACAATTCAATTTATCTATCCTAACAAATCCCTGGGTGATAAAAATTTCATTATCCTCCATCCCTTTAATATACTCCTGAAAAAATTCCCCAACTTTTTCAGTATCAGGATTTTCAAGATTGGAAACATGCATGAATTTTTTAGCATCCAGCAGGCTGTTCTTTACTCCTGAAGCTTGAAGAAATCCGGAAAAAATATATGTGAGCACAGTTTCTCCAAAAGTCATTATTTTGGCTTCGGCATTTTCAGAAAAACCACCTACAAAAATTTCATTCAGGCCATCAAATAGATTTGAAACATGAGATTTTATTTTCAGATTTTCCTCCTTTTCGGAGATTAAAGCATCTACTAAATCCTCATGTTTTATTTTTAAAGTTTTAACGACATATCCTGCGTCTGCAATGTTTCCAGATTTAAAATATTCCGTAATATTCACCAATTCATTTGTCACACCGGACATAGCAGAAAGCACAATTAATTTCTTTCCGCTTACAGAATTTATAATATTCTTTACATTTCTAATACTCTCAGAAGATCCAACTGAAGTACCCCCAAATTTTAATACTTTCATAGGTAAATTTTTATTATTTTTTTATAGGCCTTTGAAATTCAGATAGATATTTATTGGTATTACAATAATAATATCCTATAGCTCATTTCAATCCCTAAAAATTTATTCGGCATAATTAGCCAAAGATTGGCTAATTGGAAAAAAGAAGATTAATTTTATATACATTTGCACAAAATGTATATTATTTAACAATGAAAACAATTACTTCCTGTGTACATAGTATGTTGCGGCATCAGCCATTTTTGGATGATGCTCTGGCTAAAGACCTCATAAATTTCAGTTCTTTGGCCATACACCTGCAACCAGAAGTGGAAAAAGAGCTGCGGAAACCTGTGAAGCAAGGTTCTATTATAATGGCTTTACGCCGCTATAACCCAAAGAAAAATCTTTTAAAGAACACCAATTTAAGAGATATGGGGGATATTTTAGTGCGCTCCGGAATTACCGAATACACCTATTTAAATTCTAAAAGTATCCTTGCCAGCCATGCCGAATTGTTGAATATTGTAAAAGACGAGCTTGGAATTTATCTTAATTATTCCAGCAATTATCAGGAAAGCAATATCTTAGTGTCTGCAGATCTTAAAGAAACCGTAGATAATTGTTTTAAAAATGAGATCCTGGTTTCGGTAAAAAATGAATTGTCCAGTATTACTATCGCTTTACCAAAAAATAGTTCCAAGACTGTAGGGTTGTATTTTTACATTTTTAAGCTTTTAGCTTATGAAGGAATCCCAGTATTTGAAATGATCTCAACCTCAAATTATTTTGCTTTGTTTCTGGAAAAGGAATATATTAATCAGGCTTTCTTATTGCTCAATGAAATCAAAATTTCATAAAAGAAAAATTATTAATTAATTCTACCAATAATCAAAATATACGCCGGTCATTGCCACTGCTGTAATGAGGATTATAATAATTATAACGACCAATGTTGTTCCAAAGCGGTTTTTTATTTTGTTTTGTATGATATATTCTTCAGGTATTTTATTGTTTTTATCCGTGATTGGCATATAAATGTATTATTATATTTTAAAAAAAGTAAACCTTTTTAAAATATTGTTAAATATAAGAATTATAATTTTTTAAAAGCTCCTTCTTATTTAAAATTTTCCCAATTCAACTTGTCGTTTATTTGAATCTTTCTATTTTCACTAGTATAAATTAAGATCTAAGAAATGAAAAATATTTTAAGGGCAATTCTCGCTGGTTGGGGTGCTAAAAAATTAGGTGGTGGTTGTGGCTGTGTTGGAATTGTCATTGTTTTTATAATCTTATGGGTGATCCTGGGGTTGCTTGGGTTAAACTAAAAATGTTATAAAAAGTTACTGGATTTCAGTAAGGCTATCAATCTGGACCAAATAGTAAATTTTTATTTTTTTTCGGCCCCATTTTCTAGCCTTTTTCACATTTTCCCCCATATAAATATCAATTTTATTCTTCCAGCGATGGTGCATTTTATCCTTCACAAAATAAACACCTTCCAGGCCATCTATGCGAACAGGGGTATTATAATCGAAGCCTTTTTTAATCAAATCCCGGGAAACGGCTATCACCTTAATACCAGGTTTCAAGGTGTCTCCCCAGGCTGTAATTTTGGGATTTCCTGCTCCAGTTTGTGACACCACCGAATTATATGCTGAAGCTGAAACAGTTAAAGAATCCCATACTTCCAAAGGAACTTCTGCTTTATTAGAAGAAAAGCCGCAACCTGATATCCCTGCTGAAAAATATACCATGGTTATGATAAAAAATAACTGGGCTATTTTTATATGAATCATCTTACGCAGGTTTATTAAGTTGTTCATTCTAACGCTTTAAATAAAAAGATATTGAGTGTTTTGACAGAATTCAACTTATAAGTTCCAACCACTTCTATATTCACGATTTACAAATTGGTTTGCTTCATCCAAATTTGTCACCCTCATATTTTCCGAATCCCAAATCATTTTTAAATCTCTTCCGGAATACTCATAAACAGTTTTACCTTTCTCGTTCTGTGAAGCTTTCCTGATATCCTGACCTCTTATGGACAGATTGGCAATTAATAAAGTTTCGGTTAACGGGCCTGCAATTTCAAAAGGGGAACTCAATTCCTTTTTTCCATATCCTGCAATAGCCGCATCAACCCATTGCCCGTAATGACCATTGGCACCGTCTGTGACTCTTTCTATGGTTTGGGGAACAATTACCTCGTCGGTTCTGGAAGTTGGCAATAACCTTGGATTCTCACCGTAAGTACCGCACATCATTTTCCCCTTGGTTCCAATAAATAACACTCCATTTCCACCATCTCCAAAAATTTCATTGGGGCCTAATTCTTCAGGACGCATAGGTTTTATTCCACCATCCATCCAGTGCAAAGTCAAATCTCCCTCAGTTTTTTCATTTTTAGGGAAAGTCATAATTACATGGCTTGAAGGAGGACAGCTTTCAGGAAAATAACCCCGGTTAAATTCACCTACATAAACACTTCCTACACTGCTTTGCACATCCTTTGGATACTTCAAGTCCAGGACCCGGTACGGTGCTTCTATCAAATGATGTCCCATATCCCCTAGTGCCCCGGTTCCATACTCCCACCAACCACGCCAGTTGAAAGGCACCAACCCATTTATATAATCCTTTTGAGGGGCTGTCCCCAACCACAGATCCCAGTCTAATCCCTGCGGAACTGTTGCTGTTGTTTGCGGCCAGGGAATTCCCTGCGGCCATACAGGCCTGTCTGTCCAACAGTAAACCGTATGGACTTTTCCAATTAGATCGGCATTATACCATTCCCGAAGTTTTCTAACTCCGTCCCCAGAAGCTCCCTGGTTTCCCATTTGGGTCACAACTTTATAATTTTTGGCTGCTTCGGTAAGAAGTCTGGCCTCGTAGATATCATGGGTTAATGGCTTTTGCACATACACATGTTTTCCCATTTCCATAGCCGCGAGGGCTTGTATTGCATGGTTATGATCTGGGGTTGAAACAGAAACCGCATCAAAATTCTTGGATTCTTTATCAAACATTTCTCGCCAATCCTTGTAATATTTGGCTTTAGGAAAATTTGTTAAAGAAACTGCCGCCCTTCTGTCATCTACATCACATAAAAATCCAATATCGGCTCTTCCTGTGTTGGCAAAATTCTGAATATCGCTTTGTCCCTTCCCGCCTACTCCTATCCCGGCAACTATTAACCGGTCACTGGGAGCAACAAACCCGGGCCCACCCATCACATGTCGTGGAATTATCATAATGCCGGTAGTTACGAGGGCTGCATTCTTAATAAAAGTTCTTCGGGAATTGGATTTGTTACTTTTTTTCATAAAACCATATATTTTATAGGGTTAAAATTTAGCAGAGTTAAAAAATAAGCATAATACATTAAAAATAACTCAATAATTGTTGTTTTTTTATTATTAAAAATTTTTCAGAATTGAAGACTTCTGATTATTTACCCTAAAAAGATAAAGTGAAATGAACAATAGAAACTCGCATATAGAGTGGCTTTTTAAAAAATTTGAGGCTGACATATTTTCCGATTACAATCTATTATCTGAAATTTTTTCAGGTTTAATTGTTGAAATTGCGAATTATATAATATTAAGTGACGATATTTCGAATTATAAAGATTTTTCGTGCGCATTCAAGCAATCTACAGAGCCAATCTTTCTTTTTCCGGACTTTGGCTTGGTTTTGGCACACACCTTAATAATAAAGTAAAAATTGAAAATAGCTTTCCACAAAAATATTGTGTAGGGTATTTTTTAAAATTGAAAAAACAATATTATGAGTTTAGTAAAAGAAAATGACACGGTAAAAGTACACTACACAGGTAAATTGGCAGACGGACAAGTTTTTGACAGTTCGGAAGGAAAAGATCCAATAGAATTTACCTTAGGACAAGGTCAGTTGATTCCAGGTTTTGAAAAAGGCCTTATCGACATGAAATTAAATGAGAAAAAAACCATTAATATTCCCAAAGACGAAGCTTATGGTGATTCTCGCGAAGATTTGGTTCAAGAAGTTCAAAAAAGCGAACTTCCAGAAGAAATCAAACCAGAAGTTGGAATGGGACTTGTTTCAAAATCTCAGGATGGAAGAGAAATGAATTTGGTAATTGCCGAAGTTAAAGAAGAATCTATTGTAGTAGATGGAAACCATCCTTTGGCCGGAAAAGACCTAATTTTTGATCTTGAAGTTGTAGAGATTAAAGAAACTGAGATCAAAGAATAATTTTATTGATATTTTTTGTCAGGCCTCACAGCTATTAATACCTGTGAGGCCTTTTTTTATGACAAATTTTCAAGACAATACAGCATCTTTACTGAAACCTGTTTCTATCAAAACTTCTAAATTAAAATCAGCATTTATTGTTCTCAAATCCCTCCTTTCTAAATCTTTATTGGTTAAGTTTATTATAAAACTTCTATTAATAAATTTTGGATTTCTATCTTTATGAATCTTGAAATAAAAGAAAAACAATAAATTATGAAAAGAAAAGGTACAGCCGTATGGAACGGTACATTAAAAGAAGGAAAAGGAACTTTAACTACACAAAGCGGTGTCCTAAAAGGAGCTCAATATTCATTTACTTCACGTTTTGAAGAAGGAATTGGTACTAATCCTGAAGAACTTATAGGAGCGGCACATGCAGGATGTTTTACGATGCAACTTTCTGCAAATTTATCCAAAGCCGATTTTACTCCCGGAAAACTTGAAACAACCTGTGAAATTACGCTTGAAGAAGGGACTGTAACCAAATCCCATTTAATTCTGAGCGCTGAAGTTCCAGGTATTGAAAAAGCAAAATTTGATGAAATAGTGGCCGATGCCAAGAAAAATTGTCCAATTTCAAAACTTCTCAATGCTGAGATCACTTTATCGGCTACTTTAGTTGGATAATATATTTCCCAGTTGTTTTAATAGTTAAGGAATACTCTTAAAGGCCCAATGAAATTAATTTCCCGGGCCTTTATTATTTTTAACGCAAATTTCAAGTGCACTATAAATCAATGTTTTTAACCCCGGTTCCATTTTATTATGGGACGTAAACTTTTGGTTGACTTCCAACTCAATTCCGGAATATTTCTTCGGAAATTCGTTTCGCAAATAAGTAGTAAACCCATCTGCAATTCCCAAATAAGGGTAGTTATATCGAATTTTCAAAGAAGGTGATTGTAGTAGAAGTTGCTGTTTAAGGTTTTTACAAAAGCTTTTTTCTCTGGCTTTTGAAGGATCATAAAGTAAACCTATATCGGCATTCCTGTAATCTCCTTTCCATACCGGTGTAAAACTGTGAACGGAAAAATGAAGTACCTCCTCCCCTTTGCCAATAAGTTCCGAAATATTTTTTTCAACCTCATATCGGTAAGGGAAATAAAAGGTTTCAATAAGTTCACTTTTTTCTTTGTGAGAAAGGGCAGTTGTAAATTCTGAAAACAATTTAGGATGACCCTGCGAGCGGTTAATTTCAATTAGCAATCTGCTAATTGTGTTTGATTGGCTGAAATAAGCCAGTTTTGAAAGATGATGAAACAGATCCAGCGCGCCCAGATCCAAACCCCGATGGGAATTCAGGGCTTCCTGAGCATCCGCAAACAGCAGCAAATATTTTGCCGGGATATCATTGCCACCGTGTTCACAGGTAAGCACTAGTTTCATGGATTAAAAAATTTGTTTTTGGCAAGACAGGTTCCTAATCTATTATAGACCTCCTTAAGATGTCTTTCTGAAAAATCTTCTCCAACTGCCCCTAATATCCGGGTTGACAAACTGCCGTTTTTCAATAGGAATTCAATGCTTTTCTGGTGTTTAACTGAAATATGTTCCTGTTGCCTTTTATAAAGTTTTTCCCATATTTCCCCTGCAGTATATTCCTCTTCAATATCAAACAAATTGAGATATCTCATATCTGTGATCACCGTAGTTTCTGCGTCTTTAATTACATCGTTAAAAATTGCGAACAATTCATCTTCATGCCAGGATTTTTGATCCTGGAGTGAAACTAATTCTTCACTTACCATAAGTTTGAGTACTTCAATAATTAAAATCGCGATTGAAATATCGGCTTTGGGGCATTCCTGAATATCGATCACCCTGATCTCAATGGCATTTCTGTCAAACCTGGCAATGGCACCGCGGGAATTCAAGAAATGATGGTCCAGAATTTTTTCAACATCGTGCGGTTTAATAGCCTTGTTGATAGGTTCAAAAATATCCCGGTAATAATCTTTTTTGGTGAAAACCTGCTCGGGGATCACCTTTCCCGCCATTTCCGGGATTTCTTTCTGATTTGTTTTATATACATTCAGCCGGGCATCTTTAAACCCTGTAGCTTCTCCTTCAAAAATAGGTGAGCTCGCACTCAAAGCGGGGATTATTGGCAATAAAATACGAATTGCCGCGTGCAGTTTTTCAAATTCGGCATCATCAAAAAACGGCAGATTGATGTGCATACTTTGCACATTGCTCCAACCGTGCCCCCTGCAGTCAAAAATGCGGTTATACAGCTCGTAAATTTTGCTGTAATTGTGCAACCATAACTTCATTTCTGTATCTGGATGCATCAGGGGATGTGATGCTGAAGGCCATAATTTAGCATCCAACGGTTCTAAAAGTTTGTTTATTTCATTGATGTTTTCAGAAAACAGTTCATCTAAATCTTCAAGATCATCTGTTGGGCCATTGGTTTTAAGTTCAACCACATGTGCCACCAACTCATTGCTCCATTCAATTTTTCCATTGTCGATATCCGAAGTGATAGCCCCGCTTTTAGCGATCATTAACTGATCTACAATTGGAGCGACTTTGAGATTTGAATTACTGACCAACATATATTCCAGTTCAATGCCGAAAACTTCAAAAAGGTGATAACTCATAGTTGCTTTTTTTCCAAACGGTTTTTTAATGCCGATAAAATATCGATATAAACCTGATCTCCGTAAAACCGGTCTTCAACCCCAAAATCGATATTGGGATTGTCGTTGATCTCAATTACCAATGGCTTTCCGTTTACCTCTTTTACATCAATTCCATATAAACCCTTCCCCATCAATTTAGCCGATTTAAGCGCGACGCTTAAAATCTCTTTGGGAACTTCTTCAATTGGAAGGCAATCTGCATTGCCATCCTGATCGTCTACATTTTTTGCATCCCAATTGTAAATTTGCCAATGGCCTTTTGCCATATAATACCGGCAGGCATAGATAGGCCTGTCGTCCAGGATCCCTATACGCCAGTCATATTCAGAAAAGGTGAATTCCTGGGCAATAATAAGTTCAGATTTTTTTAACATCACATTTACCAGTTCCTTAAACTCCTCCTCAGTTTCGGCCTTTTTGACCCCAAAAGAAAAAGTTGAATCAGGCGATTTTAAAACACAGGGCAAGCCGGTGATCTTTAAAACTTCATCCTTATTATGCTTATGTACGATCACGGTTTTTGGAGTTGGAATATTTGCGTTTTGCAAAGCTTCAGCCATATAAACCTTATTACAGCATTTTAAAATAGCATCGGGATAATCTACCAGGGCGATATCTTCCTGCTGGGCCTTCCGTGAAAAAGCATAGGCTTCATTATTCACCTCAGTGCTCTGGCGGATAAATAGCGCATCAAAAGAAGAAAGCCTGGAAAGATCTTTCGGATAAAGTATCTCCACATAAAAATTCATTTTTTCGGCTAAATCCACAAATTTCTTTATGGCTTTGGGATTGCTTGGCGGTGCAGGATCGTTGGTTTGAACCAATATGGCAAGATCGTAATGAGCTGTATTTTGTTTGGGAGTATCGTATCTTTTTTTCGCAAAGTATTGAGAAGCAAAATAATGCATGCTCTCCTTATGTTCATGTGGAATTTCAGATTCCGAAATGGCCCTGATGTTCTTAATGTTCCATTTAGTTGTGAAATTGAATTTTACACGCAAGAAGGGGATCTGGAAATATTTATGGAACATCGCGCTCAACTCGGAATATTTTTGAGCCACATTATGGCCAAAATAAATACTGAGCGTAAATTCCTGGGATTTGATGTTTTTAAGGCTTTTCTGGATCAGCTCATCGAAATCTTCGAATACGATCTTTATCAATTTTGGTTCCCTCAAATCTACCAGATTTGTAACCGTGGGAATTGCAAGATGTCCCCGGGCTTCCGCTAGAAGCGAAACATAATATCCCTTAGACTGGTACGAATAGTCCTTGCAAAGGTTAAAAATACGTGCCTTTTTAATTTGGGCATATTTAGGATTGGTGAGATATTCCTGCGAAGATACTATAGAAATATTATCTACCGGAATATGCCATTTTTCAGGGTGATTAACTACTATTATTTTATCCATTAGAAGTATTAAAGGTTATCAAATTTAGCTGAAATTTTAATTGAATTCCTGAAAATTTGAAATCAAATTAATTTTATTCTGAAATGCCAATAACAAAATATAAAAGGAAAAAGATATGATGATAATTCGTTTTTCTACCCATGACATTTCAGAATCTTAAAAAATTCGCAATTAAGTCCAACCATATTTCAGGTTTTTTTCGAAGGTTTCATTATTTATCCTTATTTTCCGACCTGAATTAAAATCGATAGAATTATGAAACTTATAACTATTTTCAATGTTCTTTTACTTGTAACCTTTACTGCGCAAGCACAAAATCCGGAGGCAGGAATTGTTGAAAAAGCGAAAGCTATTCACGAGAAAGTCATTACAATTGACACTCACAATGATATAAACGTAAGCAATTTCACAGACTCCCTTAATTATACAATGAATTTAAACACCCAGGTAAATATTCCTAAAATGGAAGAAGGGGCTTTAGATGTTAGCTGGCTTATTGTTTATACCGGACAGGGCGAAATCAATGCGGAAGGTTATAAAAGTGCACACGAAAATGCAATGTCCAAGTTTGATGCTATCCACAGACTGGTGAAAGAATTTGCACCGGAAAAAATTGGTTTGGCCACTTCCTCCGGGGAAGTGAGGAAACTGGTTAATGATGGGAAATTGGTAGCGATGATTGGCGTGGAAAACGCTTATCCAATTGGAGAAGATCTTGAAAATATAGAAAAATTCTATAACCTGGGCGCGCGTTATATGTCCCTGGCCCATAACGGTCATTCACAATTGAGCGATTCCAACACCGGCGAAGAAAATAATGAATGGTTGCATAATGGATTAAGTGAACTTGGAAAAAAGGCCGTTGGAGAAATGAACCGGTTGGGAATGATGATAGATGTTTCGCATCCGTCAAAAGAAGCTATTAAACAAATGTTCGAGCTCTCAAAAGCACCACTTATTGCCTCCCACTCTTCTGCCCGGGCACTTTGCAATCACAGTAGGAACCTGGACGATGAACTTTTATTGCTTTTTAAAAAACATGGCGGGGTGGTTCAAACCGTTGCCCTTAATGAATATCTAAATGCCGAAAAACACAATGCCTTTTATTCAGCTCAAACCGCGATTTATAAAAGCCATGCAAATAAAATGGGGTTTGAAGTTTTATCCCATGACAGTATAAGGAACTTAAACAAGGATTTACGTAAGGCCTATGATATAGGATTTGCAAAAGTAACAGAAGCTGCCGCGCCGGAAATTGAAATCCTGAAAAACGAAATTCCTCCCGTTAATGTAGCCGATTTTGTAGATCACATTGATTATATGGTGAATTTAATAGGAATTAATCACGTGGGAATAAGCTCCGATTTTGATGGTGGCGGCGGAATTGAAGGTTGGAAAGATGCTTCTGAAACCTTTAATGTCACCTTGGAACTTGTAAAACGCGGTTATACAGAAGAAGAAATAGCCAAATTATGGGGAGAGAATCTTCTGAGGGTTATGGATGAAGTACAGGCTGTGGCAGACGAACTTCAGAAAGTGTAAATTTTTTGAATGCATTATTTAAATAATAACATTCGTGAATTCGTGGCTAAACCATTTCAATGTAGATTTTTAAAGCCACGAATGCACCAATAATTTTATAAAAACCGTCATTTGAATAACCAATTTCAGAACCAAAAACACTTTTCTTTATTCTCTATTCTCTATTCTCTTTCCACTAATCAAGTGAAATTTGAAGAATATTTCCGGGCTCATGATCTCCTTCATTTGAAATGTATAATTTCCCTTCCTTGCTGAAGCTCATCCCTTCTGCCTGACTGAATTGCTCCTCCTTAAAAACATAAAGTTTTAAGGGTTTTCCTGTGGGATCCAGGATCAGCAATTTTGGATTTTTTGCTTCCAGAACATAGATATTCCCGGTTAGGGGATGAATTCCAATCTCAGTAGGACGAAGTATCTTGTCAGATTTTTTAACTTCCATAATATCAAAAACAGGATCGTTGTAATTAATATTGAACACTGGTTCGGGGTTTAATATTTTTGAGCTCAAATCAAAAGCAAAAATTGGCTTAAATTCGTCCTTGTCCATATCCTTGATATTGAGCAACAACCTATTGTTTTTCTTGTCGTAGCACAAACCTTCAAAATCGTATTTTCCTTTAAGTGGGGTTGTATGTTTAACGGCAGGCGTTGTTTGGTTAACAAACTCATTTACTTCAAAAATACTTCCGTCACTTCTTAAAACATAGGCCGTTGTACCAACTAAAGCAATTCCTTCATAATCTCCGGATTCTCCGAATTCAATTTTCTGTTCTATTTTTGAGGTCTTTAAATTATAAATAAATATAATCCCGTCTTCATCCTGTATACAGGCAATCCTGTTATTATCCATCATTGAAATTCCCGAAACTTCGCTCAATATTTCCGGCAGATCCCATTTTTGCTCAACTTTAACCAATTTCGCTCCTGGTATTGACCTGGCGGGAGCGATTCCGTCAAATGAAAAATAAATCGCTCCTACCAAAAGAAGCACTCCTGTACTTATTAAAAATGCTGTTTTTTTCATAGTGCTGCAAATTAAGGAATTCCCTGAAAATATCGCGTATCCATAATTTTATTCAAATAAATTAATAGGCAAAAATCAATTCTAAATCAATTCAAAAGTTAAATATTCATAAAAAACTACTATTTTATACATAGTACTGTAACAATTTAATTTATGTAGCGTCTATTAGATGTAACCCTTTAAAATTCAATATTATGGCAACTTTAGAAAACATCATCAGGAATTACATTTTCATTAAAGATGAAAATTCAACCCATCATCGGCATTTTATGAACTCCGTCAAATCCAAGAGGGATTGTTGGAACAATAGAAGACGTTACGGACTTTGATCCAAACTAATAAACCTAAAAATTTAATATTATGGCAACTTTAGAAAACATTATCAGGAATTACATTTTCATTAAAGATGA
>Ga0314774_1000360_pt1 | contig 38859 bp, 36 predicted proteins | sample MetaGCBIA2018_FD_204515 | JGI IMG/M metagenome (GOLD analysis project Ga0314774, IMG submission 204515) | Cryopeg brine microbial communities from Beaufort Sea near Barrow, Alaska, United States - CBIA 2018 | ecosystem: Environmental > Aquatic > Marine > Coastal | place: USA: Alaska | collected... | reverse complement strand
TTGACGCTTATAATTGTGCCCGTAATGTTCTACTTGGTCAATAGGGCTAAAGTTCGCTATGCGGATAATAAAAAAACCAAAGCAGATAGGAAGGCAGAAGCCCGGTTGAACTTAGAAAGTGAAAAGTAAAAAGTAAAAAGTAAAAAGTAAAAAGTGAAAAGTGAAAAGTGAAAAGTGAAAAGTGAAAAGTGAAAAGTGAAAAGTGAAAAGTGAAAAGTGAAAAGTGAAAAGTGAAAAGTGAAAAGTGAAAAGTGAAAAGTGAAAAGTGAAAAAAACCTGTAAGTTGTCTGACTACCGGCGAAAAAGGTTGTTTTTCCGAGGATCAAGTCACGACCTGCAAGGCGGTGTGCTGAACTTGTCGAAGTGTGTTGTTTTTCCGAGGAACGAGGTAAAAAACCTCCTTGTAGGTCTTAATGGTGGCTATCTAGGTTAAATAAGACCTACAAGGAACCCGTTCGTACCTCACGGGAATACCTTACAGGTCAGATGGGATCACTACGGGAATACCTGGCAGGTAAAATGAGATCACGACCTGCGAGCTGCCTGCGACGAGGAGGAGCTTCTTAGTTGACATTCCAATTTTTGCATATTCCCGCATTAATTTTAGTGTAGTTCCAACAACCTAACTAATTTTTTTTCATCCGATTAAATCAGAGTCCTGAGTTATTGATATTTTGATTTTTAACTGGCTATAACACGCAGCTATTCATTAAAATAGAGGCTCAGAATACATGTAGTTAGTCTTGCTGCGATTCTAATTAGATCGTGAAAAATTTAGCGTTACGGTACCGTCAATTGTCGCGGGAATATCTTGAATGGTTTGCGTTTGCGTAATTGTAAGTTGAAGTTGCAACGCCGTATCATTAAGCTTTAAAATAGTGATTTTTTGCTCTTGGACACCATTATCTATCGTGAGCTGACTTGCTGTACGCGACCAGGTTCCCGAATTTAAAAAGTCGCTTGCCTTTATTTCCTGTTGCTGATCATAAGTTTGTGGACCTAATGTTAAATTCACATTTTGAAGGTAAGAACCAGTGGCTGTTACCTTCATATCTTCGGTAAATATCAGTTGTAAGTCGTAGTTGCTTCCGCTACCGGTAACTGGCTCGGTAACTGGGATTCCACCAACATTAAAAGAAGCGGTGGCGTCAGATAAAAGTACTTCTGTCAAATCCCAATTGCCCACGATTAGGTCTGCTTCGGGCGTGGGTTCGGGTTCTGCTCTTTCTGTAAAATCTATGGGTTCGTTATCGCATGATAGTACTAAAAAAACGCATAAAAAGGTAAATAGTAAAGGGTTTAGCTGCTTCATAAGGCATCATTTTTTTGAGCCTTGAAATATAAGTAAAAAATAAGCGTAATTTATTTAGAATTTTCCTGCCACTTTTTGCATTTGTGGTGAGGAATAAAGGTTAGTTTTAGGCTTACTTTTTTACAAAAATCATGCAATGCTGCCAAGGCAAGTTGTTTATGTTTTTCCTGAGTTCCATACCGGCGGCTTTCATTTCTTTTACTGCTTGTTTTTCGGTCATTTTGTGCAGTCGTTTTATGGGGATGTTCTCGTCTTCACCGCGGTATTCTATGAGGTAGATCTCACCGTTAGGGCGCAATGCTTTTTTTATGGAAGCAATCATTTCCGCAGGGAAATTAAATTCATGGTAGACATCGACCATAAGCACTTTGTCCACCGAATTTTCGGGCAGGTTGACACTTTTTTCGCCTCCTTTTACAACTTTGATGTTGTTTATGCCCGTTTCCTGTTTCTTCGTGCGCAGCGCGCTCAGCATTTCATCCTGAATATCTACCGCATAAACCAGTCCACCTGATGCTAACGGTGCCATTTTGAAGACATGATAGCCAGATCCCGCACCTATATCTGCTATAGTATCATCTGGAGAAATAGCAATATCCTGAAGCAGCTTAGAAGTATTTTCTTCCGCTTCGCGGTCAGAACGCTCCAGCCAGTTTATACCTTGATAGCCCATCACATGTGCAATCTCCCGACCCATAAACCATTTGCCTATTCCATCAGAAGAACCCGATTTATAGATGTACGGCCCGTCAGTAGTTTCCTGACCCCTGCATTGCATTAAAAACAATGTCAGGGCAACAAATAAAATGAGGGAAGCTGTTTTGCGCATTTAGAGTCTGTTCAGCAACATAAAATAGACAATAAATCAACCTATTTATTGCTTGGTAAAGGTAATTTTATTGGTTCCTGTGATATTTTCTACCATAGCGCCTAAAATTTGAGGCGACACATTGGCTAGGTCAACACTTAAGCGCAGCGTAGTCTCGGTAAGCTCGTCAATGGTTGCTACAACTGTATTGCCATCGTTTGTCACAGTCAATTGATCGCTGGAAATATTGTATGCCCCAGAGAGCAGCACATTACCATCGGCTCCTGTATTTAGAGGGATTTCTTGTTCTTTTGTTCCGATAAGCGTGCTATAGGTGAGCACCAAGGTTAGACTGCCATTTTCAGCGACCTTGTTATCTTTATTAAAGGTAAGTTGGTAATCATAATCCTTGCCGTCCCAGATAAAATCTGCCGTGATGGGAAAACCCTGTACCCTAGCGGTTCCATTGCCGTCATCTACGGTATTTGAGGTCATATTCCAGTTGCTTACGATAAGGTCTGCATTGCTGGGCGCTGGAGGGGTATCGTCGTCACTCTTGCAGGAAATGACACTAATGAGGCATAAAACGGCAAAAAGAGGGGTAAAAATCGCTTTCATAAAGTTGTGTTTTGGTTTATTTGCTAATGTAGCATTAAATGCGAAGTTTTTGTAATTTTTTGGTTAAAAGGCTGATTATTCAGATGCTAGGTTTGATTCGTCTTTTAATTTCGCCTTGGCGAAAGGAAAAATCAACCAATTTATATTTAGAAACAGGTTTTTGAGCTTAAAAATGGTCTGTATATCTCCATTAAAATAGATAAAAATCAAAATTGTGCCCCCGGAAAAATCAAATAGCAGCTTATCTTCTTAAATTTGCAGCTTGAAAAAAAGCAACCATGTATAGAACGCACGATAATGGCACCCTTAGGGCAGAACATATAGGAAAAACGGTTACGCTCGCAGGCTGGGTTCAAAAGAGCCGCGACAAGGGCTTTATGATCTGGATAGACCTGCGCGATCGTTATGGGATCACCCAACTTATTTTTGACGAGAAACGTACCCCAAAAGAAATGATGGATCTCGCTAAAACTTTAGGTCGGGAGTTTGTGATACAGGTTACGGGTTCTGTGATTGAGCGGGAATCTAAAAATTCAAATATGTCCACCGGCGATATTGAGATTTTAGTGGAACAACTTACTATTCTCAACGCGTCAAAAGTACCGCCGTTTACAATCGAGGACAAGACCGATGGAGGCGAAGATATCCGCATGAAATACAGATATCTTGACATCCGTCGAAATGCGGTAAAGGAGAAGCTTATTTTTCGCCATAAAGTGACCATTGCAGTGCGCAATTATCTTTCGGAAAAGGGATTTATCGAGGTGGAAACGCCGTATTTAATCAAATCTACCCCTGAGGGAGCGCGTGATTTTGTCGTGCCCAGCCGAATGAACGAAGGTCAGTTTTATGCATTGCCACAATCGCCACAGACTTTTAAGCAATTGCTTATGGTGGGCGGTATGGATAAGTATTTTCAGATCGTAAAATGTTTTCGCGATGAGGATCTGCGGGCAGACAGACAACCGGAATTTACGCAAATTGACTGTGAAATGGCTTTTGTGGAACAGGAAGATATCCTGAACGCTTTTGAAGGGCTTACCAAACATTTACTGAAAGAAGTAAATGGAGTGGAGATAGCAGAATTTCCGCGGATGACCTATGATGACGCGATGCGTAAATACGGTAACGATAAGCCCGACATTCGTTTTGGGATGGAATTTGCCGAACTTAATGACGTTGCGCAGCACAAAGATTTCAGTGTTTTTAATCAAGCTGAATTGGTTGTGGGAATTGCTGTTCCCGGCGCGGCATCGTATACGCGAAAAGAGATCGATAAACTTATTGACTGGGTAAAACGCCCGCAAGTTGGCGCGCTCGGAATGATTTACGCAAAATATAATGAAGACGGCAGTTTTAAATCTTCGGTAGATAAATTTTATGACGAAGCAGATCTGGCAAAATGGGCCGAAAAAATGGAGGCGAAACCAGGCGATCTCCTTTGTGTACTTTCCGGCGATAGCCGAAAGGTGCGCGCACAACTCAGCGCTTTACGTATGGAAATGGCAGAACGCCTAAACCTGCGCAAACCGGATGTTTTTGCTCCATTATGGGTCGTGGATTTTCCACTTTTAGAATGGGATGAGGAAACCAATAGATACCACGCGATGCACCATCCGTTTACTTCGCCAAAACCCGGCCAGATGGAATTGCTGAAAACAGATCCCGCAGCGGTAAAAGCAAATGCGTACGATCTCGTGCTCAACGGAAATGAAATAGGCGGCGGTTCCATACGGATTCATGATCGGGAAACGCAGGCCAAAATGTTTGATTATATCGGTTTTACCGAAGAAGAGGCCAAGGCGCAGTTCGGTTTTCTGATGGATGCCTTTACGTATGGCGCTCCACCGCATGGCGGTATTGCTTTTGGGCTTGATAGATTGGTCGCTATTCTGGGCGGTCAGGAGACCATTCGTGATTTTATCGCCTTTCCAAAGAATAATGCAGGACGTGATGTGATGATCGATGCACCGGCGAAGATTGATGATGCGCAGTTGAGGGAGTTGAATCTAAAAGTTATTGTTAAGTGAAAACGGTTATTTGGAGTATAATTTCAAGCTTTTAAACGTAAAAAACCCGGCGATTTGCCGGGTTTTTTTGATATTGGATTTTTTAGAAAATTAATTCACAATTTTACGGGTGGTTCCATCTGAGTTTTTCAAGATAAATAACCCTGAAGGCATTCCATTCATTAATTCCTTGTCGTTCATAGATGCATTCATTTTAACGCTCTTGAGAAAGGTTCCAGAAAAATCATAAATATCTATTTTATATGATTCAGTATTATTTGAAGTATTTGAATTTTGCGGAGAAGCTGATATGGTGCTATTTGATTTAGCAGTAACTCTTACAGGTATAGTAAAAGTATTATTTGAATTGTCTTTATCATCTACTTTAATCTCTATTATTAGATTATAATTAGAAGCTGAAGGGTTATTTCCATTTTTTCTAAATTCGTAAATTGACATCAACTCATTTACGGTAGTACCCCTATTTGGAGACAATGGACCTAAATTCGATACGATCGTTGATTTAAAATCATATGAATCTATCTTATTGTCCAGTGAAAGATAATAATAAATTTTATTATTCCCTGAAGCGGCATTGCCTTTGTTAAAGACAACGGTAGCTAAACTTAAGTCATTACCTTCAGGATTGTATAAAGAATACCTGTGTGTTTTAGCATTTTTATATGATTCATTACAAGGAAAAGTAGATCCACATTCCCCTATAATATTACTGGCAATTTCATCAATATATAGGTCTGCTTTGGCTGCTGGTAGTGGACAACCTCTATTAGACGCCGGGCCAGGTTGGTTCGGACAATCATCATACCCATCCGAAACACCATCTCCATCACTATCGCTAATGGGTACTGTGTAATGCAAAACTTTAGAGTAATAGTTGTAATTATTACCTGAACCGGAAATATATTTAACGTAGGTGATTTTTAAAGTAAAGGCACCTGAAATTCTGAAAGCACCTACATTTGAACCTAGTGCCGACCACCAATTTTTAGTTATAAAACTCGGAAAATTTAAGTTATTGTCACCTTCCCTATTCCAACGGCTATAAGACACTAAATTATTGGAATTAGAAGTGGTAGATGGATTAGAATAATTTCCTTCATATACTTCAAGCCGAATTTCATTAGAACCATAGTTTCCCTTTATTTTAAACTGAAAGTCAAATCTGTCTCCTGAATTGTAAGTTTTATTGGGAGTGGAGGTTACAATAAAATCTTTGACATCATAGCCCGCAGGTAATTGTGCAAAACTATAACTTAGTACAAATAAACTGATAATTAAGGTAATTTTTTTCATGATTTAAGAGTTTTTGTTAATCCAATTAAAATTAATCTTAAATCTTAAAAATGTTTTATAAACTTCTTTAAATAATTGTAAAAGTAAGGTTAAGAAATAGCATAGGTTTGGGTTTTAAAATTTGAAGTTATCTTCTACAAGATATGATTTTAATTAATTCATAAACCTAAAAAACCTTGAAGAACAGAACTAGAAGTTTATACTATAACTAAGTGAGATTTCTTGTCCTGGATTCCACTTGGAATAAATTCTGTCTTCTGTGCCAAATGATTGATACACGCTCTCAATATCATCATCTAAGATATTTTCAAATTTCAAGGAGATTTGAGAATTATTTTCTTTACCAAATGCTTTTGCAATATTTAATTTTAAGCTGTGAAACGGTAATGTGAATACATCGGCTACATCGCCAGCGCCTACTATTTGTAGTGTTTTACCTTGGGAATTATAAAATAAACCACCATTCCAGCCCGAATCCTCTAAGGTATAATTGAACCCAACATTAAGTAAATAGGGAGATTGCCCTTGTAACTGGCGATTATCATCTAAGGTTTCACCTTCGCGCAAGTTATCTAACCTACCAGCTCGCTCATCATCGCTATAAGATTGTTGCGATTCTATAAGAGAAAGGTTAGCATTGAAATCCAGATTTTGCAAACCATTAATAAATCCTAGATTTTTTCTGATTTCTAATTCTGCACCAAAAACTTTTGCATCACCAAGATTTAAAGGAGTGTACTGGCCGTAAGCTCTACGTATAAATGAAAGCTCAATAGGATCGTTGAAGCTTTTGTAAAAACCACTCACGGCAAAGAAATCACCAGCTTGACCGTATTGCTCATAACGCAGATCAAAGTTATTAATATACGTAGGTTTAAGATTGATGTTACCTATAAAGAAAGTACTGCTTATAGGATCAAAAATCTGTGCCAGTGAAACTTCTTTAAATGATGGTCTTGCAGTAGTTCTAGAGAATGATGTTCTTATTTTTTTACTTCCGTCCTTATTAAGGTCGAATATTAAATTTGCTGAGGGAAAAAAGTCAGACTTATCTATTACAGTAGCATTATCAAGTACTGCTCCAGACTGATTTTGACCAGTATAGTTAAGTGCGAATTTTTCAAAACGTAAGCCGGCAATGGCACTAAACCAATCAGTAAACTTAAATTCTTCTGAAACATAACCTGAACTTACTTCAATATTTGAATAGAAGGAGTCAGAATCATTAGAATCCCTTCGCACATAAACCCCACTACCTGTTTCTGGATTATAAATATTTTGATCTAAAAGTAGTTGATCAGGATCGCCTCCAAATGATGCTGATTGAAGATTCAAAAGAGGAAACGCAAATTGGGTAATCTGAAAATCACGCTTCTTATAGGTATAGGCACCACCAAATTTAAATTTAGCGTCTCGATTGAATAATTTATGATTTTTTGTAATATCCAGCTTACCAGATACACTTTTCTCGTCTAAATCTCTAAAAAATCGTGATGCATCTCCAGATTCACTTGGTTGTATGGTATATGTTTCTTCGTTAGTATTTGGATCAATACTTATTCTAAACGGGGTCACTCTAAAATCCTTATCATAAACTCTAGCATACGATGGAGATATTTTCCATTCAATAGTCCAATCATTATCTTCACCCAAAGAATGCTTTCCAGTAAGTAGAGCATTTGATATAGATCTTTCAGTATAAATTAGATTGTCTTTTTTAATAAGGTTTGAACTTATGATCTTATTTTCCTGTCTAAATTGCGAAGCTTCAGATTCTCCATTTTGGATGTGTAAAACATTCAGTCTATATTTTGATTTTTCTGTCTTAAAAGATAATCCAACTAAGCCACTTATCAATACATTATTGTTCCCTAGCTGTCCCGTCTGCCCTCTATCTAGAAGGAGTTCATTATTTGATTTATCAGTTTCATCCTTGCGGAAAATTTGACCATTTATATATTGGTCGTAGTACGTAGTTTCATTTCGGTAGGATATGGATGCAAGATATCCTAATTTATTATCTCCTATATCGTATTGATTTCCTGCTGTCGCTGAAAAATTATAGTTCATAAAACTCTCCGCCTTGCGGGCTGCAAGTCTCTTTTCAAAACGCTGAGTAAGAATTCTAGACGCTTCACCGTTTTGCTGTGGTAAAGGGATTTGCTGCGCGTTAGGTATAGGATTATTTCTTAAACCATTGTCAAAGCCCAAAAAATCTGTACTGCTGTTTTCAGAAACAAGATAGTTTTTATTGAAGTGAAAATCAGGATTATATGCTAACCCAACGGAAAAACTATATTGCTCCCTAGAAGGTATATCCTTAGTTATAATATCTACGACTCCTCCCGTGAAATCTGCAGGTTGATCAGCTGTAGAGGATTTTATTACAAGTATATTCTCTAAAATTTGAGATGGGAAAATATCCAATTGAAGGCTATTTCTGTCTGGATCAAGACCTGGGACATCCATACCATTGAGGATTGATTTTGTGTAGCGGTCCCCAAGTCCACGAACGTATACGTATTTTCCTCCTTGAACGCTCACACCAGGAACATTTCTAACTGCTGAAGCAATGTTGCTGGCACCGGTACTTTTTATTTTTTCTAAAGAAATCCCATCTACAAGGCTTACGGAATTTCTCTGATAATTGAGAACGGCTGCTTCTGTATTCTGTCTCGCAGATGTTGTAATAAGGACTTCATCTAATGTGCCTGCTGATGCGTTTAAGGTCACATCTGTAGTTGTAGTTTGTTTGTCCTTAACAATTATACCTGTTATTTCTTTTGTTTGGTAGCCTATAAATGAAAATTCTAGAGTGTAGGTACCGGGTTCTATTGGGATATTATATTTTCCTTCAAAATCCGTAGTGCCCCCTTTTTGGGTGCCTTTGATGAGTACGTTAGCAAACGGTAGGACATCATTCGCTTCACCATCCAATATGGTTCCGTTCATTACTCCGGTCTGGGAACTGGCATATTGAAATGCCAACAAAGAAAATATGATAAATAGGAATTGGTTTTTCATGAGATATTAATTTAAAATTAAAAGTGCACGGTTCTTTTAAAGAACCGTGCACTCTAAATGTTCCTATTGAATATTATAATTAATAAGCATTTTGAGAAGCTGCAAAAGTCCAGTCAAATACGCTAAGATCTGCACCACCTGAAGTTCCTTCACTTGTCCAAGCTGATGCTTGCTCTGTAAAAGAAGGTGTTATAATAGTGCTTTCGCCCTCTCCTGTTTTTTCTTGAAAAATTGAGTTTGCATCATTAACGCCCTCTGGAAGGTTGATTTCCCAGTTTTCAAATACAATTTTACCGTCAATGAAATTTTGAGCAACTACATTATTGTCAAGCTCTACATTAGATTCAACTTTAAATCCCGTAGCATAAACATTACTGATAGTGCCCTGAGCATTATCTCTCAAATCTGCATATGAAGCATAACCATCTCCCGCATCAATATTTCCTATCAATGTAATCCCATTCATAGCAAAACCAGCCTGATAAGAACCTTCACCTCCATCGATCTCCATGCCGTGGTCAGAAAGTAGTCCTTGAATCACCAAACTGTTTGTAATTGTTCCTGAATAAGCTTGATCAATATCAAGTCCGTCATCACCTCCGCCATAGAGTATTACATTGCTGACATTAACGGCTCCACCAAAAAACTCTATACCATCGTCAAAGTTGCCTACAACTTCAATATTGCTTATTGAAGTTCCAGAACCTACTGCACCAAGTGTAAGACCATTAATCTCATTACCCTCACCGATAAGTGCTCCACCGTGGCGTATTGAAATATAGTTTAAAACACCAGAATTATCTTCGTCGTCAGTTCCGCCATAGAGACCATTAGTATCATCAGCAGGTATGCCTTCAATCTGATTTTCTGAGGAATCACCTGAGAAAGATCCTTTGGCATTACCTAAGATTAATAGTCCTCCCCAAAGTGCACGGTCTGAAATAGTCAAATTAGTTCCAAATTTCTGGCCTAATTCTATGTTATCAGCTACTGAGGTCATAATAATTGGGTTGTCTGCTGTTCCTTCAGCCATGATTTTTGAGCCACGGGCGATAATTATTGTAGAGGCATTTGCACCAGTACCTGGAAGTGCCTTTATAATTGTTCCCGGTTCTATCGTAAGGGTTGCTCGGTCTGTAACAGACACTCTTCCCCGGAGTTCCCAGATACCATCTGCGGTTAGGGTTTTATCTTCATTTATCTGGCCAGATAAAGTATAATCTACCTCTTCGCCACCACCACCAGAAGTTGGGGGCGTTATGGGTATAACTTCGTCATTGTTATTGCTGCAGCCCACTATTCCTCCAAGCAAGGATAATGTCAATACTGAAATAAATAATTTTCTCATTTTTTTTATCTTTATAATGTTTGGGCAAAGTAACGGGACTGCTGTAATGCTAATGTTATGTGGGGATTAAACTAGAGTGACCATTGCGTTACGCTAATGTTAACTGCTTTAAGCCTGGAATATGTAATCTGCACAAAGTGTTCGTTCTTCAAAAAATGTATCTTGCGGCAAATAGAAGCAGCCGTTATGATGCACTGGGAGCAGTTACTTTCGTTAAAGCGCTATGGCGATACCACAAAACGCCACCGTAAAGAGCAGGATGAGACCAGATTGGGCTTTGAAGTAGATTATGATAGGATCATATTCTCTTCGGCTTTTAGGAGCTTGCAAGACAAAACGCAGGTTATCCCGCTCAGCAAAACCGATTTTGTCCACACACGGCTTACGCACAGTCTTGAAGTTTCGGTGGTGGGACGCTCGCTGGGCAGGCTGGTGGGGCAAAAAGTATTGGATAAATATCCAGATTTAGCTTCCGTTCACGGGTATCGTTTTAGTGATTTTGGGGCAATCGTGGCTGCTGCTGCGCTGGCACATGATATAGGTAACCCACCCTTTGGCCATTCTGGTGAGAAGGCGATCGGCGCCTATTTTGAGCATGGTGCAGGGATACGTTATAAGGAAAGCCTGACGGCGAAAGAATATCAGGATCTCATCAAATTTGAGGGCAACGCAAATGGTTTTAGAATCCTCAACGAAAGCAAACTAGGGGTTTCCGGCGGCATCCGACTTTCATACGCCACGCTGGGCGCTTTTACAAAATATCCCAAAGAATCGCTTCCCCACAGGCCCACAACGCACATAGCCGATAAAAAATATGGTTTCTTTCAGGCTGAAAAAGGTTTTTTTAAGGAAGTAGCTTCAGAACTGGGCATGATCCGTACCGGTACAGGTGATAACTTGGGTTTTGCGCGGCATCCGCTTGCTTTTCTAGTGGAAGCTGCAGACGATATCTGCTACACGATCATAGACTTTGAAGATGGTATCAACCTGGGGCTTATTCCTGAAGAATATGCGTTGGAATATCTTATAAAACTCGTAGGGCAGGCAATAAACCGTAATACGTATAATAAATTAAATGATACCGCTGCGCGTCTCAGCTATTTGCGCGCGCTCGCCATCAATACGCTTATCCAAGAGGCCGTTACCGTTTTTATGAAGTATGAAGAGCAAATGCTTGCTGGTAAATTTCAAGTGGGTCTACTTGAAAAAAGTAAGTTTAAGGCGCAAATAAGCGATATTATAGGCATTAGCGTAGAGCGTATTTACCAAAGCCGCGAAGTCGTTGAAAAGGAGATTGCTGGCTTTGAAATATTGAGCACGTTGCTTGATGCGCGTACCAAAAGCATTGATGATGACACCCTTCATTACAACCAGTTGATTATAAAGTTGTTTGAATCCCCAGAGCGCCAAGAAAATCACGGACTTTACGACGAACTTATGGCGATTTGTGGTGAAATAGCCATGTTGACGGATAGTAAGGCGCTTCGTTTTTATAAGAAAATAAAAGGGATGGATATTAAATAAGTTCCCCTCCCGGCCTTTCCTAAGGGGAGGAGTTTATTTTTTAGGTGCATTAAAATAATTTTCTCTTGCGGAAATCCCTTGCGGAATGATGTATTGTTAAAATGTCAATTTGATTTTCGGTAACAATTTTGTAAATAATTCTGTAGTTGCCTTCTATTAATTCCCTGATAAGATCACTGTCTATTTCAACCACCTTTTTTCCTGAATATTGGTGTGATTTTAGAATTTGAGTACGCTCTTTAATGCGGTCTATTTGTAGTTTGGCATATTTTTTAGAATCTTTGGAAATGTAATCGGCAATGTTTTTTAGATCATTTTTAGCTTGAAAAGTCCAGTTTATTTGAACCATGAAGCTGTTTCTTGTTCAAATTTTTCTTCTGAAATAACCTCTCCATTCTTAGATTGTTGATTGGCCTTTTCGATCTTTTCAATGACCACGAGCCGTTCTATTAAATCATCTATGGAAAAATTTTCGGGAAAGCTCTCAAGCTGCTTTTTCAATATTGTTTTGGTCAGCATGGTATATCTTTTAGGATTTTAAATATACGATTTTTATAAATAAATTTCTTCAAAAATGGCATCGGCCTATTTGTGAATCTAGCTTCTCAATAAGATGCCAGCCTACTTTCAACTGCCTTTTTAATAGATTCATAATCTATTTCCGCTTCTTTTTCAAGTTGGTTAAGGCTGCCGTGTTCTATAAAACGGTCAGGGATTCCCATAATTTTAATGCCGCCTTTGTAGTTCCTTTCAGTGGCATATTCCGCTATCGCGGAACCAAATCCGCCGTGTTTTACGCCATCTTCCAGTGTAATAATCTGCTTAAATTGATCAAAAATCACCTCTAAAGCCTCAAAATCGAGCGGTTTTACAAAACCAAAATAATAAACGGTTACTTGGTTTTTGTAAACGGAAGCAATATCAAGCGCCCGTTGGCTAAGGTTTCCGGTCACCAAAAGAGCCAATGTATTCCCTTCGTAAAGTTTTTCGGCTTTGCCAATAGCGATTTCCTCAAAAGGTGTTTTCCAGTCTATTAGGTTTCCTCTCCCCCTTGGATAACGGATTGCGATGGGATGATTTAATCCTTTTTGCGCGGTAAAAAGTATGTTGCGAAGCGTTTCTTCATTCCGCGGAGCGTAAATGATCAGGTTGGGAATACAGCGCAAATAGGCAATGTCAAAAACGCCGTGATGGGTCGCGCCGTCTTCGCCTACCAGACCCGCACGATCCAGACAAAAAATAACGGGGAGGTTCTGTAAAGCCACATCGTGAATGAGCTGGTCGTAAGCCCGCTGTAAAAAGGTGGAGTAAATATTACAAAAAACCGAAAAGCCCTCGCTGGCCATACCTGCAGAAAGTGTGACCGCGTGCTGCTCGGCAATACCCACGTCAAAGGCGCGCTCGGGAAAACGCTGCATCATATATTTAAGCGAACTCCCGGTAGGCATCGCCGGTGTGATCCCGATAATTTTTGGGTTTGTTTCGGCCAGTTCTACCAGCGTAAGGCCAAAAACGTCCTGGTATTTTGGAGGTTGTGGGGCGGAGGAGATTTGATCTAGATCGCCGGTATCAGCGTTAAATCGGCCTGGGGCGTGGTATTTTACTTGGTCCGCTTCGGCTTGTTTTAGGCCTTTTCCCTTTGTGGTGATAACGTGCAATAGTTTGGGTCCTTTTACAGTTTTCAAAGTACTTAAAACTTCAAGAAGCGCATCCAGATCATGACCGTCTATTGGTCCAAAATAATTGAAATTTAGAGCTTCAAAAATATTTTTAGACCCAGAATTGCCGTTTTTGAGGTCAAATAGGTAGTTTTTAAAAGCGCCCACACTGGGATCAATCCCCATGGTATTATCGTTTAGAACCACAAGTAGATTCGCATTTGTTGCGCCGGCATGGTTCAATGCTTCAAAGGCCATTCCACTAGCGATGGAAGCGTCTCCAATTACCGCGATGTGCTGCCGATTTTTATTTCCTTCCAGTTGGGCGGCGATCGCCATTCCCAGCGCGGCCGAAATTGAAGTGCTGGAATGACCGGTACCAAAGGCGTCATATTCACTTTCGCCTCTTCGCGGGAAACCGCTCAGTCCGCCATATTGCCTGTTAGTTTCAAAACTATCGCGCCTCCCAGTAAGTATTTTATGTCCGTAGGCTTGATGGCCCACATCCCATATAAGTTTATCTTGCGGGGTGTTAAAGATGTAATGTAATGCAATCGTAAGCTCTACCACACCTAGGCTGGCGCCCAAATGTCCTTCTTTTACCGCAACAATATTTATAATAAATCGGCGCAGTTCTTGAGCTAAAGTAGGCAGTTCTTCCGGCTTAAGTTTGCGTAAATCGGCAGGGTCATCTATGCGGTATAGTAAATCTGTGGGCATGGCACAAAGGTAGCCGAAGTGCTTTATATTTTTTAAAATGTGACTTAAAATTGATTACTTGCGTAAAATTAGAAATCTACTGATCAAAAATTCAATCCATGTCCATTTTACAAGCTTTTGATGACACCTATTTTATGAAAAAAGCGCTACAGGAGGCCGCAATCGCCTATGACCTTGGCGAAATACCTGTGGGAGCTGTAATAACGGTAAATAACACGATAATCGCACGAGCGCACAATCTTACCGAACGCTTAAACGATGTCACCGCGCACGCCGAAATGCAGGCCATCACCTCGGCTGCGAACTATCTGGGCGGTAAATACCTTACCGATTGCACACTCTATGTCACCCTAGAACCCTGCCAGATGTGTGCGGGAGCCCTGTACTGGAGCCAGATCTCAAACATTGTTTATGGCGCGGCAGATCCTGTGCGGGGTTTTATTAAAATGGGCACGCAATTGCACCCAAAAACGAAGGTAAAAGGCGGGATCTTGGAAAATGAGGCTTCTCAATTGCTTAGACGTTTTTTTATAGCGCGTAGAAACCTCAACTAAAAATTCCACATTGTATTGTTGTTGTCGCTTTAGGATCTGCGTTGAATGATGCCGCAAGGTGCGTGCTCTATAATTTCGGCGTCAGGCAGAAAAAGGCGAAATTTGAGTCAAAATTGGGTGAAATCAGGCCTAAATCGATCATTTATGGAAAATACCATTGCAGAACGTATCTATGATTTTTTAAAGGAATTTCCCCCGTTTCTTTTTATGGATGAAAAAAGCCTGCTCAGCATCGCCGCTGAGGTAAAGGTGATCTATCTGGAAAAAGACAAGCCTATCTTTAAGGCCAACGAGGCCAATCACGGGATGTTTTATGTGGTTAAAGACGGGGCGGTGCGCATTTTCCGTATTGAGGATAAAGAGCCGCAAATCGTAGATATTTGTGATGAGGGCGATTTGTTTGGACTGCGTCCACTTATTACCAAAGAGGATTATCAATCATCTGCATCGGCTAATGAAGAGAGTATACTTTATGGTATTCCCATAGATCTTTTTCTGCCCATGGCGCTGGAAAATAAAAAGGTAAGCAACTTTTTGATCGCCAGTTTTGCCTCAAACGTGAGCGATCCGCGGGCGCTTGAGAAAAGCGGAAAGTTGTTTACTGAATATTCGGTGGAGCGGGGCAGTGAGCTTTTAGATATGAAAAAAGCAAAATACACTAAAAATCCGGTGACCTGTGCACCAGAACTTTCTATAAAAGAAGCCGCAAATATCATGGTGAACAAGCATGTGGGCAGCATCGTAGTGGTTAAGGATAAAAAACCGGTCGGGATAATCACAAATCAGGACCTGAGGGATAAAATCGCCACTGGGCTGCACGATATCAGTGAGCCAGTTACCCAAATTATGAGTGCGCCGGTAAAATGTTTTCAAAAAGGCCCCACGGTCGCGCAGGCGCAGTTGATTATGCTTAAAAACGACATCAGCCATTTGTGCATCACCCAGGACGGTACGCCAGATACCGAACTTCTGGGCCTTATTACCCAGCAGGATATCGTGGTGTCTTTTGCAAATAATCCCATTGTGCTTTTAAAAGAGGTAAAACGTGCGGAAAAAGGCAATACGCTGCGCGAAATTAAGATCAAAACCGGTGAACTGCTCAAAAAGTATCTGGATCAAAACTTGCCACTTTCGCAGATCTTAAACATTCTCAACGAGATCAATTATGCCATCACGGTGCGTGCCATCGAGCTTTCCCTCAAAAAAATGGAAACCCAACCGCCGTGTAAGTTCGCTTGGTTGGCGTTGGGCAGTCAGGGAAGAAAAGAGCAGCTGCTTACTACAGATCAGGATAATGCCATCGTTTTTGAAAACGTGCCTGAATCTGAATATGAAGCTGCACAAGCTTATTTTCTGGAACTGGCCCGCCAGGTTACCCGTACATTACACAAAATAGGCTACGCGTACTGTCCCGCAGATATGATGGCGAGCAACCCGCGCTGGTGCCAGTCACTCAGTGAGTGGGAATCTCAATTTACACAGTGGATTACTAATCCTAGCCCAGAAAGCTTATTGCTGTCGGCGATCTTCTTTGATTACAGTTATGTGTATGGTGACACGCCACTGGTCACCACGCTATCTGACCGTATTTTTAAAGTGCTTGAGAGCAATGTATTCTTTTACAGGCATATGGCAAGAGACGCTACTAAAAGTCCGGCGTTGCTGGGGTTTTTCCGCCAATTTCTGGTTGAGGAAAGCGGGGAGCACAAAGACTTTTTTGATATTAAGCAGCGTGCATTGATGCCGCTCATAGATGCTGCGCGTGTTTTAAGCCTGCACCACAAAATGCGCAATATCAATAACACCGCAGGTAGATTTGAACGTCTTGCAGAGCTGGAAGAGAATAATAAAGAAATGTATGAAAGCTGTAGCTATGCTTTTAAGGCGCTTTTGAAATTCCGAACAAAACAAGGTTTGTTGCATGGCGATTCTGGCCGGTTTATAGAACTGGCAAGCCTTAGCAAGGCCGAAAAACTGAAGCTGAAACGCTGTTTTAAGCCCATACGCGATATACAAGAAGTGTTAACTATACGTTACCAGTTGAAATAAATATTGGGAGTGAAAAAGACTGGGACGAGGTGACATTCGATCTAGTATTTTTTTGTTCATATTTAGACGTACACCCAGTTCTGTATCAATTATGCCGACTTAGTACTACTAGAAAACCCTTATAAAGCATTTAAAACTATGTTTAAAATACCGTTTTTTGATCTTTTTAGCCGAAAACAGAAAAATGCGCCAGCTTTTTATAAAGCCTACGCCGATACTTTTCAGGCAAAGAAAATTAAAAACTTACCGCTGGAGGATCTTCGCTTTGTGGTTTTTGATACAGAAACCACCGGTCTAGACGTGCGTAACGATCGCATGCTAAGCATTGGTGCGGTGGGTATAGTGGGCAATACCATATATGTAAATGACACATATGCGTTTTTTATACATCAGGATAAATTCAAAGCGGAAACCGTACCGGTACACGGTATTCTCAGGGACGGGAAATATAAGCAGATAAGCGAAGAAGATGCGGTGAAAGGATTTCTGAAATATATAGGAAACAGTGTGCTGGTAGGGCATCATGTGGGCTTTGATATTGCCATGATCAATTATGCGCTTAAGCGACTGGGCGCGCCAAAGCTAAAAAACAAAGCGCTGGATACCGGCGTACTGTACAAAAGGACCATTCATCAGGTTAATATTCTGAACAAGGATAAACAATACAGCCTCGACGAACTTTGTGCAGACCTTAAGATCGACAAAGCAGATCGGCATAAAGCGGCGGGCGATGCTTTTATCACTGCGCTGGCCTTTTTAAAAATACGTGGCAGACTTAATATAAAAGGGCAACTGACGTATAAGCATTTAACGCGTCATTGACCGGTAACACGCAGCTGTACTTTAATAGATTTACGGGATATTGAGATATTCAAGAACTTCTTTTCTATAAGTTTCACCTATGGGGATGCGTTTATCCCTTATAACGATTTTGGTCTTCTGCAAGGCCTTTATAAAGTCTATATTGATCAAAAAACTACGATGTACCCGTAAAAATTTTAAGGCGGGCAATCGATCTTGAATATCTTTAAAGCTGGATAGCGTTAAAATCGCTCTTTGTGATGTTGTAGTATAGATTTTAATATAATCCTTAAGGCCCTGTAGATAAAGAATATCATCCGTATTTATTTTTATATTTTCATATTCTGATTTTACAAAAATGAAATTAAACTGTTCGCGGATTTCAGAAACTGTATTTGCTGGAGCCCTTAGAACTTTATTGGCATTCATTTGATACTTTTCTTTTGCTTTGTCAATCGCTTTTAAAAATCTGGAAAAAGGGATAGGTTTTACCAGATAATCTGTGGCATTAAGATCAAAACCTTCTAGTGCATATTGTGGGTATGCTGTGGTAAAGATGAATTGTGGCAACCTATTTAATGATTTTATAAGTTCCATACCGTTGAGATGCGGCATTTCTATATCTAGAAAAATTAGGTCTATGTGCTCCTTACTTAAAATACGAATTGCATCCATAGGATTTGTGCATTGGGCAACCACTTCTATATCTGGGATCTTTTCAAGATAAGTAGTGATTATATCAACAGCTAATGGTTCGTCATCTATAACAATACAGCACATTAATTAAGGTTTAGTTTTAATTTGACCAAGAATTGATGCTCTTTTTCACAAATTTCAAGATTATGTTTTTGAGGATATAGAAGTTCTATTCTATCTTTTGTGTTTTTTAACCCAATACCAGAATTATTTAGATCCTTCTTCTTATTGCCTATCAGATTAACACAATTGAATTCAAATGTATCGGCGTTTACAAAAATAGTGATGCTAACTTCGGTATTTCCCTTAAAGTCTGTGCCGTGTTTAAAGGCGTTTTCTATGAATGAGATGAGCACTAAAGGTCTTATTTTTTGATCCGTTATATTACCGTGTATATTTATGTTAATGTGCTCATTATGGGCTACTCGCAGCCGTTGTAGTTTTATATAGTTTTGAATATAGGTAAGTTCATTCTTGAGCGCGACATATTCATGATCTGTCTGGTAGAGCATATAGCGCATGAGTTCAGAAAGTATGATAACGGCCTCTGCCGCATCATCAGACTTTTTTGTTATTAGTGAATATATGCTGTTGAGCGAATTGAATAGGAAATGGGGGCTAAGCTGAGTCTTTAGAAAGTGTAGCTCGGTACTTATTTTAAATGCTTCAATCTCTTTCTTTTTTAAGGCTGTGCGGTTCCACTCTTCATAAATTCTTATACTTGAGCCCCCTACAATAAAAGCAAGCGAAACAAGCAAGGGAATCAAAAACTGGAAAATATCAAAAAAGGGTGGTTTTGGCCTATCGTTAAACGGAGGCGCATGAAATGGCGGCGGGTGATAATGCTGGCCAAGTTTTCTAATAAATCCAGTAATTACTAAGACCACAAGAACCCAAAAAATATATGCCAGTGTTTTTTTCTTAAGTAATAAGTGGGGTACTAATAGAAGGTAATTAATATAAAAAATGGTAAGGTTGATGATTAAAAAAAAACCATAAACGGAGAAAATGATCCTGAATCCCAGTAAAATTCAACGGTAAAAAAAACAAGGAAGGCCACCCAAATGGCAGCGTGAACGATTAATTTACGGGACATATTTCAACTCTGATTTAGTAGGAGCATTTCAGCTGAATATTATTTTCTGTCAAATCCTTGGCGGATATCGCAGGATTTTGATGTTTGGTCAATTTCTTTACCACAAGCGCACTCATTTTTTTTGCATCATTTTTCGTACAAAAGGCCAAGGATTGAGATAGTGCAGGTATTTGTAGCTGTTTAATGACCACCTTATCATGAACGCTTATGGTGTAGCCATAGCCATTTTCAGTTTTAAAAACAGCAGCGGTAATTGATTGATCTACTGGAATAACTTGTCAGAGTATGCAAACAAAACCCATTATAAAAATGCCAGCGAAAAGTAATTTATTTTTCATTTTTTTTGAGTTTTTTTGAAAACCTGAGGCATCTCACTTATCTTAATAAGTATAAGACACCCCAGGCCAACAAAAGGTAAAGGTTAATCTTCGTCGTCATATTCCTCTTGAGGGAAAATCTCATAAGCATCATCTAGATACAGACTGTTTGAGCGTCCCAAAAGCACAAATGCCCTGCTGCCGGTCTCAAACTGTATGGCATCTTGACGTGCTGTCGCTTCCAGTGCCGTTATATTTTCCCATTCATCTGTGAAGGGGTCATATTCCCATGTGCTGGATAATGCACCCAGATTGTACCCAGCTACAACATACCCCAGACCATTAAGTCCAAAACCTACAGCATTAGAGCGTACTATGCTGTAATCATCTTCTTCATTAAGGTCGTTAAGTCTTGTCCATGAAGCATCTGCAGGGTCAAAACGCCAAAAATCTGTAAGGTATTGACCATTGCTTACACCGGTTCCCAGATATATAAGACCGTCTATTTCAAAACTTGTTGCATCCCTGCGCTTATCTCCGCCAAAACCTACCAGTTCTTCCCAGTTATCTAGAGCCGGATCATACATCCAGAAATCTTTTTTATCATTGTCACCATCATAACCTGTTCCCACATAACCATGTCCCGCTGTGCCAAATGCCACGACCGCCCGTCTTGGACCACCGGCAAAGTCAGCTTTTTGGATCCATGTGTTGCTATCGGGGTTATATTGCCAGAAATCTGCCAACTCGTTATCACCGTCAAAACCAGTGCCCACATATCCCTTTCCATCTATTGCAAAACCCTTTGCTGAAGAACGTGGGACGCCAGGAAAATCGGCCTTTTGTACACAATAATCGCCTTCTATATCATATTGCCAGAAATCACTTAGATAATCATCACCGTCGTAGCCGGTGCCCATATACCCATAATCGCCTATGGTAAATCCTGCGATATTGCTGCGCGGAACACCATCAAAAACAGACCGTTCTTGCCAGTTGCCCCGCTCTGAATCATCGTCATCTGAGCTACAGTTTATAAACAGCAATGCTGATAATGCCGTAGCGGTAATTATTATTTTTTTCTTGATCATTGGTTTAGTTTTTAAAATTTGAAATATTGAATTTAATACCTGCGGAGAATATTGGGCTTTTGCCCATGTCCACATCTAGTGTTTTAATGTTGTGGTCATCGTATAATTTCAGGCTATTTCTGAAGAGATAGCCGGCATCCATGTGAAATGACCAATTATCATCCAGATTATGACTGTAGGAAAGGGACGCTTTCTGTGTCTGTAATGCAGCGGTTTCTGTAGGTAAATAGCTTAAGGATTGCTCGGGAACGTATAAAAAGTCACCTTCCCAGCGGTAGCCTGCGGTTAGGGAATTACGCCTGTTTATGGAATATGCTACGCTGTTCTGTGGAAATCCCGCCTGAAAGCCGAAATCTTTGACTGAAAATTGCAGATTTATGGTAGGCAATACTTCGGGTTTTCCTAGATAGGTTTCATACGCAAGGCCTAATTCAAACGTAGTTGGTGTTTCAAAAAAGGTATTTATTGTGGAAAAATACGCACCGCCTTTAAGCACTGTTTCGCTAAAGTTAAGTCCTGCCGCCCACGATGTTTCGCCATAGGCTTTAAACGACCAGGAAGCCATTAGCGGAAATGCAATTCCCAGAGAGGTATAAAAATTGGAAAGCCTAAAATCCATTGCTAAAGCGTCATAATTTGCATTGGTGAAATCATAATCACGCATTCCCAAACCAGGCTGTACCTGAAGTTCACCTAAAGCAATATCCAGCCCCGCACCTATTTTTATAACCTGCATGAACGCTGCTTCATTGACGGGCGACAGGCTGTAATCAACAGCAGATGTTGCCTGTAGTTCTTGAGCCTTGACTGTTTTTGAAATGATTATGGTAAATGCCAGCATGAGATATACCTTCATAAGATGATTCTGATTTTGACCAAAACTAGAAACACCTTAGCGCGTGCTGAAAAATATTAGATGTTTGGACTAAATGAATCTACTTATGCCTTTATTCTATCTATGAACGAGGTATAGCCGTTTTATAGTCAAAAAACGCAGGTTTGTCTTGATTTTAGGCAGTTAAGTCTATTGCTTTTTACAAGGACGGGAGCAGTTTTTAGGTTTGTGGTCTAAATGAATTTGAAATGCCAAAGAATCTATATATACTAGGATCGCTTCTTTTTGTCCTAATTGCTTTTGAATCCTGTACAACAGATGATTCCAGTTTTCCGGTGGGCGAAGATTGGGTAAACGGTGATACACGGGTGCTGTACATAGATACCATGACCGTAGAGAGCGGTACGTTTCTGTTTGATTCCATTCAGGTTACACAAACCGGGCGTTTGTTGCTGGGGGCTTATAGGGATAGTGTTTTTGGCAGTACTAAAAGCAAGATATTCTCCCGTTTAACAAATTCAGTATATAGTATAGATAATGATGCCACGTTTGATTCTATTGCACTTATCCTGAGATATGATAATTACTTTTATAATGACACGCTTTCACCTCAACGAATAAAGATTTACCCCGTCACACAGGATATTGTGGCAGAAGAGGACGGTAATTATTACAATACATCAACATTTGACTATGATAAAACATCCCTAGGTGATGTGTCCTTTACGCCGAGACCTATTCGGGACGATTCTTTACATCTTTTGCTTCATGCAGATTTTGGACAAAAGCTTTTTGATGAACTGCAGGATAATACTATCAATAACAGCGATGAGTTCCTGAATAGCTATCCCGGGATATTATTAGATCCAGATGAAGATAATACCGCTATTTTGGGATTTCAATCTACAAGTTTGATACGTCTGTACTATTCCATAGAAAATGAAACTGGATCTACCGAAGATGTCATCGATTTTGCCTTTGACGCATCAAATACTTTTCACAATATTTCTGGTCAAAGGCAAGACACCTATTTCACAAACCTCAATGATCAGAAAGATCTGGTAACGGCAGAGCAGGCCGGTGGGGACAGTTACATACAATCAGGTACCGGGCTGGCCACTCGCATTGCCTTCCCTAATCTTTCTGGACTTAGCGGTATTGAGGGCAGTGGGACATTGTTATATGCACAGCTGGGAATCTCTTTAAATACCCATGAACTGAGCGATCAGCTCCACGTGGGCGACTCGCTTGTAGCATATATAGTTGACCAGCGCTCCCAGATACTCAGTACGCTTTATGATTACGACGGCAATGCCGCCTATGGTGTAATCACACAAAAAGAAGACGAGTTTCCCATACTTACGTATACTTTGCCCATACATTATTTTCTGGATCAAAAAGCAGCCAACTTCAATGGTGAAAACTGGTATTTGGCTCTAATTTCTAAAAACTTCAATCAGTCTGTCGATCGGTATATTTTCAATGGCAATCAAGCCGATGACGATAGTAAGCTCAAAATAAAACTTACCTATGCTATTTATGATAATTAAATATACGTTGGGATGTGCACTATTGCTGTTACTGAGCAATAATTTGTGCGCCCAGACCAATTCACTCTCTAATTCCCCTTATTCAGTTTATGGTATTGGCACGCCCAGCAGGTTTGGGACTGGAAAAATAAACGCAATAGGTGGAAGTGGTATCGCAATGAAGTCAGATAATTCCCTAAACAGTCTTAACCCGGCTTCACTAGGAGCGATACCGCTAAATCATTTTTATTTTGATCTTGGCATCAACACGCAAATTTATGGACTGAGCGAAGGTGCCGGAACGTCGAAACAGTTTAATGCCACATTGACCAATGTAGCCATGGCCTTCCCGCTTAACTCACGTTCTGGTCTGGCCGTTACCTTATCACCGTATGCTAATGTAGGATATTCTATTACCGGTATTGAAAATAGCATAGAAGGGTCTAATGCTATATACACCAGTGATGCGATAGGGACAGGTTCTATTAATGAAATACGCGTGGATTACGGTTATGGTTTACTTAATAATCTGCGTCTTGGCCTGAGCGCCTCCTATTTTTTCGGTAAAACAGAACAGACCGAATACAATACAATAGGAAACTACTCGCTTGATATCAAAAAACAAAACAGATATACAGGTGTAGGTCTTAATATGGGCTTACAATACGATATTAATGAGTCCCTATCCTTAGCTTCTATTCTTAAATTTCCAGCTGTGCTGAAAGCTACTCAAAATAGTTATATCTCTCAGGATTATGATGATACCATAGAAGTGGAAACAAGCGGAGACGATTTTATGTTGCCTTTAGAAATGGGGTTTGGAGCAGCCATTGCGCCCAGGGACAACCTGAAGGTATATTTAGATTATAGCCGTAAATTTTGGTCAAATACTGCTGAAACTGATGATTTGAGTACGCTTATAGACCAGGATATTTTTAAAGTTGGATCGACATTTATTCCCAAACCCAATGGGATCCATTACTGGCAAAATGTAGAATATAGGACAGGATTTAATTATGATACGGGCTATTTGGAAATTGCTGGAGAAAAGGTAAAAAGTTACAACCTTAGCTTGGGAGTTGGCCTTCCCATAAGCCATACGGGTTCAAAACTCAATCTGTCATACGCTTATGGTCAGAATGGGTCACTTTCTAAGGGTCTAATCAGGGAAAAAATTCATACCATATCCATTAATCTAAGTCTAGACGGACTTTGGTTTGTAAAACCGAAATATCAGTAAACCTAGAGTCTATTTTTAAGCCTTTTTAGTGGATTTCTATTCTTCACAAACCTTTAGATCTAAACTTCAAACTTTCCAAACTAAAAAATTTAATCTTGTATTAAATTGTCGAGGAGCACTAATTAGTGGAATCTCGGGACGCAAAAGCTTTTAGCAATCGGTGGGTGGCGTCATTGGCCTTTAAAAAAGGCTGCTTGCGCTCATTTCTCAAGCGTTCTATTATAGCGGAAAACGGAACGCGGTCTTCAGTAATCAAACGATTGAGCTGATTATCAAAGCAAGTGTACAGCATTTGGTTTAAAGGGGTTTTTATGCCCAGTTCATTAAAGCGCGCGATCAATTTTTTACAGCAGGATAAAAATAACTGGGGGTGTCCAGAAAGGCTTTCGACTGCGTTGTCAAAAAAGTCGAGCACTGCAGTCCCGCTCCTTTCTTCGGGATCAGAAGAACGTTTTTTATCATCGCTTCCGGTTTGAAAAAGCCACAGGTTTTTCGAAATAAAGGAGGTTTGACTTTTTGTAGACAGATAATAGATGTCAAGACCCAAACGGGTGCTTATCAAAAAAACATTTTCGCCAAGGGCGCGGATCAAAAAATTCAAAAACGCATATTCTTCACTGGGAAGAAGCAGTTTTTTAGCGGTGTAACCCTGATTTCTAAATCTAACCGATTGCAGTTCTTTTATGGGTGCTTCAATCATTTTCAAGCATATTTACAATATCCTTTAGTCCCTGCATTTTTGCATGATCAACAGCTTTGAGTCCGCGGGAATCCATTACGTTAGGATCTGCGCCTTTTTGAAGCAATAATTCAATGATCTCTTTCTGATTAAAAGTGGCCGCATAGATCAAAGCGGTGGCCCCGTTAAAATTCTGAATGTTTACATCAGCCCCTTTCTCAATCAGAAGTTTTGCAATTTCTGGATACCCTTTAAAGCATACACCCATTAGCGCTGTATTGCCAGAAGCGTCTTTAGCATTTATCGCACCGTCCCATTGCATCAACTCCTCTGCAATATCGATAAAACCATAATAAGTGGCAAGCAACAATGGTGTAGAGCCCCGTGGATCTTTCTCTTGGATGAGCGCTGGGTTTTCATTCAGGATCATTTTTACTTGATCTGCTTCACCAGATCTTATAGCATTAAATAGTTGTTCTGTTTTCATAATCCTAAAGTACTATAAATTATAATAAAGAGCGAAGATGTTGTTAAATTAAGACAATCTGCGCACTTTCTAGAAGATATCCTATTATTAGCACTAAATGCCTATTTTTAGCAGTTAAAAGCCGATTATTTATGAAAATACAAACTACTTTATTTCTTTTTCTAGGATTGTCCTTAGGTCTTTATGGCCAAAAATCACATTTTCCCGAAGCAGGATCAGATTGGGAAACACAATCCCCTAAAAAAGCCGGTATAAATGCTGAAAACCTTCAAAAATCGGCAGATTTTGCCAAAGCCAATGAATATTCTGGTTCCCGCGATCTGCGTCAGGCCATTCTTAAAGGATTTGAGAGTGAACCTTTTCATAGCATACAGGGACCAACTAGAAAGCGCGGCGGCCCGGCAGGGATGATCCTTAAAAATGGATATCTGGTCGCCTCTTGGGGAGATACCCATCGCGTGGATATGACCTTTAGTGTGACTAAAAGTTTTCTCTCTACCGTTGCTGGGCTAGCAGTGGAAGAGGGTCTTATTACTTCGGTCAATGATTCTGTTTCCCAATATGTGTGGGACGGCACCTTTGATGGAGCGCACAATGCGGGCATCAGCTGGAAGCATCTTTTGCAGCAAAATTCTGACTGGAGCGGGGCGCTCTGGGGCGCTGGCGACTGGGCAGACCGCCCGCCAAAGGAAGGCGGTCTTGATGACTGGCGCTACCGTAAGCTGAATACGCCCGGAACTGTTTTTGAATATAACGATGTACGCGTAAATGTACTGGCTTTTTCGCTCACCCAAGTCTGGCGAAAACCGCTTCCCATGGTGTTAAAAGAGAAAATTATGGATCCCATAGGCGCTTCAACCACTTGGCGCTGGTTTGGGTATGATAATGCCTTTACGGTAATAGATGGACTTAATATGCAAGCGGTTACGGGGGGCGGTCATTCTGGTGGTGGGATGTTCATAAGTACGGAAGATATGGCGCGTTTTGGATTGTTGTTTCTTAACAATGGCAAGTGGAAAGAAGAACAGCTTATCTCAGAAGAATGGATCAAAGAAGCCATGCAGCCCTCTAAACCCAATGTAAATTATGGGTATATGTGGTGGCTCAATCAGCAAGGGCCTCGCCATTGGGAAGGTGTTTCCGAAGATATCTATTATGCGGCGGGTTTTGGCGGTAATTTTATTGTTATTGATAAAGCGCACGATCTTGTAGCAGTAGTGCGCTGGCTTGAACCTTCAAAAATAGAATCCTTTATGCAGCTGCTAAGCAAAGCGCTGTAAGTATTCGGTATAAGCCAAATTTAAAAAGCTTTAAAATCCATGTTAAATGCAAGTTGGCACTTGTTGCGTTTTTTTAACTTTGATTTAAATTCAAAACATTATGAGTACAGACGTAGAAGTTTGGCTAGAGAAAGGTACTCTGGCCTCAAATGTGAGCAGGGGTTTGATTTCCGGTGTTTTGGGAGGTCTCGCCGGGACATTGATAAAAGTTGCCATAGAGAAGGTTTTGCCCGTAAGAAAGCCAAATACTAAATCGGCGCAATTAAAAATGGTCGATGAGCTTTCGATTAAAGTATCGGGCGAGCCTATTAGTTCAAGCAACAAGGAGATTGCCGAGCAATTGGTCAATTTTCCTTTTGGTGCGAGTGTTGGCGCAACTTATGGCTATGGGAAGCGTGATGAAATGGAGACCAGCCTTTTTGACGGTGCAATGCTGGGCGCCACTACTTGGGTGGGAACACATGAGACCTCGTTCCCCATGCTTGGGCTTACAGATGATCCGGAAGATATCCCGATGAAATTGCAAGCTAACGAACTGCTTGCCCATGTTGCCTTTGGTCTCACTACAGAACTGGTGCGCGCTTTTGTCGCAAGGCGTTTAAAAGATTAAAACTTATTTAAACGGACTCCCACATAATTTGTATCCTAATAGCTATTGGGATTTTGAATCGTGGGCGTCGTCTTAAAAGTGTTGAATATTGCGATATTCAACACTTTTTATATTTATCTCTGAAATATCAATCAATTTAGAATAAGGTTTGACAAGCTACCCAGTAAAAATTATCTTTGCGCATATAGCATAAGATAATGATACAGGAAAATATACAGCATATACTGGGCCAGGAGCCTAAACATCAAGAACTGGAGATAAAAGGCTGGGTGCGCTCTTTTAGGGCAAACCGATTTATAGCCCTAAACGATGGTTCTACCATAAATAATCTACAATGTGTGGTAGATTTTGAACAGACTGATCCTGCGCTTCTTAAGCGTATTACAGTGGGCGCCGCTATTGCGGTAAGAGGAAATCTTGTTGAAAGTCAGGGCGGTGGTCAGCGGGTTGAGTTGACCGCTTTAGAAATCACAATCCTTGGCGATGCTGATCCCGAAGAAGTGAAGCGCACGATCTTACAACCAAAAAAACACAGTCTCGAGAAATTAAGGGAACAGGCGCATTTGCGCGTGCGTACCAATACTTTTGGCGCTGTAATGCGTTTGCGCTCCAAGTTGTCTTATGCCATTCACCATTATTTTCAGGAGAACGGCTATTTTAATGTGCATACCCCCGTAATTACGGGAAGCGATGCAGAAGGTGCGGGAGAGATGTTCAAGGTAACCGCAATGGACCTGAAGAATCCACATAAAAAGGAAGACGGATCCATAGATTTTAAAAAGGATTTCTTCGGAAAGGAAACCAATCTAACGGTTTCTGGTCAGCTGGAAGCCGAAACTTTTGCGATGGGTCTTGGTAAAGTCTACACTTTTGGCCCCACTTTTAGGGCAGAAAACAGCAATACCTCACGACATCTCGCTGAATTCTGGATGATAGAGCCAGAAATGGCCTTTTGTGATCTTGATGGAAACATGGACTTGGCCGAAGATTTTATTCAGTTTGTGATAAAATACGCAATAGCCCATTGTCAGGACGATCTGGAATTTTTAGAACAACGGTTGATTGACGAGGATAAGTCAAAGCCAACAGCCGATCGTGCACCTATGAAATTGCGTGAAAAACTGAATTTCGTGCTCGAAAACAGCTTCAAAAGAGTGAGTTATACCGAAGCAATCGAAATTCTGAAAAATTCTAAGCCCAACAAGAAAAAACAATTTAAATATCCCATCGAAGAGTGGGGGGCAGACCTGCAAAGTGAGCATGAGCGCTATCTGGTGGAAAAACATTTTAAATGCCCGGTGATCCTTTTTGATTATCCCGCAAAAATAAAAGCCTTTTACATGCGCCTAAACGATGATCAGAAAACGGTGCGCGCGATGGATATACTTTTTCCCGGCATCGGGGAGATAGTAGGTGGCTCGCAAAGGGAAGAACGTTTAGAAGTATTGCAGGAAAAAATGAAAGCCCTTGATATTTCCGAAGAAGAGCTATGGTGGTATCTGGATACGCGTAGGTTTGGTACATGTGTGCACAGTGGTTTTGGCCTGGGCTTTGAGCGACTGGTGTTGTTTGTAACCGGCATGGGCAACATCCGCGATGTGATTCCTTATCCTCGCTTTCCGCAGAATGCGGAATTCTAAATATTGATCTTATATTAGAAGCGTATATAAGTAAAGCTACTGACCGAAATACGGAAAGTGCATTTTATTCGTTTACGCTTTTTCCAGATGTCAATTTCACGCCTTATTTGCGTATTTTTGTGCTATTATTGCTGATTTATGCTCAAACAACAATTAAATTTTAAACTTTCCCAAAAGCTTTCTCCGCAGCAGATTCAGTTGATGAAACTGATTCAGTTGCCTACGCAAGCTTTTGAACAGCGCATAAAGCAGGAGCTGGAAGAAAATCCTGCCCTTGATTCGGGTAAAGAAGAAATCAAGGATGAATTCGACGAGTTTGACAATACAGACCAAGAGGATCCAGAAACCGAATCTATAGAGACAGAAATCAATGTTGATGATTATCTATCTGATGATGAGGTGCCCAGTTACCGTTTAAATGCCAATAATTACAGTGCCGATGACGATGATAAGCAGATACCTTATGCCTCTGGCACTTCGTTTACACAACATTTACAGAGCCAGCTGAACACTTTCCGTCTGGATGAAGAAGAGTTGCAGATTGCAAAATTTTTAATAGGCAGTGTTGATGAAAGCGGTTATTTGCGGCGTTCTCTTGCAGATATTGTAGATGACATGGCCTTTACCCAGAACATTTATACCACAGCAGATAAGATTGAGCGTATTTTGATGCTAGTGCAAACTTTAGATCCGGCAGGGGTAGGTGCCCGGGGCCTGGAAGAATGTTTGCTTATTCAATTAAAGCGTAGGGAGCTTACAGAATCGGTCAGTCTTGCGATTAATATTTTAGAAAATGCCTTTGATCATTTTACAAAAAAGCATTATTTAAAACTTATCTCCAAGTTCAATATCACCGAAGATCAGCTGCGCAATGCCATTGAGGAAATAGAACATCTTAACCCAAAACCAGGCAGTTCTTACAGCACTAACACCCGTATTATAGAACATGTGGTGCCTGATTTTACCATTCGTATTACGGACGGCGAACTTGAACTTTCCTTAAATGGGCGCAATGCCCCACAAATGCATGTTTCTAGAGAGTACAGTGATATGCTTCAGGGTTACAAGGCTTCCAAAGAAAAAAGCAAATCGCAGAAAGATGCTGTTATGTTTATAAAACAGAAGCTAGACTCGGCAAAATGGTTTATTGAAGCCATAAAACAGCGTCAACAGACTCTTTTTGTAACTATGAGTGCGATCATGAATTATCAGGAGGAATATTTTCTAACCGGTGATGAACGCAACTTGCGGCCTATGATCCTAAAAGATATTGCAGAAGAAATAAATATGGATGTCTCTACGGTTTCGCGTGTGGCAAACAGCAAATATGTTGATACACCGTATGGGACCAAACTCATTAAAGTATTCTTTAGTGAGAGCATGACCAACGATCAAGGGGAGGAAGTTTCAACCCGGGAGATCAAAAAGATCTTAGAAATGACCATGCAGGAGGAAGATAAACGCAAACCGCTCACCGATGATAAACTTGCAAAGATTTTAAAGGAAAAAGGATATCCCATTGCCCGAAGAACAGTGGCTAAATACAGGGAGCAATTAGATGTTCCCGTAGCGCGTTTGCGTAAGGAAATTTAGACGGCTTTGAGTCTTTTAAAAAAAATAGAATTTACTAGATAAACAAACCCAACTTTCCCAATGAACTATATTTTAAAGATTTTCTCTTATATTTTTCATCCTTTATTCATGCCTGTGCTGGGAACGGTCATTTATTTTGAAACCACACCAAAATTTGTTCCCGATTCTTTTCTGTATGCTAAACTTATAGCAATTACTATATTAACCGTCATCGTTCCCATTCTTTTTTATTTCATGCTGCGTAATCTGGGAAGAATAGATAGCATTTTTATAGATGATGTACAACAGCGCCGCGTGCCATTGATTTTTCAGATTATTTTAACTGGTATTGTTTTAAGTATTGTGGTAAATAGTTACGAATTTCCGGAGCTTTATTATTTCTTTTTGGGGATTTTGGGTTCTGCTGCAATTGCATTTATCTCAGCCGCGCTAAAATATAAAATGAGTCTACATATGGTTGGTATTGCAGGCGTATTGTTTTTTGTTATCTGGTTGAGTATTTTTTATAACAGTAATCTACTCACTGTAATCGCTCTATTGTGTTTTGTAGTGGGTGCGGTAGCATCGTCTAGGCTACAGGAAAAAGCACACTCCATGCCAGAGCTGTGTGCTGGGTTTTTAGCAGGGGGATTGCCTCAGCTGGCCGTTCTTTTATTTTTCTCGCTGTAATGCTATAAGATATAGAAAACAAGGCCTAACTTGAAGGTGTTGAGTTCAATGGACTGGCCACTTTGCGCCATCGCATCCTTGAAAAAAGGAGTAAGGCTGTAGTAAAAGTAAAAATTGAAAGTTCCATAGCCAAAGGCAAAATTTGCGCCTAATTTATAACGTTGCAGTTCTGGAATATCTGTTTGAATTACTTTGTTGCCTACTTGTTCAAAGTTTGCTTTATAAGCATATACATATCCTAGTTGAAGTCCGGTATAAATCCTCCAAAAATTAAAAGTACTCGCTGTAGAAGTACGCCACCGCAATTGTAGGGGTATTTCTAGCTGATAAGTGCTGAGCCAGTTCTTATTGTACGCAATAGTAGGTGGAATGACTTCAAAAATTGTTTCCTGATTATCTCTTTCTCCAATAAAAAGATTCTCATTATAGGTGTTCATAGATAAACCTGCGCCCACGCCAATGGCCCAGTTACGTCTTTTATTGAGTGGCATATCCCGTATAAAACCGAAATGTAACCCACCACTAAATCCATTCTGAGATACGCCTTCTGGTTTATTTACAAGCAGATTAAAGGTAATGGCGACATAAAGTTGATCTTCCCTGTATTTCTGATCTGCGATAGAATCCCGCTTACCCGCTTCCTGACCATAGACAGGTGCAAGCAGAACCATGAAAAATAAAATGAGGAGAGATGTTAATTTCATAGTATAAAGATACTTTACACGCAGCAAATAGGATCAATTAATAATATGTGGAAAAAAGAAATAATTTTAAGTTGAGATAAGAATATCTAACATAAAAAACGCCCTAAAAAAGGGCGTTTTTTAATCCATTAAATTGTAGAAAATTAATTATTCCCTTCTACAGCATTACCATTTCTAGTAACATAATTAATTTTAAGGGCTTCTACATCTCTTAGTTTCTCTTTGATATCTGAAACTAGTCCCATATTTGTATCACCATCCACCTTCAACGCAGTGGTAAGCAATGGCAAAAGTTCTTCGCGCTTTCCTGCTCTTTCTTCATAGATAAAGCCTGGTATATCACTTGGCTCAGCCAATTTATCATTTAACTGAATTTTTGCCTGTGTGCCGTAAGTACTTTGATAGCGGCTACTTGGTTTACCTGCATAAATATACATGATAAGGTCTTTTTTATCCAGTTTTTCAGTTTGATCGGCTGAAGGCAAATTATTTTGAATTTTCAATGTGGTTTCCCTCATTGTTGTGGCCACCATAAAGAAAAATAGGAGCATAAAAACAATATCAGGTAGTGACGCGGTATTTACCGCAGGCAGATCACCACTTTTCTTTTTTGCAAATTTAGCCATATTCTATATTATTTGATTAATTACTACTACTACCTGTTGGTTCAGCTTCAGAAAGCTTTTCAGGATACATTTCCCTGACTTTTTCTAGCCTCGGTCTCAACTTATCCTTAGTAGTGGAAGCCGTTCCGGGATCATTGTATTGCTTTTCCATATCTGTAAAAGCCATATTGTACATTTTCATAGATTCTCTGTCACGTAAATCATTATAAGCTGCTACAAGCTCATTCTGTACAGAAATGTAGCGTTTATAAGAAGTACCGCGGTTGTTAACCAATGAAATAATTGCTATGGTAGGGTTTACCGAAGAATCTGGATTCTTGGCGCCTTGACAATAACTACATGCTTCATCTCCAGTCCCTGCCCCATTATCCAGAAATTTAACCGCTGCTGCCCGTAGATCTTTAAGATCCATAGGCTCATCTTCAACAAGAAGGTCATCGTTAGCATTTACATTCACCACAAAAAGGTTACGTTCCTTAATAATAGGTGGTGGTGGCTGATTCTCATCTAATTTAGGAGGCAGTTTACGGCTTATTCCGCTATCTGTCTCAATTGTCGTGGTTACCAAGAAGAAAATAAGCAATAGGAAGGCAATATCTGCCATCGACCCTGCATTCACCTCTGGTGCATCTCTCTTTGCCATAATTTTTATTTATTTAGCTAATTTTTTAACTCCGGAAAACACCATAGCCCCTATAGCGATAATTGCCATGATGTAGAAGGCATATATACCTGTTTCCACCCATTTTGAAGCCGCTTCAGATAATACTTCACCATCTTTCAATGGTGTTTCTTTACCAGAGGCCAGAACATACGAAATCACGATAACAGCTGCAAAGGCCGCAATACCAATTAATGTACTTTTCAAACCTGCAGGATTGCTGAACAGATTTTTAATTACAAAAACCAGCACAAATACAAGTGCTACAGCAAAAATAACATACGCAATATAGATAAAGGGGGTGACCAGTGAGCTTTGCAGATCCACCGAATCTGCTATTGCATTATCACCGGCCAATACTATCCTTACCAACCAAACCGCGGCCAGTAAGCTGATAACGATCGCTACAATTTTTAAAATTTTATATAACATAACTTAAAGATGTCTAAAAGATGAATATTACTTCTTGATAACAGGATTCTTGTGACGCACAAGCATATCGATCAGGGTAATGGAAGCATCTTCCATATCATTTACGATACTGTCTATTTTAGCAATAATGTAATTGAAAAATATCTGAAGAATAATTGCAACTATTAGACCAAATACGGTTGTCAAAAGTGCAATTTTAATACCACCCGCTACAAGTGATGGCTGCATATCCCCAGCCGCTTCAATACGGTCAAAAGCCTCAATCATACCCAATACGGTACCCATGAAACCAAGCATGGGCGCAATGGCGATAAAAAGGGATAGCCAAGAAACATTCTTTTCCAGTTGGCCCATTTGCACACCTCCATAAGCAACAACGGCTTTTTCAGCAGCATCGATCCCTTCATCAACACGGTCTAGACCTTGATAATAGATAGAGGCCACAGGGCCACTCGTATTTCGACAAACTTCTTTCGCCGCTTCAACGCCACCACTGTTAAGTGCATCTTCCACATCCTGTGCAAGTTTTTTCGTGTTGGTAGTAGCAAGGTTAAGATAGATAATACGTTCAATAGCGATGGCAAGACCAAGGATCAAACATAGAAGTACGATACCCATAAATGCAGGTCCACCTTCAATAAAACGTTTTTTGAGTGTTTGAGTAAATGAAACGTCTTCTTCACCATCATTAGCCATTGCCTGGTCTGCGTCTGCTTGCTCATCTTGCAATGCAGTAAGAACGGTAGTACTTGTTAAAGGTAGTGCAGTTGTATTTGCCTGCGCCGAGAAATTGCCCACTGCTATAACAGCTGCGATTGTTAAGATAGAAAATAGTCTTTTCATTGCTTTTGATCTTAAAATTTGGTTAGTAAAGTGATAAAGATATAAAAATAATTGTTTAAAAATAAAATTAGCAGAGAGGAAGGGATTCGAACCCTCGATACGCTTTTGGCGTATACACGCTTTCCAGGCGTGCGCCTTCGACCGCTCGGCCACCTCTCTCAATAACAAAACCCAAAAAAAGTATCAGATCTTTTTACTGAATTAGGAATAAGCAAATAACGAAAAAAAAATCGTTCTCAAAAATGTGAAGCTAATAAAATATGCTAAAAATTAAGACATTTCTCCACGTATTGATGTTTCAAATATAGTTTTAAAGACCTGTATCGCCAAATTTTGTCCTAAAAGATACATCATCTTTGTTAGTGCAGCTTCGGTAGTTATGTCCATTCCTGAGATTACGCCTATTTGAGCTAATTGCGTACTTGTCTCATAATTACCCATTTGAACAACTCCAGAAAGACATTGGGTTATATTCACCACTGGTATTCCATTGTTAATACAATTTTTCATCAAATTCAAAAACCAGGGCGATGTACTTGCGTTTCCGTTGCCAAAAGTCTTTAATATAACCCCAGAATAGTTCGTTTTTGTAAAAATATCAGTGAGTAAACGCTCACTAAGTCCAGGAAAAAGATGAATAATGAGGATATCTGTATTCATTTTTTCATGCACAATCAATTTCTTCCGCTTGTAAGGGCGTAAATTATTGTCTGCAATGGTAAGATGTACGCCAGAAGTTGCGAGGGGCAAATAATTCGGGGAGGTAAAAGCTTCAAAATGTTCTGCGCTTGCCTTAGTTGTTCTGTTTCCACGATAAAGCTTGTATTGAAAATAAAGGCAGACCTCTGTAATATATGGGCGGTTCCGTTTTTTTAGCGAAGCGAGCTGAACCGCGGTAATGAGGTTTTCTTTGGCATCTGTGCGTAGGTCGCCTATGGGAAGTTGGGAGCCGGTCAGGATTACTGGTTTTGATAAATTTTCTAGCATAAAACTAAGGGCAGATGCAGTATAACTCATCGTATCGCTGCCGTGCAAAACCACAAAACCATCATGTTTTGAATAGTTTTCTTCAATAAGATGACACATATGTACCCAATCATTGGGCTGCATATTTGAACTATCTATAGGCTTATCAAAAGATATTGTGGCGATGTCACAATCCAGTAATTTTAATTCCGGTATTTGGTTTAAAAGTTGGTCAAAATCAAAGTTTTTTAGAGCCCCTGTTTCAAAATCTTTTACCATACCTATGGTTCCGCCAGTGTAGATAAGAAGAATTGAGTTTGTGTTGCTCATTAAGAGAGGTTGTTTTTATTGATCACCGGATTTGCATACATAAGCAGGAAATTTTCGCGCCCCACTTCTGTTTCTGGCGTAATCCTTCGTTCTAAACGGCGTTCAAAGGCGCGTTTATCTTTTTCGGTATAGGCGTGGGCGTATGTGGTCGTGTTGTGGTAAAGATCATAGGCGACTAAGTTAGAGGGCCATAATTTATAGATAGCGTGTACACATCTGTCTATTTCCTGGGCAAGCTCCAACAACTTGTCATTTTCTGAAAGCGGTTTTGCCTCTATACGATCGTAAACCTCTGCTGGCAGTGTGCCCAAGCTTATATGTACCCTTTTTTTGCTCCCCAGGGCACCACGCATCATGCTGTTAAAGTCTTCATTGCTGGTCTTCCTATATTCCAGATCTTCGCTTTTGGCAATCAGTTCTGGCATTTTAAGAATATCTGTAGGGTCAAATTCATAAGAAATCGCCACTGGGATTATTCTAAGTTTTTTGAGATAGGAAATAGCGGACTCCTTCCCTCGGTTCATGGCCAGCATTTTGAGTACTCCTTGCTGTGTCCTGTCATCACCATCCTTCGTACGCCCTTCGCGCTGTGCCATCCATATAGACTGTTTACTGGCCAGTAATGTCTGTATGTATAAGGAGAGGTTTTTTGAACTCGCCAGCATCTCGCGTGGGGTTAGGCTACGCTGTACCAGAAAATTGCGGGTAAGTTTTGACAGTGCAAGCAGGAATGACTTTTTTACCAAATTATCGCCTATGGCGGAAGCGGTCATGATTTGCTCATGGTTCATCAGTGCAAAATTGATGAACGATGTGTCTAATATAATATCCCTATGGTTGGATAAATAGAGATATGATTGATTACGGTCAAGTTCCTCAAAACCTGATGTTGAAAACCCTTCCGTGCTTTTTTCGATGACTTTGGCTACAGAGTGATAAATGACCCGTGCCTGAAAATCCTGTATGGAGTGACAGCTTTTTAGTATGGCCACTATTTCCTTAGGATTTTTTTCTGGAAAGGTGAACTGCAACAATGCCTTAAACATGGGGTGCCTGGCATACTCTATGATGGCATTGTTCACCTCATGGGAGTCATAAAAACGTATGGCATTAAAAGTTTGCAAAATTTAAATTTTATTCGGTTAGGGTTGCGGAGCGTAAAAGAACAAAATATTTTAATTTAGGGGTAAAAAAAGCCGATAATAACGCTAATTATGCCGTTTTTTTAAGAAAAAGGTTAAATAGCAGTATTTTAAAGGGTGGCTTTAACCTGTTAAAAACGCATAATTAGCTTACTTAAGCAATTTTAAATACCGTACGGGCTGTTGCTGTGGTAATCCGTGCCACTTCCTCTACTGGGATATCGTAAATAAGAGCAACTTTTTGAGCCACCTTTAGGAGGTAGGAACTTTCGTTGCGTTTACCGCGGTAAGGAGTTGGGGCCAAATACGGAGCGTCTGTTTCCAGCACAATGTTTTCAATGGGGATTTCATTTAGAAACTGATCTATTTTTCCATTTTTAAAAGTAGCAATGCCGCCTATGCCCAATTTCAAATTTAAAGCTATAGCGTGCTTTGCCTGTTCTAGATTTCCTGTAAAACAGTGAAAAACGCCATATAACGAAGAATCTTTTTCAGCTTCCAAAACGGCAAAGGTTTCATCAAAGGCATCGCGGCAATGTATAACTATGGGCAGTTCCCGACTTTTGGCCCATTGGATCTGTGTTTTAAAGGCCTCTTGCTGAATGCTAAGCGTAGATCGATCCCAATAAAGGTCAATCCCTATTTCGCCAATTGCGGAAAAAGTTTGTTCATCTAGGCGCTGCGCGACATGCTCCAGTTCTTGTTTGTACACGTCTGGTTTGACATGTGTGGGATGCAGCCCTGTCATAAGATGCATTTGCCTGGGATAATTCTTTTTTAAATCATCCATCGCTTTTGAGTAGGTTGAATCTATTGCAGGAATGACAAAATTTGTTATTCCCAGATCATTAGCCCGTTGTATAGCGGCATCGCGATCCTCGTCAAATTCTTCTGTATATAGGTGGGTGTGGGTGTCTATTAGAAACATGGCCTAAAACTAATAATTAGTACAGGCTCCGCCCAAACTTTAATAAACATTTAATGCTCTAGGAAAGTCTTAAAATCTAAGTTTGTCGCCGTACCTAAAACAGATTATGGCTTCTTTACGGGAATTTTTAAAAGAAAAAGGATATTATCGCATCAAATTATCTGAAACCCCTACTGGGCATTTTAAGTTCAACCTTAAGTTAAATGGCGTTGCCGGTAGTTTTATATTAGATACAGGAGCTTCTAATACCTGTGTTGATTTCAAGGCGATAGATCAATTTAAACTATTTGCTGAAGATAGTGATATCAAGGCTGCAGGTGCTGGAGCAGTTGATATGCTCACCCAATTATCTTCAAAAAATATAATTTCTATAAAGAAATGGAGCGTGAAGAATGTAGATGTGGTTCTTTTTGACCTTTCTCATGTAAATATGGCGCTGACCAATCATGATATTCCCGCGGTGGATGGGATTATAGGTGCTGATATTCTCAATCGTGCAAAAGCAGTTATAGATTATAAATATCATTGTCTTTATATCAAAAAGCAGAGATAAATAACAATTTGAGCACTGTTTTTTCACAAGTATCTAAAATAATTGCGGCTCAACACAAAAAGTTGTGGAGTAACTAAAAATGCGGGAACTTTGAAATAAAGATTTCGATGCCCTCAGATTCATTACTAACAATAACCAATTTATTACTTCCCGAAGTACTTGTAACCTATTTT
>Ga0314774_1000356_pt1 | contig 39232 bp, 30 predicted proteins | sample MetaGCBIA2018_FD_204515 | JGI IMG/M metagenome (GOLD analysis project Ga0314774, IMG submission 204515) | Cryopeg brine microbial communities from Beaufort Sea near Barrow, Alaska, United States - CBIA 2018 | ecosystem: Environmental > Aquatic > Marine > Coastal | place: USA: Alaska | collected... | reverse complement strand
AAGCTTTTACTTCTACTTAAAAACATCCAGTAACCGTTCCAGAGCCATTCCCCTGGATCCCTTGATCAATATATGCGTGTTACGGAAATCACTCCTGTTTAAAGTCTCTTCTAATTCTGAGAAATTTGCAAATTGCTGAATTTTTGAAGAGAGCGTTTTTGCTTTTTTAAAATTGCTTCCTACAAGAAGTACCTGGCTTAAATCCAAATTTTCAAGATAAGATACCACATCCTGATGTTCTTGTTCTGAAGCTTCTCCCAGTTCAAACATATCGCCTAAAATTACGACTTTATTTGCCGCCGGAAATTTATTAAAACTCTCTAATGCAGCCCTCATGCTGGTAGGATTTGCATTATATGCATCCATAAGTAGAGTCGTTTGTCCTAATTCAATAATTTGGGACCGGTTATTCTGCGGAGTGTAATTTGCAATTGCTGTTTTAATACTTTCTTCCGGTACTTCAAAATAAAGCCCAATACAAATGGAAGCAGCCATATTTATTGAATTGTAATTTCCAGCCAAAACACTGTTGTACACAATTCCATTGTGAACCATTTCGGCGTTTTTATTGTTTTCAATATACTCTACCTCTACATCGGCCTTAGGAGAGTTTCCAAAGGAAAAGCTGTTTTTATAGGAAAACTGCTTTTGTTGTATAGGATCATCGGCATTTAGAAAAAGAAATTTATTGTTCTTTTTTAAATAGGTATACATCTCACTTTTGGCTTTAATAACCCCCTCAGGACTTCCGAAACCTTCCAAATGTGCCTTCCCAAAATTGGTGATGTATCCATAATCCGGTTGGGCAATTTTGCATAAATTTTCAATTTCTTTTGGATGATTTGCGCCCATTTCCACAATTCCGAATTCTGTGGTCTTATCCATGGAAAGAAGAGTAAGAGGGACGCCAATATGATTGTTTAAATTTCCAAGAGTGGCAACTGTGTTAAATTTTTTGCTCAGCACTGCATGGATCAATTCCTTGCTGGTGGTTTTTCCGTTGCTGCCCGTTATTGCCAGAATTGGAATTCCTAAATAAGTCCTGTGAAATCGCGCGAGTTCCTGGAGGGTTTCAAGAACATTGTTCACCACTAAATACTGTTGGTTCTGGGAATATTTTTTTTCGTCTATAATGGCATAAACGGAACCATCTTTAAGTGCCTGAAAAGCGAACTCATTTCCGTTAAAATTATCTCCTTTAAGAGCGAAGAAGATCTGATTGGGCTTAATATGTCTTGTGTCCGTTGCTACTCCGCTACTTTCCAGGAATAATTGATGCAGTTCCTTAATATTCATTAGCTAAGAATTATAAAATAAGAAACGGTTTAAAAAGATACATCTTCGTTTTTATCATTTTATTCCTGAAAGTGAATTTCTATAGGAATTTCATGAAATCTTATAAATGGAAATTCCCTTTATAAGAAACTGCATCTCCCAGAATTTTGGGGCAGTTATTCGAAGTTTGTACTTTTTAAACCGTTTTTTAATGGTTTATAAGTTATTTGTTCCTTGCAGTTTTATTTTTTTCTTTTGATTTCGAACCAACTCTGGACATTGCATTTCTAAAGCCAATATAATCTGTGGCCATATCCTGAGGGAAATACCTTCTTTGTGCAGGATCCAGCCAATAAGCACGGTCTCTCCAGGATCCGCCTTTGTAAACTCTAACTTCATCACTTACCAAAGTTGTTCTATTAGAATCATCATATTTAGGCTTAACGTTCCCTAAGCTATCTGAATCTGTAGCGAATTGTGGGGAGTTATACATTCTTTTTGAAGAACTGGAAATTTCATTAAAAGGTTGGTAATATCTGGAAGAACTTTTATCCCCGTCACGAAAATTTTTGTTGTCGCTTTTTGTAAAATTGGTCCTCATATAAGTGTCCATTTCACCAATAGGTACCTGGGCCAATTCACCCGGTAATGCCCGGGCTACAATTTTACCACTGCTTAAAGTGTCATAAACTATTTCATCGGGGGAAACTACTTTAACTGTTCCGTCGTCGTTTATCTCGTTTTTGGTATAAACATTTCCGCGGTAATAGTTAAAATCATTGAATTCATCGTCAACTATCGGTCGATAAACATCCAACACCCATTCAGCTACGTTTCCTGCCATGTCATATAATCCGAAATCATTGGGTTGATATGTTTTTACCTCCGCGGTAATATCGGCACCATCGTCGCTCCATCCAGCTATTCCGCCATAATCTCCGGCGCCTTGCTTAAAGTTGGCTAACTGGTCGCCTTGACTTTTTGCGTCACCAGACCGGGTATATTGACCATCCCAGGGATATTTCTTTCTTCCGCGATAGACGTTGTAACTTCTGATACCAACTAATCCTAAAGCTGCATATTCCCATTCAGCCTCGGTTGGCAATCTGTATTCCGGTAAAAGGACGCCATCTTTGCGCTGAATGTAAATATTTTTTGCTTCCCCTTCTTCTGGAGTAGTTCCCAAATCTTCTGCATTTTTACCTCCACGGGTAATTTCGTCATTTCCTCCGTAAGCCCTGGACGGGGCGTTTAAATAAGTTTCGGTGTCAAAAGTTGTAGCAGCATCTACATCTGTGTATCGAGCTCCTTCTTTTATAAATCCATCCTTTTCAAGAATAAGTTCGTTTACCCTATTTGTTCTCCATTTGCTGAATTCAACAGCCTGGATCCAGCTTACTCCCACAACAGGATAATTTCCATAAGCAGGGTGGCGTAAGTAATTGTTCACCATAGTTTCGTTAAAACCAAGGCGGTTTCTCCAAACAAGAGTATCCGGTACAGCACCGGAATAAATATGCTTGTAGTTTTCTTCACTGGGAGGAAATACATTTTTTAACCAATCTAAGTATTCCATATACATCATATTGGTAACTTCGGTCTCATCCATATAAAAGGACTGGATGTGTTGTTGATTTGGAGTATTGTTCCAATCATGCATGGGATCATCCTGAACCCTACCCATAGTAAAGGTTCCTCCTTCAATAAAAACAAGGCCTGGGCCTGTTTCTTGCTCCTTATAACTGGTATTGTACTGAAAACCTCCATCTTTGGAGTTTACATCCCAACCGGTTGCCCGGGAATTGTTTTTATAATCATTTGATTTATTACAACTGAATAGACTAGCGCAAATAGCGATAGAAAATAATAATTTAAAGGCTACAATGGTCCTCATATTTTGTTCTCTTTATGTAGTAATTAAGGCTTTGCAATATAGTAATTAACGCGAAAAGTACAAGATTATTTTGTGGGTTAGAAATTCCTTACTTTATTCAATGTTTCAATTTTTTTTGATGAAATAATTAAATTCAAAAACCAGCATTATAAATTATGAAAAATTCTTGTTGAAGACATAATTTTTTGAGAAAATTTCATAAGATTGGAGAAATTACGCAATATAAAAATAAGAATTGAGTTATATTTAAGCCAGATTGTTTTAAGTAATTCTAATGATTTTAATTAGAATTTGATTGAAGGTTATTCTCTTAACAAGAATAAAAATATATATTTGTTGAACATAATAAATGTTGTGATGAGAAAAATTACAATTCTGGCTCTCGGTTTTGCCTTATTGTCAAATTATCAAGTGTATTCCCAGGAAGAAAGAGACAGGGTTATTACTACTGCGGTTCCTTTCTTGCTAATTGCGGCCGATGCCAGAGCCGCAGGAATGGGTGACCAGGGTGTTGCTACCTCTGCCGATGCTTTTTCGCAACAGTGGAATCCGGCAAAATATGCTTTTATTACTAGTCAGCAGGGAGTGGGAGTTTCTTATACCCCATACCTCAGTAATATCGTGAATGATATATTTTTGGGAAATCTCACCTATTTTAACCGGTTGGACGAGCGCAGCGCTGTTGCTGCCAGTTTAAGGTATTTTAGCCTTGGATCCATCGAAACCCAGGGGGGATTTGAAGAAGTGCCGTTATTGTTGAGTCCTAATGAACTTACGCTTGACATTTCCTATGCCTTACGCTTAAGCGACAATTTTTCTTTGGCTGTTGCCGGGCGTTACCTGCGATCAGATTTGAGATTGTCTGTCAATAATGAAGATGCTACCGCGGCTTCTACTTTTGGTGTGGATATAGCAGGGTTTTATCAGGGTCCTAATATTTATTTTAATAATTTTGACGGTAGATTTCGGGCAGGTTTTAATATTTCCAATATCGGACCAAAAATTAAATATGATGAAGTGGGTCAGGAAAATTTCATTCCTACAAATTTAAAAACCGGAGCCGGATTCGACTTCATTTTTGATGCGTCAAACAGATTGGGTACTTATGTAGAATTCAATAAATTATTGGTTCCTACGCCCCAGGATTTTAATAATGACGGGGTAATTGACAGGGCCGATGAAGAGGAATATAACAGCATTGGCTCCATTGAAGGTATTTTTAAATCTTTTGGTGATGCTCCGGACGGATTTTCAGAAGAATTAAGGGAAATTACCTGGGCCTTTGGCGCTGAATATGTTTTTCAGGAGGCCTTTTCAATGAGAACAGGATATTTTAATGAAAGCGACACCAAAGGTTCAAGAAAATTTGTCGCTATTGGAGCTGGATTTAAATATGCGCCGGTAATTATTGATGTCTCTTACTTATTTTCTACCTCAGACGTAGTTAGCCCATTGGAAGGAACACTACGATTTGGCCTGACATTTAATTTCGGGGAAGAATTTAGGGAAAACTAATAAAATGAATTTGTTTTCCCCGGCTAAACCAAACACTCAGAGGTGACAAATTTATATTCCGGCCGCCAAAAAAATTAAGAGATTAATGAAAACAATTACCATAATTGCTGTTTTTGAAGTATTCGATTCATTTGAAAAACTTCCGGAAGATGCTAAACATTTAATGGAGAATGCTTTTAAGGCAAGAAATACTGCATACGCTCCTTATTCTAAATTTAATGTAGGCGCAGCAATTTTGCTCGATAACAAGGAGATTATAATTGGGAGCAATCAGGAAAATGCTTCTTATCCTTGTGGTTTATGTGCCGAACGCACAGCCCTTTATTATGCCGGCGCTAAATACCCCAATGCTAAAATCCGTAAAATGGCCATTTCTGCAAAATCCCTGAACCATCGTCTTATAACACCAATTCCGCCTTGCGGCGCCTGTAGGCAGGCAATTGCAGAATATGAAGTAAAGCAGGAAGCCCCAATAGAGATCTACTTCATGGGAGAAAGTGGAAAGGTTATAAAATCAAATTCTTTAAAGGATTTGTTGCCTCTTGGATTTGATAGTTCCTACCTATAACGATTTCGATATCTTTTAGTAAAAAACTGTTTTCAATTCCTCTTGAAAATAGTATTTTTGTGCTTGCCTTACAAATTCCACTGTCCGGCCTTAAATTAATTTGCAAATGAAGAAGATTACCAAAGCCACATATTTAAAGTGGTACGAGGATATGCTGTTTTGGCGGAAGTTTGAAGACAAGCTTGCGCAAGTTTATATTCAGCAGAAAGTAAGAGGGTTTTTACACTTATATAATGGGCAGGAAGCCATACTGTGTGGTTCGCTGCACGCTATGGATCTCACAAAAGACCGTATGATCACTGCTTACAGGAACCACGTTCAGCCGATTGGGATGGGTGTGGACCCTAAAAGAGTGATGGCCGAACTTTATGGAAAAAAAACAGGTACCTCACAGGGAATGGGTGGTTCTATGCATATTTTTTCTAAGGAACACCGTTTTTATGGAGGTCATGGAATTGTAGGAGGTCAAATCCCGTTAGGTGCCGGACTTGCCTTCGCCGATAAATATTTTAAAAGAGATGCAGTTACATTAACCTTTTTAGGGGATGGTGCGGCCCGTCAGGGATCCTTACACGAAACCTTGAATATGGCCGTTAACTGGAAACTACCCGTGGTGTTTTGCGTTGAGAATAACGGATATGCAATGGGAACATCAGTAGCTCGTACCTCAAAAAGTACTGAAATCTGGAAATTGGGTTTGGGATATGATATGCCTTGCGGACCGGTAGATGCGATGAATCCTATTAAAGTAGCCGAGGCTATGGATGAAGCTATTGCAAGGGCGCGCAAAGGTGACGGGCCAACATTTTTAGAAATGAAAACCTATCGTTATCGTGGTCATTCTATGAGTGATGCTCAAAAATACCGTACCAAGGATGAAGTGGCAGAATATCAAAAAATAGATCCTATCACCCAGATATTGGATGTTATTAAAGATAAAAAGTACGCGACCGATAAGGAAATTAAAGAAATTGATAAGCGTGTTAAAGATTTGGTGAGCGAATGTGAGAAATTTGCAGAAGAATCTGAATATCCAGATAAAAACGCGATGTATGATATGGTTTATGAACAAGAGGACTATCCATTCATCTCGCATAAAGTAGAATAAATTATGGCAGAAGTAATTAATATGCCTCGTTTAAGCGATACCATGGAAGAAGGGGTTGTCGCAAAATGGCTTAAAAAAGTAGGCGATAAGGTAGAGGAAGGCGATATTTTAGCCGAAATTGAAACTGATAAAGCCACGATGGAATTCGAGTCCTTTTCTGAAGGAACTCTTTTGTATATTGGTCTTGAAGAAGGTGAAACAGCTCCGGTTGATACGCTTTTGGCGATAATAGGTGAAAAAGATGAAGATATTTCTGCTTTGTTGAAAGTAGGAAATAAATCTGAAGCCAAAGATGATAAAAAGGAACCTGAAGATAAAAGTGACGAAAAATCTGAAGAAAAAGAGCTAACCGAAGATGAAATTGATTCAGATGATGAAAGTTCAGATGAAGACGGAGAAATTCCTGAAGGTGTTCAGGTAATTAATATGCCTCGTTTAAGCGATACCATGGAAGAAGGTACCGTAGCGAAATGGATCAAGCAGGAAGGCGATGAAGTGAAGGAAGGTGATATTTTAGCTGAAATTGAAACCGATAAAGCCACAATGGAATTTGAATCCTTTTATGAAGGAATTTTGCTTAAAATTGGACTTCAGGAAGGTGAAACTGCCAAAGTTGACAGCCTCTTAGCCATAATTGGCCCTAAGGGAACCGATGTTTCCAAGATTGGAGCTAAAACTGGCGCTTCCAAAGACAAACCATCAATGGATAAAAAAGATGCCCCGGTTAAAGACAGCAAATCTTCAGGCGAAAAATCCGAAGAAGTTGAAACTTCAGAAGAAAGCAAAGGTTCAAAAACCAATAGCGACCAACGGATTTTCGCTTCCCCTTTAGCCAAAAAAATGGCGGAAGACAAAGGAATTGATATTGCCGATGTGAAAGGATCAGGTGAAAATGGCCGGATCGTGAAAAAAGATATAGAAAGCTTTAAACCATCAGAAAAAGCAAAAACACCCGTTGTTTCTGAAGAGGCTAAAGGAGACGCTAAGGTGGCTGCGCCTTACGTTGCTGTAGGAGAAGAGGAATTTGAGGAGATTAAAAATTCCCAAATGCGCAAGACAATCGCCAAACGCCTGGGCGAGTCAAAATTCACCGCGCCACATTATTACCTTACCATAGAGGTAAATATGGAAGGAGCAATTGCTTCAAGAAAACAAATCAACGAGCTTCCCGATGTGAAGGTTTCATATAACGATATGGTTATAAAAGCCTCAGCTATGGCACTGCGCAAGCATCCACGGGTGAATTCACAATGGACCGGGGAAACTACCAGAATTGCAAAACACATCCATATGGGAGTTGCAGTTGCGGTAGAAGACGGACTTTTGGTTCCGGTTTTGAAATTTGCAGATCAAATGTCTATGACACAAATTGGTGGGCAGGTGAAAGATCTGGCAGGGAAAGCGCGTAATAAAAAATTGCAACCTCAGGAAATGGAAGGCAGTACATTTACTGTTTCCAACTTAGGTATGTTTGGAATTACCGAATTTACCAGCATTATCAATCAGCCAAACTCAGCGATCCTTTCTGTAGGTGCCATTGTTGAGAAACCGATTGTTAAAAATGGTCAAATAGTTGTGGGAAATACCATGAAACTCACACTGGCCTGTGATCACAGAACGGTAGACGGAGCAACAGGTTCAGCTTTTTTACAGACACTAAAAAGTTACCTTGAATTTCCTGTGACCATGTTGGCTTAAAACCCAGGTTTAAAAGGAAAATAAATATTCAAAATCCCGCACTATTGCGGGATTTTTTTATCTTTAACACTATGAGAAAAATCATATTTAAGATTGGACTGCTTTCTGTTTTGGCCATTTCTGCGGCTTGCAATTCAACCCAAAATTCCGCCTTAGGAAAAACGATAATTTCAGAAAATAACACTAAGATTTACAATCCGGTTATTTCAGAGACTTCAGTGCGGGAAAGTTTGGAATATTTGGCTTCAAATGAACTTCGCGGACGTGAAACCGGTTCAGAGGGAATAGAAAAAGCCGCAATTTATATTGAAAACATCTTTGCGAATAATAATGTAAAACCTTATTTTGAAACCTATCGCGATTCATTTGAAACAGGGGGTAAAACCGGGTATAATATGGTGGGATTCCTGGAAGGAAATGACCCTGTTTTAAAAAATGAATTTATCATCCTCGGTGCACATTACGATCATATTGGTTTGGGAAAAGTTGTCAATGGCGATTCTATTGCCAATGGTGCCAATGACAATGCCGCAGGAACTGTGGGGGTTTTGGAATTGGCAAAACACTTTGCGAAAATAAACGACAATAAAAGAAGTTTCCTGTTTGTGTTATTTTCTGCTGAAGAAATGGGTCTTAAGGGATCAAAACACCTTGCGAAAAGATTAAATTCTGAAGGCTTGGATTTATATGCGATGGTCAATTTTGAAATGATTGGCATTCCAATGAAAGATAAAAATTACCTGGCTTATCTAACGGGCTATGAAAACTCCAATTTTGCTGAAAAATTCAACGAATATTCAGGTTCAAAAATATTGGGGTTTTTGCCACAAGCCAAGGAATATAACTTGTTCCAGAGAAGTGATAATTACCCGTTTTTTCAGGAATTTAAGGTACCCGCACAAACTATCAGCACCTTCGATTTTACAAATTATGATTATTACCATCACGTTTCAGATGAAGCTGAAAAGATGGATTTTTCACATATATCAAACCTCATTCAAAATGTGATCCCCGGACTTTATAAAATGGGGAACACTTCAGAAAAGGAAATAAAACTGAACCGATAATGAAAAATGTAGTAATTACAGGAACCAGCCGTGGAATAGGACTCGAAATGGTAAAGTTATTTGCAGAAGCCGGTCATAATGTATTGGCGCTTTCCAGGAATACGGAGCCAGTGGAGGCTTTAAAATTGAAAAATGTTCATTTTTTTTCCTGTGATATCAACAGGGAAGATTCCCTGGAAAAAGTGGTTTCCTTTATTGGGTCAGAATGGAAAAATGTCGACGTTCTGGTTAACAATGCCGGGGCAATTTTGAATAAACCTTTTATAGAGTCGAGTGTAGAAGAATTTAAGAACATTTACAACACCAATTTTTTTGGGGTGGTAGGCATTATTCAGAAACTACTGCCATTTATCCCGGCAAGCGGTCACGTTGTTAATATTAGCAGTATGGGCGGCGTGCAGGGGAGTATGAAATTTGCAGGTTTATCTGCATATAGCTCCAGTAAAGGGGCACTTATTACCTTAACCGAACTCCTTGCAGAGGAATATAAAGAAAACGGTCCTTCTTTTAATGTGCTGGCCCTTGGTGCGGTGCAAACTGAAATGCTGGAAGAAGCATTCCCGGGTTATAAAGCGGGCTTGTCGGCTATTGAGATGGCCGAATATATTGTGGATTTTAGCTTAAAGGGTCATAAATATTATAACGGAAAATTGTTACAGGTTTCAAACTCTACTCCATAACAAATAATTTCATGAACAATATTCTTGAAAAATACCTTCCAAGCCATTCAGTAGTTGCGGTTTTTGCGTTGATTGAAGAAAATGGCATTCATCTTAAAATCGTAAATGAACGGGTTACAAGGCACGGCGATTACAGAAGAATGCCAAGTGGGGTACATCAAATTACCGTGAATTCAAATTTGAACAAATTTCGGTTTTTGATCACCCTGGTTCATGAAATATCACATTTGGTGGCTTTTGAAAGATTTGGGAGGTCAATTTTGCCGCACGGTCGGGAATGGAAGTTGACCTTTCAGCAATTGATGTTGCCATTTATAAGGCCGGAAATATTTCCAAATCAATTACTGCCTTTAATAGCAAATCATTTTAAAAACCCTAAGGCAAGCGGGGACACAGATGCATATCTTTCGGTAGCATTAAAGAAATTTGATCCCGAGAACGATAAAAATTATATTTTTGAAGTTCCAAGCGGCGGGGTTTTTCGCATTCATAACGGAAAAATCTTCAAAAAAGGAATTAAACGAAGAAAGCGTTATGAATGCCTGGAAATGGCTACAGGAAAAATTTATTTGTTTCAGCCTAATGCTGAGGTGGATTTACTTTAAATTAGATCTTAGAGTATAGAGTATAGAGTATAGAGAATAGAGCAAAGAGATTAGAAAAAAGAGAATAGAAAGAATCTTGAGATGGAGAGCAACAAAAAAAATTATTTTGCAGTGATCATGGCCGGGGGTGTGGGGTCTCGTTTTTGGCCGGTGAGTACCTCAAAATTTCCAAAACAGTTTCACGATATGCTGGGTATTGGAGAGACCTTACTTCAGCGAACCTTTAACCGTCTTTCCAAAGTTGTTCCCAGTGAGAATATTTTAATACTCACCAACCAAATTTACAGGGAGATTGTAAAGGAACAACTGCCAAAAATAAACGAAGAACAAATTTTTTTGGAGCCTGCAATGCGAAATACCGCTCCCTGTATTTTACTTGCTGCACTTAAAATACGAAAACAAAATCCCGATGCGGTAATGCTGGTTGCTCCAAGCGACCATTGGATTGAAGATGAAAAGGCATTCTGCAAAGATGTTCAACTAGCTTTTGAGGCCGCAGCTAAAAAGGAAATTCTAATTACTTTAGGAATAAAACCAACTTTTCCCAACACCGGTTACGGTTATATAAAATTTGAAGCGGATGAGAAAAGCAAACTTCAAAAAGTATTGAAATTTACAGAGAAGCCCAATCGGGAAAATGCAGTAAAATTCCTGAAAGATGGGAATTATGTATGGAATGCGGGAATATTTATTTGGAAAGCTTCATTTATTGCCGATTCTTTTTTGAAGTATTCCCCTGAACTATATCAGCTTTTTAACAATGGCGCCGATAAACTGAATAGCCCTTCAGAAGAAAAATTTATTGATAAAGTGTATCCTGAGGCTGAAAATATTTCAATTGATTATGCCATCATGGAAAAGTCGGAGTGTGTTTATGTGCTACCGGCAACATTTGATTGGAACGATTTGGGAACCTGGGGTGCCTTATACTACGAATTGGCCAAAGACGATCAGGAGAATGCTGTTGTGAATTCCCAGCTGATTTCTTATGAATCAAATAAAAATATAATTTATACCAGCACAAACAAAATTGTGGTGGTAGATGGGCTTGAAGATTATATAATTGTAGATGAAGAAAATGTTTTATTGATTGTGCCAAAAGAAAAAGAACAGGTAATTAAAGAAATACGGGCACGGGTAATGGAAAAGTTTGGAGAAAACTTAGGATAGAGATGGAAAATAATAATAATAATGGAGCTGCTCCCCCCCAAGAATCCTCAAAACCTGATGGATATTCTCACGCCACCGGAATTTGGCAAAGTACGAAAGCATTTATATCAGAATTGCTTGATATTCGTCAAGATACCGATTCGGAAGAAACAGTGGAGGCTATTAAAAAGGACATCTCATTTAAGGGCCACAATGCCTGGATATTAATATTTTCTGTGTTTGTAGCCTCAATAGGGCTTAATGTCAGCAGTACAGCAATAGTAATTGGAGCTATGTTGATCTCCCCACTTATGGGTCCTATTGTAGGTGTGGGATTATCGGTGGCAATTAACGATGTGGATACTTTAAAGAAATCTTTCATCAATCTTGGGGTTATGGTAGGCCTAAGTGTGTTAACTGCTTATATCTACTTTTTGATCTCCCCGGTTAAAGAGGAAACCCCGGAATTGATCGCGCGTACCTATCCTACTATTCTGGATGTGCTGGTAGCCATATTTGGGGGACTGGCATTGATCGTTGCTAAAACAAAGAAGGGTACCATTGCAAGTGTTATTTTTGGGGTAGCAATTGCAACTGCTTTAATGCCGCCTTTATGCACAGTAGGTTATGGATTGGCCATTGGTAATATGGCTTATGCAGGCGGAGCAATTTATTTGTTTTCGATAAATGCTGTTTTTATAGCCCTCACTACCTTCGTGGTTACGAAATTATTGGATTTTCCACTGGTTAAATATGCAAACAGTAAAAGCAGGAGGAGAACGGCTCAAATTGCTTCAACTATTGCTATAATAGTAATGATTCCCAGTGTTATTTTGTTTGTGAACCTCCTCCAAAAACAAGTATTTGAAACAAAGGCGCGGGAATTTTTAACTGAAGTTGTGCGATATAGCGGGGCAGAAATTATTAAGAGCAATCGGGATTATCACAATAAAGAAATTGAAGTTTATCTTATAGGTATCACTGTTCCTGAAGCGACAATACAAACATGGAGGGAGCAAATGAAGGATATGGAAGCACTTAAAGAATCTACCTTAATTATCCATCAGGGAGCAAACCAGCCCGGGGATTTAACATTATTGTCTACACAGGTAAGAAGCGGGATTTTGGAAGATCTCTATATGAAAAACCAGGAGGTTATTGAAAATAAGGATGCCAGGATTACCTTGTTGGAAAACGAACTGTTGAAATATAAACTGGGCGATTTTTCATTTAAGGAAATAAGCCAGGAAGTAAAAGTGAATTACGAAAATGTGGAAAGCCTCAGTTTTGCTAATATGATTTCCACAAATTTCGCGAAAATTGATACAATTCCCACGTTCTCCATAAGCTGGAAAAATAATGTTGTGAATCGGGTTAAAAAAGCTGAAACCGAGAAAATTCGGACCTGGCTGGCTTTAAGGTTGAAACTGGATACCCTGGCCGTAAAATCGCTAAACTAACTAATGCCCTTGCAGTTGCGCTTTTCTCACTTTCTTAAACAGATTGGATGAATAGACAAAATCGGTTACAGTTTTGTCATCAGTTTTAAAAATTTGAGTTTTATCACCTTTCCAGGCTAAAACCCCATCTTTTAGAAAGGCAATATTTTCACCAATTTCCATCACAGAATTCATGTCGTGGGTGATCACTATAGTTGTAATATTGTATTCTTTTGTCAATTCCATAATTAAATTGTCAATAACGGTGGCTGTATTGGGATCCAAACCCGAGTTGGGCTCATCGCAGAATAAATATTTTGGTTTATTGACTATAGCCCTGGCAATGGCAACTCTTTTTTGCATTCCGCCGCTTATCTCTCCGGGGAATTTATTTTCGCTGCCTTTTAGGTTCACCCTCTCCAAAACTTCGTGTACCCGCTTAATTAAATTTCTTTTTCTGGTTTTGGTGAACATTCTCATTGGGAACATCACGTTTTCCTCTACGGTCATAGAATCAAACAGGGCTCCACCCTGAAAAAGCATTCCAATTTCTTTCCGGAGTTCACGCTTTTCTTCCTCAGAAAAATTTGAGTAAGCTCTCCCATCGTATTCAATAGTACCTTCTTCCGGAGTAAAAAGACCTAACATACATTTTAGCAAAACACTCTTTCCTGAACCCGATTCCCCAATGATGAGATTTGTTTTCCCGGTTTCAAAGACAAAATCAATACCTTTCAGCACTTCTTCTTCGCCAAATTTTTTATGTATATTTTTTATTTCTATCATTAGCTTAGTAATAATTGGGTTACAACATAATTTGTAATAATAAGTACCACACTGGTCCATACAAATGCGGTAGTGCTGGCTTTACCTACTTCCAGAGCTCCCCCTTTCATATAATATCCATGATATGCGGGAATGGTTGCTAAGATCATTGCAAATAAGAAGGTTTTTATAAACGCGTAGACTAAGTGAAAACCTTCAAAATCACTTTGTAAGCCTTCAATAAATGCATCCGATCCTACAAATCCGCCCCAAACTCCGGCAGCATAGGCACCCAAAATTCCTAAAAACATAGAAATTGCAATAACAAAAGGATAGGTAAGCATCGCAATAATTTTAGGGAATATCAAATAATTTAAGGAATTCACGCCCATTATCTCCAAAGCATCAATTTGTTCGGTAACCCTCATAGAACCAAGACTGGAAGTAATAAATGAACCCACTTTTCCGGCCATGATAATTGAAATAAAAGTAGGGGCAAATTCGAGGATTATCGATTGGCGCGCAGCAAAGGCGATCAGGGTTTTTGGTATTAAGGGATTGTTTAAGTTCAAAGCCGTTTGAATGGCTACAACGCCGCCAATAAAGAAGGAAATGAAGGAAACAATTCCTAAAGAACCAATTATCAACACATCGATTTCCTTGAAAATCAATGATTTTAAAATGATGCCTTTGGTCATTCGGCCAAATATGCCTTTAATCATTAAGAAATATTCACCAATAGAATTCAGGTAGCTCATTAAATAATTTTTGTAAAGCTAAAATAGTAAATTTAACCCGAAAACAATTTAACGTTGAATTAATCTTTGCGCCCTCTTTCTTTAGTATTTTTGGGAAATATTAATTTTGAATATTTCTAAATGAAAAATGTTGTTCTTCTCTTTATTTTATCGATTTCAATCAATTTTGTTTCTGCACAAAAATCCCAAATACCTCTTATAAATCCCGATAAACCAAAATTGGTGGTTGGGATCGTGGTAGATCAAATGCGCTACGATTATCTCACCCGGTTTTGGGATAAATATGGAGATGGCGGATTTAAACGTTTGGTAAACGAGGGTTTTAATTTTAAAAACAATCATTTTAATTATATTCCTACCTATACTGCTCCTGGTCACACATCTATTTACACCGGAACCACTCCTGAAAATCACGGAATAATTGGAAATAACTGGTACAATAAATTTGAAGAAAAAGAGGTGTATTGTGTGGAAGACAGCAATTTTCAGTCGGTTGGCACAAATTCTTCAGCAGGAAAAATGTCGCCACACAGAATGATCTCAACAACGGTTGCAGATGAAAACAGGTTGTTCACCCAAATGCAGGGTAAAACCATCGGGATAGGATTAAAAGACAGGAGTGCTATTTTACCTGCCGGGCATAGCGCAAATGCGGCATATTGGTTTCACGGAATGGATGAGGGCAAATGGATTAGCAGCACCTATTATATGGATAAATTACCGGTTTGGGTTCAGGAGTTCAATAAATCCGGGAAAGCCATTTCTTATCTTAAAGAATGGAATACCCTTGGGGATATTGAAACCTATTCAGAAAGCGGAGCAGATAAAAATGATTTTGAAGGAGGCTTTAGCGGAAGCAGTGTCTTTCCTTATAATTTGGCAGAGCTTGCTCCTGAAAATGGTCAATTTGAGTTGCTTAAATATACGCCTTTTGGAAATTCAATTACTACAGATTTTGCCATTGCAACTCTGGAAGGAGAAGATTTGGGCACCGATGAATTTACCGATTTCCTGACAATTAGTTATTCCAGCACCGATTATATAGGTCATAATTTTGGGGTTAATTCAAAGGAAGTTCAGGATGCCTATATGCGATTGGATAAGGATATTGCTAAATTGTTAAAAGCTCTCGATGAAAAAGTAGGAGAGGGAAATTATACTCTATTCTTGACCGCTGATCACGGGGCCGTGGATGTGCCATCATACTTACAATCGGTTAAAATTCCTGCGGGATATTTTGAAAACGAAATATTTGAGGAGGAATTAAATGAATTTATTGAAGAAAGGTTTGGTATCAAAGATTTAATCGAAATGGTTTCAAATTATCAGATATTTTTTAATTATGAAGAAGTTGCTGATGAGAAATTGAATGCTGTCGCTTTGGAAAATGCAATTGCACACTTCGTGCTTCAACAACCACAAGTAAACAGGGTTTTTACAAGGACTCAACTTGAAGCCAATGATTTTACTTCGGGAATTTCAGGTTTAGTAAAAAATGGGTATAATCAAAGACGAAGCGGGGATGTGATATTCGTGTTAAAGCCTGCAATTATATCTTACTCTAAAACCGGTTCTACACACGGCAGTGGATTTTCCTATGATACCCATGCGCCGCTAATATTCTTTGGGAAAGGAGTGCCACAGGGAAATACTTCTAAAAGATCTGAAATTATCGATATTGCTCCAACCGTCTCCTCCATCTTGGGAATTTCGTTTCCCAATGCCAGCACGGGGAAACCCTTATATGAGATGTTGGACAATAAATAATGACCTAATAAAATAAGGTCACAGAATTTTTTTGCGCATTTTTTTCCATCGTAACTTTCTAATAAAGCGGCCTTCTTCTTTGGTTACAAGAAAAGGCTGCTTTTCTTTTTTAGCTTTAGAATAACCGTGAAGGTAATCCTTAAATAAACTCAGGTCGTTCTTTAAATAAGCCAGTTTGGCGGATGCTATACTGGTAATTAAAAATCCGTAACGCAACCTGTAGAAAGCTTCGCCCTGTCTGTATTTTGAAGAGAGGTTGTAAGTGGTGCCGGTGGGTTTTAAATGTTTTACAAGCAATTTCTTGTCGGTTTTGACAAACCATCCGTGGAATTGAGCCAATAATTCATCTGCGGTGTCCCAGCCCATAGCCGGTTTAAGATTTCCAATGTCGAGAAAACAAGCTTTTCTGTAAGCTTTTATGGCGCCACGCAAATGATCTTTATCGGTTAAATTCTCCAGAATCCATTTTTCGTTCTTTAAGATCGAACAATATCCGCCGGTCATTCCAATCTTTGGGTTTTCCTGAAAATGCCCGGTAATGCTTTTTAAATAATCCTTCGGAAAAATCAGATCGGCATCAAATTTACAGATGATATCATATTCTTCATCCAGGGTTTCATAACCTTTATGGAAGGCATTGATCACCTTGCTGCCCGGTAAATGCTCTTCCGAAGAAATATTCTTTACCAGGGAGATAAAAGGATATTTTTGAATAAATTCTGATACTATTTCAACTGTTTTATCTGAAGACTGGTCGTCTACAACTACAATCTTTGAGGGAAGAAAGGATTGTTCCACCAAAGATTGAAGGGTTTTTCCGATAAATCCGGCTTCGTTATGCGCAGGAATGACAATGTAGATTTTCAAGAAATGAGTTTCAATATTGATGCTAAATTACAATAATATTGGATGGTAATTGAAAAGTGTGAGAAAGGAGGGCATTGCGCATATCTGAAGATGCATCATTTAGGTTTCTTATAAGGCAGAAAAATATGGAGCTCTATCTTTTATGAAATCTATCGTTCGGCATAAACTGCGTAATATCTGGGGGTAATACTTCGAAGCAAAGGTCGGAATCCTATTTTATTGATGGGATTTGTCCATTTTGCGGTTTTCTTGATGTGCCAGCCGGCTTTTTCCAATAACCAATCGAATTGCCAGTCTTCAAACTCGTGAAAATGCCGGTCTCTCATATCGGTTTTGCTTCTGTAAGCATTGGAGAACCACAATTTTAACGGCACCGTAGCGACCAATTTTTGGGCCCGTATATCTTTCAGAACATTATAGGGAGCCACAAGATGTTCAAAGATTTCAAAGGCGGTAACGATATCAAATTCGTTAATTTTAACTGCAGAAGTATTCAAATCCAGATCTTCTCCTCCGGTATTTTTTACCTGATATTTATGTTGTTTCATAATTTCAGAAAAAGGGTTCTCCACCCCCAAATCCAATATTTTGACAGGGGAAGGGACCACTTCTTCTAAAAATTCCAATGTTTTTTTATACCTCTTGTTTGGGAACGTATTTTCGTACATATTAATATTGGTACACCAGAGCATTAATATTCATTCCGGCGCCCACACTTGCCATCATAATTACATCTCCTTTATTCAGTTCCTGGTCTTTAATTTCACCTCTTATCACAAGATCCAGTAAAGTTGGTACAGTTGCTACAGAATTGTTTCCGAGTTTTTGAATGCTCATGGGCGTAATGTTATTGGGAACAGGCTTATTGTGTAATTTGTAAAAACGGGATACAATGGCATCGTCCATCTTTTCGTTGGCCTGATGAATGAAGATTTTTTTAATGTCGTCTATGTTTTTACCGCTTTTCTCAAGACAGGATTTCATAGCATTTGGGACGTGAGTAAGTGCCGATTCATAAAGTTTGCGTCCGTTCATTTTAATGTATCGGGTAGTATCATTGTTTTCGGCACGGTTTGATTTTCCAAAATATATATGGTGCGCCTCCTGATAAGCATAAGTGGCAGATTCGTGAGCTAAAATGCCGCCTTCATCTTCGGTAACTTCAAGAACCGCAGCTCCAGCGCCATCAGAAAATATCATGGAATCCCGGTCGTGTTTGTCCACAACCCTTGAAAGGGCTTCAGCGCCAATAACCAGACATTTTTTTGCCATTCCACAGCTCATAAAAGCCTGGGCCTGTATAACGCCTTCTATCCAACCTGGACAGCCAAACAAAACGTCATAGCCTACACACTGTGGGTTTTTTATGCGCAAATTGTGTTTTACGCGGGTTGCCAGGCTGGGTACAGTATCACTTTGAATACTGCCATGTTTAACATCTCCGTAATTATGGGCTACAATAATATAATCCAAAGTTTCGGGATCTGTTCCGGAGTTTTTAATTGCGTTTTGGGCTGCAACGGTCGCCATATCTGAAGTGTCTAAATTTTCTTCGAGATATCTGCGTTCCTCAATTCCGGTTATTGCCTTGAATTTTTCAATAGTTAACTCGTTGGCCTGAGGAAATCCTGAGCCATCTGTATTTAGGAATTCATGTTTCAAAAAGTCGGAATTCTTTCTTTTCAAATTAGGAATAAAACTTCCTACACCTGTGATTTTTATACTCATTTAACGAGGTATTTTTTTGATAATTTTAACTAAAATAATAAAAGGAATTTAAGTATCATACTAGGAATTGAATTATTTCACTCAATTTATGATATTGATATTTATAAAATAATTATTGTATTAATATCGTATTTAAATTGGCATATATTATTAAAAAGCCAAAGACAGATTAACTGGACTGACTTTGGCTCTCTATTAATTTTAAGCTTCCATATATTCTTCGATTGGATTGCAGGTGCAAATTAAATTTCGATCTCCAGAGGCATCATCTGTCCTTCTTATGGTAGGCCAAAATTTATTATCGGCAACAAAATCCAATGGGAACGCTGCCTGTTCGCGGGTATATGGGAATTCCCAGGTATCAGCAGTAAGCATAGCCATGGTATGAGGTGCGTTTTTAAGAATATTGCTTTCGTCCTTTGTCGAAGACTCATCAATTTCCTTGCGGATAGAGATCAAGGCATCGCAAAATCGATCGAGTTCAGCCTTGCTTTCACTTTCGGTTGGCTCGATCATTAAAGTTCCTCCAACGGGGAAGGATACTGTAGGGGCGTGAAAACCGTAGTCAATCAGTCGTTTTGCGATATCACCCACCTCAATTCCATTGTTTTTAAAAGGATGGCAATCTACAATAATTTCGTGAGCTGCCCTTCCGCGTTCTCCGGAAAACAAGGTTTGATAAGTACCTTTTAAGCGACCTTTTATATAGTTGGCATTTAAAATGGCATATTCGGTGGCTTTTTGTAAACCATGGCTGCCCAACATAGTAATATATCCATAAGAAATAATACAAACCAAGGCAGAACCCCAGGGTGTAGATGAAACAGCTGTAATAGCTTTTTCTCCCCCCGTTTTAATGACCGGATTTCCGGGTAAAAAGGGAAGCAATTGTTTTGCGACACAAACAGGTCCTACTCCCGGTCCACCACCTCCGTGAGGAATGGCAAAGGTTTTATGCAGGTTAAGGTGGCAAACATCGGCTCCAATGGTACCGGGATTGGTCAAACCAACCTGTGCATTCATATTGGCTCCATCCATATATACCTGCCCACCATTCTCGTGGATTATCTGTGTAATTTCCTGGATAGCCGATTCAAATACCCCGTGAGTAGAAGGATAGGTCACCATAAGTGCGGCTAAATTATCCTTGTGTTTGAGTGCTTTTTCCCTTAGATCTTCCAAATCAATATTTCCTTCCTTAGTTGCTTTGGTCACTACCACTTTCATTCCGGCCATAACAGCTGAAGCTGGGTTTGTGCCGTGAGCTGATGAAGGGATTAAACAAATATTTCGATGTGATTCTCCTCTTGATTCGTGATAAGCCCGAATTATCATCAAACCGGTGAATTCTCCCTGTGCCCCGGAATTAGGTTGAAGCGAGGTTCCGGCAAAGCCTGTAATTTCTGTGAGCTGATCTTCCAATCGTTTTAGAACAATTTGGTAACCTTCTGCTTGTTCCAACGGAACGAAAGGGTGAATGTTACCCCACTGAGGATTGCTTAAGGGAAGCATTTCCGCCGCCGCATTCAGCTTCATTGTACACGAACCTAAGGCGATCATGGAATGGTTCAGGGAAAGATCTTTACGCTCCAGTCTCTTAATGTAGCGCATCATTTCAGTTTCAGAATGATAAGAATTGAAGACTTCATGTGTCAGGAATTCTTTTTCTCTTTTAATTTCTGAAGGAATTGCGTTTCCATCTGCCAGCTTTTCAATAGGCTTAACTTTTTTGCCTGAAACTTCAGAAAAGATTTCAATAATTTTATTTAAGTCTGAAATGTTAGTAGCTTCATTTAATGCGATTACTACTGTTTCAGCATCAGGATAATAGAAATTGATCTTACTTTTTTCTGATAATTCTTTTACAACAGCAGCATTTGCTTTGATTTTCAGCGTGTCAAAATAAGAAGAATTCAACTGATCAAATCCTAATTCTTTCAGTTTTTCAGCAAGACTGACGGCTGAGCTGTGAATAGTATCAGCAATATTTTGAATTCCTTTAGGGCCGTGATATACAGCGTACATTCCTGCCATAACGGCCAATAATACCTGCGCGGTACAAATATTAGAAGTTGCTTTGTCTCGTTTAATATGTTGCTCCCTGGTTTGCAATGCCATACGCAAAGCGCGGTTGCCATTTAAATCTTTAGTTACGCCAATAATTCTTCCGGGAAGACTGCGTTTATATTTCGCTTTAGTTGCAAAATAAGCTGCGTGTGGGCCACCGTAACCTAGGGGAATCCCAAAGCGTTGTGTGGTTCCAACTACAACATCTACTCCCAGTTCTCCCGGGGCTTGTAATTTCACCAAACTTAAAAGATCTGCAGCTGCAACAACTTTTATTTCTGAAGCTTTACATTTTGAAACAAAATCGGTATAATTAAAGACCTGTCCGGTTTTTCCGGGATATTGTATAAGTGCTCCAAAATATGATTTTGAAAAATCGAATTTGGTATGATCTCCAATAACCAATTCAATTTTCTGAGGAATTGCTCTGGTTTTTAGTAAAGAAATGGTTTGTGGTAATACTTCTTCAGAAACAAAAAACTTATTAACTTCATTTTTCTTATGATCCCGATCTCTAACGGCAAATAAAAGAGACATAGCTTCTGCCGCGGCAGTAGATTCATCTAATAGTGAAGCATTGGCAATTTCCATTCCTGTAAGATCACTTACCATTGTTTGGAAATTTAACAAAGCTTCCAACCTACCTTGTGAAACTTCAGGCTGATATGGAGTGTATGCGGTATACCATCCCGGGTTTTCCAGGATATTGCGCTGGATTACCGCAGGCATAATAGCCTGGTTGTATCCTAATCCAATATATGTTTTAAAAACCTTATTTTTGGCTGCCAATTCACCTATATGCTCGGCATATTCATTTTCGCTAAGAGCGGGGGGAAGGTTTAATGGATTTTTTAATCGGATATTATCCGGGATGGTTTCGTAAATTAACTGTTCTAAAGTAGTGACTCCTACGGTAGAAAGCATCTCTGAAAGATCGCTTTGGTTTGGACCAATATGTCTATATGCAAATGAATCTGTTCTCATTTAAATGAATTTTTGTTTTGCGCTGCAAAATTACATATTTTAAACTTAAATTTTGCTGTTTAGGGACTTAGGTATGGGGATATTTAAATTGTCATTGAGATAATATTTACAGAAATGAAGGCTTGGAAAAATATTTTTAAATTTTATATAAATACCAGTTTCCATGTTGCCCTGGCAGTGGTTTGCTTAACGGATATTACGATTCAGGAATTTGATGTTCCCAGAAATTACAAGCTTCTTCTTTTTATTTTTTTGGCAAGCATCACCGGGTATAATTTTGTAAAATATGCGGGAATTGCAAAACTTCATCATTTAAGCCTGGCAAAAAATTTACGTCAAATTCAAATTTTTTCTTTTACCGCCTTTGCAGGATTGGTTTATTTGACTTTTCATCAATCTTTTTTAGTTCTACTTTTGTCTGGAATTTTGGGGCTCTTTACACTTTTATATGCGTTGCCTTTGTTTGGAAATAATACAAATCTCAGGAGTTTTACCGGATTAAAAATTTTTGTGATAGCCACTGTCTGGGCAGGGGTTACAGTTCTGCTGCCGTTGACAGATCATATCAATCTTTGGAAATGGGACGTAGTCCTACTATTTTTCCAGCGGTTTTTCCTTGTGTTAGCACTTATCCTGCCATTTGAGATCAGGGATTTACGTTTTGATTTGGCTCAATTGGGAACAATTCCGCAGAAGTTTGGCGTGCGTGGGACCAGAATAGCAGGCCTGATATTAATCTGCCTTTTTGTGTTACTCGAGTTTTTTAAAAATCAAACCTCAATGGCAAATACAGTTAGTTTGGTATTTGTGGGAATCCTGCTAATAATCCTGATCTGGTATTCCAGCCCGAGGCAGTCTAAATATTACGCTTCCTTTTGGGTGGAAAGTGTACCTATTTTTTGGTGGTTATTGTTTAGCCTTTTAATGGAAATTACTTAGATATTTCCTTTTCAATAGTTTCTTTCCAGTTTTTTTTCTCCTCTTCAGGACAGGAGCTAAGATTGGATTTCTCAATCAATTTGGTGAGTTTTGTGTTTTTCGATGCGTATTTGCGACAGGGCTTACAAAAGGCCATGTGCAGTAACATTTTAATTTTTTCTGATAGGGAAGCTTCATCATATTGCTTTTTGTCACAGCAATGTCCCGCTTCTGAACAATCAATAAACAATAAATTATTTTTCTTCATTTTAAAACCAATTTTTTTCAAGACATTTGGCAAGACTAGTTCTTGCTCTATGTATAATTACCCATAGGTTAGACGGAGTAATGTTAAATTCTTTACAGATTGTTTCGGTTTCAAAACCATCAATGGTTTTCATTTTGAAAATTTGGGCCTGTTTTTCGGTCAAATTATCCATACAATTCAGGATCGCAACCCCCAATTCTTCATTTTCCATCACATCTTCAGCCGTTTTATCAAACCTGTCAGGGGCTTGTTCTTCCAGCCAATCCCCCTCATTGGAATTTTCGTTATAGGTGATTTTTACTTCAGCACGGCCTTTATTAGAATTGTTCTTGCGATATTGGTCGATTATTTTTCTTTTTAAGATTGAAATCAGCCAAGTGCGCTCAGTTGCCTCTCCCTTAAAATTTTTCATGGATTTTAGCCCGGCCAAAAATGTTTCCGAAATCAGATCATTTGCCAGTTCCCTGTCATTTACCTTTGAGATGGTATAATTGAACAGATAATCGGAATATTTATCGACCCATTTAGTAGGGTCGATTTTGTTTGTGGACATAGGCGATTAACATAATAAATTCAAAAATAGCAAAAAGAATATATGAAACATTAAATTAGGGAATAAGATTTTGTCTATTCAATTTTGCATTGGTAAAACTCCTGTTATTTTTTTATCAGGCCGGCCCTTTTTAATAAGGCATCTGGTTTTGGCTCCTGTCCGCGAAATCGTTTATAAAGTATCATTGGATGTTCTGTTCCACCTTTTGAAAGCACGTGTTCTTTAAATTTCTGTGCTATATCCCTGCTAAAAAGACCAAATTTCATAAAGTACTCAAAGGTGTCAGCATCTAAAACTTCTGCCCATTTATATGAATAGTATCCGGCAGAATATCCTCCCTGAAATATATGTGAAAAGGCAGTACTCATGCAGTTTTCAGTCACGTCCGGATATAATTTTGTCGGTTCAAAAGCTTCAGCTTCGTGGTTTTTTACATCTTTTATGCCGGTGGGGTCAATTCCGTGCCAGCTCATATCCAGCATTCCAAAACTTATTTGCCTCAGTGTGGACATCCCTTCGTGGAAATTTGCTGCTTTTTTTATTTTATCTATTAATTCCTGCGGAATAACCTCTCCGGTTTTATAATGTTTGGCAAATAACTGAAGTGCTTCCGGCTCGTAACACCAATTTTCCAAGACTTGGCTCGGCAATTCCACGAAATCCCAGTAAACGCTGGTTCCGGATAAACTAGGATAGGTAGTGTCTGCGAGCATCCCGTGGAGGGCGTGGCCAAATTCGTGAAATAAAGTGGTCACCTCATTAAAAGTTAACAAGGACGGAATTTTTTTTGTGGGTTTGGTGAAATTGCAGACTATGGAAATATGCGGACGTAAGTTTTCGCCTTTTTTTATTTCCTGAGATTTATAAACCGTCATCCAGGCGCCATCACGTTTTCCCGGTCTTGGATGAAAATCGGCATAAAACAGGGCAACTTCTTTGTCATTTTCATCAGTGACATTATAGGTTTTTACATCCGGATGGTATTTATCCACATCAAAAACTTCTTTAAAATTGAGGTCATATAGCTTATTGGCCACTGTAAAAACCCCGTTAATTACATTATCTAGTTGAAAATAAGGTTTCAGCTTTTCATCGTCCAGGTCAAAGAGTTTTTGTTTTAATTTTTCGCCATAATAAGCGGCGTCCCATTTCTCCAGTCGGTCGATCTTGTCCAATTCCCTGGCAAATTTTTCCAGTTCGTCAAATTCGCGTTCAGCCGCAGGTTTTGCTTTTTCCAGTAATTCTTCAAGGAATACGGCAACTTTTTCGGGGGTTTCGGCCATTCGTTCTTCCAGAACGAAAGCTGCATGTGTTGGGAAACCGAGTAAATTTGCCCTTTGATATCTCAAATTGGCTATTTTGAGCACGTTTTCCTGATTGTCCAACTCGTCGTTATGAAAACACTTTGCCCCAAAGGCCAACGCCATTTTTTTGCGCAATTCCCTGTTTTTGGCATATTGCATAAATGGAATATAGCTTGGATATTCCAACGTAAAAACCCAGCCATCTTTATTTCTTTCCTTAGCCACTTCTTTTGCGGCATCGGCAACAGTTTTTGGCAAACCTTCGATATTGTCCTTTTCGGTTAAATGAAGTTCGAATTTATTGGTTTCTGCCAGCACATTTTCGCCGAATTTTAAGCCCAAAGTAGATAATTGCTTGTCTATTTCCCTTAACTGATTTTTTTTCTCATCAGAAAGATTGGCGCCATTTCTTGAGAAAGCTTTGTATTTGTGGTCTAAAAGCGTGGTCTGCTCGGTATTAAGATCTAAAGAAGCTTTGTTTTGATAAACCGTATTTACCCTGTTAAAAAGTTCTTTGTTGAGGATGATGTCATTTTTAAATTCTGAAAGAAGGGGCGAAACCTCCTGTGCGATTTTTTGAATCTCATCATTGGTTTCAGCCGAATTCAAATTGAAAAATATACTGCTGACACGGTCCAACTGATTTCCGGAAAACTCCAGGGTTTCAATGGTATTTTCAAATGTAGGCGCCTCAGTTGATGCTGTTATTTCAAGGATTTCTGCTTTTGCCTGTTCGATCGCTTCTAAAATGGCCGGTTTAAAATGCTCGTTTTTTATTTTTGAAAAGGGAGCCGTGTGAAATGTTTGCAGTAATGGATTTTCGGTTTTCATCAGTATTTTTTAGGTTTTGTAAATTTTCAGAAAGGAAATTATCAAATATATTAGCTATTGTTTGGATATCCTTTAAAAATTAACGTATATTTAGTTTTTTAATTTATGTTTGATATAATATTAAGGTGACGGCAATATATTGGCATATAAAATTTTGTGTCAATGTACTCATCAACTTAATAGTCTTTAATCTATTGTCTATATCCTTTCGTCTTGTTAATAATATTAGTAGTCGCTTTTAGGTTTTGATTAATATATTTAGAATGGTTAATAAATAATATTTTATCGAGAAAAGCTCTACTCTTAGAAAGCCACGTTCTGCGTGGCTTTCTTTATTTATTAAGCCCTTTGGCTCCTTCTATTACCTTTTGTTTTAATCCTTCTTTATAAGCCAATACTTTATCCTGCATGCATTTATCTGTAGCTCCAATAATTTGGGCAGCAAGGATTCCGGCATTTTTAGACCCGTTCAAAGCAACTGTGGCTACAGGTACGCCACCGGGCATTTGTAATATTGACAATACTGAATCCCAGCCGTCTATGGAATTACTGGATTTTACGGGAACTCCAATAACAGGTAAAGGCGATAAGGATGCGATCATTCCTGGCAAATGCGCCGCTCCTCCTGCTCCGGCTATAATTACATTTATCCCGCGTTTATGGGCGTTTTTACCGTATTCAAATAATTTTTCCGGAGTGCGATGAGCCGATATTATATCGACTTCCACCTCAATATCAAATCCTTTTAAAATATCTATGGCGTCTTGCATTACAGGCAAATCGCTGGTGCTTCCCATTATAACTGCTACTTTACTCATTTTATTAAGTGTTTAGAAACCTAACAGGTTTTTAAAACCTGTTAGGTTTAGTGTCTATCTTATACTTATTACCTTAATGGTATTTTTAACTTTTTCAGCAATTTCATGAGCTACCTTCAAATCTTTATTTACAATGGTAATATGCCCCATTTTTCTAAATGGTCGGGTGATTTTTTTGCCGTAAATATGAGGGGTTACCCCGGGCATTTGCAAAATTTTGTCGATATTTTGGTATATGGCCGGGCCAGTAAAATTTTCTTCTCCGGCCAGGTTTAACATTATCGCGCCCACTTTACTTTCGGTATTTCCTAATGGCAAATCCAGAACAGCCCGAAGATGCTGCTCAAATTGGTTGGTATAACTTGCTTCTATAGTGAAATGTCCGCTGTTATGGGGCCTTGGAGCTACTTCATTAACCAGGAGCTCATCATCTTTAGTTTGGAACATTTCTACTGCCAATAATCCTGTATGCTGAAATGCTCCTGAAACCGTTTCTGCAAGTTTTCGGGCCTTTATGGCAACGGCATCATCAATCCTGGCGGGGCAAATAACATATTCCACCTGGTTTGAGGTAGGATGAAATTCCATTTCCACCACAGGGTACGTACGCATTTCTCCTGAAGGGTTTCGGGCGACTATTACCGCAAGTTCATTTTTAAATGGGATCAGCTCTTCGGCAATGCACGCTCCTTCCGGGATTTCCGGTAAATCTTTCTGAGATCTTAAAACCATTACACCCCTGCCATCATATCCACCTGTTGCGCTTTTCCAAACCAATGGCAACTTCAGCTTAGCTTCATTTAAAGCTTCAATAAATTCGGACTTAGATTTAAAGACAGAAAATGCAGCCGTTGGAATATTATTATCAGTAAAAAACTGTTTTTGAATGCTCTTATCCTGAATTTTCTCCAGAGTTTTTGAAGATGGATATACTTTTATGCCTTCCGATTCCAGTTGCTTTAGCGCCGATACATTCACCGATTCAATTTCAAAAGTAAGCACATCTACTTTTCTTCCAAAATCAAGAACTGTTTGGTAATCCATCAGGTCGCCTTGCTGAAAATAATTGGATGCAATTTTACAGGGAGCTTCATCACTGGGATCTAATACAAAAGCCTGAATATCGTACTTTCTGGTTTCATAAAGCAGCATTTTGCCAAGCTGGCCGCCACCCAGGATGCCTAATTTGAAATCTGAAGAAAAATAGTTGACCATAACTCTTTGAAGTTTAAGCAAAAATAATTTTTTAAGATGGATTGAACGAAGAATTCCCAAATAAATCATTCGATTTGTTCCAACCGTGAATTGTTTAGAATTCTTATCTTTGCACCTAAAAATAAAAAGTATTGATTCAATTACACGATTTAAGATTCGAGCCCTTTATTTCTGAAGAAAGGATAACAGCTTCAATAGATAAAATTTCAGAACAAATTAATAGAGATTATAAGGGTAAAACCCCAGTTTTTCTTGGAATTCTTAATGGGGCATTTATGTTTGCTTCCGAAATAATCAAAAGGTTTGAAGGGGATTGTGAGGTGGCTTTTGTGAAATTGGGGTCTTATAAAGGGACTTCCTCTACAGGAAAGGTGGATACCATGATGGGATTGAACATGTCTTTGGAAAACAGGCATGTAATCGTGATTGAAGATATTGTAGATACTGGCAATACCCTGGCGGCAATAGACGGAATATTAAAAAGTAAAGATGTAGCCGATTATAAAACAGTTACCCTCTTTTTTAAACCGGGAGCCTATCAAAAAGAATATAATGTTGAATACATTGGAATGGAAATTCCGAATGATTTTATCGTTGGGTATGGGTTGGATTATAACGGCCTTGGCCGAAACCTTTCCCAGGTTTATAAACTAAAAGAACAATAAATGAAAAATTTGGTATTATTTGGACCTCCGGGTGCAGGAAAAGGAACTCAGGCTGACGTTTTAAAAGGTAAATACAACCTTGTGCATATTTCCACAGGAGATGTTTTTAGGTACAATATTAAAAATCAAACCGAACTTGGCCTGCACGCAAAATCTTTTATGGACAAGGGCCAATTGGTTCCTGATGATGTAACTATAAAGATGCTTGGCGCAGAATTAGATAAAAATCCAAAAGCCAATGGTTTTATTTTTGACGGATTTCCTAGAACTGAGGCACAAGCCGAAGCTTTATCTGAATTGTTGGCCGAAAAAAATACCGAGGTAACCGCTATGATAGCTTTGGAAGTTGATGATGAGGTTTTGGTAGAACGATTATTGGAACGGGGAAAATCATCAGGCAGACCTGATGATGCCGATGAAAAAATCATTCGTAACAGGATTGAGGTTTATTACGATGAAACTTCCATTTTAAAGGATTTTTACGAAAAGCAAGGGAAATATTACGGGGTTAAAGGTGTTGGTTCCATTGAGGAAATCACTGATCGTATCAGTAAAGTGATCGAATCATTATAAAAGGAGTTTTTCAGCTAAAATAAGTTGCCGTACCAAAATTTTGTCTAATACGGACTTTTGTGGTTCGGAATTTGGTGAAATATAAATTATTAAGAAGTTCGTTTTTCTTTAAACGATAATTGAATAGGATAGAAATGACTGAAGGGAATTTTGTTGATTATGTGAAGATGCATATATCATCTGGAAAAGGAGGGCAGGGGTCTGCCCATTTGCGAAGGGAAAAATATATAGCCAAAGGTGGTCCTGATGGTGGTGATGGCGGTCGTGGCGGGCACATAATTATGAAAGGAAATAAAAACCTTTGGACTTTATTGCATTTAAAATTTAAACGACACATCAAAGCCGATCACGGATTACACGGAAGTAAACAACGCAGTACCGGCGCCGATGGTGCCGATCAATATATTGAGGTTCCATTGGGAACGGTAATTCGCGATACCGAAACCCAGGAAGTTATTTACGAAGTTACCGATGATGAACAGGAAGTTATTATTGCCGAAGGCGGTAAAGGCGGGCAGGGTAACTGGCATTTTAAATCCCCCACCAACCAAACTCCGCGCTATGCCCAGCCGGGAATGGACGGGCTGGAAATGGATGTAACTTTGGAATTGAAGTTGTTGGCTGATGTTGGGCTGGTAGGATTTCCAAACGCCGGAAAATCCACCTTACTATCTGTAATTACAGCTGCAAAACCCAAAATTGCCGATTACGAGTTTACCACATTAAAGCCTAATCTTGGAATTGTAGAGTACCGCGAATATAAAACATTTGTAGTTGCCGATATTCCTGGAATTATTGAGGGTGCTGCAGAAGGTAAAGGAATTGGTCATAGATTTTTGCGCCACATCGAACGGAATTCTACCCTGTTATTTTTAATTCCCGCAGATGCACCGGATATCGTCAAACAATACGAAATTTTGCTTGATGAACTAAGGCGTTATAACCCGGAATTATTGGATAAGGAAAGACTTGTCGCTATCTCCAAAAGCGATATGCTGGATGAGGAACTGAAAGCTGAATTAAAAGTTATTCTGGATAAAAAATTGGAAGCACCATATTTGTTTATTTCCTCGGTTGCAAATCAGGGTTTAACTGAATTAAAAGATAAACTTTGGGAAATGTTGAATAAAGTCCCTGTTTAAATATTGTTAATCAGGATTTTAGTGGACTGATTTTTACTTAACTTTAATAAAAATCTCAGGATGTTCATCTATAAAAGATCATAAATCCCCTGTTTCGATTACAATCGGAACAGGGGATTTTATATAAGGACGAAATATTATTGAGGATAAAATTATAATCAGATGAAACATCCAGGAGATTAAAATTTGTCATACAGAAAAATGATTTTATGGATGTTACATCCCGAATTATATGGACAAGTTATGACCGATATACTACAATAGAATAAACAAATGAATAGTTGTTCAAAATGTCATAAAAAATTTCCCGCTCCCGATAGCTATCGGGACCGCAGAATTAAAATCTGCTGACTAGCGCTGAAGAATTGATTCATAACAGAAAAAATAGACATATGAAAGTTTTCAAATCCCTCTGCCTTTTTTTATTGATTGCATCCTGCAATGCACCACAGGCGGTTTACGATTATGACCAGAAAGTTCAATTTGTTGGGATTGACACCTATCAAATTTATCCCAACCTGGTTTCTAGATTAAGTCATTTGGATGAACAGCGACTTCTGTCCATTTTAACTTCCCAGATGCCAACCAAAGGATTTACAACTTCTGAAAATCCTGCTATATATGTGAATTTTTATGCTTCAGAATTTGAAACCCCCAGTAGGAGCAATGTTGGCATTGGAGTAGGAGGCGGCGGCGGAAATGTGGGAGTTGGTGTTTCCGGTGGTTTCCCAATTGGTGGAAACGAAACTTATTTAAGATTGACTTTCGATTTTATAGATGCAAAAAATGATTCCTTGATTTGGCAGGCTGTTGTTGAAAGCAGCTTCAATAAGGATGCTTCTCCACAAAACAGGGAAGCCCAGTTGAAAGCAATGGTCGATAAAGCATTAAAGGGATATCCTCCTAAAAAATAATTCTAATTCTGTATATTTTTTGATTACTTTTTCTTGCTTCCTTTATAGAATTCTTTGGGAATGTTATTATGAACGCAGTGAAGAATCTCGCGTGAACGTAAGAAAAATCATCAACGAAAAACTCTTTATCTATCGAAACTTTCCTGACTGCACAAATACCGCTGAGATTCTTCCTCGCCCAAAAGCTCGTTCAGAATGACAAAAAAAATTTCATGGAATGTCATTCTGAACGCAGTGAAGAATCTTGCGTGCTCACAAGACAGATCATTATTGATGCAGAATAATATTGTTAAATTACTTTTACTGGTACAAACACAATAGGGATTCTTCCTCGCCCAAAAGCTCGTTCAGAATGACGAAAAACATTTCAGGAAATGTCATTCTGAATGATAGTGAAGAATCTCGCGCGTGAACGTAAGACAAATCATCAATGTAAAACTCTTTACCAATCGAAATTTTCCTGCCTGTACACTTGTAGTCGGGATTCTTCCTCGCCCAAAAGCTTGTTCATAATGACAAACCCAGACAATTGTACTTTTTCTTACTACTTTTAGTCTTTTCTCTTGACTCTTGATTCTTGATTCTTTTTTTCAGTCTCTTCTCTATGTTCTCTTTTCTATTCTCTCGAAATATAAAATAAAAAAGCCCCAATCTCTTGGGGCCTTAATAGGTTGGTTGGTTAGTTGCAATCTTTAATTCATAATGGTGAACTCGCTTCGTCTGTTTTTGGCGTATTGTTCGTTTGTACAACCGGTTGGTTTAGTACAGTCGTTCAATGGCATAGACTCGCCATAACCTTTGGAGGTTAAACGTTCCCTTTCAATTCCGTGAGATACTAAATATTCCAAAGTGGAAGCAGCACGTCTTTCAGAAAGACCCAGGTTGTATTTATCAGATCCTCTTGCATCTGCGTGAGAACCTATTTCAATTTTAAGGGTAGGATATTTTTTCATAATAGCTACAACTTTATCTAAAGTAACTTCAGATTCAGGTTTGATGGTCGCTTTATCAAAATCGAAATAAATATTTCCTACGTCTCTTAATTGTTGTCTTCCGGTCTCGATATTGGTTTCCCTGTCGTCTATTTCAACTACGGGAGGAGTGTAATCTTCTCTTGAGAAGTTGTACAAATTATCTGATCCTCTTCTGTTAGATGCAAACCAACCTTCGTTCTGACCTTCTTTTATAATATAGGCGAAATCATCATGACCACTATTAATAGTTGCTCCCAGGTTTTTAGATTCTGAAAAATCTCCTTCAGTTTTAAAGATGTCCATATTACCAAATCCTTGGTGTCCATTGGAAGAGAAATATAAAACATTCTCATCACTAATAAAAGGGAATTGCTCACGTTGCGCTGTGTTCACGCCAGGGCCTAAGTTACGGGGAGTACCATAAGTTCCATCTGCATTAATATCTACGACATAGATATCGAATGAACCTAAAGTACCGGGCATATCGCCGGCAAAGTACAATTTTGTGCCATCAGCATTTAAGCTTGGATGCTCGGTAGAATATTCTTCGCTAGTAAATGGTAAGGCTTCAATATTCGACCATTTTCCATCCACCATTGAAGCACGGTAAATTCTGATATGAGCTACTCGTTCGCCGGCTTCATTTTTCACTCGTTTGTCATTGGTACGATCAAAATACATAGTCATACCATCTGAGCTGAAGGTTGCTGAACTCTCGTGAGCATCGGTATTGATTTCTCCTGGGAAAAGGACAATTCCGCTTAATTTGCCATCTTCGGTAACATCAGCAGTATACAAGTCAAGGGTTGGTCGTTTATCCCAGGGATAAATAGGTCTTTCCTGATTTCTTGTAGATGAGAAGGTTACCTTATCCCCAAAATATGAGATCCCAAAATCTCCGGCAGCTGGATTGTTTAGTTCCTGCCTGGTGGTGTACACATGAGAAACGGTGGTGTCAAGTTCTCGTCTGAATTTATCAAAATTGAAATCCTTTCCGTAATATTCAGTCAGGTACTCATCAGCTTCCTCATATTTGTTAACGCCCATTAACACATGTGCGAATCTCAGTTTGTATCCAGATTCAACTTCTGCTTTGTGTCTCAGGAAAAGCAACTGATATACTTCAGAAGCATTTTCCAATTGATTGGTATAGAAATATGCATCTCCTAAATTTTGAAGCACTTTCTGGTTCTTATCCGCTACTTTCTCATAAGCGGTGGCAGCATCGATAAATGCCCTTTCGGCAAAAAACCGGTCTCCTTTTTTTACTTCAGAATTTTGTGCAAAGCCTGAAAAGCTTATTAGGATTATTAAAATTGAACTATATAATTTTTTCATGTTGTCTCTGGTTTTAGAAGAATCTTGGTGATTTGTCATATCCTTTTGATAATCCGAAAAGATCTAGATCGAATAATATCAGGAATTCGTGTGTACCATCGTTGTAATCACCCAAATTTGAGGTGGTATAGTCATAGGCATATCCAACTCTTAATCCGGGAGTTATCGCGAAGTTGATCAAACCTGTAATAGACTCGTCAAATCTGTATCCAATTCCGGCTTCCAATCTGTTGTACATTAAAACGTTTGCAGTAACATCTACAGAAAGTGGTGCGCCTTCAACTCCCCTGGCCATAAATGCCGGTTTAAGTTTGAAATCCTCGTTCAGGTCAAATACATATCCACCTGTAAGGAAGTAGTGAATATTTTCTTCGCCCAACGCTCTTAAACCTTGTTGATTCTCAAGATATTTTGAGGTAAAAAGGTTAGGAGCAGAAAGACCTACATAATACTTCTCTCCAAAAACGAAGGTCCCAACTCCAAATACAGGAAATACCTCGCTGGTATTTTGAAATGCGGGGTCATTAAGCTGGTTTAGAATAAGTCCTGAAGTATTGGCATCAAAAGTGGAAATCCCTCCTTTTATACCAAAGGAAAGTTTATTGGTCTCGTTTAATGGAAGTACATAAGCAAAATCGGCTGTGATGTTATTTTCTTTAACCCAGTCGCCAATTTCATCATGAACAATTGTAAGTCCAAGTTCCACGCGTTCGCTTACCGGAGTATGGGCAAAGAAATTGGCGGTGCTTGGAGCACCGTCAATTCCTACCCATTGAGATCTGTAAAGTCCACCCAAGTTGAGCATCCCGGGATTATCGGTAGCGTAAGCCGGGTTTATAACACTCATGTTGTACATATACTGAGTGTATAGGGGGTCTTGTTGGGCCATACCTTTAAAAGATAAAAGGAGTACCCCTGTAAAGATTAAATATGTGATTATAGTGTTTTTCATTTCTTTCTAGTGTTTGTCCTTTGGTTATCTACTTAAGTATAGTTTTCCTTGTATTGGAGTTGTTGCTCCATCATTGTAATTCAGGATATAGAAGTAAACTCCTACAGGCAGTACTCCGTCACCCAATGTTCCTGATTGGTTTGAAATTCCATCCCAATCTGGTGTTGAAGCATTTCCTTTAAAGACTACGTTACCCCATCTGTTGAAAACCTCAATATTATAATTTGGGAACTCAGTGGCGATGTCAGGAATTACAAACCTGTCATTTATATTATCTCCATTTGGAGAAAAACCTTCAGGGATTCCACAGAAAGCGACTTCTACCGTAATTGGATTTCTAACTGAACTTTCACACAAGGATGCATCGGTTGCAGTGGCAAAATAAGTAAATCCATTTTCAAGTGCTGTTGTGGTGGTAAGTGCAGCTCCTCCTGTTGCGGAAGCATAAATTTTGATTCCACTTCCATTTAAGTTTTCTGCTAAATCCTGAATGGTTGGATTGTCACTTCTGCAAAATTCGTTTCCACCTGTTGGGAAGGTAGGAGCATCAGTATTGTTTATAGTTACTGTTACTGCTGTTGCATCAGAAGAGCAAGTGCCTTCGTCGTTGTTTGTTACAGCATAGTAAATTCCATTTACTAATGCAGTTGTAGAATCAACCGGATTGGTTAATTCAGCATCTGTAAAGAAAACAACATTGTCTCCTGTAACAAGGATATCTCCAACTGTTCGATTATCGATTTGACAGAAAGGTTGTGGTGTTACAGCTATAGGGGCATCTGGAACATCATTCACAGTAATTGTGATTTTGGCTGAAGCGGATCCCGCAACACATGGAAGATCTTCTCCCACATTATATATAATCTCAAAAGTATCTATACCTGAAGTTGAGGGACTGAATATTCCGTTTGCATAACCTTCAAAGGTACCTGACATGGTTACTCCATCTGCTAAGAGGTCAAAGAGGTTTACATCTTCATCTGTAGAACAAAATTCACGCGCGAAAGGATCACCTGCATTTGCTTCTTCATTTATTAGAACGTTAATAGTTATAAATGCAAAATCATCAGGACAATCATTTTTACTTTTAACTGTATATCTATATTGTGTTCCTAAGTCTACTGAAGGATCAAAAAGAGTGGTTCCACTGGCCAAAGCCGGGGTTACAACCCCACCTGCATCCGGAACACCAAGTATAGATTCATTGAACACATCTAACAAATCGAAGGGGGCGTCATCTGCACAAACAGTGATAGATGTAGTTGCTCCTGCGTTTGGAGAGTCATCCAGTGTTACCAATACACTGTCCCTATCAGTACAAGTGCCCAGGGAATTTCCTGCAAAATAAGTTGTTTGGTTTACCAAAACGGTATTTGCCGGAAGTGCTGTTTCAGAATCTGAGGTTGCATACCAGGTGGCAATTGCAGGCAGAAGATCTGATACTGTGGGTCTTCTTGAGTTATTATTTTCCCCAATTGATTCACAGAATGGCTGTTCTGTATCGGTTACTTCAGGACAGATTACAAATTCGCCAGTAACAGTTACTGTAACTTTTGCAGTATCTGTGCAATCATTTTCACTGGTTACCGTATAGAAGAATTCGTAAGTTTCCGGTTGGAATTCAGAAGGATCAAAATCCCCGTTAACATCGCCAGGACTCCAGATTCCACCCGTATCAGGAGTGCCTTCTAAAGAATCGAACAAATTAACAGAAACATCATCTCTGTTTATAGTAAGACTTCCATCTTCCCCCGCATCTGGGCCTTGAATAACTGTAATTGTGAAAACAGCAGTATCTGTTCCTATAACACAGGCATCATCTTCACTTACTCTATAAGTGATTATTGTTTCTTCAAGTGTTGCGGTTGAAGGGTCGAACATTCCGTTTTCAAGACCTTCAAAAGAACCATTGGGATTGGCATTTACAAGATATCCAAAGAGATCCTGAACACCGTCGGTTGAACAAAAAGTAAGCGGAACATCATCACCGGCATCAGCAGGAATTCTTTCAGTTATAGTTATTGAAAGATTCGCGATGTCCTTACAGCTATTTGCTGTAATGGAATAAATGGTAGCAAAGGTGCCAAAAGGATTCGCCTTAAAGTCTTCAAGCAGACTTTCTAAGCTTGGATTGAAAGTACCGTTCGGGTCTCTGTTGTCATCAGCGTAAAGAGCTTCGAACTCCTGCTCTGTTGGTAACGGATCTACCTCAGGATTTATGCAAAGTTCTTCATTGATATCTGCTCCTGCATTCGGAGCCTGATTTATTTTTACTGTAATTCGGGATTCATCCTCAGGACATGTCCCTCTCGTAACGGTATATATGTACTGTAGAGCTGCATCTAAAGCAGGATTAAATATTGAGCCGCCGCTTGCCAAAGCTGGAGAAAAAGTTCCATCCCTGTCTGGTGCTCCCAGGATCGAAGGACGAATCCTATCTATCAAATCAAAAGGCTCATCATTAGAGCAAACGGTGATATTAGAAGTGCTTCCTGCATTAGGAGTGTCTAATAATACCACATTTACAGGCGTTCTGTCAGGACAGGTTCCGCTGGCGTTTCCGGCAAAATAATTTACACCGTCTTCAAGAATTGCGGTATCTGATAGTGGTGTTTCAGAATCGGCTGTCTCATACCAGGTAGCTTCAGCAGGAATCAGATCTCTAACTTGTGGTTTTCTGAAATCATTACCTGTTCCAATAGATGCACAAAATTTCTGAGTGGTTTCTTCAACAACCGGACATTCTGCTACAATAGTAACCGTCGCTGAATCTTCACAACCATTGCTAGTAACTGTATAGGTAAAAACACCAGGCGTATCGGTTCCGGGATTAAAAGTTCCGTTGCCCGGTGACCATGTTCCAGGAGAATCAGGAGAACCGCCTAATCTGCTGAAAAGGTCTATAGGATCATTCCCTTCTTCGGCTAAAATTACTGTTGCATCTTCCCCGGCGTAAGGAGACTGCAAAACTTCTATGGAAATAGTTGCAGAGTCTGTGCATCCGGCTTCATTGGTTACAGTATAGATGGTTTTAAAAAGTCCTACAGGACTTTGATTATATTGAAAAGCCAATTCTTCCAGCGAATTATCAGCAAATGTTCCATTTAGATCCCTTCCTTCCAAAAGCGAAGAAAATTTAGCAATCAGTGCTTCCGGGTTGGCAAGTTCTGCACTACATACAGTTTCAGATACAGGAGCTCCTGCATTAGGAGCAGCTTGAACGGTTACCGTAATTACTGATTCATCAGTAGGGCAGTCTAAGTTACCATCAACAATATATTTAAAGGTGTGATTCCCAGGTTCATATTCTGCAGGGTTGAAAAATAATGTCCCAGTAGATAATTCCGGATCAAATCTTCCTGTTTGCTGAGGTGGTCCCAGTTGGGATTCCTTGATCTCATCCACTAAATTAAAAGCATCCTCATTAGAACAAACAATTACGGATGTTGTGCTTCCCGCATTTGGAGTTTCAAAAAACTCTGTGGTTACCACAATAGTTTCGCAATTCTCGGGAATACGAGTAAAATAATCTTCTTTGTCAATTAATTCCTCATCAAAAGCCAAAGGAGTTGTGAAGGTGTCGTCTGCATACCAGGTGCCATCAGGAGATAGGTCCTGTACTTCAGGTTTCCGAAAGTCATTACCTTCTCCAATAGATGCACAAAATCTTTGGGTTTCTTCGATAATATTATTGTTTACAGTAACAGTTACCTGAACTCTATCCACACTTTCACAAGGAGGTAAGGGGGAATTTGCGTTATTGACAATCTGGCTGGCCCAATAGGACTCGCCATGTACCAAAAGTGCAGAAGATTCCAAAGCAGGGGAAGAGGTTTCATCACTATACCATCTAATTGTCTGAGTATTTGGCCTTGTGCCCTGAGCAACAAGATCTGCTACGGTAGCTCCCTCGCAAAAAATTTGTTGAGCTTCGGCTGTAGGAGCTTCTGTTAAATCGGGACTGTAACGAATAGCTATTCTTCTGGAAGGACATTCTCCACTAAGTTCCTGACCCACAAAATAACTTTGACCGGCAACCAAAGCATCAGTATTGTTATAAGTTGTTGTGCCAAATTCACTTTGGAAAACAACAAGGGTATAACCTGATGCAGGAGAAATTCCTGTTAGTAAATCGGATACAAGATGCGTATTGTCTTCTGCAGAAATACAGGGAGAAAACACATTTCCATAGTTGGAAACTGGGGCGGGTGAAACATTTACTGTAACCGTAACAACAACTCTTTCAACACAATTTCCTGCCTGATTTCCTACGTAGTAGGTCCTGCTTTCCAGGATTTGATTGGATGGAGCAGGTTGCTGAGCGGTTGCAGTACGGTAAACTGCATTTCCGTCAGTCACAATGTCACTTACGGTTTGCAGGTAGCAAAAAGTTTGCGCAGAAGGTGTGTTGGCTTCTGTGGGGCAATTTTCCTGCCCGAAGGAAGAAAAACTTGTGGTTAATAAAACAAGGCCAAAAAGGAGCATAGATATTCCCTTCTTTCCTAAAGTAAAATTTTGCATAGGCTAGGTATTAGATTTAACATTAATAAATTCATTTTGAATTGCCCGCTTAAGGCAACACAAATATTGCAATAATTTTCAACAATACCGCTTTTTTTAGGGACTAATTTAACAATCAAACCATTAACGGTTAACCTTTTGTTAAATTGAATGTAATCAAGGTTAAATGGATAGGAAACTGATAGGAATTTTAAGATATATTCGCCTTATGAAAAAATTAATTTTGGCATTTGCATTATTTACGGGATTGGGATGCTTTTCACAAGACTCCTTTAATGAAATCCACTCGGCGCTGGACCAGGGGAAACTTGA
>Ga0314774_1000354_pt1 | contig 39339 bp, 39 predicted proteins | sample MetaGCBIA2018_FD_204515 | JGI IMG/M metagenome (GOLD analysis project Ga0314774, IMG submission 204515) | Cryopeg brine microbial communities from Beaufort Sea near Barrow, Alaska, United States - CBIA 2018 | ecosystem: Environmental > Aquatic > Marine > Coastal | place: USA: Alaska | collected... | reverse complement strand
TATTCATAAAATGACTGAATTAATCAACAAACGGTATTTCTTAATTCACAATCTTGCACAAAAATATGATGGTGCCCTTCCCTATTTTGATATGGGAACTGGAAATGTTATTTATTTTAGGTAACAATGCATGAAAAATTACTTCCGGTTGAAATTGTTTTAAGATCACATCCATTCGTTTTTTATCCTGAACATTGGCTACAATAGAAGTGCAATTTTTTAGATTTCTATGGTGAAAATACTGTTGCAAATTGTACAGATCAGATTCGGCCTGGTCTATTAAAACAATGTGTTTGCAGTCTAATTGAGAAATTTGTCGCGCTATTTCACTTCCAATAGAACCGGCAGCTCCAGTAATTAATATGATCTTGTGCTTATATTCTTTTTTTAAAATTGGGTTGTTCAGCGCAATCTCTTTTCTTCCCAGTAAATCTTCTATTTTAATCTTTTTTATTTCCTTCGATTTAAAATCTCCGTTCACCCAGGTTTTTGAAGCTGGAACTATTTTCACTTCAACCGGCAACATAGAAAAGCTATCTACGATTTCCATTAAACGCTTTGAAGGTAAATTTTGAATGGAAATAATGATTTCTTTAATTTTTTTATTTTCTATAAAAACTTCATCAATTAGGTTGGAATTATAAACTGGAACACCATTTATTTGTTTTCCAGTTTTATGAGGGCTATCATCTATAAAGCCCACAACTTGAATATCACTTTCGATATCGTGTTGGAATACATCATAAGTTAAAATACCGCTTTCACCGGCACCGTAAATAAGAATTGATTTTTTTAATTTACTATCTGATTTAAATAAATAATAGATCGTTTTAATAATGTATCTGCTTCCTATCAATACAAATTCGTTTAACAAAAAATGAATAATCAGTATAGAAATTGGAATGGTAAAATTATCCAATACATTCAACAAACGGTTCAGAAGTACTGCACCTGCTAGGATAACGAAAATAAAAAAAACTTGCTACAGATACTCTAAAAGCATCTTTATATCCGGTATACCTTATTATGTTTTTATAACTTCCAACCATTAAAAAGACAACTAAGGAAACAAGCGTAACTAATAAAATCGAAGGAAACAGAACACCTATATCAAAGTTCAGTTCAAAATTAAAGCGAATTAAATAAGCCAGGATAAAAGTATTAATTACAATATATGTATCAAAAGCCAATACCATCCATCGAGGAAGGTATCTTGAAATTAAACTTTTATATAAAATATTTAACATCCTAAAATTCTTTTAATAGATAAATAATTCGTTGTAAATCATTTTCTGTGGTGTTAGATCCGCTTGGCAAACACAAACCTTTTTTAAATAAATTTTCAGAAACGCCATTTTCATAGCTTGCATATTCTTTAAATACGGGTTGCATATGCATAGGTTTCCATAAAGGCCTGGATTCAATATTTTGCTTTTGCAAAGATATGCGGATTTTTTCCCTTATTTCGAACGATTCAGTTAAAATACAGCTTAACCATCTATTTGAAAAATGACCTTCAGGTTCGGGCAAAAACTGTAAACCTGTATGTTTTAATTCATTTTTATAAATCGCATAAATTTTCCTTCTGGCTGCTACCCTATCCTGCAAAACTTCCAGTTGTCCTCTTCCAATACCTGCCAAAACATTGCTCATTCTGTAATTATAGCCAATATGCGTATGTTCGTAATGTGGTGCAGTATCACGTGCTTGTGTAGCCAAAAATACTGCTTTTTCTTTGATAGCTGCATGATTACAAACCAAAGCACCACCGCCTGAAGTGGTAATTATTTTATTGCCGTTAAAGGAAATGATGCCTATATCGCCAAAAGTACCGCATTTCTGATTTTTATAGTTACTTCCCAAAGCGCTTGCCGCATCTTCAATTAAAAAAAGGTTGTGTTTTTTTGCTATTTCAGCAATCTGATCCCATTTGGCTGGCATTCCATAAGAATCCACCACCACAATGGCCTTTGGTTTTTTCCCTTTTTCCAATCTGTCTAGAATGGCAGTTTCCAATACTTTCGGACACATATTCCATGTATCTCTTTCACTGTCAATAAAAACAGGCTTGGCACCCATGTATAAAATGGGATTTGCCGAAGCAGAAAAAGTAAAACTCTGGCACAATACCTCATCGCCCTGTGTTACCCCTGCCAGCATCAATGCCAAGTGAATGGCAGCAGTGCCTGAGTTTAGCGCTGCAACATGGTTATTTTCTCCCAAATAAATTTGAAGGGTGTTTTCAAACTCATTTACATTGGGGCCTATTGGCGCTATCCAATTGGTATCAAAGGCTTGTTGTATATATTTCATCTCATTGCCAGACATGTGTGGTGATGACAACCAAACTTTATTTTTATTCATTCGCTTTAAAAATTTGTAAAACTGTTTTCATAATTATTTTAATATCCAACCACAAACTTTGTTGTTTATAATAAACTAAATTCATTTTAACCTTATCTGGAAAAATAATTACGTCATTATATTTTAAAGGGTTTTCCTGCAGTGCCAACAAGGTTTCTTCGTTGGCGTATTTTAGGGTTGCCAAACTGGTGAGGCCGGGTTTTAACTTGAGAATTTTTCTTTCTTCGCCTTGCAGTTTATCGTAATAACCATGAACGTCGGGGCGCGGGCCTACGATACTCATCTCCCCTTTAAGTACATTGAACAATTGGGGTAACTCGTCTAATTTTGATTTTCTTAGAAATTTTCCCAGGGAAGAAACGTCATGGGTTTTAGGGTGCATGGTTTTTAATTTGTAAATAGTAAATAATTTCCCTTTTTGCCCCACCCTTTTTTGAAAAAACAAGCCGTTTGACCTAGTGTCTATACTTACCAATATAAAAGCCAAAAGTATTGCCCAGCCAAGAAGCAGGAGCCCCAGTAAGGAAAAAATGATATCAACTATTCGTTTAGACAATTGGTTGTTGGTTGTTGGTTGTAAGTTGTTTGTTGCTGGTTTTATTTTTTTATTGTTGAAACGTTTAATTTGCAAATTGGCTAAATTGAACTTTAAACTTTAGCCTTTTTACTTTTAACTTTAAACTTTTTTAATGCGTAACCCCCATTACTTCCCAATACCCGAGTAAAAGTAAGCACCACAATTTTTAGATCAAACAAAAACGATTTTCTTTCTAAATACTCCTTTTCTAAAGCAACTTTGGCTTCTAGTGATAATTCATCCCGACCATTAATTTGCGCCCAACCCGTAAGCCCGGGTTTTAATTTGTGGACACCTGCCGCAACCCGCAATGCCATCAAATCATCTTGATTGTATAATGCAGGCCGTGGACCCACAAACACCATTTCTCCTCTAATAATATTCAATAAATTGGGCAATTCATCCAAACTTAATTTGCGCAACAGCGCTCCTATTTTAAGGACATACTGTTCCGGATTTTCCAACAAATGCGTAGCCACATTTGGTGTATTCTTTTTCATGCTGCGAAACTTGTAAATGTTGAAAAACGAATAATTGATTCCCACCCTGTTCTGCTTAAAAAAAACAGGAAAGCCATCTTCAAAGAAGATAAACATTCCCACTATTAAAAATATTGGAGAAAGCAACAGGAGCATTATTATTGAGAGGATTCTGTTTAACATTGTTTATTTGTTGAGTTGTGTAATAGTTTAATATTCTGTAATTATTTTTTACACTAAAATAAAGCCTGCCGGGCAGGATAGAAAATAGTGTTATTGATTTTTGTTGTCAACTTATATCAAGAATGAACAATTATTCTTTACTTTTTTTCATTGATAAAAAAAGTAACAAAAAAATCTAGTCTGATGATCTTTTTCTGTAAAATTAGACTATTTTTTTCTCAACATCACCCAGACCGCCTTTCCCTCCACTTCACCTGCAACGAGGCTCTTTGGATTAGCTCCATCAGCCAACGCTAAAAATTTCAATATTTTACTACGAAAAAAATCATAGGACGGTTATTCTTTGATTAGTTTCAAATTATGTTTTGAACTTACTTTTTTACTTTAATCTTTACCCAATAAACTGCCAAATCACCGCCAGGCCCTATCGCTAAAAATGTTCACTGAACATTTTTTTAACGCTCTGTCCTAAAAGACTCAAACGTCTTCAATAAGCCTTCTTTTGCGTTAATGGGAAATTGTTTGCCAATGGCTTTCTTAATTTTCGCATTGCTCACCACATAACTTTCTGTAAGTTTTTGCAAGCGTTCTGAGTTTAAAGGCAAGTGCAACCTATCCCCTAATTTTGCCATGCGGGTTATGAAGCCTTTTGAAATATGCAGTATTCTTGCGTGTTTGTTTTGGGAAACTGCTATTAATTGTATCAATTCGTTGGTTGAAAGCGGCTCATCATCTGCAACATTATAAATGCCAGAAGGAATTTCATTTTGGGTTAACAATTCTTTGATCACAAAGCATAAATTATCAATGCTTAAAAATGAACGCTGGTTCTCAAAGGCACCTAATGGCCAGGGAAAACCTTTGCTGACCAAACTGTATAACAAATTTAAATTTCCTTTGTTGCCTGGGCCATGAATCATGCAGGGTCTAAGAATATAAACTCGTTTTCCAGATGGCAACTCTTTAGATAAAATATAATTCTCTGCTTGAAGTTTCGCAATCCCATAATGAGTTTTAGGATTAGGAATCTCATCTTCTGTCAATATTTTTTTTACCTCATCTGCTACTGCTTTTACTGTACTCATAAACACAAATACACCAGCCTCTGAATTTAAGAAAGCATCAAACAATTGCTTGGTCAACTCAAAATTAGCTTCATAATACTCCTGCGGATTGGATACTTTTTTTAAATCATGTGCTTTTCCGGCAAGGTGAATTAGTGCATCTGTATTAATCTCAAATTGCTGATTTGGTTTATAACGAACACATAATAATTCTGATTGATGAGAGGACTTCAAATAGTTTTTAAGGTTGGTTCCTACAAAACCAGAAGCTCCCGTGATTGCTATATTCATCTCAATTTACAAGTGATTTATAAAGATCTAAAATTGCCGGGTACACCTTGTTCTCAGAAAATTTTTCTTGATACAATTCATTACTCTTAACCCCTAAATAAATAAGATCTCTGTCTAAAATATGTAAAATGGCATTCTTAACTTCACTAACACTTTTTGGTTGAATCAATTCACCATTTTCGCCAGTAGGTATTAAATGGTTACAACCTGGCATATCTGTGGTGATGATTGCATTGCCCATTGCCATTGATTCCAATAAAAAACGAGGAGTTCCTTCTCTATAATAAGTAGGTAAAATACTCACATCACTTAACGCTAACAACAAATCCACATCTGAACGTTTTCCAAGAAACTTTATTTTGTCATCACCTTTTATAAGCTGCTCAAGTTCTTCAGGTTTTACTGATGAAGGATTTTCTTCATCACTCCATCCCACCAATAATAAATAAATTGGGGTATCAGTTTCTTTTTGGGCAGCTACAAAACCTTCAATAAGTTCTAGAATACCTTTTTCCTTCAACAGTCTAGACACAAACAAAAAAACCTTTGCACCTTCAACTGGCAAACCTATTTCTTTTTTTAAATTTAAAATTTCTTCCTCTTTTAATTTTGTTACTTCTTTATTGAATTTAGATTCATTTACTGCACTTCCTTCAATACAGATTGCTTTTTTATGGATACCCAAATCATAAGTATCTTGTTTATTTTGAAATATTGTATAGGGGCTGAAACAATAATTATTGAATTGGTATAAAAACTTTATTAAAAACTGCAGGAGTAAATTCTTGCTACTTTTATCTATAAATGCAACACCCAAACCTGTTACATGATTTACTATTTTTGAAGTAGTACTTATCCCCGAAACAAAAGTCCCAATAATATTAGGCTGTAGCCTATAAAAATGCACAATGTCAAATTTTTCACTTTTTAAAATTGATCTTAATTTTTTGGCATAATTAATTTTATTTGCAATGCCTTTTCCACGAATGTTTGCACCAACTTCTATTACACGTATCCCTTGATTATTAATAATTTCATAATGACCATCTTGTGGAATAATAGCAATTACGTCCACACCATTTTTTTGTAAAAAAAGTGCGAATCGCAATCTAGCTCCTACAAAATCAGCTCCAAAATTTTCTACTAAGGCTATTTTCATTTTAATTTACAATTTTTCATATCTATACCTAAAAATATATTATTTTTTATTTACCATAATAGTTCGTTATTTTTGTTATAACTTATAATGTCTTAATACTAGTATTATGATATGACAGAAGGACTCCTAATTTTAGAATGTCATAATCAAAAAAACCTAGTAGTTTCACAACTTGTTATTTTGCCGCACAAATTTTATATTAATACTATCAAAGGAGAGAAAAAACCAATTAACGCTGACGACAATAAATAGTTTCTTCATTAAATCTATTTCCTAAAGTGCAATTCCAACTAATTTATTTCCTGGTTTCCTTGATAATATTTGATTATCTCGCTTCCATTAAGATTAGATTCTGATTTTTCACCCATGAAATAAACTCCACAAGCACCATCAATATTAAATTTATCTGGAATTATATTGTCAAAAAACCGCAACCAAAAAAATACTAAACGTGCAATTTTACCTGCATATCTAGATCTAAATAAGCCTGAAAAGAAAAAATCCAATGACCATATTAGAGAAATTCCAACCCCTGAAGTATACCCTGAAGAAACCACTTTAAAGTTTTTAAATAAAAACCTATGTCCTGATTCTGTATATCTAGTAAAGTCAAAAGGTCCTTCATGTACCTGTTGCATAAAAGGAGTTTCAGCATAGACAATCCCATTATAATTCAAAACTCTTGAGATTTCTGATACCACCTGACAAGGATCTAAAACATGTTCTATCACTGCTTGAATAATAACTAAATCAAAATAATTATCTATAATTGGAATAAAGTGTGCATCAGCAACAAAACTTACACTTTCAGACTCATATATATCAAATGCGATGATATTATCCTTCAAGTTTAAATAAAAATCATCAAGACCGGATCCTATTTCACCACCACCTACAATTAAAATCTTTGGATCTGTTATGTTTAACATCCTACTTTTCAAATCCGAAAAATTGTTAATCGTTTTCTTGCTCTTTCCGTGAAAAAGTAATTTTAAATTCTGAATAATACCGGAACCCCTCCTCTTTATAATACTTTTACCTGCATTTGCCCTAAAACCTTCTTCGTCTACCAATGATTTCTTAAAGTTAATCAGTACTGGTTTCGAATTGACCATATAAAATGCATCTTTAGATTTGCTGCAATTATTATTTTCACAATAAATATCTTCCCCTATTTTATGTAATCCATAAGTATTACACACAGGGCATATTAGAATATCTAATAATTTATCTGATATCATCTCACGCTTAAGATCATTTTTGGCAAATTTTTTAATTGGCATTTGTTTTGATTTTAATATATCCATATAGTTGATCATAAATTTTAATTGTTTCTTTTGCATTCTCTACCCAGGAGAACCTATCGACATTCTCAAGTGCACCTTTTGAAAGAGTTTCATATAGTTCATTTTCTGACAATAGTTTTTGAATTTTTTCTGCAATATCATTAATTGAGAACGGATCAAAATAAATTCCTCCTTTGCCAGCAATTTCTGGTATTGAACTTTGATTAGCTCCTATAGTAGGTTTTCCAAATAAACCAGCTTCTAGAGAAGAAAAACCAAACCCTTCATAAAAAGATGGAAAAACATGAATTTTACAATTAGCATATAACCAAATTAACTCTTCTCGTGTTACAAAATCTAAATAAATAACATCATTCGATTTGTTGATTTTTGATATTATACTATTAAAATCATGATTCTTTTTACCAACTATAACAAGCTTAAATTTTGATTTTAAAATTGCTGGTAATTCCAAATATGCATCAATGAGTCTATTATAATTTTTTCGAGGTTCAAGATGACCAACAGCAAGAATAAAATTATTAGATTGAATGGCTTCTCGATTTATTACTAAACTTTTTGAATTATTATTCAACAAGAACCCATCTATATTGACGGCTTCATGGATAACTTTAACTTTTTCCGCCTTAACTTTATAATGATTAATTATTTCTCTTTTAGTGAAATTCGAAATAGCTATTATATTATGTGCTTTATTTATTGATTTTTTAACTGCATATCTTAAAAATAAATACCTTGTGATTTCATAAGATTTAGGATAATTCAAAAATCTCAAATCATGAACTGTCAATATTGTTTTGGCCTTTTTAAATTTCGGCCCATAAAAAAAAGGAGAGTGAAATACATCAAAATTCTCAATTTCCTCTTCATGCTTCCAAAAATATTGTTGAAATAAAGCTCTTTTTATTTTATTTTTGGAATCAAATGGAAATATTTTAATAACCCCTATACCTTTAGTTAAATCTTTGAATTTAATTTCAGACTCTTTGGTAATATAAAAAACAAAATTATAGCCCTTATCTAAATTTACTAATTCTTTTACAAGATTATATATATATTCACCAATGCCTCCCCCAGCCTCATGATAAATACAATTGATTGCGATTTTCATTTAAGTTTTTTTATAAGTTAAAACGGAGCAAAATATTATAAAGAAATCAATATAAATTTCACATTAAATATTTATGCTATAATATCATTAATTTAGTAAACTATGCCATTCCTTTAATACTGAATCAATATGAAACTAATTATTTCTTCTTTTAGATTCTTCACCAAATTTATTTCTTAATTCAGTTGAATTCATAAGTTTAAGTAATTTATTCGCTAATTTTTTTGTATTAAATTGCTCAACTAAATAACCATTTTTATTATCAATAATAGGATCCACAACCGCTAGGTGAATTAAATGCTATGAACGGCGATCTAAGACATTGGTAAGATACAATTTGTATTAGGAATAAAAACATCCGAAACATCAATATTCTTTCCGTTAGTAATAGAGATTCCATTTCGTCTATTATTGTCAATCAAACCACATAGTATTGAAATATTTTCCGAATGATTAGTTTTTCTTCCTATTTAAATTCCATCTCCCCAACAATTTATTATGTTAGCATTATAGATAGAAATATTTTTTGAAGAAATTATGCTAATGCTCATTCTCCTTTTGTGCCAATATGGTTTAATCTGGCTTCCGAAAATTGTGGGTTGGTTACCTTATATTTTCCGCATCATTAATTAAAAAAAGAAAATTCAAAACAGTTAAAAATCACCTTGAATCATAATGTTCGTTTCTTAAAATTTTTCTATTTTCAAACGAGTCTTTCCCAAATAAATTATTAGAATATATGTATATCTCTTGGTTAAAAGTCACAGTTGTTTTAAGAAAGCATAAAAAGAAAATAATTACTAAAGCAAATTTACCAAAATTATGATTCTTTATCATAATTTTCATATTAGTCAGTACAATCAAATAAGCCCAGAAGAACAATAATGCGAATCTATTTATAAAAGCATCATATGCACTAAAATATAATTGAATAAAACAATAGCAAAAAAAAGCATTAAAAATTAAGGGAGAAATAATTTTATTTTTTACAATATGGTTGTAATTAAATAAAACAATAACCATAAAGAAAATTTTTACTAAAATACCTACTCTAATACCGTAAACCAACTCAGAATCTATAACAGTACCTGCTAAATATTGAAATCTTCCTCCTAATAAATCTCCAACAACAAGAATTACATAATCTATATATCTTATTTGTAAAAAATATATAATTATGCCTATTAAGAAAATTGCGAAAAGCATTTGTTTTTTGAAATATTTTTTACGTAAAAAAAACAAAACAAAGAAAACTAAACCCGTAGCGTGAAAAAAAACAGAACTAAGAATAAAAACTGCTGCTTTAAATTTTTTATTATTTTTTAAATAAATAATAGCTTGTAAAGCAATTAATATTGATGTGAAATTGCGCAATAAATCAATAACAAGAAGTGGAAAAATACTAATCAAGATGATGTAACTCAAGGCTATGTTACTTGAATTATATTTTAAAAAACGATCCCAAAGAAAAACTTGAAATAAAGTTATTACTAAAACAAAATATTCAAAATCAAAATTTAAATCGTGAAATAGTTTTGCTAAAAATGAAAAACCAATTTCATAATCCCGACTACTCCATGAGCTTAATGTAGCTTCTGAATAATAAGCGTTATAATTAAGCCAATCACTTCCTATATACCCACGAAATCCAAAAAAAAGCACAAAAATAAAACCGCATAAAAATCTAACTTTTACATTGGTTTTTAATCCACTACTGCTTTTTTCATAAAGATATATTAATAAAAAAATTAAAATTAAAAAAAAGTAAGGAAGGCTATAAAAATCCATGTTTATTTAAGTAATTAATTGTTTAATTAAAACATTAATATCTACAGAATTATATAATTTTAAAGCCCCTTGCTGTAATTCTTCATAATTTTTATCTATCTCTAATATAGTTGCTGCAATTGCTTCTGGAGTAAAAATTGGAGCTACCCTACCCGAATTGAACTTCTCAAACGGGTATGTCAAACCTGGAATGTCATTTGCAAGCATAGGTATTCCAAATCTAGAATATTCATATATTTTATTTGGAGCACAATAGAGCGTATTTATAGAGTTTTCTATAGACCCTTCTTTAGGGAAATAAGTAAGAAAACCTATATATGCTTTTTGGGTTATTTCAAGATGATATGGAGCTGGAATAAAAGGCAAAAAAACTACTCTCTCAGATTGATATTTTTCTTTAAGTCTAATTTTATGTGGATCATCTCCTCCCATAATGCAAATAATAAACTCACTAGGCAATTTTTTTATAGATTCACATAATTCATCTAATCTTCTCTCAGGATAATTAAAAATACCTTGATAAAGTATTACTTTTTTATCCTTAAAAACATTTTCTACATCTTCTCCTAAATCATTTCTTAATTTTGAAATATCAAAATCAGGCTTATTGGGTATTATAACTGGCAAATCTTTAAGATTAAAGAAAGCTTTAGTAATATGCCCTCTATTATACTCGCAACAAACTACTTTCCATGCATTTTGCATTGTTTTAGAATAATTAAGTAAAGGGCTAACTATTTTATATCGTAAACTAACTTTTAATTTTGGCGTCTCAAATAAATACAGAATTGCTTTGAATTTGAATACTAAGTGATAGAGTAACCAAATATTTTGATTACCGTAAATCCACAATAATGAATTTGCTTTATACTCTAAATTAACAATCTTTTCAACTTTTTTCCTGTACAAGAAGAGTTTAAATAATTTACTTATTTTATTTTCTTTAGTATCATTAATTATCGTCTCATGATAAGTAACACCGAGAGATTCGAAATCCCTAATTGTTTTTTTATCACTGCAATACCCCACAACAACAACTTTCTCCCCTAAAGATAATAAAATATTTATCGCCGAAAGTATTGGTGGGTATTTTTGTATATCGTGATTATATATTAGAATGTTACTCATTTATAATTCTGAAATAAATTTTACAATTCGCTGGCAAGCATTTCCATCCCCATAAGGGTTATGCAAAACACTCATACTAGAATATTTATCATTATTATTTAATAATTCATTAGCTTTCTGGACAATTAGTTCTTTGTTTGTACCTACTAATAGCACTGTTCCAGCTATAACAGCCTCCGGTCTTTCAGTAGTTTCCCTCATTACTAAAACTGGTTTTCCTAAACTAGGAGCCTCTTCTTGAACACCTCCACTGTCAGTAATTATCATATATGATTTACTCATTAACCACACAAAAGCAGGGTAAGACAATGGTGCAATTAATTTAATGTTTTTTATTCCGGACAAAATTTCAAAAACTGGACCTTTTACATTTGGGTTTAAATGTACAGGGTAAATGATATCAACATCAGTATTTGCGTGAGCAATTTCCCTTAATGCCTCACAAATTCGGATAAATCCATCTCCATGATTTTCTCTACGATGCCCGGTAACAAGAATAATTTTTGACTTTGGATTAATTATTTTCTTTAAATTTTCGATTTCATCATTATGAATATTCTCAACCCTTTTTGAGCTATCCATCAATGCATCTATAACTGTATTACCTGTTACAAGTATTGATTTAGAATTTACGTTCTCTTTTAATAAATTTACTTTAGAAGCATCCGTAGGAGCAAAATGATAATCTGCGATTCTCCCTGTTACTTGTCTGTTCATTTCTTCAGGAAAAGGGGTTCGTTTATTATGTGTACGTAAACCCGCTTCTACATGACATATTTGAGCTCCAGAATAAAATGAGGCCAAACTTGCTGCCATTGTTGTTGTTGTATCACCATGAACAAACACATAATCTGGATTAAAATCCTCTAAAACATCTTTTAACCCAACTATAATATCTGCAGTTAATGAATATAAATTCTGATTAGCCTTCATTAAATCCAAATCATAATCAGGTTGAATATCAAAGAAATCTAATACTTGATCTAACATTTCTCTATGCTGTGCCGTAACACAAACTCTTGTATCAAATTCGTCTACATGTTTTTTGAACTCCTTGACCAATGGAACCATCTTTATTGCTTCTGGTCTTGTTCCAAAAACAATTAAATTTTTTTTCATGATAGTATTTTTATAATTATTTCTAATCTGTTTTTTATAATCAAAGGGGGGATATAGATTTATCGAAACTTTCCCAAAACCATACAAAAATTAAAGTCTTAAAAACTTAACAACGCGACGAATTTCTCTATAAAAAAGCCTCCATACATAATAATACTTAAGTTTTTTTTCGATTTTGGCTTCGTTTATTAGAAAAGAATTTATTACTAAATGATACTCATTGCCCCAAAGTGTCATTATAGAATCAAAGTCATAATTTTCGTTAAACATCTTATATGCAGCTTTACCAGAGCTAATACGTCGAAACTCAGACTCTACTAAGCTTTCAATTGTTGCTTGAAAACTAGTAGATGTTCTATCTTTTCCAGAACAAATCCCAATTATGTTTGCATCTAAATCATTTTCTCCCCAAAGTCCCCAAGAAAATTTATTCGTTTCGGGGATACCGCCAGCTATTACCGAAGGTTTCCCGCAAGATGCCGCTAACAAAAGGGTAGTACCCATTCCAACGAAAATAGAACAATTTTTATAGACCGTTTCTAAATCATCACCAACCAGGGTCCCTTTAAGTTGTATGATGTTATCATTTGCTTCCTCATTTAAACTATTTGCTAAAACAGTTAAGCTTCCATAAAGAATGCCATCACCCACGATGACTAATTTATATTCTGATAATTTATCGTTTACCTTATACAATTCATAAAAATCCCTGATCAAATGTCTCACGTAATCCTTATCATCTGATAATCGACATACGGACAAAATATACTTATTTGCAAGACTAAAATTATCTTGGTTTATCGGTTTCACTGGAATTGGTATAATTTTAGGTTTGAGTTTAAAATTTATAATACTCTCAACATACTTATTCATCTCATAAGTTAATAGATAGATCAAACCAAAACAATTGAGTTTCTTAGTTAAAATCTTCAACAGTGGATTGCGATAATAAGAGAGTTCATTTAGTATATTTATAAAAAAAGGGATTTTTGTGTATTTATAAGATACAGCAACATGAACAGCTGGATATGAATTATGAGCTTCTATTACATCAACATCATTTCTAAGTAAGATATCGGATAATTTATCTACAAAAACCGAATAATCTTTAGAACTAAATTCAAGAGGTGACGAACTGATTTTATCAAAAAATATATGACTAGCACCACTGGGTAAATTACAAACATTCTCGCCTCCCTGAGAAACAACAATCACATCAAATCCGTTATTTATAAGCCAGTTACTTTTATTGATTATATAAGATTCTGCTCCTCCAATAATCATTTTTGGGGTAACAAAAGCAACTTTAATTTTTTTAGGCATCTATTAAATTATATTAATAAAAATTGGATTGTAATTATAGATTAAAATTATTCAAAATATTCCTTAAGCCTATATGTCTATCTAATTCAATATCAGAATACCAAACCTAAATCATTACAATATTGATCCCAGCAAGTAGGAATAGAGATTATTGATAAACTTTACTCCCATAAAACAACTTAGAGTAAGCAAAAACTGAAAAGCAAAAATTCTCCAAAAGGAAGTATCAAATAAAAATTTATTTTATATTAAAGACTAATTTCCTGAAAATTAATAACATTATTAACAAATAAGCAATATAATTTATCATGTAAGCCTGTGTAATTCCAATTACACCATTTATATTAACAAAAAAGAGCGCTAATACAACAAAGGTTAAAGACCCGATAATCTCAGTTGCAATAAATGTTTTTGTCATAGACTTGGCAATCATATTAAATGCCAATAACCACGCCGCTATTTTAAAAAAATCGCCAATTAACTGATAAGCAAAAAGCGATGACATAGGTGCAAAGTCCTCCGTAAAAAGTATACTCACAATAAAATATCTTAAAAAATAAATGCTCAGAAGGCCTATAGCCAATACTGGCATAATAATTTTATAGACTTTGAAGATTTCTTTTCTTAGTTCCAAGTTCGTGTTTAACTCCGCTAATTTTGGCAAAAAATAAACTCCTAAAGAAGATGTAATTACCATTAAATACATAGAAGATATCTTATTCATTCCTTCCCAATAACCTGCATCAACTATTGAAATATTAGAAATCACATAACTTCTAATGAATAATTGAGAAACAGGGACGGTAGCAGCCGTTGTAATAGCCATTAAAGTATAATGAAAATATTTTTGAGCAACTTGTTTTACCAATTTTTCTCTAAATGAAATAAATGCAACCCAGTACCGCTTTTTTAACATCCAAAACGTTATAAAAAACATGGTGCTTTGATAACTAATTAAACTAATTAAAGCTCCTTTTAATTGCCAGAAATAAACAAGTGTGATTGTAAAGACCAATCCAATTAAACTATTAATAATATTTATGGTCACAAACTTTTTATACTGCTGAAATCCATTTAAAATAGATAATAGTAAATTATTTAGCGCATAAAAAATAATAACGAATCCAAATACAATAAACACATATCCATATTCTTCAGAATTTAATATTTTATTAGATAAAAATTTATTAAAAATAATCAAATTAATCCCACAAAAAAGAGAAGAAAATAAGGTCATTTTAAAAGCCGTACCAATAAATTTTCGGACTTCTTCTTTTGAGTCCTTATTTTGCGAAATATATTTAGTAACTCCTTGGTTTATACCTACAGAAGCCAGTGCCATAATAATAGAAACAAAATTATTTAACTGGCCTATTAAAGCAATTCCTGACGGACCCAAAATACTGGCAACAATTTTAATACTTACAAAAGCTGTCAACATTTTAACTAAAGTAGATGTTGCCGTTAAAGAAAAAACTTTAACGAGGTCTATTTGTAAAAAACGTTTAAAAAAATTGGATCCTTTCATAATCATTTAAGCTTATTAACTACATTAACAACCATTTTAATTTCTTCCATGGTCATTACTGAACTCATTGGCAAACTCAATACCTCCTCATGAATTTTTTCTGTTATAAGAAAACTCATGTGGTTAAATTCTTTATAAGCCTCTTGTTTATGAGGCGGAATTGGATAATGTATCAGTGATTGGATACCATTATCATTCATGTATTTTTGTAAAGCATCTCTTTTTGATGTTCGAATTACAAACAAATGCCAAACGTGTCCTTCCTCATTTAATACTTCCGGCAAAATGATTGATGGGTTTTTAATATGTTCCAAATAATAATTGGCTACACGTCTTCTTTCTAAAATATCATTTTGAATGTATTTTAGTTTCACATTTAAAAATGCCGCCTGTATTTCATCTAATCTTGAATTTAGACCTTTGCAGATATTCTCATATTTTTTATGTGAACCATAATTACGCAACGCAGCAATTGTTTTTGCCAATGTTTCATCATTTGTGGTTACCGCTCCTGCATCGCCTAAAGCGCCCAAATTTTTTCCCGGGTAAAAACTATGTCCGGCAGCATCACCTATGCTTCCCATTACTTTCCCATTCCAAATAGCTCCATGTGATTGAGCACTGTCTTCCACCAATTTTAGATGGTGCTTTTCACAAATAGCCAACATTTGCTCATCAATAGAATTTTGACCATATAAATGAACTGTTAATACTGCTTTTGTTTTGGTTGTGATGGCTGACTCAATTTTTGAGGAATCTAAATTATAGGTGTTACTATTCGGTTCCACAAAAACTGGAATTAAACCATTATCAGAAATTGCCAATACAGAAGCAATATAGGTATTAGCAGGTACAATGACTTCATCTCCTTGTTTCATTATACCTAATTCTATGTATGCTTTAAAAATTAACCGCAAAGCATCTAGACCATTGGCAACACCTAAGCAATATGTTGAACCACAAAAGGCTGCATAGTTTTGTTCAAAACTTTCCAATTCCTTTCCCATTAGATACCATCCTGAATCTATTACACGACTTGCAACCTCTTTAAGCTCCCGCTCATATTGACTGTTAATTTTTTGAAGGTCTAAGAATTTAATCATCATAAAGTATTAAAACTTTTAAGTAAGAAATTTATCTTCTTTTCATAAATTTCTAAATCTTGATAAAAAATGGACATTATGTACAAATCTTCACGTTTATTATTTATGACAACATGTTTTGTCAAATATCCTTCTTGGAACATGCCTAAGTATTTCTGCAATTTAAACATATCGATATTTGTACCTAAAATATCTCCTGTAATTTTAAAAAAATTCATTTCTCTAAAAACATAACTATACAAAATTAACATTGCTTCCAAACCATAGGGAACAGACTTTTTTAAATATTCCTCAGAGAGTAATAGCCTGCCTACATTAGCAATTTTATCATTAATGTTTACATCATATATTCCTATAGTACCAACTTTTTTATCAGTATCCTTTGAATAAATAATATAATTAATTTCAGTTTCTTTTCTAGATTTAATCCAATCAATTTGACTATCTACATTATAATTTTCTGGATGTCTTAAATGTTTTCCTGATTCACTCGTTCTCCATAAATAAATATCATTCGCATCCTCAATGGAAACTTTTCTTAAATTTACAAATTTACCTTCTAATGAATCTTTAAATTTAAGGTTCATCTCTTCTTGTTTTTTTAAATCTTTCATTTTCAAATGTATTTTGAGTTAATTCAATTCTAATTGGAATTTTAAAGGATTCCAATTTTAATCTACAATGTGTTTTTATTCTTTTAATAAATTCAACTTTTGATTCCAAGTTATTAGTGGAAATTTTTGCACATACAATTTTACCTGATAATCTATTATCTTCACCATAAACTATTACATCTAAAACTTCAGGTATTTCTAGTATGATATTTTCAACTTCTTGAGGAAAAACTTTTTCTCCACCAACATTTATCATTTCTGATTTTCTCCCAAGTATTTTAAAATACTCTCCGTTTACTTCAACTGAATCTCCCGTAACAAACCAACCGTCACTAGTAAAAGGGCTTATAGCATTTAAGTACCCCAGCATGGCTGAATCAGATTTTATATGTAAGATACCATCTACAACTCTTGTTTGATACCCCTCCCCACCTAATTTAACCCATAGTGACCCATTATCCTGTGATTTAGAACGCATAACACCTAATTCTATTAAACCATAAGTCTGTAGTAGTTTTATGCTTGGAAAAATTTCATTGAGATACTTTAAAAGGTTTTCAGGCATAGGTTCCGCACCGTAACTAATAATTTTTAAACTCTTAAGAGAATACCTTTCATATGCACGGCTTAGAACTAGCATATTTAAAAATGTGGGAGAGGTTGGTAATAATTCGACTTTATACTTTTCAATCAACTTACAAATATAATCTGGCGTTCTGTTTTCTAAAACGACGACTGTTCCTCCGTTTGATAAAATGTGAAACAAAGTGTTTAAACCTCCCCAATGATCAAACAATAAAAAGTTAATAGTTAATAGTGCATTGCGTTTCTCATGAAACTTTGTTAATAATTTAGAAAAGTTGTGAACAGCTCCTTTGGGCTCTCCGGAAGAACCTGATGTAAAAAGAACTAAACCAGGAACTCCCTTTTCTTGGATGACCTTGTATAAATTATTTTTGATCTGAGTTGAAAAAGTAATTTTATTAATATTTATTTCATCCTCAGAAATTACTTTAATTAAATAATCAAGTTGGGCAATTTCAATTTTTTTTAAATTCTTATTTGAATGATTTATATCGAGTGGAACTACAATAACATTTTTTTCTATTAGAGTAAATAGAATAGCAATTGTTTCAAGAGAAAAATCACTCTCTAAACCTACAATAGCCCCCTGAGGGAAATCTTGTAATGTTTTTCTCCAATAATTTATTCTGTTCAAAAGTTGAGAATAAGAATAGCTTATTTCATGCCAAATTAAAGCAGTTTGGTCATTATAAATCTTAAAATTATTTAAAAAGTAATTTATATTATTTAAGGAGTTCATTTATAATCAATTTAATTAGTTTGTAATTTACCATATTTCCAACTTCTTCATCAGGAATAGAAACGTCGAACTCCTCTTCTAATGCAAGAATAAGATTCATATGCCCAAGTGAATCCCAATTATCAATATGATCAGGTGCGGCATCTTCAGTGATTAATTCTATAGGAACCTCAAATACAATACTCAAAACTTTTTTTATTCTTATGTCTTCCATGTTCTATTTATTTAATATTATTATTTTTGTTAATTTTAATATAACCTAATGTCTTCCCTTCAAAATTTTCAATATCTAGGGAATAATATTTTTCTTCATTAATAATTTCAATTAAGTTAAAACCCATTTTTTCGTAAAAATCCTCAACCTGAGCATTTTTTTTAGTTGGAATATATTTTGAACTTAATGTTTGATAACCTTTTTCAGCAAGGTCTTTAATGATATTTTTAACATAAACAAACTCAATATTTCTTCCAATAATACGGCAACTCATCAAAAGCGAATCGATTATCACATTTTTTGGATCATTATTATCTTCTTTGACAATACATACGCCAGTTAGACCATTATCGCCAAATTTATCTTTAACAAACATAGCATACACCTCATGCTTTTTATCTGTCATAAAATGATCGACCTGTGTTTCGGTATAGCGATAGGTTGTTAAATTAAATTGATTTGTTTTTTGAGTTAATTGAGCAATACGCGGCATTTGTGCTTTATCGTTTTTCACAATGGTTAATTCAATTTCTAAAGAAGCTAAGTAATCATTAATTGAACTAAACGACACCTTACTATTCTCGCGTTCAAATTGTTGCTTATACATTTCAGTTTTTTTAGCATCATCATTGTTTAAATCCAAATTGAAATATTTGTAAATATTTTTTAAGATCAAATCTGGATAATCTGTAATTGATTTAGGTACTTGAATTGTAAGAATCTCTGGAATTTGATCTTTTATTAAATTAATTTCAAAATCAGAATCATCTACAAAAATCAAACTATCAATCCCAATATTTAACTCAGAAGCAATTGCTCTTAAATTACTGGCTTTATCAACCCAGTTTACTTTCTTAATAACAACATGTTCTTCTTTCAATATCATGTCTTTATGATTCTTTAAAATATCTAAAACATCTTGTTCATTATTTTTACTACAAAGGCCAACAATAACACCTCTTTTACTTAAAAAAACTGCAATTTTTTGAACTAAATGATAAAACTTTCCAAGTCTTGAATTTGGTGACATGTCAATCCCCTCGATACCGTCTTCTCCAATTATTCCTTTCCAAAGTGTGTTGTCACAATCAAAAATAATTGCTTTTTTAAGCTTGCCTGTATTTCTTAAAAAAATAGTTTCGATCATTGAAACATAATTTTTTAAAAATAAAAATGTGTAAGGTGCTTTTGATGAATGGTAAAACCGATAATCTATAGAATTTTTAAACCCAATTTGTGTGAATAGTTTATCTATATTTACAATTGACATATTATTAGTTTTCTTTTCTTCAATATAGGTATTCAACTCTTTAATAAAAGTATCAATTTTTGAAACCTGCATGTTATTGTGGTTATAATATGCAGAAGAAAAAGAATTAAAAATAACAGAAGGTGAATTACGAAGATTTTCAAAAATAATATCTATCTCAGTAAATAACTTAATTTTAAAGCTATTATATTTTCCTTCTTCAAGATCTTCAAAAAATTCTGTAATCTGATCTACTATATTTAAAACATCATAAAAAATAATTATTATATCCTTATTTTTAAAAACGGCACTATCCTGCACAATATTATCAAAATTACCGAATTCTATATTTGGTTCAATTTCATTAGTGCGACAGGAATATTCTAATATCTCTTTAATTGAGTTAACAGTAACATTTGACAAAATCCCAATTTCATAAGTTTTGGCTTGAATAGTACCAACTAGTCCTTTATTTAACTGTAAAATTTCAGTGAATTTCATATTTTCCATATTATAAACTATATCATTAATTGACCGCCATTAACACGTATATTTTCTCCTGTAAGAAAATCAGATTTATCAGAAGCTAAAAAACTAATCACGCCAGCTACATCTGCCGTCAAAGCAAGCCTTCTAAGTGGAGTTTGTGCCGCGGTTAATAATTTTATTTTTTCAGGAATACCTAATGTTAGTTCAGTTTTTACTAAACTAGGTGTAACCATATTAATTCTTATACCATTTGGAGCGAGCTCAAAAGCTAATGATTTTGTCAAACCTATAAGAGCAGATTTTGCAGTAATGTAATGAGACCAATCTGCATTTGGTTTTTCTGCAGAAAGACTACCTATATTTATAATCTTGCCATGACCATTTTTAATCATTTCTGGGGCAACAGCTTGAATAATATTAAATGTTGACTTAATATTCAATTCTATTTGTTGTAAAAAATCTGTCCATACCAGATCTTGAAACTTAATATTTGGAATGACCGTTGCTGCACAATTTGCGACAACATCTATTTTACCAAATGCTCTAATGCTTTTGGTTATCATTTCCTTAATATCAGCATCATTTAAAATATCTGCACAAACAATAAGAGCCTTTTGTTTATGTTTTTCAACTTCAACTTTAATTTCTTCAGATAAACTTTTGTTTTTATTATAATGGATAATAACATTAAAGCCATCTTTTGCCAATTGAATACATGTTGCTTTGCCAATACCTCCCGTACCACCAATCACTAATGCAGTTTTTGGGCCAACTTCTTTTTGTACATCTTCAGCAGGTAAAACTTCGATTTCAATAACTTTAACCTTCGCAATTCCTTTGGTAACTATTTGTCGGTTTTGATTATATATTTCAGTCTTAAGTTCAATAACATTTTCCTTATCATTTTTTTTAATTACTTCCGCTACAACTGTTAAAGCATCACCAATTCTTACTGGTAATAAAAACTCTAAAGATTGTGAAAACCATAATGCACCATCACCAGGTAATTTAGTGCCAATAATTGTAGAAATAAATGAAGCGCCAAGCATCCCATGCACAACCGGTTTTTTAAATTGCGTTTGACCTGCAAATTTTTCATCCACGTGCAAACGATTATCATCACCGGTAAGCTGAACAAATTTTTCAATATCAGTTTTTGTAATTGTATGACTAAGAGTTTCTTTATCACCAATATTTATTTCGCCGTATTTTTTCATAAAAGAAGAATTATTTTTTTGATTATTTAAAACTGCCAGATACTGGCGCCAAAATTAAATCCGGCTCCTACACCTGCAAGCAATACCTTTTGGCCAGGTTTTACTTTACCTAATTGAATGGCCTCACTTAATGCAATTGCAATACTTGCTGAACCTGTGTTACCAATTTCTTCAACATTAGTGTGTGTTTTGTCTAAAGGTATTTTTAATTTAGCCATGACATATTGTATTAAATTTAAATTAGCCTGATGAAAAATACAGAAATCAACATCTTCAATTTTCATTTCTGACTTCACCAGTAATTCTTTTATCACCTTAGGTAAATTAGTTATTGCTTGTTTCCAGGTAGCTAAACCATTCATTTCAATATAATCAATTTCGGGCATAAATTTTCTGTTCACAAGAGGATAGCTTGATCCTCCCCCACGAAAACGCACTGATTCATATGTAGATGTATCAGTCAAAAATTTGGAGTTAATAATTCCACTGCCTTTTTTCACATGTCCCAAAAGAGCAACACCCGCACCATCACTAAAAAAAATAGCTGTTTCTCTATCTTTTGGGTTTATAAACCTCGTGTGTAATTCAACACCAATTACTAATGCATAATCATATGTATCGTCAATTCGCATGCGATCCGAAGCGACTGTAAGGCCTGTTACAAAACCAGTACAATTAGTATTAACATCAATAATCTGTGCGTTTTTAGCACCAAGGTTTAACTGTATTTTAGCAGAAACCGGTGGAAACATATAATCAGGCGAAAAAGTTGCCGCTACAATTAAATTAATTTTATCTGGCGATATGTTATGTTTTTCTAATAGTTTTTTAGCAGCAATTGTTGCCATACTAGATGAAGAATCATCTTTCCTAGCTATGTACCGTCTCTTTATTCCTGTTTTTTTCAGAATCCATTCCGGAGCAACATCAGTCATCACCTCACATAATTCTTCATTAGTCTGAATTTTTTCAGGCAAATAATGACTTGCACCTAATATCCCAATTCCATAATCCATAATTATCCTCTATTTTAAAAAATTTATTAAATCCTGATTGTTGTTTTTAATATTCATTAAATATTCCACTTCTCCATGTCCCGGAAAAACAAGACTATCGCCAGAAAAAGTAGCGAATAACTCCAGAATTGAATGTTTTAATTTAACCTTATCTTCACCAGGGAAATTATTAAAACCAAGACCGTTTTTGTAAATTATATCGCCAGTAAAAAGATAATTCTCGTATTGTATTATACAGCTTCCAGCAGAATGCCCAGGGAAGTTATAAATACATAATTCAAAATCACCTATAGTAATTACTTCTTTTTTTTCTCTAAATAAAATATCAGGTTTTGGGGTTTCAATTTTATGATCAATTCGAGCTATTTTTAAATAGAAATTGGCAGATTGCGAGATTTTCGAATCTGCTTCATGCATATAAAAAGGGATATTAAATTTATTTTTAAAAAAAGAAACGCTACCAATATGGTCAAAATGACCATGTGTTGCTAAAATAGCGATTGGCTGTAAATTTAATTCGGAAAGTTTTTTATCTATTGCTTGAGTATCAAGTCCGAGGTCTATTAACAAGCAAAAATTACTAAGCTTATCTTTTAAAATATAGCTATTTGAAGAGAAAATTTCGTTTCTAACCTTATATACGAGATGATCAGTTAATTCCACCTAAATAAATAGTTTGAGCTGTTATATATGAACTTCTGTCTGCTGCAAAAAAATCAATTACATTTAAAATATCGTCTGCGTTAGCCATTCTTGGTATAGGTAAGCTACCTATGATTTCTTTTATTTTAACTTGAGCTGTGGCAGAATGAGAGTTAAGCATATCTGTTTCTATTGCAGTAATAGCAAGCGTGTTACAGGTAATATTCATTGAAGATAATTCTTTTGCCATAACATTTGCTAAACTACTTATTCCTGCCTTCGTAGCAGCATAAATGGAATCTCCAATTGGTTCTAGGCTTACAGCCATTGATCCTATATTAATAATACGTCCATGTTCTTTACCTCTCATTAGCTTGGCCGCTTCTCTTGAGACAAAAAAGACACCTAACAAATTTACATTTACCATATCTACTGCATTTTTTATTGGCATTATCATAGAATATTGTGAAGTCATCACTGCGGCATTATTAATAACTATATCAATTCTTTTAAACAGCTTACCAATTTCTTTTTTAAAACAATTTGTAATTGATTCGGGGTCTCCTGCATCAACAGAGAAATGACTGTATTGTTCATGTTCAAAACTAGAATCTCCGCGACTTAAGCCGATAACTGTTGCTCCATGTTTAATAAAATGTTTTGTTATTTCTAATCCAACACCTCTGCTTGCCCCAGTAATTAATATAATTTTATTTTTATACATATTTTTAAAAATTTATTCATTTAGAATCTCATATATATAGTCAACTAATCGACTAACATTATCAAATGGACTTATTTCTCGAGTCATTGCTCGGTCGTCTGTTAATGAAATTTCTAATCCATATTCTAATGATAATGTTGTTTCTATATCAACTATAACACACACTAGAGATAAAGAGTCAATACTTGAGCCATTACCAAATAAAATAGTATCTCGATTTACCTCAAACGTTTGGTCATAAGGCAATGTTTCAACCAAATTGTTCACAGTTGAAAGTACAATTTCAAAAATGCTTTCTTTTTTCATTTATTGTTTATTATATTGTTTATTAAATTCATCATAATTTCTTATATAATCCTTTTCATCGTATGTATGTGAAGCCAAAACCAAACAAACTGATCCCGAAGAAAACTCTACTAATTCACGCCATATTCCGGGAACAATGTGGAGTGCCATGTAAGGTCTGTTTAGAGTAACAATTTTTCTGATTTTACCATCGTCTAAAATTACATCAAAACTACCACTTGCTGCGATTATATATTGTTCCAATTCATAGTGGGCATGGCCTCCTCTTGCTTCTCCACCTGGTATATCATATAAATAATATACCCTTTTCACATCAAACGGAATGTTTTGCCCATTTTCCACTACTGTAATATTCCCAGCTTCATTATGAACTTTAGAAACATCAATAACAGAACAATCAAATACGGTATTATTTTTTAGCTTCATTTCTAATCATTTTGAATTCATCAAAATCTCTAATATAATCAGAGGCATTATATTCTATTGACGAAACAATTAAGGCCAAGGAATTTGTAGAAAAATTTTCTATGCTTCTCCAAAGCAAATTTGGCATGTATAACCCATAATAAGATCTGTTTAAGCTGTACTTTATTTCGTTTTCACCATCATTTAAAACAACATCAAAACTACCAGAGAGCGCAATAATAAATTCATGTGATTCTTTAAAAGCATGACTTCCTCTCATTTCTCCTCCAGGCACATCATAAATCCAATAGGTTCTTTTTATATCAAAAGGTATTTGTTTACTATTTTCAAAAAAACTTAAATTCCCTCGGGGATCTAATATTTTAGGTAAGTTAATTATTTTTACGCTGTCCATTATGCTCTTATTATTTTTTGAATATAGTCACCATACCCACTTTTTCCATATTTTTTAGCAACTTCCATTGCCTGTTCCCTATTAATAAACCCATGTAGGTATGCAATTTCTTCAATGCATGCAATTTTTTTATCAGTACGCTTTTCAATGACTCTTACAAATTCAGAGGCATCATCCATTGCATCTACAGTACCGGTATCTAACCATGCCATTCCACGAGTCATAATACCAACTTCAAGTTCTTCCAGCTCAAGGTACATTTGATTTAATGTGGTGATTTCTTTTTCCCCTCTATCAGATGGTTTTACATTTTTTGCAAATTCCACCACCCTGTTGTCATAGAAATACAAACCAGGAACTGCATAAGATGATTTTGGTTTTTTAGGTTTTTCTTCAACGTTAATGGCTTTATTATTTTCATCAAATTCCACAACGCCATAACGTTCCGGATCATTCACCGGATAGGCAAAAATAGAAGCCCCTTTAACATCCGTTTTGCTACGAAGCAATGTTCCAAAACCGCTGCCATAAAATATATTATCACCTAATACAAGGGCCACTTTATCCTTTCCAATAAACTCTTCTCCAATAATAAAGGCTTCCGCCAATCCATTTGGCTCTGGCTGCACCGCATATTCGAATTTACAGCCAACTTGAGATCCATCTCGCAATAGTTTCATAAAAGCTTCCTGATCGTGAGGTGTGGTTATAATCAATATTTCCCGAATTCCCGCCAACATTAATACTGATAAGGGGTAATAGATCATTGGCTTATCATAAACAGGCAATAATTGCTTACTTACCGCTATTGTTAATGGGTATAATCTTGTGCCTGAGCCACCTGCTAATATGATTCCTTTCATTTTTTTCTAAATTATAAACATTAATTATATTGCTTCTCATAGTACTCCTGATACTTTCCTGAAATCACATTGTTTAACCAAGTCTCATTTTCTAAATACCAATCAACGGTTTTAGACAATCCTTCCTCAAAAGTTACAGAAGGTTTCCACCCCAATTCCTTATTAATTTTAGTGGCATCAATGGCGTAGCGCTTGTCGTGACCCGGACGGTCTTTGATATAGGTAATTAATTTTGCAGAACTGCCGGTTTCTCTTCCCAGTTTTTTATCCATCAGTTCACAAAGCAATTTTATCAAATCGATATTTTGCCATTCATTAAAACCACCAATATTATACGTTTCTTCAATTTTTCCTTTATGAAAAGCAAGGTCTATTGCTATCGCATGATCCATTACATACAACCAATCTCTGGTATATTTCCCATCCCCATAAACAGGCAGCGGTTTCCCTTGAACGATGTTATGAATAAACAGCGGAATCAATTTTTCAGGAAACTGATTGGGTCCATAGTTGTTGGAGCAGTTTGAAATCATATACGGTAATTTATAGGTTTCCCCATAAGCGCGAACAAAATGGTCAGAACTCGCTTTACTTGCAGAATATGGTGAATTTGGATCATATGATGTTGTTTCCATAAACAAACCAGTTTCCCCTAATGTACCATACACCTCATCGGTGCTCACGTGGTAAAAAAGCTTGTCTATAAAATCGTCTTTCCAACAATCTTTAGCCGCATTTAATAAATTAACGGTTCCTATCACATTTGTTCTCACAAACGCCAAGGGGTCCGTAATAGAACGATCTACGTGCGATTCTGCAGCCAAATGAATTACTTTGTCAAATTTATGAACAGCAAACAACTGGTTTATTTCTTCTGCATTATTAATGTCTGCTTTTAAAAAAGTGTAGTTTTTTGCATTTTCCACATCTTTTAAATTTTCCAAATTTCCTGCGTAGGTGAGCGTATCCAAATTAAAAATTTGATCATTGGGGTATTTGTTCACAAACAAGCGCACCACATGTGAGCCAATGAATCCTGCTCCTCCTGTTATTAATATGTTTTTCATAATTTTATGGTAATGTAATTCTATATTTAATTGTAAAATATTTTATACCATTCCACAAATGCCTTAACTCCATCTTTAATTGAAGTATTTGGTTTGTAACCATAGTCCTTTATCAATGTATTAACATTCGCCCAAGTACGCTCAACATCTCCAGGTTGTATTGCCTTCATTGTTTTTTTCGCTTCTTTTCCTAAGTTGATTTCTATCTCTTTAATGAAATCTAACAATTTCAAAGAATTGTTATTTCCTATATTGTATATTTTGTATAATTCTTTTCTCTCAATTCTTTCTTCAAGGGGCTTATTGACAATACGTTGCACTCCTTCTACAATATCATTTATATAAGTAAAATCACGCTCCATCTTACCATAATTGAAAACTTTAATGGGCTTGTCATTTTCAATGGCATCAGTAAACAAAAACATCGCCATATCCGGACGACCCCAAGGCCCATAAACCGTAAAGAAACGCAAACCTGTTGTAGGCAAATTATATAAATGGCTGTAGGTATGCGCCATCAATTCATTGCTTTTTTTAGTTGCTGCGTATAAACTAACAGGTTGGTCTACACGATCTTCTTCAGAAAAAGGAATTTTAGCATTTGCCCCATATACTGAAGAACTGGAAGCATAAACCAAATGTTTTATTTTATAATTTCGACAACATTCCAAAATGTTTACAAAACCAACAACATTAGACTGTACATATGCATGCGGATTCTCTAAAGAATAACGAACTCCTGCCTGTGCCGCAAGATTCACCACATGTGTAAATTGCTCCATTTCAAATAATTCTTCCAGTCTTTTTAAATCGGTAATGTCAATTTTTGCAAATTGATAATTTTCGTGTATTGTGCTTTTTATAAGTTTTTTGTTTTCTGATATCAATTCACGGTTGATTCCAGTTTCTTTCAAACGCGCGTACTTTAAATTAACATCATAATAATCGTTAATATTATCAATACCTACAACTTCATTTCCGCTATTAATTAAAGCTTTTACTAAATGAAAGCCTATAAATCCGGCAGCACCGGTGACAAGTATTTTCATCTGTTTATTATTTATTTTTTATTGGTACAGATGCAGTTCGCCATTAATCATTTCTGTGTGTATCAAAAATTGTTATGGCTCTTTTCATCTGTTTAAATTTTATTTTTTTGGAGTAACAGATGCTGTTCGCCATTAATCATTCCTTTGTGTGTCAAAATTTGTAATGCTCGTTTCATTTTTTGATTTTCGTCATTGTGAGGTTTTCGATAAACTACAACAATCTATATTTCTTTTCTTTCTTTTCTTTTTCCATTGATGAAAAAGAAACAAAAAATCTAGTCTGATGATCTTTTTCTGTAAAATTAGCTCATTTTTTACTCCACATCACCCAGACCGCCTTTTCCCTGCTTCTCCTGCCACGAGGCTCTTTGGGTTGCATCGTCAGCCTACGCTAAAAAATTACCTATTTTACGACGAAAAAAATCATAGGACGTACTATTTGATTTGTTTTCAAATTATATTTTGAACTTGAGCTTTTACTTTCCAATCTGATAATACTCAAATCCTTTTTCTTCCAGATTAAAAATATTGTATTGGTTGCGACCGTCAAAAATAACGGGGGATTTTAACAGCTTGTTTATTTCCTCAAAATCGGGGGAACGGAATTCTTTCCATTCAGTAAGCAATATCAAGGCATCGGCATTTTTTAAGGCCTCATATTTTGAATGTACATAAGTTACGTTCTCTATATCTTTTAAATAGAAGTCTTTTGCCTCATCCATCGCTTTTGGGTCGAATGCCTGAATTTTAGCACCTCGCTTTACCAATTCTTTTATCACATAAATGGCAGGGGCTTCACGCATATCATCGGTTCCCGGTTTGAATGCCAATCCCCAAATGCCAAAAGTTTTTTGGGATAAATCTTCCCCGAAACGTTTCACAATTTTATGGGAAATCACCAATTTTTGGGCATCGTTCACTTCTTCTACCGAAGTGATTAATTTTGGATGGTACTCATGTTCCTGTGCAATTTTCATAAGCGCCTTTACATCTTTCGGAAAACAAGAACCTCCGTATCCACAGCCGGGATAAATAAAACCATAGCCTATTCTGCTGTCCGATCCAATGCCTATACGCACATGGTTGGCGTCTGCACCCACTTTTTCGCAAATATTGGCTATTTCATTCATAAAGGAAATCTTGGTAGCCAACATGGCGTTTGCGGCATATTTGGTCATTTCCGCAGAACGGACGTCCATCACTATAAAACGTTCATGCGACATAGAAAATGGCGCGTACAGTTGTTTCATTTTTTCTATGGCGTAGGGGTTTTCCGTTCCTATCACCACCCTGTCGGGTTTCATAAAATCGACAATGGCGGCACCTTCTTTCAGAAATTCAGGATTTGAAACCACCTCAAATTCTATAGTGACCTTTCTTTTGTCCAATTCTTTTTGGATGGCTGCTTTTACCTTGTCGGCCGTACCTATGGGCACGGTAGATTTGTCCACTACCACCAATTTTTTTCGCATCGTTTGCCCAATAGATTTGGCAACAGCCAACACGTATTGAAGGTCTGCCGAGCCATCATCGCCCATAGGTGTACCTACGGCGATAAATACAACTTCGGCATTTTTAATAGTTATAGCTATATTTGTTGTGAAAAACAAGTTTCCATTTGTAACATTTTTCAACACCATAGGTTCTAAGCCAGGTTCATAAATAGGAATAATTCCTTTATTAAGGTTGTCTATTTTTGCGGTGTCTATGTCTACACAGGTCACTTTATTTCCCATTTCCGAGAAACAAGTTCCTGAAACCAATCCTACATATCCTGTTCCTATTACTGCTATGTTCATATTATTTTTTTAGTCTTGCGGTCCTTTTTTATTGTCGTGCGGTCTTGCAGTCGTGCAGTCCTGATGAATTTTGGATGTTGAATTTCAAATTTTAAATTTTTTACTGAAAACTATGACTGGAAAGTGGAAACTTCTTTTGCAGTCGTGCGGTCTTGCAATCGTAATGAATTTTAGATTTTTAGATTTTTTACTGAAAACTGCAACTGGAAACTGGAAACTTTTTTGTCTTGCAGTCTCCCTAATTCCTATTCCCTATTCCCTAATTCCTCATTCCCATTCCATTGTTTTTTTAAAGAACCCAGAAACTCTTTCCCATACACCATCCCAACACCAATAATTCCCCCTAAGAAAGTCCAAATAAATAAAATAAGTGGTCTATTTGGTTTTGATTTTTCAATAGGCACTGAAACCGGTTTTAACACCGTAAATACCGGTGTGTCTTCTTTTACCTGTATTTGCTGGGTTTCCAGTTGTTTCGCCAATTCAGTATAAACGCCTTGCGCCAATTCTTTTTCCGATTGCAACCGCTCTAAAGTGGTTTGGGCAAGGGCTGTGTTTACAAATTGGTTGCGATCCCTAAAACGTGCCAATTGTTGTTGTGCTGCTTTAAATTCCTTTTCTTTTTCAGCAAAGCGTTCCTGAATAAATTTTAATGACTCAGAAGATTTCAGTACTTTAAAACTGATAATGTATTGTTGCAATAATTCCTGTGCACGCTGTGTTAATTCCGCAGATGAAATAGCTTCGGGCATAGTTGCCGCCAAACTTACATAGCCGTCTTTGTCATTAACATCCAATACCAATTGGTCGCTTAACTGTTTGATAAGTCCGTTTTCTTCATTGGTAAGTGTTAATAATTGGTTGTCGGTTGTTGGTTGTTGATTGCTGGATTTTCCTTTGATGGCTTTGATCATGATGCCAGGCAAACCGATGGTGTATTTTTTGAGATAGCCCAACAAGCCGGGGCTGTAGATATCTGTATAATAGTGTGCATAGGTCACTTTTTTACTTTGCCCGTCTAATGTTAAGGGCGTTTGCAACAATTCCTTTTGAAAGGGAATGCTGTTTACAATTTGCGGGTATAAGGTGGGTGAAATTCCGCCTTCGCCTCCCATACTCCCTAAATTTATGCCTGCCAAAGAAGCCAGACCACCTAAATTTCCTCCGATTTTTTTGCTGTTGCTTGCAGGAATCATAGTGGTTGAGGCCGTGAATTCTTTTGGTGTGAAAATGGCGATAAACAAGCCTATTGCCATGAAAATCAAGACCATTTTAATCACTGTTTTACGACCCTCCCAGCCTGTTTTGGCCAAGGCAATCAGGTCTATTTCGTCGTCCTCGGGAAGTTGTGAATTGTTATTAGTGCTGGACATTTTTTATAGGTTTTAGATGTTGAGTGTTGAGTTTTAAGTTTTAAGCTTTAAGTTTTTTTCTGAAAACTGCGACTGAAAACTGGGGACTTGTTGCTGGCGTGCAGTTGTGTTGAGTTTTGGGTTGTTTGGTACTCTTTTTCAACAACAGCTAATTACTCCTTTTTATAGACTCCTGCCTTCATAGGAATGACATGCTGTTTATATTAAAATGCTTTAATTAACAGACCCAATGTTCCGAGTGCTGTTGTGATTCCTAAAATTTCAGCAACAGACATGCCTCCTTTCTTTTCGGCCTTTTGGGGCACCAAAATTATTGCACCTGGCGTTACTTTTGGATATACCTTAAAAAAGATAAAACTTTTAGTGCTTCTGATATCTCCATTTGCATAAATTACATAGGACTTGCTCTTTTTGGCTTTTTCTGAAAAGCCTCCGGAATTGTTGATATAGTCTTTAAATGAATTTGTTTTGTCAAATCGTGAAAGGGATGGCGCCAATACTTCGCCTCTTACTTCCACTGTTTGTTTTTCTGACGGGATAATTAATACATCCCCTTCCTGAAGGATCAAATCAAACTTTGACTTTTGTCCACTTGCTGTCATTATCTTTTCCAAGTCAATTCCAATTTTAAATTCTTTTGATTCTATAGTCTCATCAGACACTAAAGAGTCTTTTGCTATAAGATCTTCTAATAGTTTTAATTGTTCTTTTTCTGCTGAATTGGCTACTTTTCTTACTATGGTTGCTCCTTTCAAATAAGCATAAGGTGAAAAGCCTCCTGCCTTGCTGATCAAATCAGAAATACGCTCATCTTTATCAACGATGGAATAATCCCCCGGATAGGCCACTTCTCCCTGAATGCTTACATTTTTTTGAGTGGTAAAACCTTTCAAATAACGCACGGAAATCCTGTCCGAAGGTTCCAGAAAAAAATTGTTGTTTCCTTCTATTAGAAGGTTGTTTGAACTGGATTGTTTGATATTTTTGCTGATGGTTTTAAAATCGCCATTTGCCACCCTTCTGGAAATGTCAATAACCGTTGCATCGGCACCATCTTTAAAACCTCCTGAAATGGCAATTAAATCTTCAACCCGCATATTTTCAACAAACGCAATTGATTGGGGATTGTTTACCGCCCCATCAATGGAAACGGACTGTTTTTCTTTTAAGCTTTGTTTGCTAAAAATAATGATACTGTCCTCTCTTTTCAAAAGAATGTCTGCTTTCTTTTCCAGCACTTCTTTTACGGAAAACGGCAAAATTTCTTGCTTTACATCATCAATGGTTCTATAAATCAGCCCTCTATCAACAAATGCATTGTCTTTTATGCCGGAAGCTTTTTTCAACAATCCAACCAGGGTAAGTGCTTCTGTCAGTTCGTAATCTCCGGGTCTGTAAACAGCACCTTCAATCGTCACCCTATTTTCATAACGATCAATAATTTTCCCAACCGTTAACTTATCACCGTCTCTCAGCACAAAATTCCCTTCTTCTTTTAGCACAATTTCACTTACCTCTTTTTGCTTGCCGTTTACCCGTTCCAGCAACAAGCGTTCCTGATAGGCATCGGAAGTAAATCCACTGAAGTAATTGATCAAATCGCTTATAGTTTCTCCCTGTTTTAATTCATATAGCCCAGGTCGCTTTACGTTTCCGCCAACTTCAATTTTGCTTCCATAAGGTTTTACGATGATAATATCCTGATCGCGCAACATCACATTGCCCTTTTGGGATCCATTAATTAAATAGTCGTAAATATCAAATTCGCCGTATTCTTGTCCGGCTCTTATCACTTTTATGGCTCTAAAAGTCCCCATTTCTGTCGGGCCTCCTGCAGCATATAAAGCGTTCAACACTGTGGAAAGGCCGCTTAAAGAATAAGTTCCCGGTACTTTTACTTCGCCAATAATATTTACTTGTACAGTTCGAATGCCCACCAAAGACACCTCAGCATAAACTTTATTATAACTGGCGCCGGAAGCTCCAATGCCGCTATATATTTTCTTTAAATACGAGATAATTTTCTCTTTTGCTTTGTCAATTGCCAATCCGCTTACATAAATGGGGCCAATATTTTCAATGCGAATAGCGCCTTCTCTGTCAACTTTTTTTCTGTAATTATTCTGTGCAGCACCCCAAATATCAATCAAAATTTCATCTCCGGGTCCCAGTTGATAGGTTGCCGGTGTCGCCAAATTTAAATTTGGCGTAAACGAAATATTCGGATTGCTAAAAAAATCGTATCCAAATAAAGGGTTTTTTTGCAGCTCTTCAGGCACTTTGCCCTCTAGGCCAAATTTTTCAATAATTGAAATTTCCGCCGTATTTTCAGTTCCTGCAGTTGGACTTCCACTATTTGGGTCTGTATACTTCAAGCCCGAAATTCGTTGCTTTAATTTAGAAAACTGGCTTGCAGGCATTCCTTTAGAGATTGCAATAACCTCTAATTGATCCAGGCTATATCCTTCTGCCTTTGCTTTATTCCAATAAGTTGAAATTTGTTCATCGGAAAGACTGTCAACATCCACCTTAGCTAACTGACTTGCTGAGATCTCCTGTGCTTTTGCTTGTTGTGAAGTGAAAACAGACAATAAGAACACTAACACTATCGTACAATATTTAATTATATTGACTAATTTTCTAAGGTTTTGCATATTTAATTTTTTTTTCTTTTTTTTCTGCTAATTAACAAAAATATTCTTTTTTAAAAGATTTTTAAGTTTTTGACAGTAAATTTATTTTATTCATGTTTGGCTATCGTTATCAATGAAAAGAAATGAACCTCTTTAATTTCATGGCTTCGCCACTGTGACTCCCATAAAACAGGTTCACTATATGATTTTAAACGGTCACAAATTTATGTTAAATATAAGAGATAGTTTGTGTTTTATTCAATAAATATCGCACGTTACATCCTATTTAACATTTGTTTTTCTCTACTTATTTTTAATAAAACGGACTGTCTTTTAACCAAATTCTTAAGAGACACCATCATCGTTCTTTTTTCGCACCTTAAGCACACATCCCAATGATTCCAAAATCAGCACATAATGGTTTGGTTTCACTTCCTGAACTAAAGCGGACTGTGTTGCAAACGGTCCCGATTCCAGGATTACATTGTCTCCTTTTTTCCATCTGTCTACAGACACTTCATAGTCATTGGGAGCGGAAAGCCAATTTTGCATTGTTTCAATTTCCGAATCTCTCACAATTGCAGGTTTTCCAAGCCAAAACAGGTAACGAACGACTCCCGGAACATCAAAAACATCGTTTCTGTTTTTTTCTTCTACATTCACAAAAACATAAGAAGGAATCAACGGTGTTTCCACTTTCTTCTTCCTGTCTGACCATTGTTTTATTTGCGTCATCATTGGACAATATACTTCTATGCCGGATTTCTCTAATCGGTCAGCGACTTTTTTTTCCCACCTGGGTTTGGTGTATATTACGTACCAATTCATAATTAAAGCTGAAAGGTGAAAGCTGAAAGGTGAAAGCTATAAGTATGCTGAAAGCTCAAGGCTGAAAGCTGAAAGACATAAGCTGAAAGGTGAAAGGTGAAAAACATAAGCTGATGGTTATTTTAGGTTTTTAGCGATGGCGTTAATTAATCCTTTTATCATTGAAGCTAATTCAATAGCCTCTTCTTCTAATTCGTTTAATTGATCTTTCGTTATCCATTTTCTTTTTTCAAAAAGACTAAGAAACGATATCGTTTCATATAAAGACGCTCTAGCAATGTATAAAAACTGTATAAACTCTTTATTGGAGTTTCTGCCCTTACCTTCAGCAATGTTAGCCGAAACTGAGGCACTACAAGCTTCAACCTGTTCAATCAATCTATAATGTTTAGATTGGGTGTTTAATTTTTCAGTTAAGTCAATAACACTGTCCGCAAAATCAATTGCCTTATTCCAAACATCTAATTTTTTAAATCCCAATTCCATATTAATCTTATTTTCATAGCCCAATGAACTTTTTCCTTTTAGCTTTGAGCTTTAAACTTCAAATTTTACACACCCCTCGCCCCTCTCAAGAGGGGAATTTGATTGTGGTAAATTTATATTTTTACTTTAGCCTTTATACTTTGAGCTTTAAACTTTAACCTTTTGGCTTTCACCTTTAAACTTTAACCTTTTTCAAAGCTTCATATATAGTCAATCCTTTCCCATTATACTTCTGAGTAATTAAAAATTGTACTTTTCTGTTGATTTCCCCTTCAATTTTAACGGCCAACTGGTCAATATATTCTGTGTTCAATGCATCGCCGACGACAACCACTTCAATGGTGCCACTGTCGTAACCATTGGCGTAATCGCCTATGATGATAATCTTTTTCACTTCGCCCATACGCTCCAATATCATCACCACAACGGCATCGAGTCCCAAATGCTGGTACACAATTTTTTGAAGGGTCGCAAATAATGGGTGTTTGGTGTTGGCTTTGTAGGAAATGCGGTTTTGTATGGCTTCTTTTTCCAGATAACCGGCTTCGGAAAGGTGGTTTAATTCTTTACGAATGGCATTGGATGATTCTTTCATCTCTTCTGCCAAACCACGTAAATGTCCCATATTGGCTTCGTTTATAAAAAACTTTACCAAAAGGCGGATACGTGTTTTTGAAGTGATCAGGGATTCAAGCATTGCAATTTTTTAAATACCGAGTAACAAAAGTACTTGATTTTAATTTAATGGGCAAGTTTTTTATTTGATATAATGAATATGATTTGTAGGTGCCTCACTTTAGAACTAAAATTGGCGTTTATGACTTTATTAGTTTGTTTTATTCTTTTTTTCATTGCCAAAAAAAGAACCAAAAGAGGCTAGTCTGATGATCTTTTTCTGTAAAATGAATTCTTCCCTAGCGCCAGCTGGCCCTATCGCTAAAAATGTTCACTGAACATTTTTTTAACGCTCTGTCCTGACGAAAAAAATCATAGGACGGTTTTCTTTGTTTTGAGTTGATGGTTGTTAGTTGCTTTTTACTGAGAACTGAAACTGCAAACTGCGACTGAAAATTGGTCTTGCGGTTTTGCTGTTGATATTAGATTGTTGGTGTATTGTCCTTCGAATACGCCTGGACTTGCAACAAAAGCCGGACAAATTTTCTAAGACCTACAAAACACATTTTATAGACCCAATTTTCTTGTTTTGCTAAAATGGAATAACCCGTTTTTGTGCTAATTTCCTAAAATTACCATAGAGAACAGCTATTAAAGAGCGGTAACCTATTGAATAAGCGTTATTTAAAAACATTAAAAACCCAAAATTTCACTAAAAATTTCATCATTTTTAAAAAACTGTACCTCCAAAAATATCGAAAAACCCTTATTTATAAGGATTGTTAATTTTTATCCAATTTTACATCAAAAAAAAAGAGGACAAAATTTAACACAATTTTGACGACCTTTGAGTGTAATTTGACGTTTAACCTTAAAAAAGGGCTGTTTTATCCGTCAAAAAATCGTATATTTGGGTGAAATTAAGGGTTAAATTAGTGGTTATAGAGAAAACTTATAAACATTAAAAAAAAATTACTAATTTCGGTACTATTTTCCTTGACTTATTGTACCTCGTATCCTTCAAGGCCCTACTTACAAAGGAAAACTAAATTTTGCATTGGGAAGTAATCCTATCCTTTCGCATCTCTGTTTTTCTGCTCGGCTAAAATACTTTTCAAAAAAGGTTTGGTTTGTTTTTCCATTTCATCTTCCGTAATATCCAATGCTTTTGGATTTTCAATTAACTGCAACCAGGGTTCATGTACATCAAAATCATAACTGCCAAAAATAATTACAGGGGTACCCTTAACCAAAACACTACCATTATCGTTCAATATCCATTGATTTGCCCAGTCATAAAGGAATATAGCATCTTTTTCTTGAAGTCGCAGACAAGCATGTGAAGCAGGATAACCCGGCAAACTATACTGATGCCAGCCAATGCCCTCTGTATTTTCAACATTGAAGTTCCATTTTAAATCCCACTCATCATTCACGGTGCTGGTTGTTACTTCAGCTTTCCAATTTGCATAAAAAAGGCCAGTTGGCGTTTGGTCCTGTTTTCTGCCCATATTTGTTGGGCCGGTGTAAATCAGTTCCCCTTTTTCATAAGTGGCAAATGTTTGTGTTGGATAAGAAAAATAAATGATCTTATCAATAGCTGCAAGGTAAGGAACAGTCAACGGAAACGGAAGATAATATTCCATATCGCCAGTCATGTCAACAGGTATAATTACAGAATCCATTTTCGCAAAATTTTCCTTGTCGGTTCTGTTTACCGAAGTTGCAATACGCAGTTTTTTAGCATCATTTATGTTTGTTGACAACCATAGCTTGGCATCTTCTATTTGATAAGAAACAGATTTCGGTTGTTGTCTTTTTATTGGTTGTCTTTTTATTGGCTCTTTTTTAAGGTCCACGTTTTCATTGCGGTTGCAGGAAAATAATAAGACAATAACAATAATATTTAATAAAATGAGTGATTTTTTCATACTTGGATTCTATATAGCAAATATTGGCTTTTCAATTGGGTAAAGTGTTACACAATTATTAAAATAAGTTACTTTATTCACACATTGAAGGTTTACGAACTTGATATTGTGCACAAAATAGGATACCATATCTCAACCCAAACATTTCTATATGATCCTAATTAATTAAGAATAATAATGTTATAATCAATTGATTTCTATCACAATAGTCTTTTATCTTTTATCTATATTCTCTCGTCTGGTTAATAAATTCTAAAAATTAATTGATACATTTGAAATATAGTTGGTTTTAAACCAAGCTTCAAAATCTCAAATTTTGAAATACATTACAAAAACAGTCTGGATTTTATCAATAGTAAGTTTGCTTACAGATACGGCAAGCGAAATGCTGTATCCCATTATGCCTATTTACTTAAAAACCATTGGTTTTTCAATTGTGCTCATCGGCGTTCTTGAAGGTTTTGCGGAAGCCACAGCTGGTCTCAGCAAAGGTTATTTCGGCAAGCTTTCTGACAATTCAAGAAAACGCGTTCCTTTTGTGCAGATTGGGTATGCATTCAGTGCCATTTCTAAACCTATGATGGCCATCTTTATATTTCCGCTTTGGATATTTTTTGCACGAACTATTGACCGCTTTGGAAAAGGAATTCGGACAGGTGCAAGAGACGCCATTCTTTCAGATGAAGCAACACCAGCGACAAAGGGAAAAATTTTTGGGTATCACCGTTCCATGGATACTTTTGGTGCCGTTTTAGGGCCGGCATTTGCTTTACTTTATTTGTATTTCTATCCGGAAGACTATAAAACGTTATTTTATATTGCATTTATTCCCGGCCTTTTTGCGATTTTAGCTTCATTCTATTTAAAAGACAGACGGGTAATTGAACACAAAACGAAAGTTTCCACGCCTTTTTTCTCCTTCTTAAAATATTGGAAAATGAGTCCGCCAGCCTATCGGAAATTAGTCGTTGGATTGCTGGTTTTTACGCTTTTCAACAGTTCAGACGTTATCCTGATTCTGAAAGCAAAGCAAGCAGGAATAGATGATACTTTGGTGATTGGCATCTATATTTTTTACAATCTGGTTTATGCTTTGTTTGCTTTTCCTATTGGCATCCTTGCTGATAAAGTAGGACTTAAAACGGTTTTCATTATCGGACTTGCCTTATTTGCAGCGGTATATTTAGGAATGTCGGTAAATACAAACCTGTATTTCTTTTTCGGTTTATTTTTTCTTTATGGTGTTTATGCTTCCGCAACGGAAGGAATATCAAAAGCGTGGATTTCAAACATAACCGACAAGAAAGATACAGCCACAGCCATAGGTACATTCTCAGGTTTGCAGAGTATTTGCACCATGCTGTCAAGTTCTCTCACAGGACTTATTTGGTTTAATTATGGTGCGACAGCCGCCTTTTTAACAACAGCAACCGCAACATTGTTCATTATGGTTTATTTCCTGACCATTTCAAAACCTGCAAATAAATAAATGCTTACAGTTTGTTTTTTTGAAATGTGAAATCTTCAAAGCAGTTTCTTGAATTTTGATTTTTGAG
>Ga0314774_1000350_pt1 | contig 39646 bp, 38 predicted proteins | sample MetaGCBIA2018_FD_204515 | JGI IMG/M metagenome (GOLD analysis project Ga0314774, IMG submission 204515) | Cryopeg brine microbial communities from Beaufort Sea near Barrow, Alaska, United States - CBIA 2018 | ecosystem: Environmental > Aquatic > Marine > Coastal | place: USA: Alaska | collected... | reverse complement strand
CAAGGAAGTGATAAAACAAAAACAGGAAAATCAACGAAAATACAACCAGAATAGTCTTCAAAAACGTTAAGTTTACCCTACAAAATAGATTTTAAAACAACAAATTAACGACTTGCGGATTTAAGGATGTTTATGAAATTTGGACTGCTTTTTCTTCTTTGTATTTGGGATAGTCCGTATATCCTTCTTTACCTTGAGAATAAAAAGTGTCATTGTTCCATTCCGCCATTGGTGCGTTGAGGGCAAAGCGCTCAGCAAGATCAGGGTTAGAAATATATAATTTCCCATATGCCACTAAATCTGCATTTCCTTCATCAATGATTTTATTGCCAGATTCTTGATCAAAACCAGCGTTAATCATTAATGTTCCTTTATATATTGGACGGTAGCGTTCTGCAATATGACTTTCTAGAAATTCTATATCGCTAACATCATTAAAGGGTTCGGATAAATGTAAATAAGCCAAATCATAATCGTTTAATCGGTCTATGATGTAGTCAAAGGTAGGAATTGTTTCTTCTGTAGCTTCTATGCCAAAAATCCCATTGAGCGAAGGATTAAGACGCAATCCTATACGGTTACTTGGCCATATTTCTTTGATCTTAGCCAGCGTTTCAAAAAAGAAACGCGTGCGATTTTCTCTGCTTCCACCATAATTATCATCACGAAGATTTGATTTTGTATTAAAAAATTGATGGAATAAATATCCATTGGAAGAATGAATTTCCACACCATCAAATCCTGCTTCCTTAGCGTTTTTTGCGGCTTTCACAAAATCTTCTTGAGTTCTTTCTATATCCTCAAGAGTCATAGCCTTAGGTTCTACGGTATCTTTAAAACCATCTGGCGTAAAGGATTTATCATGGGGATTCACTGCGCTGGGTGCGAGTGGTTTATTGCCATTGTGAAAATCGGGATGTGACATGCGCCCCACATGCCAAAGCTGTATAAATATTTTGCCTCCTTCGTCATGCACTGACTTTACAACTTTTTTCCAGCCTTCTACTTGGGCTTCGCTATGTATTCCAGCCGTATAAATATAACCTACTGCTTCTTTGGAAACTTGAGAACCTTCTGTGATAATAAGCCCTGCACCAGCACGCTGTGTGTAGTATTCAATGTGCATATCTGTAGGTGCTGTATCTTCATTTTTAGCCCTGCTTCTAGTCATAGGTGCCATTACTACTCTGTTTTTAAGTGTAAGATCTCCTATGGTATATGATTGCAATAATGCTTGATTGGTTTTCATGTATTTTTTTTTAATTAGTAACGATTAAATTGGCTTTTAAACCTTCCCATAATCTTTGTGAAGTTATGCATTCATGCCTGTCATACGTGGTTTAAACAATAGATAAAATTACTGTGCATATAGCAATATTCTATTTGTGCTGAACTTAACATTTCATGGTTTACGCGTATTTCGGGCATTTAATACGAATAAAAAATAACAGCTCTTAGTATTCAATTCGTTGCCAAAATGGAAAATGTGTGGTACAAAAAATCCCGATATTATATCGGGATTATTGTATAATTGGAATAAGGCAATACATTTATTTCCTGTTCTTCTCTCTTTGCCCTAATTAGAATTATTCAATTGTAAATCTCGCGAAACTCGAGTTATTACAAAATTAATGGCTTTAATCGTCTATATTCTCGCGCATCTCCTTTTGCCGCATCGGCATTTGGTCTATAGTTTCAAAGATGACGCGTGGTTCTACCGGAAAATTCTTTTTTAACTTAGTGACTCCATCTTTACCAATAAGTACCACACCAGTAAAATTGCCGCCTATATCATACTTTTTCCGTAGGGATGCTATATCATAATGACTCACTGGCTTTAGGTCTTTATCATAGATGCGTCCTTTTACGAGCGTAAATAAAATGAGATTACGGTCTTCCAGCTTTTTTTGGTTATCCATAAAAGATTTGAAATGTGCCGTAAAACTTTCGTCATTTAGGCTTTCCACTGAAAAAAGCAGAATCCTATTACGCCATTTAAACTTAGAAAAATCCTGTTGTGCCGCTGCATGCATAGAAAATAGGAATAAAGCTAGAGAGGAAATCGTCTTCATTAGTGAGTTGCTGTTTCTTTTAAAAGTTCGGGAAATTGCTTCTTAAACCGGTTTATGCGGGGTATGGAAACACTTTTGATATATGGATCATTCATGTTGTTTCGCTCATAATTCTGGTGGTATCCTTCTGCTTCCCAGAACTTTTGAAAAGGTAAAACCTGCGTAACGATCTCACCATTAAAGGTGCTTTCATTAAGGCGTTTTATGGTATTTTCTATAATCTGTTTTTGCTCGTTATTTTGATAAAATGCGATAGAGCGGTACTGGGTGCCGCGATCTGGACCTTGTCTATTTGCTGTCGTGGGATCTTGTGAGCCAAAGAAAATATTAACGAGCGTTTGGTAACTTACCACCTTAGGATCATAAATTACTTCTACAGATTCTGCATAATTTGTCGTACCAGAACTTACTTGTTCATAGGTAGGATTAGGCTGCGTGCCACCGCTGTAGCCACTTATAGCTTCTTCCACTCCTTTAACACTTTCATAAACGGCTTCTACACACCAGAAACATCCACTGGCAAAATATGCATGCTCCATACCGTTCTGGGCGGGAGTTTGAACAGGATCTTTAATGGCCATTTCCTTGTCGGCGGTGTTTTGCTGCGTGGCGTTTTTACAGGAAACGCTTATAAAAAGCAAGCTTAAAAGACTTAAGTATAATTTCATGATTTAATTTTTTTGACGGCAAAGTTACTTACTGCCTACGATGTTTGTCGCTAACGCATTGTTAAACTAACACTTTGGCACATAAAAAACGCCGTACTACATAGCAGCCGGCGTTCTATTTTATGCATAGAAAAACAAAATATACGTAATACTAGTATAAAATCAATTCAAAGTCATTTTCAAGAATTTGCCTATTTAAAAGTCGTGCATATTTGGTTAGTCAACAATTTTTAGACAACGCAAAGATTCGCAAAAAATCAGCAAAGACTTAGTTTAAACAAGCTCTTACATCTTACCAAAGAGGGCATTCATTTTTTCGCGTTCTTCCCTAGCGAGTTCTTCATCTACAAGGATACGGCCACTGTGCTCGTCAGTAATGATTTTCTTACGACCGGCAATTTCCATTTGCACCTGCGGTGGAATGGTAAAGAAAGATCCTCCGGAAGCGCCACGTTCTATGGGAACAACGGCCAGGCCATTGCGCACATTGGTACGTATACGGTTGTATGCCTTTACCAAACGGGGCTCTATTTGCTCTTCAAAATCTTTACTCTTCTTAAGAAGTTCCTCTTCTTCCTTCTGTGTTTCAGAAAGAATATCGTCAAGTTCTTCTTTTTTGTGCTTTAAGTGCTTTTCACGTTCTGTGATGCGCTCTTTAGTGGTAGCAATAACCTCTTTTTTCTGCTCAATTTGAGCACGGTACTCTTTAATATTCTTATCAGCAAGTTGTATTTCCAGTTCCTGAAATTCCACTTCTTTGCTCAGGGAGTTGAATTCCCTGTTGTTTCTTACGTTTTTTTGCTGTTCTGTGTACTTTTTTATTGCTACCGCGGAGTCTTCAATCTGGATCTTCTTTGCTTTGATCTGATCATCGATAAGACCAAGTTCACCATCCAGTTTTTCCTGACGTTTGCTTAATCCGGCGACTTCATCTTCTAAATCTTCAACTTCAAGGGGTAGTTCGCCTCGTACATTCCTGATCGTATCTACACGGGAATGAATTAATTGCAGGTCATATAGCGCCCTTAATTTTTCTTCTACGTTCGCTTCGGTCTTCTTTTTAGCCATATTATAAATACTTAATGGGATTGGTGTCTTCGTCTGATAAAATGACTGCAAAATTACTAAATCTTTTCCTAAGAAAATCAGTAAGTAGCCTTTTTGTGTATTGTTCACTTTCGTAATGGCCAATGTCTACCAGCAGTATCTTTCCTTCTGCTTGATAGAATTGGTGGTATTTGAGGTCAGCGGTGATCAGTGCGTCTGCTCCTGCCTTGATTGCAGCGCTTATAGCAAAGGATCCGCTGCCTCCCAGAACTGCTACTTTATTAATGGGTTCTTCCCTCAATGCGGAGTGCCGTACACCTTGTGCATTGAATTTTTTCTGTACCAGACGTAAGAAGGCCATTTCATCCATGGGCTCGTGTAAAAAACCGGTCATGCCCATGCCTATATTCTGGTTCTCATTGTCTAGCGTGGTTACCTCATAAGCGACCTCTTCATACGAGTGGGCTTTAAAAAGTGCTTGCAAGATGGTTTTTTCCCTGTGTGCTTCAAAGGTGATATGTAACTGCACTTCCTTTTCTACTTGTAGACTTCCTTTCTCTCCCATGGTGGGATTACTGTTTTCATTACCCTTAAAGCTTCCGTGCCCCTTAGTTGCAAAACTGCAATGGTCATAATTGCCTATGTTTCCGGCACCAGCCGCAAATAGGGCATCACGAACGCCCAGTACTTCATTTTTTGGGATATAGGTGGTGAGTTTTTTTATACTGCCCTTTTTTGGTATTAATATTTCACGATCATTAAGGCCCATTGCATCGCACATTCCTTTTCCCATGCCTTCCGTAGAATTATCAAAAGCAGTGTGTATGGCAAAAATGGCGATATCGTTTTTAATAGCGCTCAATACAACACGCTCTACATAATTTTTACCGGTAATACTTTTAAGGCCAGAAAAAATTATGGGATGAAAGCTTACAATAAGGTTACATTTTTTTGAGATAGCCTCTTCCACGGTCGCTTCCAAGGTGTCTAATGTAACCAATACGCCGGTTACTTGTTGGTCTGAATCGCCTACGAGAAGCCCTATATTATCAAAATCTTCTGCGTAAGAGAGAGGGAAGATTTCTTCAAAGCTTGCGGTAATTTCCTGTACGGTCATAAGGTTATTTTATGCGCAGTAAATATAAAAATTATACCTTCGTTTTCGGTGAAGAATCTAAGTAAAATACTGTTGCCTCTATCCTGGGGCTATAAAGGCGTTATGGCGCTTCGGAATACGGCCTACAACAAGGGCTGGTTTCCTACTTCGCATTTTGATTTACCACTTGTGGGAGTGGGCAACCTGAGTATGGGAGGTACGGGCAAATCACCTATGACTGAATATATTGTGAGGCTTGTACAGGAGCATTATTTACCGGCTACGTTGAGTAGGGGCTACGGGAGATCCACTTCGGGTTTTATTGAAGTGCAGCCCAGTAGTACAGCAAAAGAAGTAGGCGACGAACCTTTACAGTTTAAGCGGAAATTTCCAAAAATATCGGTCGTCGTAGATGAAAACCGGGTGCATGCCATTAAAAAAATGCTCAAGCAGAAAATGCCGATTGAGGTCCTTGTTCTCGACGATATTTTTCAGCACCGTAAGGTAAAAACAGGATTTTTAATCCTCTTGACGAGTTATGACGCATTATTTTATGAAGATCATGTGGTGCCGGCTGGTAACCTACGTGAATCGAGAAAGGGAGCAAACCGTGCCGATGTAGTGGTAGTTACTAAATGTCCCTCGACATTAACGCGTGCAGCACGTAAAAAAATCACTGAAAAGATTCAAAAATACACCAGAGCTCCTGTTTTCTTTTCCAGAATTACTTATGATACTAGGGTTAGTGGGACGGAAAGTATTCCATTGAGCCAACTTCAAAATACCGAACTTACCGTGGTTACAGGTATTGCAAATCCGAAACCTTTTGTAGATTTTCTGAAAGCAAATAATCTGGATTTTAAAGAAAAGCGTTTCCCAGACCATCACAATTTTACAGAAAAGGAAGTGGCTGTCTTAGACCGGCTTCCGGTGATTCTCACTACTGAAAAAGATTACATGCGCCTGAAAACGCAATTGACAACTGCCCAACTTTATTATCTGCCCATCCAATTTTCTTTTTTAGAAGATGGAAACAAATTTGATGAATATTTATTGGGTTTTATAGAAAGTAGCCTGGCGAATGCAAATTAAGGGACTACATCTTGGTCTTTTAGGCACTTAGAGATCTTGGAGAAAAATTCTTCCATTTTATAGGGTTTTGGAATAATATCAGTAAAGCCAGCTAGATAAAAATCATCTATATTCTCATCTATAGTGACCGCGGTAAGAGCCAATATGGGAATATCTTCGTTAAATTGACGTATTTTTTTAGTGGCTTCGGTTCCGCTTATGCCCGGCATGTGAATATCCATCAAGACCAAGTCATATTCCTCAAAGCGTATTTTTTCAACAGCGATTTCCCCGTTATCTGCTACGTCGCAATTCATGTTGTTTTTTTCTAGGATCTTGCGGGTAATCATCTGGTTGATCTTATTGTCTTCCACAACGAGAACGCGTCTTCCTTTAAGGATTTCATAATCTATAGTGTACACTTTTTCTTTGATCTTTTCGCGATCCTGATCTTTGACCACATTATATTTTAGATCAAAAAAGAACTTGGAACCTTTGCCCAACGTACTTTCTAAATCTATGGAACTGTTTTGTAAATCCAGCAGACGCCGAACGATGGATAGACCAAGACCGGTGCCACCAAATTTTCTATTGATCTGTACAGAACCCTGTGTAAAATTCTGAAAGATGTTCTTTTGTTTTTTCTTACTAATGCCTTCGCCGGTATCTTCTACCTCAAAGTGCAGATAGATTTGATTATCGTTCTGGCTTATCAGTTCTATACGTATAAAAATCTGACCGTCGCGGGTAAATTTATTGGCGTTTCCTATAAGATTGATTAAAATCTGAGATACCATGAGTGGATCGCCCATAAGCTGGTCAGGAATACTGCTGTTGTAGTCAAGATCTAAAGAATTTCCTTTTTCTTTGGCAGAGCCAGTAAGTGCAAAAATCACATCGTCAACCCGTTTCTTTAGGTTGAAAGAGGTGTATTCTACTTCAACTTTATTTGCTTCTAGCTTATTGAGATCTAGTATATTGTTAATAAGCGACAATAGATATTCTCCTGAAAATTTAAGGGAATCCAGATGTTTTTTCTGCTCTTCGGTTGGATTTTCTTCCATAAGTAAATGGGTAAGGCCGGTCACGGCATACATAGGCGTGCGCAACTCATGCGTAATGGTAGATAAAAACTGAGCCTTGACCATAGAAGCTTTTTCTGCATTTTCCTTTGCTACAATTAATTCTGAATTTTTGATCTGTAGTAATTCGTTGGCCTTGGCGCGCAAGTTGTTGTTTTTATATAGCGAAAGGGCAAGTAGGCAAAGAATTGTAAAAAGCGCAATAACCAATACCGTGGTAATTTTACTTGCCTGTATTCTGCGCTGCGCTCTAAAACCTGTAGGGTCAAGTTCTGCAAGTGGGGGGTTAGCAGTCAATATGTTTACATGATCGCCTTTTTGGTTGAAGTCAGACTGCTTGGCATAGAACTCTTGAAAAAGACTGTACGCCTTCTCATAATTCCCATTTGATTTGGCCAGATTGCTCAGGAAAGAAAGGCATTCCAGTTCGATCTGAGTAAAATTTTTATTCTGACTTAAAATAAGGGACTGGGTGGCATAATCTTCCGCTTTTCGAGTATTTTTTAAGGCTTGCTGGGCTTTGGCGGTCTGTAATAGCGTTTTCGCGCTCCAATAACCGGTATTGGCATTATTGGAAAAATAATCTTGTGCCCGCTGAAAGTTTAAAATTGCTGCGGTGGGTTTGTCGTTCTTCAAATGTAGGGTACCCTGGCCAAGATAAACCCGTGCCAGATGAGCGTCATCCTGTGTGATGAGGAAAATGGTCTCGGCTTCGGTAAAATAACGTGCCGCAGTGGGAAGGTCACCAGCATTGAGATTAATGGTTGCATACGTAATATAACTTTTGCCCAGCTCCTCACTGTTATGTAGTTCACGTTGCAATTTTATAGCCTCTACACTCTCTGCACTTGCGTTTTCAAGGTCGTTGAGCATTAAATATACTAAGGCTAGCGCACTGGTATTTTGCGCAAGTTTTTCGTCGTTATTTATTGATTTTGCAAGTTCTTTTGCCTTTTTGAGATTTTCTAAAGTGGTTTTATAGTCAGTCTGCTGTACATTGTCAAAAGCTTTGAAGTAAAGAGAATCTATCTGACCTTGTACCTTGTAGGTATCATTATGGTTTTGTTGCCCAATAGAAAACTGGCAGCATAGGATTAATGTAAAAAGTAGTATTCTACTTATTAATGACATTATATAGTAATTATTACGCCCTAAATATAACCACTTTGATCATAATCAGCCGTTGAGATTTCAATTAAGTTAATTGCAGATAAGAATACCAAGGTCTATAAGGCGGGATGCGTAGCCGGTTTCATTGTCATACCAGCCTATTAACTTGACCATATTGCCTATCACAGAGGTCATTTCTGCATCTAGAATACAAGAGTGTGTATTGCCTACTATGTCTATAGATACCAGTGGGATGGTGGTGTATTCAAGTATATTTTTGAGCTCATGTGAGGCAGCTTTTTTAAAAGCGGCATTTACGGTTTTTATATCGGTTTCCCGTGCTACGTTTATGGTAACATCTGTCAACGACCCATTGGCGACGGGCACGCGTATTCCACAGCCGCCTATTACATTTTCTAGTTCAGGGAATATTTTAGTCAGCGCTTTTGCCGCGCCCGTTGTTGTGGGTACGATAGATTGCCCGGCAGCCCTCGCGCGGCGTAGATCGCGGTGCGGCTGGTCGTGCAGGCTTTGATCGGTTGTGTAGGAATGTACTGTAGTTATATACGCCTGTTTTACGCCGCAGAGATCATTGATCACTTTAATCATGGGCGCGGCGTTGTTTGTGGTGCAACTGGCGTTTGAAATAATCCTGTCGTTTTCATCCAGAATATGGTCATTTACACCGAGAACGACCGTTTTTATACGATCATCTGCAGATGGAACACTCAGGATTACCTTTGACGCTCCCACTTTTAAATGTTCTTCCAACTGCTCATAGGTTTTAAATTTTCCGCTGCACTCCATAACGAGATCAACATCCCATTTTTTCCATGGAATATTTTCTGGTTGGGAATGTGAAGTAAATGGAACTTGGTGACCATCTACCTGCAAAAAAGACTCTCCGTGTTGTTCTATTCCTTCCACCTGCGCGGTAAAAGTACCATGTATACTGTCATATTTTAGCAAATGCGCCATGGTAATGACCGGTGCGATATCATTTACCGCAACGACCTCCACTTGAGGATGATTATGAAGTAATCTAAGAAGTCTACGGCCGATACGGCCAAAACCATTGATGCCCAATCTTATTTTGGTCATAATTACATGCGTTTTTTAGAACTGAATTGTTCGATTTTCAGCCCCTTTTCGACCGATTTTTATTAATATTCAAGGAAACTAAAAAACAAATGGATATGCCGAAAAACGGACTTTTAGACCTATAAATTGGGTTAAAATACCCTAAAAATAGACTTATAATAAGTGTTTTTGTGCTTTGTATGAAGAGCGTACCAACGCACCACTTTCCACATGGCGAAAGCCCATTTCTAAACCTAAAGTTTCGTATTTCTTAAACTGATCTGGAGTGATAAACTGCTTTATAGGCAGGTGCTTTTTAGAAGGTTGTAGGTATTGACCTATGGTGACAATGTCCACATTGGCCTCGCGCAGGTCGCGCATGGTTTGCAATACTTCTTCTTCTAGCTCGCCAAGACCTAGCATAATGCCAGATTTAGTTCGCTTTATCCCGTTTTCTTTTAGATATTTTAGTACGCCCAGACTGCGTTCATATTTTGCCTGTATGCGCACCTCGCGGGTGAGTCGCTTTACGGTTTCCATATTGTGGGAAACCACTTCTGGCGCCACCTCTATTATACGATCTATATTACGCTCATTTCCCTGAAAGTCGGGAATTAGAGTCTCTAAAGTGGTTTCGGGATTCATCCGGCGGATGGCCTTTACGGTCTCTGCCCATAGGATAGATCCCATATCTTTAAGGTCATCGCGGTCTACCGAAGTGATTACCGCGTGCTTGATCTGCATTAATTTTATGGAGCGTCCCACTTTCTCGGGCTCTTCCCAGTCCACCGTATCGGGGCGACCGGTCTTAACACCGCAAAACCCACAGGAACGCGTGCAGGTATTTCCCAAGATCATAAATGTTGCCGTGCCCTCACTCCAGCATTCCCCCATATTTGGACAACTGCCGGAAGTGCAGATTGTGTGCAGATCATATTTATCTACAAGACTCCTCAACTCTGTATACTTCTTGCCGGTTGGCAATTTTACACGTAACCATTTAGGTTTCGGTTGGCGTATTGGGGCTTCTAAAACATCAGTATTCATTATCAAGCAATTTTAGAATGTAAAGATACAAATTGTGAGCCAAATACCACTTGATTTGGACAAGGGACAAATAGTGCTCGACTTTTGTTAAAATGCACCAAAAACGACTCGTTTTACATGTTTTCGGCCTATTTTTATTCGTTATTAGACTAAAAGTTGGAGTTTGTTTTCCGCCGTGGCGGAAGTGCTGCCACCTCTAAAAATTATTGCTTAAATTGTAGCATAATTTTTGATAATTTCCCTTTAAAAGCTATGCGCTACTTTATTCTGTTATTAATTTTCTTGAGTATTTGCCCCGCGACTTTTGGTCAGGCTCTTAAACTTACTAAAGGTGCCGTTAACGAGAATATTGCTATTTATGACAGTATAAAAGAAACCTTTTCACTCTACGTTCCCAGGGATTTTGATCCTGAGAATGCCTATAAAATACTATTTATACTTGATCCCGATGGCAGCGGTATTCGTGCAAGCAGACTTTTTCTCTCAGAAATGGTTACTGATGATTTTGTGATCGCCTCAAATGAATGGAAACTCGGTGACGATCTGGAGGCTAACGTCGCCCTAGCCGCAAGTATGGTGCAGCGCGTAGTGTCGAGCATACGATTGGACAATAACCATATTTATGCTGCAGGGTTAGAGGAAGGAGCAACTACTGCAAGTGGACTCACCTATATTTTAAGGGGTTTTTCTGGTTTGTTGCTCATTAATGATGTTTTTTATAAAAATGAGCATACAAATCAGAATAATAAGGAGATTTTTCTAGGTCTAGTAGGCAATGCATCAGCCAATTATTATAAAATGAGTGATGTTTTTGACGTTCTAGAGGCTAAAGATGGCCATGATGACCTTTATCAATATGACGGCGAGAGCGGCTGGCCACAGTCCAACTATTTGTCTTCTATGTTCAGCACGTTATATTTCCGCGTAGCGGAAGAAGCTGATGAAACCATAAGTGATTCACTGGTGCGGCGCTATTTTGTGAATGATTCTACCACCGCCGAAATGCTCATCCGCAAAAAACAATATCTTATCGCCTACGATTTTATAGATGCCCTAAAAGATAAATACCGTGGGAAAATGAAATTGAGTCCGCTGCGTAAGCAAATCAGTGCGTTGCGCCGCGATCGTGGTTACGGCCAAGCGCGAAGAGAGGTAAACCAAAATGCGGAAGATGAGTTTTTCTTAAAGGAAGATCTGGGCTATTTTCTAGAAGATGATATCGCCACTGCAAACTTTGAAAATCTGGGCTATTGGGATGAGCGCATCAGGGAGTTTGATACCGCGGCCGCTACACCTACAAAACCTTATGAACAGCGTGTGGCCAAGCGGATGCTGGGATATGTTGACAATACGATCAATGCCTATAAAATGGTGCTTAACAGTAACGCTTTTTCTACAGATCAGGCCATATTTTATAACGTGTTAAGAACCGTTATAGACCAAAAGGATTATGATTCTTATCTAAAAATAATTAGCCTTGCGGCGAAAGATAACGACGAGAAAACTGCTTATTTCTATCTGGAAAAACTGCTTAAAAATGATTACAAAGCGTACGACGCGCTCTATGAAATCCCCGACACTGAAGTGCTGCATATCTCCCCAGAATACAATGCACTGGTAAAAAAATATCTGGGAAAATCCAAATTTTAATTGGAAAGTATTGAAAGCGGTTTTTAGTTTCTAATATTCACTTTTTTTAATATTAGAATGTCAATTTTGGCTATAAACCTACAAGGAGGCCCTCATGCTTCAGGCAACACCTTGCAGGTTTTTCTTTTAATCGTAATATTTGAACTTTATTGCTAATTGCTAATTGTTCATTGCACTTTATTCTAGCTAAAAAGCGGCTCTTTTTTCAATCTATTCCTAACATAGAAAAGCAATATAAAGGCCAGGATAGAAACGCCAAACATAATTAGCCAAGTAGTATTATAACCAGTTGCTGCCACGAGTTGCATCCCTGAATTGTGACCAAAAATATGTGCCAGGGAGAACGACATACTGTAAAGTCCCATATATGCGCCTTGTCGGCCCAATTTAGAACGGCGCAGTGCAAATGCGTTGCCAAAGGGGAAAGCGATCATCTCACCTAATGTGGCCAGTGCCATCCCTACAATAAGAATACCGCCCCAATCTGTAAAAACATAGAGCGGGAAACTAAGCCCGACAAAAATAATGCCCAGTACCACATTGCTAGCCGGAGACCATTTTTTTGCTTCCATAAAGGTAATGAGCGGCATTTCAAAAAGAAAAATGAGCAGACCGTTAAAACCCAGCAATAAACCTATTTGCTGTTCCGTGAGTCCATGGATTTCTTTATAGTAAAGTGGCATGGTAGAAAAGTATTGTACAAATACAAAACCAAAGAGTGCGAGTGCAATAAGAAAAACAACATAGGTAAAATCACGGTGCGGTGCGAGGGGATTTCGCAATATTTCTTCGACATCTGTAATACGGACTTTTTTTGGATTTAAAGTTTTTATGAGGACTAAAGCGGCCGCGAGACAAGTAATACCATCTATCCAAAAAAGACCATAATATCCCAAACCAGCTATGATAAGACCGCCCAGTGCAGGGCCTGCCGAAAACCCCAGATTAATGGCCAGCCTAATTAAGGTAAGTGAACGCGTTTTGTTTTCCGGTTTGCTGTAAGCGCTCAAAGCCACAAAGAAAGCGGGACGAGAAGTGTCGGCTACTGCTATTAGACAGAAAAAGCCCACGCAGATCCCTATAAAACTATCTATATGCTGAAGGCAAAAAAATCCTATTGCGGTGCCCGCAAGACTATAAAGTATAACCTTATAGTACCCAATGAGGTCTGAAAGTTTTCCGCCCAGCCAAGATCCAAAAAAGGAACCTAGACCAAAGCAGGTCATGATCCATCCCACTTGGCTTAAGCTAAAGGATAGATCTTCGGTAAGGTAGAGCGATAAAAACGGAATGACCATCGCGCCGGCACGATTTACCAGCGTAATGAGCGCGAGCCACCATACTTCTGAAGAAAGACCTCTAAAACTTCTGGTATATGCGGTAATTAAACGCCTCATTCTAATTGTTCACTTTTTCTGTGGAACTGTTTAATTGTTTTTCGTTTAATCGTTTAATTGTTTATTGCTAATTGTTCCCTGTTTTCTAAACCAATCGGGAAAGGGCCATTCCGCCAAAAACAGCGGCAAAGCCCAGCACTAGGCTGGCAATTGTATAGAGCGCAAAATTGAAGAGGTCACCTGTTTTAAGTAACATGTGGTTTTCATAGGCGAATGTGGAAAAAGTGGTAAAACCGCCACAAAAACCCGTAGCCAGCAACAACACCGCACCGGAATTGAGTTGGTTGTTTTTTATTGCCCAGCCCAGTATAAAACCAATGCAGAGACTCCCTAAAATGTTCGCTAAAAAAGTACCATAAGGAATACCGGTGTCCGGGCTATTGAGCCATTTTCCTATGGCAAAACGCAAAATGCTGCCCAGGCCGCCACCCACAAAAACGAGTACTAATTGCCTCATTGCCCTTGGGTTTGGAGATTAGGATTTTTTGAGTCCTCTAGAGAGCGGATTGGGATATAGATTTCGGTTAGCCATTCTGCCGGGTTTGGCACTTCTTCTGTATCATTCACATAAATGGCAAACACAGAGCTGTCGTCGGGAATTTCATATCCATTGTCAGTAACATACTTCATTCCTTCGGCAATAGCCTCGTTGAGGTTTTTGTAATTTCCTTTTAAGGTCGTTTTAATAACCGTTTGTGCGGGCATAAAACCCGACAATACATTGCTGTTTTCTGGTACAATTACACGTGTCGTGGTAGGCATTGCACAAGAAATAATGGCAGTCTGATTTACTTGGTCATATCTATTGTAAATGGTCATGGGGCGACCTGCCTTCGTAATGTTATTTTGCTCCATATAAGAGATTACGCTTGGCATTAACTGGTTCACCTTTTGAGGTATGGCATCTAGCGACGCAGCCGTGGTGCTGTACACGTAATAACCACCACCATATTGCGTCACTCCGTCAACATTTATGCTATAAGTCTGTAGTTCTTTTTCTACATTTTCGCGAAGCCCTGTTAGCCCTTCGGTAAGCATATTGCGGATATCTGTGTCAAAATCTGTCTTAAAGATACTTTGATAGGCTTTATCTATAAGGCCGTGCTCACCCTGCATTCCCCAGATCACTTTAGTGCCTTCATTTACTTTTTCAAACCTCCAATATACGTTTGCATCGCGATCTCCCGCGGGGGTCTGAAAGTTGATCTGCTGTTTGATTGACTGGTTGGGGATCACTTCCGAAGTTTTCATAGAGCCGTCCCAGTCTTTGCCGTTCCAGCTGGAGCTGGCGCCTTCACCACTGGTTTTTTCGGGATAATTAAAAACCATAGTACTATCATTTTTTTTCCAGGGACCCCAGTTTTCCCAGGTTTTATAATCATTTACCTTTTTAAAAACAACGGGAACGGGTGCTTCAATGATTTCACTTTTTTCCATTTGAAAGCTTCCGTCTTTAGTTGCAAAATAGAGCGCTCCGCCTATAAATACGATGAGCAATAGAAAAAAAAGGTATTTAATTATTTTCATGATGACATGGTTATGTTGCTAATATAAGTGATTTAGGCGTTAAAATAGCGGTTTTTTTTAGAGATACGGGAGGATTATGAGCGCAGTTTTAAAGATGTGGCGCTATTCTCTATTTGTTTATAACGATCTTTATAACAAATAAGAGGCCTATGAAAATTAGAAAGCCGATAAGAACCCACTTACTTCCCTTATAATATTTTTGATGCATGCGCTTGTCGCCACGATAACTGTAAATAAGGAGAATCACAAAAGCGATAAGAAAAAAACCGGCGAAGATCCATTGGCCTGTGGTAAACATTGCTATTTATTTTTGTCAAATTTACACTATAAACCCATACAATAAGGTAAAAGGAGATTGCATCTGTCACCCAGTTTCATGAAGCATGCAGTTTGGGTTTCGCCAAAAAGCCGGAGTCACTATTATAACTCATAAGATCGAGGATATTCAACGCGATTCAGCGCAGTAATGAGCAAGTTGGGCAGCGTTGAAAACCTTATACCTTTAGAATGGCTAAATGCTCAAAAGGCCAAAAGTACAGAGAGTACAGCAAACCTGATTTTAAAATTTTGTAATAGAAAGCGACTGATTTAAGGCGAAAATCGTCCTTAATCAGTCGTTTTTATGATTTATAAATCAGCTGATTTATTTCACTTCATAGCGCCAGTTAAAAGGATCGTCGGCCAGATTGGCCTGAATTTTTTGTAACTCATTTTTTAACTGGGTAGCGTAGGATTTATCCAGTTTGGGAAGTTCAAAATCTTCCTCTTTGTAGCCAAAACCAACAATAGGATTAATTGTGGCCGCAGTACCTGCACCAAAAATCTCTTTTAGTTCTCCCTTACGCGCAGCTTCCACTATTTCCTGCACTTTAACCGCACGAACCTCTACTGAAATACCTTTACTTTCGGCTAGTTCAATAATACTTTTACGGGTTACGCCATCCAGAATACGATCACTGATGGGCGCGGTAATGAGCGTATCGCCTACGCGAAAAAACACGTTCATTGTACCCGCTTCCTCTAGATATTCGTGTGTTTTGGCATCGGTCCAAACCACTTGCTGGTAGCCTTTTTGCTTGGCCAATTCGGTAGGATAGAATTGGGCCGCATAGTTTCCGGCAGCTTTGGCGAATCCCACACCGCCGTCTGCAGAGCGGCTATATTTGTCTGCGAAAAGTACCCGCACTTCACCGGCATAATAGGCCTGTGCAGGAGCGCAGATAATCATAAAACGGTATGAATTAGAGGGTGAGGCAGATACACCATTTTCGGTGGCGATGACAAAGGGCCTGAGATATAGTGAATTTTCTATCCCAGTTTTGATCCAGTCTTTCTCAAGCTTTAAGAGCTCACTTATTCCCTCAAAAAAATAATCTTTTGGAAAAGCAGGCATGGCCAGTCGTTCCGAAGATATATTGATGCGCTCAAAGTTTTGATCTGGTCTAAACATCCAGATTTTGTCATTTTCATCTTTATAGGCTTTCATACCTTCAAAAACGGCCTGGCCGTAGTGAAAGACTTTTGAGGCGGGATCCATTTCCATAGGGCCATAAGGCACTATTTCGGGGGTTTGCCAAGCACCATCTTTATAATCACAGATAAACATATGGTCTGTGAAAACGGAGCCAAAAGAGAGGTTTTTAAAGTCCACCTCATCTATTTTTGAATGTTTTGAACGGGTAATCGATATGGTTTCAGTCATGATTGCATATTTGTAGCGTGCAAATTTATCATTTTCCTCAAGCTTCCATACTTCTGAAATGATTAATTTTAAACCTTGGATCAATTTTAAAAATTTTCGACCATGAAAAAAACAGTTTTAGTGCTTGCTTTTACAACCCTTATGCTGGGATGTAAGGATAAAGAAAACCAAGAACCCATATCTCAAGCGCCCACACCCGTCAACACAGACGCTGAAACCTTGTATGGTGAAGATTTTATAAATGTCAAAATCTTGAGCCCAGATCAAGTAGGCGATATTTATAGTAACCTAAAACCGGGAGATACCGTAAATGTTACCTTTAAAGCACCGGTGCAGGCCGTTTGTAAAGAAAAAGGCTGCTGGATGCAGGTAGATGTGGGTAATACAGAACCCGTGATGGTGCGCTTTAAGGATTATGGTTTTTTTGTACCAAAAGATATTGAAAATAAAGATGTGACCGTACACGGCAGGGCTTTTATCGCCGAAATAGGGGTAGAGGAGCAGCGCCATCTTGCAGCAGACGCTGGTAAAAACCAAAAAGACATAGACGCGATTGTCAAACCACAGCGCAGTATGGGTTTTACGGCAGACGGGGTTAAAATAGTAGAATGAAGCGAAAGATCGTAACCACTGCAGACGGTTCTTCTACCATACAACTGGTAGATTGGGATGAGCAGTACCACTCCATGCATGGCGCAATACAAGAAGCACGGCATGTTTTTCTCAAGACCGGACTCGATCACTGGCGCAATGAAAATTCAGAAAAAAAGGAGATTCACATTTTGGAAATCGGTTTTGGAACAGGGCTCAATGCGCTGCTTACGGCAATGCATTTAGAAAAAATCGACCTCAATATTCATTATAAAGGTGTGGAAGCCTATCCCGTTGCCCCAGAAGAAATCGCCCAACTAAATTATATAACCCAATTGGAACGTCCTGATTATACCGTCTTTTTTCAACAGATGCATGATTGCCCCTGGAGTGAAAAAAGCACTTTGTCGGGTCATTTCTATTTATACAAGCTGAAGGAGCATTTTCAAGATTTGCAGGAAGAAAATAATACGCAAGACCTTATTTACTTTGATGCCTTTGGCGCACAAGTGCAACCCGAACTTTGGGATGCTGTTATTTTTAAAAAAATGTACAAAGCATTAAAAATTGGTGGTGTCTTGGTGACATATTCAGCTAAGGGAAGCGTGCGCAGGGCAATGCAGGAAGTAGGATTTACGGTAGAACGGTCTTCCTGGCCCACCGGGAAAACGGGAAATGTTGCGGGCGGTTAAAGGTTAAATTTAGAATTCTGAATGAAAAGTGAAAAGAGAAGTGTAGGGAAATGAAATTAGACTGACCATCGTCAATGAAGTTTGATCGTGGGTGGCTGAGTGAATTTCTTGGAGCCCTTGCGGAAAGGAATTTGTATCGAAGCTCGGGGAATGTTTAGAAAAAAATCGAAAAATTAATCAAAAAACCGGTCTACACTATTCGCAAAAGTTTAATTTAAAAACCCAAAACCCAACCTACCTTTTCATCTCAATAACCTCTAGATTATCTATTTTGCTGCCATCTATGGTAAAACGCAGCATGGTGCGCACGTTGTGAAAACCATGTTTACCGATAGCGCCGGGGTTCATGTGTAATAAGTTCAGTTTTTTATCTGGCATTACCTTTAAAATATGGGAATGGCCGCAGATGAAAAGCCGAGGTGGGTTTGCCCTGATCTCCTCCCTGATCGCAGGGGAATATCTACCGGGATAACCACCTATATGTGTTATCCAGACCTCAACATCTTCACAGAAAAACCTATTGTTCAGCGGAAATTCATTGCGTATAGTTGTGTCATCAATATTTCCATAAACCGCTTTTAGCGGCGTTTTTTCCTGTAAAGCGTCAGTAACGTCAAGATTTCCTATATCGCCGGCGTGCCATAGTTCATCAGCGTTTGCCGCATGTTTTAAGATATGGTCATCCATATAACTGTGAGTATCGCTGAGCAGTAGTATTTTTCGCATTAAAACATAGATTTAAAAAGTGGGTTAAAACGCCTATAATCGGCAAAAAAATACCTATTTCCATGCAAAGATGTACCTTTGTACGCTTAATTACAAACGGAAAGCTTGCGTTATTTTATTGAAATCACCTACGACGGAACGCCGTATCATGGTTGGCAGCGCCAACCCAATGCCATAAGCGTTCAAGAGAAGCTTGAAGAAGCCCTGAGTACACTCTTGCGCAGAAATATGAGCCTTACCGGTGCTGGCCGTACGGATGCAGGAGTACATGCCCGCCAGCTTTTTGCACACTTTGACAGCGAAGACAGATTAGATACCGAACATTTGAAATTCCGGTTGAACCGGTACTTACCCCAGGCCATTGCCATAAAATCCATACGCGAAGTTACAGCAGAAGCTCATGCCCGGTTTGATGCCACGGCACGCAGTTATGAGTATATTGTGGGCACCGCAAAGAACCCTTTTCATAAAGAACGTGCTTTTCTGGTAGAGCAGCCATTGCAAATGCAAGCGATGCAAGAAGGTGCAAAATTATTGCTGGGTAACAAGGATTTTAAGTGTTTCAGCCGGTCAAAAACAGACGTTAAGACTTATATTTGCGAAATACGAAATGCGGGGTGGGCAGTACATGACGACAACCTTATTTTTAGCATTACGGCAGACCGCTTTTTAAGAAATATGGTGCGTGCCATCGTAGGTACGTTACTGGAAATAGGTCGAGGCAAAATGACCATAAATGAGCTGCAAAGCGTAATTTTAAACCGGAATAGAAACATGGCTGGGCCTTCGGTACCGGCGCATGGGCTTTATCTTACAGCGGTGACGTATCCCCAATCAATTTTTAAATAATGGCAGAGAATACTAAAGGTAACGCATTTGATTTTAGGCTTTTTAAACGCCTGATGACTTTTACTAAACCGTATACGTTAAGGCTTTACTTTGTCGCAGTAGCTGCGATCCTGACCTCCGTTTTTGCAGTACTGCGACCCATTTATCTGGAGCTTGCCATAGATAAGGGTATAAGCCCTAAAGATCTCGATTCTTTGATATATTATTTGGGGCTTATGCTCGCAGTGCTTATAGGCGAATCTTTATTTCAACTATTCTTTATCTATTTTGCCACGTGGCTTGGGCAGACGGTGGTCAAGGATATGCGCATAAAGCTTTTTGGGCACATGCTTGAGTTTAAGATGCAATATTATGACAAGTCATCTGTGGGCAGACTGGTGACGCGTGCGGTAAGTGATATAGAGACCATCTCCAGTATTTTTAGTGAAGGGCTTTTTATGATCATCAGTGATCTGTTAAAAATGGCCGTGATCATAGGGGTTATGCTCTTTAAAAGTTGGCAGCTTTCCCTGATTGTTTTTGCAATCCTTCCGTTTATCATGTATGCTACGCGGATTTTTCAGCGGGCGATGAAAGTTGCATTTGAAGAGGTACGTACACAAGTCGCAAACTTGAATTCTTTCGTTCAGGAACGGGTCACGGGCATGAAGATCGTTCAGATTTTTTCCAGGGAAAAAGTGGAGCGTGAAAAATTTGGCGAGATCAATAAAAAACACATGAAAGCCTGGAACAAGACCGTGTGGTACAACAGTATTTTCTTTCCTGTGGCAGAAATGGCAACGTCCATAACTATAGGTCTTTTAGTCTGGTTTGGTGGCTTGAGGGCTGCTGAAAATGATGTAATTACTATAGGTTTGGTAACTGCTTTTATTCAATTTGCACAGATGCTTTTTACACCTTTAAGGCAAATTGCAGATAAATTCAATACCCTGCAAATGGGAATGGTAGCGGCCAACCGCGTTTTTGGTATTCTGGATACCGATTCTAAAATTGAAGATACGGGGACAAAGGTACTTAACACCTTAGAAGGCGCTATAAGTTTTGAAAAAGTGCGCTTCAGCTATATTGAGGGAGATGAGATTTTACGCGGCATTGATCTAGAGGTCAACGCTGGGGAAACCGTGGCGATCGTGGGAGCCACAGGAGCGGGTAAATCTACCATTATCAATTTGTTAGGGCGGTTTTATGAGATAGATAGCGGCATTATACGTGTGGATGGAATAGATATTAAGGACGTTAAGATAAGTTCGCTGCGTAAAGAGATCGCGGTTGTATTGCAGGATGTATTTCTCTTTGCAGATTCCATTTTGAACAATATTACGCTCAATGACAAAACTATTTCTGAGGCCGATGTAGAGGCCGCCGCACAGGCAATAGGCGTTAATCATTTTATCAAATCACTGCCCGGTGGCTATCAGTACAATGTAAAAGAACGCGGCGCCATGCTTTCCAGCGGTCAGCGCCAACTTATTGCTTTCTTGCGCGCTTATGTAAGTAACCCAAGTATACTCGTGCTTGACGAAGCTACCTCATCTGTAGATTCTAACAGTGAGCAACTCATACAAATGGCGATAGAAAAAATCACAAAAGGACGTACTAGTATTGTCATAGCGCACCGTCTGGCCACAATTAAAAAAGCCGATAAGATCATTGTGATGGATAAAGGCCAAATTGTTGAAATGGGAACCCACAAAGAATTGCTTAAACGGGAAGATGGCTTTTATCGGAATCTGTACGAAGTGCAATTTATGCAGGAAGAAATAGTTTAAAACAAAAACCATTTAGCTCAGATCTTCGCGCAGCATCGCAATGAGTTCATCGTTATTTTTAAACATCGCAAAATCCCCGTCCTTTAAATAACTGATCTGTCCTGTTTCTTCGCTTACCACAAGGACTACGGCATCTGTTTTTTCAGTAATTCCCACAGCAGCGCGGTGACGCAAGCCAAAACGTAAGGGGATGTTGCGCTCATTTGAAACCGGTAAGATCGCGCGCGTAGCGGTAATTTTGTTGTCTTCAATAATAGCCGCCCCATCGTGCAGGGTAGAATTTTTGTAAAAAATACTTTCCAAAATGGGTTTATTTACCTCAATCTGCATTTTATCACCCGTATTCTTAACGAAATCAAGATTGGTATTGCGTTGAATTACAATGAGCGCGCCGGTTTTAGTAAGCGCCATACTCTCACAGGCTCTTATGATTTCTTCAACCTTAGTAGTAGTTATTTGATCGTCCTGAAGAAATTTAATATGCTTTAAAAAACCACTTCGCCTATCCAGTTTTGTCGACCCAATAAGGAGCAGGAATTTTCTAATTTCCTGCTGAAAAACGACAATGAGCGCAAACATGCCGGCGCCTATAAATTGGCCCAAAATACTGCTCAGCATTTCCATTTGTAACAATTGAGTAATCTTCCAAATCACCCAGATTATACAGATCCCGAAGAAGATATTTATGGCAACCGTGCCCTTAACCAGTTTATAAAGATAATAGAGCAAACAGGCCACCAGTATGATATCAATGATATCCAGTATTCTGAAATTTTCAAGTAAGTTCAAGTATTCAAGGGTTTTTGTAAAAATAAGGGAAAGTTACGAAGTAGGGGAATGGCAAAGTTATTATCATGAAGTTCTTTTTTGAATGAGAAAATGGCGATTATAATACTAAAACGGCTAAAATGATAGGGAAATTGGATGGTAGAAAAGTTATTTTATGCAATCTGAGAGATAATTATTTTGTATTACTACAATTATAGTTGTATAACTATAATTTTCGTTTTATATTTGTTTATGCTGAATTGACTGTTCTAAATAGTTCAACCAGCTTTAAACAAGTATTCACAATATACTAAAATGGAAAAACTCACCAATAAAGAAGAAGAAGTCATGCACGCTCTCTGGCGGCTGCAAAAGGCTTTTGTAAAAGAAGTACAGGCTGAACTGGATGGCCAGGACCTGCATTACAATACTGTTTCTACCATGATTCGCAATCTAGAGGAAAAGGGATTTGTGGGTCACAAAGCGTATGGAAAAACGCATCATTATTATCCACTGATCTCGCGTGAGGTTTATGGCAAAAAATTTATGAACGATGCCACGCAGAAATTTTTTAACAGTAGTTATAAGAACATGGTTTCCTTTTTTGCGAAGGAGGAAAAAATCACCGCAGCAGAACTTCGTGAAATTCTAGATATGATCGAAAAAAATCCCAACTAGTATGGAAATTCTTCTCTACCTTTTAAAAAGCAGTTTGCTTCTCGCTATTTTTCTGCTATGTTACCGGTTTTTGCTGGCTAAAGAGACGTTTTATACATTCAACAGGTATTTTTTAACGGTTGGTTTAGTGAGCGCACTCTGTCTTCCCAGCGTTATTTTTACGCGTAGCGTTTCTGTCGCGTCCTTAGATTTTTCTCAATTATCGCTGGCAGAAATGGCTAATCAAGAAGCTTCGACCATTACGCAAACTTCCGCTTTTGATCTTTGGGAACTTGGGCTGATCGTTTATGGCTTGGGTGTTTTGGTTTTTTCAATATACTTTATATACCAATTGATTACTCTGTTTATCTCTCTTAAAAAACAGGATTTTTATATTGAAAACGGACTTATTTATGTGGAAATCTCCGGTATTTCCGCTCCATTTTCTTTCTTAAAATACATTGTTTACGATCCGCAGGCGCATACAGCAGAAGAGTTGCAGATGATTTTGCAGCATGAGCGGGCGCATGCTACGCAACTGCATAGTCTGGATATACTTCTGGGGCGTTTCTGCTGTGTTGCGCTTTGGTTTAATCCGTTTTGCTGGCTCTATTTTCGCGCTATGGAAGAAAACCTTGAATTTCTTGCTGATTCTTGCGTGGAGAACAAACTGTTTTCTTCAAAATCCTATCAGCTGACTCTTTTAAGAAATGCCACGGGAACTAAAGTTCCGCAATTCACTCAATCTTTTTATAAATCATTCATCAAAAAACGAATCATTATGTTGAACACCACCAAATCCCAAAGCAGAAACCGTTACAAAGTATTGGTTCTACTGCCATTTCTGGCCGCATTCTTATGGAGTTTTAATGTGCGCGAAGTAAGTCGAATTCTTCCAGAAAATAACACATTAACATCAATTGCTAAATATCCGGCTTTTATGCTCAGTGAACATTCCACTAACAGTCAGATAAAAGAGATTACAACTTATTTTAAAGAGCAAATACCAGCGTTAAATGTTGATATTTCCGTTCAAAAAAGGGATTATAATGGAAACATTGTAATGTTTGATTTTTTGACGCAGTTCTCCGGTGATAATCACTTTGCAGAACGCTTTGCACGAAATAAAGAAGGTTCTTTTGAACCGTACCGAATACAATATTTAGGTGACGGAAAATTAATGGTTACTGAGTTAGGAGATTCTGGACAGCATTTTATTATAACTAAGGATAAATTACAGATAATGAAGGCTGAAAAAGAAACCATTTCCACCAAAAAATCGGCTCAAATGGCGGAAAATCTTCAGGACAAAGCCTTCCGTTTTGAGATCGCACCAAAAACAACCGAAACGGAAATTGAAGCAATGGCCGCCCAACTCAAAGATGATTATAACGTACAGCTCAAATACTCTAGCCTTAGATATAACGATCAAGGAATTATCACTGCCGTCGCCCTAGAAATGAAAGACCTGCGCAACAAGAATGTGAGTAAATTCAATCTCAAAAACACGGAAGGACTTGGAACGATCGTTTTGTTTAGAAGTGAGCAAGGGACGCTGGGCTTTACCTCGGGCATGACTTCAAATTCGACTTCTACACAATCTAAGACTAGTACGCGCACTTCTTTAATAACTTCTGGCGATAGCTCGACCGTGAGCACAACAACTTCTTTGGAAGCCCAAGAAAAAGCCTTGGAAATGCAACAGGCCGCTTTAGAAGAACAAAGGAAAGCTTTAGAACGTCAGCGCACAGTTCTTGACGAACAGCGAGAAAGGTTAGAAAATCAGCGAGAGGAAATGACCAAAGCCTTGGAAGAACAGCAGGAAGCTATGGAAAAAATTTCTGTAATTAACCATAATACTACTACAGAAGATGATAAATCAAAAGATAAATTAGACGATAACGTACTTTACCTTGTTGACGGGGAAGAAATCTCAAAGGAGAAAATGAACACTATAAAGCCAGAGGAGATTGAATCTATTAACGTTATCAAGGATTCTAAGTCGTTAAAGAAATATGGCGACAAGGCGAAAAACGGCGTTGTGGAAATAAAGCTAAAAAAAGACAATAAAGAATAAACAAACCAAAATTTGTAAACACTTTCTAAAAACGGCTAGAACTCCCAGCCGTTTTGCTATTTTTAAAGGAATTATCAAAGCGATTTCGCGAAGTGTATGAAAAAAAAACTCTTTAAGGCCCTGGCCAAACTGAACAAAAAAATCCTGCCCAGTTATACAAAGCAAAATTTAGACCTTACCAAAGCCTCAAAAATGCAGTTGGCCGTTTTTGGATTTAAGTTATGGGTTACAAAAAATGCCCTTGATTAAACTTTACTAACTTAGTAATTGAGAAGCGCGCGTATAGGAACGTTTCTCAATTTGTGGCGCCCTTTAAGCGCTTCAAGCTCTATTAAAAAGTTGAACTCTAGGATTTCACCGCCGCACTTTCTAATAAGGTTACTGGCCGCCATTGCGGTTCCACCAGTGGCGAGAACATCGTCGTGTAAGATGACTTTGTCACCTTTTTTAATGGCATTCTGTTGCATTTCAAGCGTATCGAGACCATATTCAAGTTCGTAGGTTTCTACGATGATTTCGCCGGGCAACTTGCCGGGTTTTCTGATGGGAATAAAGCCCACACCCAGTTCCTGCGCAAGCAACATACCCAGTAAAAATCCGCGCGATTCTATGCCCACAACATGATCTGCACCCAAATCCCGTAAGGGGTCAGCGAGCATTTTGATTGCTGATCGGGTTGCCTTATGGCTTTTGAGCAAAGGGCTGATGTCTTTGAACAAAATACCTGGCTTCGGAAAGTTGGGCACGTCTTTTATAAAAGCTTTTAAATCCATGCTGAAATATATTATTTTCCTCTAAAATCAAAACCTCCTTTAAGTAAACTTTATCTTTGCTGTTGTCACATAAAACCTCAACCATGGGAATTCTCACTACACAACTTGTCGCCTGTCTATTTGGCTTTACCGCAATATTGATAGGCGCTTTTGGTGCGCATACGCTCAAGAAAAAATTTACACCACAGCAGATGGAATCCTTCGAGACTGGGGTAAAATATCAAATGTACCACGCGCTGTTGTTACTGGTTTTGAGCTATAATCTGGGCTTTACCACGACATTAGAAAACACAATTCCTCCGCTTTTTACTTTGGGTATTATATTGTTTTCTTTCAGTATATACGGACTTTGTCTGAGCGATGCTTCGGGAAAAAAATGGAAATGGCTGGGACCGGTAACTCCTCTAGGCGGGCTGCTGCTTGCTGCGGGATGGGGATTGTTATTTTATAATTTTATCAAGAACATCGTGTAAACTGACCTAGAAATGATCCAAAACAACCTGAAAATAGTTTAAATATGTGTGTTTTTAGGCCGAAAAGGGAGTTTTATGGAAATAGTCTCATTTGCGATATACTGTTATTTGAGGAAAAAAAACAACCAAAATAAGTCGTTTTTGGAGTGAAACTGGTCGTTTTTAACAAGACCTGACAGGTTTGGTAAACCTGTCAGGTCTAACATCGTTCAGCACTTCCGCTTTCGGCGAAATTAAAAAAACGATAAATACTGAATTTTAAAGGGTAAGAACCCATTTTTCTTGCAACCGGTTGAATTTTTTAAGTTCTTTCCGCAGCAGTAATAGAAAATCCCGGCCGTTGCTTTCAACACGTTCCAGGCGCTCGCAGGTTTTGATAAGTTTATAAGTAACATTTTCTAAAGAAAGTGCCTGGCGAATGCGGTCATCTTGAAAGTGTTCATTTTCTGCAGCTATAATTCTGGTCGCCAGCGCATCCGAATGCATAACTATATCACCGGTAAAATAAATAGCTTCCCGCTCATTGCCATTGTCATCCAGTTCATTAAAGTCGTAAGCTAGACATCCTGAAATACTGCGTGAAAGATCCAGTATCTCAAGTGCTTGATTATAAAGATGTCTGTTTTTTGGCATTACATTCATATAATGTCAAATTTAGTGGATAATAAGTCAGCTTGCATTTCGATTACAAAGTAAAAACCTAATTTTACTTTAGTATGCATGAATCTTTTGTCCAAGAACATTAAAATGAAAATAGATCCGATAAACTGGGATATTCTCCAGGCTTTACAGAAAAATGCGCGCCTGAGTACGGCGGAATTAGGCAGACAACTTTCACTAAGCGCACCCGCAGTTGCAGAACGTATTAGAAAAATGGAAGATGCTGGTATTTTACTGGGCTACAAGGCAGAAGTTTCCCACTTTAAAACCGGTCACCAGCTTAAAGCAATCATTACTTTGCGCGCCTTTATGGGAAGATTAAAGCCTTTTCTAGAAAAAGTAACTCAATTTAGTGAGGTGCTCAACTGCTACCGCATCACGGGAAACGAAAATATCGTGATGGAAGTAGTACTTTTCGACCAGTTTCATCTTGAGGAATTTATAGACAAACTCCTTACCTATGGCGAGACTAAAACGCATATTGTGCTGTCTACAGTAATAGAAAATGCACCTATCCGCACGCGACGGGGCGAATCAAGTAAGTAACGTCAAAAGAGACCAGATGCTAAAAGCGATTAGCAAAACGATGCTCACTAAATATAAGGCGCGCATCATTTCCCCTGGTCGGGCGCTTTCGGGGATTTCAGGAGAGGTCATTGCGCGGTAATTGGCATACGCATAAAACGGTGCGGCCAGAAATGAAAGTATGGTCGCAATTTTTATCAGAGTGCCCATTTCGCTGGAAAGCCACGCCAGAATGCTGCAAGTACCCACAATGAGTAGCACCAGCCAGAGCGTATAATTGTACTTGATCTTTTTGCCGGTGAGCAATTCACTGGTTTTTGCCATGGCACGTGGCGATGCGTCAAGCGTGGTGAGCGTGGTGCTAAACATGGTTGTAAAGGCTGCAATGCCAATGATCCAGAACGTCCACTGCCCCAGGCTCGAGGTATACATGTCAATAAGTTGTTTTGCAAAACCGGTCCCGCTCTCGCTGAAGGTATTGCCACTGTGATACATGATCAGCGTACCCAGACCTATAAAACAGATGCCAACGATAATCGTCCCTGCATAGCCCACATTAAAGTCAAAAATAGCCGACTTTTCAGTGATAATTCCTTCTTTGGCTTTTTCAAGCGACCATAAAGAATGCCAAATGGAAATATCTAAAGGTGCTGGCATCCAACCCATAAAAGCGATTAAAAATGCAATTCCGACAGTATCCGTTGGGAAGATCTGGGTAAGTTCCACCGTTTTTTCGGTATCAAAAAAAGCAAAAGCTACCGCAGCCAGCGTGCTCACAGTAAGCGTGACCACGATTATTTTCATGACCTTGTCTAGCAAGTGATATTTGCCCACCATAAGAAGGACAGTACAAATGGCCGTAAGGAGCATCGACCAACTCAAAAATACTCATGGTAGAGCCAAAAATATACGACGCAAGCGAGGCCGTCACCACTGTTACTGCAGCTTGAATAGTGAACATGCTGAGTAGGTTAAGCATAAAATAAAACCAGAGGACACCCTTTCCCAATTTGAGGTACGCGTCAAGGAGACTTTTACCAGTGGCTGCGGCATAGCGCGGCCCAAACTGAAAAAACGGATATTTGATGAGGTGAATGAGCAGCAAGGCCCACAACAGGCCAAAACCATAACTTGCTCCAGCCCCGGTAGATTGTACAAGGTGCGAGACGCCTATAGCGGCGCCTGCAAATAATAGACCCGGTCCCAGTTGTTTAAAGGAGAACTGCGCCACGGTTTAGTTTTTTTGAATAAGATCTGCGAGCAGGCGACGGGCGCGCAGCAGCTTCACCTTTACATTATTCATAGGTTCTTTAAGGTGCAATGCTATTTCCTTATAACTCATTTCCTGAAAATAACGCAGATTGATCACTTCCTGATAGGGAGGTTTCAGTTGGCTTATAAAGTGTGTAAGTTCGTCGTGATGCTGTTTTTTGATCAGGGCATCTTCAGGAGTGGGATTTTCATCAATAACGTGGTTCAGTTTTTCGGTTTTTTTACTGCTCTCTATATGACTTTCACCTTTTTCTTTCCGCAGGCGGTCAATGTGCAGGTTTTTTGAAATCGCAAGGAGCCAGGTACTGAATTTATGGCTGTTATCGTATTGCTCTAAATTAGAAAAAGCACGGGAAAAAGTCTGGATGGTAATCTCTTCCGCTTCATAATCATCCTGCGTTCGCTTGAGTTGAAAGCTATACACTTGGCTCCAAAATGTATTAAGCAGATAACTGAATGCCGCTTGCTTGCCTTTTTTTGCGTCCTGAATATGCCCAGTAATTTCTAATTGTTTTTCCAAGGGGTGCGTATCGCCGTTATTGATAGTATAAAGATACTTAATTGTGCCAGTACTAGAACGAATTCAAGCACCGGAAACCAATACAACAGTTCCCTTTCTTTGAGCTTGCCCATGCCAGCGTATAAAACCGCGCCTACAATTAGATAGCGCATTAAAAGAATAAAGAGGCTAAAAGTGCTATAAATAGGTGAAAATAGGAGAAAAATAAATAACAAATAAGGTAAAAATTGACTCAAATAGAACAATCCCAGACTGAGCTGATGTCGTTTTTTGTACCGGTTTGCTACGGAAACATGCCTGCGTTTTTGTAAAAACCAGTCCGTCCAAGTCGTTTTTGGTCGGGAAACGCTAAAGGATTGTTCGGAAAATACACTTGAAACATTAAACGGTGTTGCTGCCGAATTTACAAAAAGATCATCATCACCGGAAGAAATAGTTTTATGAGCAGAAAAACCATTCTGACTTTGGAACACGTTTTTGGTATATCCTAGATTTCGGCCCACGCCCATATAAGCGTTGCCATTTTTGGCGTAGCCAAAATATTGTATTGCCGTGAGCACCGTTTCAAACCTAATGATTTTATTGAGCCAAGAATGATTTATGGCTGAATAGCTCCCATATCCCAGAACGATTTGTTTTTTATCCTTAAAGCCCTGCGCCATTTCCTGCGCCCAGTTGGGGGAAAGCGGTCTGCAATCGGCGTCCATAAACAGTAGATGCTCGTATTGTGCGGCTGCAATTGCTTTGGCAAGCGCATACTTTTTCCCACTGAACTCAGGTTCTTTATTTTTTATATTGATCGCGCGAACACTTTGGTTTTTGGCCGCAAAAGCATCTATCACTGCAGCAGTTTCATCTGTTGACGCATCGTTGATAAGCAGGATTTCAAAAGCAGGGTAATCCTGTTTGAGCAGAAACGGAACGTTTTCGATTAAATTTTGAGCCTCATTTCGGGCGCAGACCAGTATGGAAAGTGGTGGTAGGAATGTATTTTTAGAATTTCCTATTTCCGCTTTGCCAAAACAAAAACGACCGAAATAGGCGTAAAAACAGCAATTTATAAAAATAAGGCCCAAGAATATATAAAATACTATGGGCCAAAATGTTGTCAAGCTAAAGATTTAGCAATTAATTTTTTGTATCACAATTACCAACTTCAGTGGGCATTTTCCCGCACATACCACAGGCTTCGCCGCTTTTATTGAGAAACGGATTTTGACTCGCGCAAGTGCCGGCAAATTTTCCATCTTTTTTTCCCCATATTTTTATGGCAATTCCTGCAAAGGCAAGGGCTAATAAAACAAGTGTGATCAATAACAATTTCATAATATCGATTTGTTTGCGCAAAGGTACGATCTGTCATGCAGTAGCCCAAATTTATAGCTTAAAATGAGGTATTAAAGGCGTTGTCAACAGGTTTGATATCTATTTTTTAACTAAAGATTATTAATACGCGGCACAATTCATTTCGATTAATGAATACATTTGGATTTAACACTTAAACTATCGTTATGAAATTTCTAAAAACAATTCCTTATTTAATGGTTTTGATCATTGGAATCACTTTTACTTCGTGTAAAAGCGATAAAAAAGAAAATGTTGAAACCACCGAAATGGATCAAAAAGCCGATGATGAAGCTGCAGAGGCACAACGTCAAGCGGAAATGAAAGAAACAGCAAAAGCAAACAGCATTGCTTCAAAAGCCATGGCAAGCAACGACCTTGATACGTTAGTGACTGCGCTAAAATCGGCCAGTCTGGACAGTATGATGACAGATGAAGGAGAATATACCGTATTTGCTCCCACAGATAATGGGTTCAGTAAATTGAAGAAAGGCCAGCTTGATGAGTTGCTAAAACCGGAAAATAAGGAAATGCTTACCGGCGTGCTGCAATACCATGTGGTACAGGGTAAAGTTACAACTGCAGATCTTGCTAAAGGTATTAAAGATAACGGCGGAAAATATACTTTTAAAACCATAAACGGCGAAGAACTGACCGCGATGATGGACGGCAATCAGATCGTTATCAAAGATGGCACCAATTTTAAAGCACATATATTACAGGGAAATATCGAAGCATCAAACGGTATTGTGCATAAAATAGATAAAGTGCTTATGACTAAGGGATAATTTTAAGTAAATAGCAATTAAAAACCGCGTAAAAAAGCCGATTTTCGGTTCTTTTAGGGGTTTTTTTTGTGTGTTTAAACCGCTTTTATATTTTTTGAATGGAATCTAGAATACAGAAATTTATGCATTGGAGTTATTGCCGGTGGCTTCGATACATTTTGCCTAGAGCAAAACACTCAGCCACCTACGTCAAAATTTAATTGTGAAATTTGTAGGTGGCTGAGTGAATTTCATGAAACGATAGTGCAATGAAATTTTTATCGAAGCCACCGAAGCCACCTAATCTCCATGAAATTGAAAGTTATAAACTTATTTACTCAATAATATTCACTTCCGGCTGAAGCAAAATATCAAACTTGTTTTGCACTGCATTTTGAACTTCCAGCGCCACTTGCCAGATGTCATCGCCGGTTGCGCCGCCGTGATTTACCAAAACCAAAGCTTGGCGGTCATGAACACCAGCATTCCCGAAGCGTTTTCCTTTTAAACCAGCCTGTTCAATGAGCCAGCCAGCAGGGATTTTCACCATATCATTTCCCATTTCATAAAATGGTACCTGTGGATTATTCTGCTGAATTGCTATCAATTTGTTGCGCTCAACCACCGGGTTTTTAAAGAAACTACCGCTATTTCCTATTTTTTTGGGATCGGGCAGTTTTTGTTGCCTGATGAAAATCACCGTATCGGCAATATGCTGTAGCGAGGGTTTTTCGATACCGCGTTCATCAAGGGTTTTTTGAATATCACCGTACGAAGTATGCAGTTTATGATTGTGTTTGGTCAGTTTAAAAAGCACTGAGGTAATAATGTACAGGTCTTTGTATTCCTGTTTGAAAATGGAATCGCGATAGCCAAAATCACATTCTGCGTTAATCAAGGTTTTGATCTCCTGTGTTTTGCGGTCTATGACTTCGCAACTTTCAAAAGTGTCTTTGAGTTCTACCCCATAAGCGCCAATGTTCTGTATGGGCGCCGTTCCCACATTACCGGGAATAAGTGCCAAATTTTCAACGCCACCATAGCCATTTGTCACACAAAACAGCACAAAATCATGCCAGTTTTCGCCCGCTGCTGCCCGAAGCCAAACGTGTTCTTCCTCTTCGCGCTCAACGCTAATTCCTTTAAAGTTGAGGTTGATCACAAGGCCGAGAACATCGTTTTTAAGTAGCATATTGCTGCCGCCACCCAGAATGAATTTCTGCGAGTATCCTGGGAGTTGGAGCACTTCCTTTAATTCGTTGACGGTTTGTACATCTACAAAATATTCGGCTTTGGCAGCTATGCCAAAGCTATTATGGTTTTTAAGTGAAAAATCAGGCTTTATCTGCATTGATGCTCGTATATTTTGCCAAGGCTTCTTTTAATAATGCAATCGCTTCTATTAAATCTTCTTTTTTGAGTACATAAGCGATACGCACTTGGTTAAGTCCCGTATTTGGTGTGGAATAGAAACCTGCGGCTGGCGCGACCATTACTGTTTTACCCTCTTTTTCAAAATCTTCAAGCAGCCAGCGCGCAAAATCTTCGGCATCTTTAATGGGTAGTTCTGCGATACAATAAAAAGCGCCTTTAGGTATGGAAACCTTTACGCCGGGAATGGCGTTAAGACCCTCAACCAAAGTATTTCGGCGATCTACATATTCTTCAATAACCTCGTCAAAATAGGATTGTGGCGTATCAAGCGCTGCTTCACTGGCAATCTGTGCCAGCGTTGGTGGACTTAACCGAGCTTGGGCAAATTTCATGGCAGTGGCCATAAATTCTTTATTACGGCTCGCCAAACATCCTATACGCGCGCCACACATAGAAAAACGCTTGGAAACCGAATCGATCATAATAGCATTGTTGTCTATGCTGCGCTCCTTTAAGATAGAATGGTGCTCCAGACCGTCGTAGACAAACTCCCGATATACTTCATCTGCGATAAGAAAAAGATCGTGCTTAAGTGCCAGCGCAGCCAGCTGTTTGATCTCATCATGACTGTATAGATAACCAGTGGGATTGCCCGGGTTACAGATCATGATCGCTTTTGTTTTTGGAGTGATCAGTTTTTCAAAATCAGCAATGGGTGGGAGCGCAAAGCCGTCGTCAATAGATGAAAATACGGGTACTACATTGACACCAGAGGCAGTTGCAAAACCGTTATAATTGGCATAAAAAGGTTCAGGGATGATTATCTCGTCACCGGGATCTGTAATGCTCCCCATGGTAAACAGCAAAGCTTCAGAACCACCTGTGGAAATAATGATTTCGCTGGGTTTCAACTCAATGCCCTGTTTGGTATAATAAGCGGCTAATTTTTCGCGGTAGCTTAAAAAACCTGCCGAGTGACTGTAAGAAAGAATATCTATGGAAGCATTTTTGACAGCGTCAAGTGCGCCCTGTGGTGTTTTTATATCTGGCTGGCCAATGTTTAGTTGGTAGATTTGTGTACCACGCGCTTCAGCAGCCTCTGCAAAAGGAGCTAATTTACGAATGGGAGATTGGGGCATGGCTTGCCCTTTCTGAGACAGTGCTGGCATAAGTGTATTTTTAAGCTGGCAAAGGTCTGAAATATTCCTGAGAATCGTTTCATTATCGGAACACTAGATCAGAAAATTAATGATTAGCTGCGATTTATACTAAAAACGACTAGCTACAAATAAGTAGCTAGTCGTTTTTAAACTTTTCTAAGTGATTGTGGCTTTATTGATTGATAGGGCCAGATTGCTCTTTTTCCAAGGCTCCCTTTTCAGGTAACAAGGTTCCTTTAATTTTTAGAGTATAGGGCTCTTTAGAAGCATTTGTATAAACCGTAATGGTCTTTCTTATAGGTCCGCCGGGGAGTTTGGTGTTATATTTCACCTTTATAACTCCGCTTTTGCCTGGCATAATAGGATCTTTGGGCGGTGTGGGCACAGTGCAACCACAGGTAGAATAGGCCTTGTTTATAATTAACGGGGCATTACCGGTGTTTGTGAATTTGAACTCACGCGTCCCGTCTGCGCCGTGTGCGAGTTCGCCGTAATCAATGACATCTGTCTCAAAATTTATTTCTGCTTTTTTTTCTTGAGCTTGTACATTACAAGCAAAAACTCCGATAAATAACAGAAGTATATATTTTTTCATGATCCTCATATTTAAATGAATAACAAAAATAGCCTTAAAAGCATCCTAAAACAAAATTTTTAACCATATTTCCTGCATTTCGTCTGATTTCAGGGTATTTTTTGTAGGAAATATTCGATAAGTGCTACTTTTTCGGCGTCTTATAAGAGGTAATTCTTACTATATAGGTACTTTTGCCGTTTCAGAAAAACTACAACATATATGGCCATAGCCCCACGATATAGCGCACAGGATATAGAGAACAAATGGTATGACTACTGGATGGAACATGATTATTTTCATTCTGAGCCAAACGAAAAGGAATCGTATACCGTGGTAATTCCACCGCCAAATGTTACGGGTATCCTGCACATGGGCCATATGCTCAACAATACCATACAGGATGTGCTGGTGCGCCGGGCGCGGTTGCGCGGTTATAATGCTTGCTGGGTGCCAGGGACAGATCATGCTTCAATAGCTACTGAAGCTAAAGTCGTGGCCAAATTAAAAGCACAGGGAATCAATAAGACTGACATCTCCCGGGAGGAATTTTTGGAGCACGCTTGGGAGTGGACGGAAGAATACGGCGGTTCAATCTTAGAGCAGCTTAAAAAATTAGGCGCTTCCTGCGATTGGCAACGTACCAAATTTACATTAGATGACGACATGTCTGAAAGTGTGATCAAGAGTTTCGTTGATTTATACAATAAAGGACTCATTTATCGCGGTTATCGCATGATAAATTGGGATCCTGAGGCAAAAACAACGCTTTCTGATGAAGAAGTAAATCATGTGGAGCAGCAAGGCCAACTCTATTTTTTAAAATATAAAATTGAAAACAGCGAGGAGACACTAACCATTGCGACCACTAGACCAGAGACTATTTTTGGTGATACTGCCATTTGTGTCAATCCGAATGATGCACGTTTTGCGCACCTAAAAGGTAAAAAAGCGATCGTACCGCTTGTGGAACGCGTAGTGCCTATTATCGAAGATGAATATGTTGATGTGGAATTTGGTACCGGATGTCTCAAAGTAACTCCGGCGCATGATGAAAACGACAAGATGCTGGGCGATAAGCACAAGCTGGAAGTGATTGATATTTTTAACGATGATGCCAGTTTGAATGCTAACGGAATGCATTATCAAGGAAAAGACCGTTTTGTCGCCCGTAAGGAAATTGTGAAGGAACTGGAGGAAAAAAACATTTTGCTCAAAACCGAAACCCACACCAATAAAGTGGGAACTTCTGAGCGTACCGGCGCGGTGATTGAGCCAAAACTATCTGATCAATGGTTTTTGAAGATGGAAAATCTGGTGGAACCGGCGATAAAAGCAGTGTTGGAGACCGAAGAAATCAAGCTTTTCCCCAAGAAATTTGAAAACACCTACCGCCACTGGATGGAAAACATTCGGGATTGGAACATTTCACGCCAACTCTGGTGGGGACAGCAGATCCCGGCGTATTTTTATGGTGATGGCAAGGAAGACTTTGTCGTTGCTGAAAATAAAGAAGAAGCACTCGCTTCTGCGAAAGCGAAAACAAATAATCCAGATCTTAAGGCGGAAGATCTAATTCAGGATGAGGATGCGCTAGATACTTGGTTCTCTTCTTGGTTATGGCCCATGAGCGTTTTTGACGGTATCCGCAATCCCGATAATGCCGAATTTAACTATTATTATCCCACTAATGATCTGGTTACCGGGCCAGATATCCTATTTTTCTGGGTAGCGCGGATGATTATTGCCGGTTATGAATATACCGGAAAGCGGCCTTTTGAAAATGTATATCTCACTGGATTAGTGCGGGACAAGCAACGTAGAAAAATGTCTAAATCACTGGGTAATTCCCCAGATGCACTTGGCCTCATCAGCGAGTATGGCGCAGATGGTGTGCGTGTGGGACTTTTGCTGAGCGCTCCTGCCGGTAACGATCTTATGTTTGATGAAGACCTGTGCAAGCAGGGTAAAGGTTTTGTGAACAAAATCTGGAACGCCTACCGCCTTATTGAAGGTTGGCAAATAGATGAAAACAGAGCGCAGCCAGAATCAAGCAAAATTGGTCTGGAATGGTTTAAGGCAAAATTTAATGCCACCCTTGCCGAAATTGAAGATCATTTTGAAAAATACCGGATCAGTGACGCGCTGATGGCTACTTATAAATTGGTTTGGGACGATTTCTGCAGTTGGTTGCTTGAGATCGTAAAACCAGATTATGGAGCGCCCATTGATAGAAAAACCTATGACGGAGTGATCTTGGCGCTAGAGAATAACCTACGTATTCTGCACCCTTTTGTTCCATTTGCTTCAGAAGAAATATGGCATCATATTATCTCGCGTGATCCTAAAGATGCCCTTATTGTCAACCGCTGGCCAGAGATCAAAGAAGCAGACGCGTCTATTATCACAGATTTTGACCTGGCTTCTCAAGTGATAAGCGGCGTGCGTACCATTAGGAAAGAAAAAAATATATCTTTTAAGGATGAGCTGGAGCTTTTTGTTCATAATACAGAGAATTTCAGTTCTAATTTTGATACGGTGATCAAGCGTTTGGGGAATTTAGCCGCTATGGAAGAAACTGGCGAACCTATAGAGGGAGCGCTTTCCTTTAGGGTAAAGGCCAATGAATATTTTATTCCATTAAATGGAACCATAGATATTGAGGCCGAAATTGAAAAAATCAAAGAAGAGCTTACCTATACCCAAGGTTTTATAAAGTCAGTTGAGAAAAAGCTGGCCAATAAACGTTTTGTGGACAACGCGCCTCAGCAAGTGGTGGATATAGAGCTTCAAAAACAAGCCGATGCACAGGCCAAAATAGAAGCACTTGAAAATAGATTAGCTACACTGAAATAATCAGAATGCAGCAGTAATACGAGCAAAAACGCCGAAAACAGTCTGAAAATGGATTGTTTTGGGCGTTTTTCAGCGTTTTTGTAAAAATTAGAAATGCATGTACAATTGAGTATGTGCATTTTTTTTGGGGAATAGCGAACTGAAATAAGGGTTAAAATTGGTGCTTTTGGCAGGTATTGACCAATTCTGCTGATTTACGGTTTACCGTTTTTATTATAATAGAAACGAAGTTGCATGTTCCCGCATAAAATTTAGGGCTTTTGACATGTGATTTTCCACGGTTTTAATGGATATATCTAGATCTTCAGCTATTTCTCTGTATTTTCTACGTTCCAGTTTGTTAAGGATAAAAACCTCCCTGCAGCGTGGTGGAAGTTTGGCAATCAATGAATGAAGCCTTTCCAATTTGGTTGTTTGAACAATGGGTTGCTTAGCCCGGGCCTGTGCTAAAATTTCCCAATGGATGGTGTCCAATAAATCAACTTTCACCTTATTCTGCCTTAAATGAAGCAGAAACTGATTATGACAGGCTTTGAAAAGATAACTTTTTAGAGAGGTCGTGATCATGACCTCTTTTCTTTTTTCCCAAAATTTGATCAACGTATCCTGCACCAGATCTTCTGATAATGCCCTATTTCGGGAAAGGCCTTAAATGTAATTACAGAGCCAGTCATAATACTCATTGAAGAGGATAGTATACGCCGCAGCATCATCTTCGCGTAAGCGTTTAAGAAAATTCTTATTATCCATAAACTCTTAATTTGTGTTAAAACTATATAAATTTAAAAGAAGGATAGGGGTTTTTCGGAAAAAATGCATCATAGAAGTGAAAGAACGTCTCAATATCTGCAATGTCCCATATAGAAAATTTAATTCACCTTAAAAATCCACCTGCTTTGCAGGTGGTCATGTCCTGATGGCTATGCCTGTATTTACAGCTTGATTTCGATTTGCTTTTTTGTTGCATAATTGAATCTGGTCGATTTTTAGAACAGGCCCCTGTCGCCCCCTATGGGGGCTAGCCAAAGCCACCTTCTAAGAAGGTGTGATTTTTACTAAAAAAGTTTATTAACGGTTCCATAATGCCCAAAGAACGTGCGGACCTAAAAGAGTGGGTCAGCGAGTCAGATGAGAATAAAGAGCATTTTAAACAATGCCTCTTAAAATATGATCAGACTCATTCTGAATCCTTTGATGCCTCGCTCGCATTTCAATCGTTCCTACGGCATACAAACCGGAAAAACAAAGCGCAACAGTACCGCTTTCGCGACTTGTATAGGTATGCCGCTATTTTTTGCGGTCTAGTGTTACTTGGTTTTATGGGATGGCATTTTAGCGAAAAAAAATCGACGCTGGTTAGATCTGATTTAACTACGGCTAAAAGTCCTGAAAAACAGAATGATATACAGATTCTTCTACCTGACGGTACTCAGCAAAAAATTACAGAGAAAAATAAACAGACCATTACCAATGCGCAAGGGGCGGTGGTGGCTAATGCAAATTCTTCGACCCTGCGATTCACGGCAGGGGACGTGACCGAAGAGGAACTTGCTTACAACGAGATTAATGTGCCCTACGGCAAAAAATTGAAGATTGAACTTTCAGACGGCTCGGTCGTTTGGCTCAATGCGGGCTCTAGATTCAAGTTTCCGCAGCGATTTATAGCAACTGAGAAAAACAGAACGGTTTATTTAACTGAGGAAGCTTTTTTTGAGGTTGCTAAAGATAAGGAGTATCCCTTTATCGTAAGTACGGGCGGAATTGAAGTTGAAGTTTTGGGCACAAAGTTCAATGTTTCCTCTTATGCCACAAACAAAGCCGTGGCAACGACACTAGTAGAAGGGGCTGTCGCATTGTCTATTAATAATGGAAGTGAAGCTAAAACCTTCTTGAAACCTAGCGAGCAAGCCCGGTTTGACACAAAGTCCTATGAGTTTTCCAAAAAAATGGTCGACACGGCAATCTATACAGCATGGATACAAGATAAGCTTATCATAAACAATCTGAGTTTTACCGAAATTTTAAGGCGGCTGGAGCGGATGCACGATGTAGAGATCATTAACAATTCAAACAATTTTAGCACCGAAATGTTTAAAGGCGAATTTACCGACGAGGATATCAAAACAATTCTCACAACCATGGCCATAAGCGTACCCTTCAACTTTATAATAGAAGGCCGAAAAATAGCGATTACCGATAAATAAGAAAAGGGAAGATGTTCCAGCATCTCCCCTTTAATAATAACAGATTATTAAACTAAATGCTAACAATCAAAAGCACATAAAATTATGAAAAATTCAAACAATGGGTCGCCCTTTTATAGGAAGAAAGATTCAAAATCGATGTATTTAAAAAGGAAACTAAGTCTAGTTTTTGCGGTTTTGATCGTACTTCAGGTTTCTGCAAATGATTCACTTTCTCAGAAAAAGATGGTATTCAACTTGCATGATGTGACCTTAAAAACGGTACTGAACAAGATAAAATCACAATCAGGATATAAGTTTTTCTACAATGTCAATGCCATTAACGATCAGCAGATGTTGAGCCTTAGTGCTAAAAAGGAGAACATCAAGCAGGTTTTGTTGAAAATGACCAACTTAATTCCCATAGCTTATACAATTAACGGGGAGCAGGTCGTACTTACTGCAAAAAGTCTGGCATCCTCTGTAA
>Ga0314774_1000349_pt1 | contig 39656 bp, 34 predicted proteins | sample MetaGCBIA2018_FD_204515 | JGI IMG/M metagenome (GOLD analysis project Ga0314774, IMG submission 204515) | Cryopeg brine microbial communities from Beaufort Sea near Barrow, Alaska, United States - CBIA 2018 | ecosystem: Environmental > Aquatic > Marine > Coastal | place: USA: Alaska | collected... | reverse complement strand
GAATTCAGTTATCGCCTCAACAGGTCTCAAAGCAAAGCTACGGTGTTCAATAACTTGATAAAAAGAATGGTCAAAGCAGACAAAATTTACCATGCACAAATTCTATGTCCTTAAGCTCTGAGCTCTAAAAATGGATATACATGTTCTTCCTATTGCTTACATGATTGTAAATGACACCAAGTTGACAAGCGTACACTATATAAGTTAGACCATACCATTGCCTAATTCTAATCCCAATCTTGCCTCTGCTACTGCGTTGGCTGGAAAATATTTATGGCTGGATTTTTTTTCCTAAATGCAGGAGGCGGAGCTGAAATTCCGGTGAGCCGTGAAGTAATAAGTGCAGTAAAAAAAGTGTAGAAGATACGGTGATAGTTGGTGGAGGAATTGATACTATTTCAAAGCTCAAAGCCTGTTATGAGGCAGGAGCTTATTTGGTAGTTATCGGCAATGAAATAGAGAAAAACTCCGAATTTTTGACGGAGGTTTAATACTATAAAAAGCTTAGAAATCAGTCTTAAACGTTCATTAAAGATTCTCGTCTTCTCATTTTACCTGCTGGTACGCCATACATCATTTTGAATCGTCGGCAGAAATAGGCAGTGTCCTTGTATCCCACCTCTTTACCGATATCCCTAATTGATTTTTTGGAGGTGCGTAATAACTCTACCGAAGCCTCCATTCGTTGATATTCAATATAATCCTGTGGATTAATTCCGGTTAACATTTTGAAATATTGACCTACGTAATCTTCCGATACATTGGCAACTTGAGCCAAAACTTTATTAGAAAGATCACCGCCAAGATTAGTCTTGATGTAGTTAAATACCTCAATCAATCTAGGGTCTTTGAAGTAGGTAGCGTTAGTCGATAGTTCCTCGACAAATAATCTGTTTTTAAGAATATGTCTCAAAAGTTCAATGACTAGCAGTTCTGTCTGCGCTTTTAACACCCTCTCTTTTCCCACATTACTGACTTCCACTTCTTTCATAATATCTTCTATGACGGTGGAAAGTCGGTCATTGAATCGAACTATAAAAGGAGGAATACCGAGTGAATTAAAAAAATTTACTACATCAAAAACTTTTGAATCAAACCCTATTACCGAAACGCAGTCCTCAGGAGTATTGGCAATATCTTTAAAACTGATACTCTGGAAATACTTTTTTCTTTTGTCTTGAAATTGCTCTTTCGATAATTCAGTCTTTTTTAAACCAGCCCCCATAGAAAGGTGTTTTTTTTGATTTGCCGGAAGAAATAGAACTTCCCCTTCATTCAGGATCTCTTGATCTTCTCCAAACTTAAGAGTTCCGTGATGAAGAAGTATGAACGTATTGTCAGCTTCAGAATAATCCGCTACAGAGAAAGGCTTCTCCAGACGATAATTATTTGCTCTGATGAACCTTACATTTACTGATTCAATAACTTTATTGTAATATTCCATGAATTACTAGAATGAAAATAGTGAGGTAAAAGTATCATTTTTCTAATAGGAATTCATATATATTTCACAAGTGGAATCAAAAGAGTAAGAATAAAGGAGAATAGTTGAAGTATCTTTGGAAAAGCTATTTTTTAAGCAGGCTTCTTGATATGACTATTTTCTGAATTTCAGAAGTTCCTTCATAGATCTGTGTGATTTTAGCATCTCTCATCAAACGCTCCACATGATATTCGCGGACATATCCGTAGCCTCCATGTACCTGAACTGCCTCAATGGTCACATCCATCGCAACTTGGCTGGCAAATAATTTTGCCATCGCCGAAGATTCCGTATAGTCAATTCCTTGATCTTTCTCCCAGGCTGATTTATAGACAAGTAATCTTGCCGCTGCAATGGTGGTTGCCATGTCTGCAAGCTTAAATTGTATTGCCTGATGCTGGGAGATTGCCTTCCCAAAAGTTTTTCGCTCCTTGCTATAAGCCAGTGCAAAATCGTACGCACCAGCAGCAATGCCTAATGCTTGTGCTGCAATACCTATTCTTCCACCATTCAATGTCTCCATAGCGAGGGTAAATCCGAACCCTTCTTCACCGATTCTATTTTCAGCAGGTACTCTTACATCCGAAAACATTAATGAGGTGGTTGCTGAGGCGCGTATTCCTAACTTATCTTCTTTGCGACCAACGGAAAATCCCTCAAGATCTTTTTCTACTATAAAAGCGGAAATTCCCTTATGTGTCTTGCTTGGGTCAGTTTGTGCGAATACTAAGTATGTGTCAGCCTTTGAACCATTAGTGATCCAGTTTTTTGTGCCATTTAAGATGTAATGGTCGCCATCGAGTTTTGCTTCTGTATGTTGGGAGGTAGCATCCGAACCTGCCTCTGGTTCGGAAAGAGCAAAAGCGCCTAATTTTTTACCGGAGGCAAGGGGCTTTAAATACTTTTCTTTTTGCATCTCGGAGCAATATTTCTCCATCCCCCAGCATACCAGGGAATTGTTGACCGACATAGCCACTGATGCAGAAGCATCTATTTTGGACAGCTCCTCCATGGCGATCACGTAGGAAACGGTATCCATACCGCCACCGTCATATTTTTGATCTACCATCATTCCCATAAATCCCAGCTCACCCATTTGTTTGATTTGCTGATGTGGAAAGCTGGCCGCTATGTCTCTTTCTATGACGCCGGGTAGAAGCTCATTTCTAGCAAAATCTCTAGCTGCTTCTTGTACTGCTTTTTGTTCTTCTGTTAATTGGAAATGCATATTATTCCATTTTGGGTTAATAAATCTGCATGGAATATATGCTAAAAATGGAAGAGGGACAATCAATGCCCCTCTTCCTATTGTTTATTTGATGTGGATCAATTTCTATTACCAAAGAATACAAATACGTAATAGGCAAGTGTGGCCATAGCGGCTAGTGCTGCAACTACGTAAGTCATAGCTGCCCAATGCAATGCGTCTTTGGACATCGCATATTCATCAGGAGTTACGATATTTCGAGTTTTTATCCATGCCAATGCTCTATTACTGGCATCAAACTCTACAGGCAAGGTGATTACTGTAAATAAGGTGATAATACTGTAAGCCCCCACTACTACGACTCCTACCCACTGGTAGGGAAGTCCTAATGCAAATCCACCAAATAAAGAAGCCAGTAATACGATATTTAATATTTTGCCAGCACTGTTCTGGATGGGAACTAGTGTAGACCTAAGGTTCAACCAAGTGTAAGAAGTAGCATGCTGAACGGCGTGTCCGCACTCGTGAGAAGCAACAGCAGCCGCAGCGGCATTTCTACCATAATACACGTCAGGACTTAGGTTAACGGTCTTGTTTTGAGGATTATAGTGATCAGATAATTGTCCTTCAACAGAGAGTACCTCAACATCAGTAATGTGATTGTCAGCCAGCATCAATTTGGCAATTTCGGCTCCAGAGAGGTTGGCCTTTAGTGTGACTTGAGAGTACTTTTTAAACTTGCTTTTCAGCTTTCTACTGACCAAAAAGCCAGCTAGGGCGAATAAGACTACAATTAATATAAGTATCATAATAAATTTGTTTGCAGGGTTGATTACGGATTATAAAGGTTCAGGTTTTGTCCAAGTTGGAGTTTTAAGTACAATGATCCAACTTATAAGTCCTGCTACCAATACCAGAATGACTTGTGTTCCATGGATGATTGCGGCAAATATTTTTCCATCTATTTCAGCTATTCCCAACTGTATCAAAATGAAGGCCACCAGAGCATGAAAGGTTCCAATGCCCCCTTGTACGGGAGCTACCATGCCAATACTGCCCATCACCATGACGAGAAGGATTTCTCCTGACGACAGATTGGCAGTACTCGGGATCCCTAATGAGATGGTATACATAGTCAAAAAGTATATAGTCCACAATACAATCGAGCTAACCCAAAATCCAACCGGGTTGGAAAGTTGACCTACTCTCTTTAATCCTGATACAATTTCTTTTAGGAAGTTCTTTAGTTTATTAACAAATCCATGCGCTTTAAATTTCTTCAATATCAGCCATAGCGCCATTGCTGAGAGTATAAGCACTCCCAAAATAATAGGTAAATGTGAGCCTAAAGTTTGCCCCAGTTTCTCGATATCAACTAACTGGGATGCAAGGTTGAGGAACAATTTTCTCTCTACTATAAAAGCCAGAAATATGGTGGCAACCAAAAAAAATAGATCAACGATCCGCTCTAAAATTACTGTTCCAAACAAGTAGCCTAATGAAATACCATTTGTTCGTGTTAGTACGCCGCATCGAGCGACCTCACCAGCACGAGGCAAAAGCATGTTTACCAGATATCCAACCATCAACGCATGGTAAGCTCTGATGGTAGTGACTTTCTTTCCCTGCTCTGCATGAATCAATAAAGTCCATCTCCAGCTTCGAATCAAATACCCAAGTACAGAAATCGATAAAGAGAAGATTATCCAAGCCCAATTACTTTCTTTTATTTGCGCCAGCAGACTGTCAAAGGCAATGTCCTTATACAAAAACCAAAAAATCCAGATAGCAATCCCTAGAGAAACTGTTACCTGGATGATTTTCTTTACGAGTTTTTTTGTCATCAAATCAATCTGTTTTGATCGTCAGGGAAGACCAAAACGGGTTGAAATTTCTTGGCTTCCTCCAGCTCCATTCCGGCATAGGAAATTATAATAACAATATCGCCTACTGCTGCTTTTCTGGCGGCAGGACCATTAAGACATACCTGACCCGATCCTCGCTCTCCTTTGATCACATAGGTCTCTATTCTTTCGCCATTGTTTACATTCACAATCTGAACTTTCTCGTTGGCGATAAGATTTGCTGCGTCCATCAAATCCTCATCAATAGTGATGGAACCCACATAATGAAGTTCAGCTTGGGTTATCCTTACCCGATGAATTTTTGATTTCAGAATCTGAATATGCATTGGTTTAATTTTGCTGCAAAATTAATAAATAATTGGAAGGTTATCTATCAATCTGATAGTGCCAATATAAGCTGCTACACAAATTGATACATGTGAACCATTCTCTAAGTGTGTCATGATGGTTACACTGTCTGTGTGGACGAGTTCGAAATACTCCAACTTTGCCAGAGGCGATTCCTCAAAATCAAACTTTATTTGACTTTGAATCTCCAACCAATCCCTGCCAGATAATAGTTCATTTTTGGCTTGTGTCAAACTCGTAGGTAAAATCAAAGCTGCCTTTCTTTCCCGGGGACTGAGCCTCAAATTTCTTGAGGACATAGCCAAGCCATCTGAATCTCTTTTTGTAGGAACTACTATCAACTCAATCGGAAAAGATAAATCTTTAGTCAAAGCCCTGATTATTGCTACCTGCTGCAGATCTTTCTGCCCAAAATAAGCGCGGTGAGGCCTAATATGATTAAACAATTTAGACACGATTATGCCTACTCCGTTGAAATGGCCAGGTCTAAAAGCACCTTCTAGTATTCGCTCTAAAGGACCAAAATCGAACGTCAAACTGGTAGTATCCGGATACATGGTGTTGACAGAAGGCAAAAAAACGACGTCGACAAAATACCTTTCCAATAGATTCAAATCTTTTGATATGGTAACGGGATAATTGGCAAAGTCTTCAGAATTATTGAATTGAGTGGGGTTTACAAAAATAGATACGATTACTATATCACATTCTTTTTTTGCCTGATTAACCAAGTCAAGGTGGCCTTCATGCAAAGCACCCATGGTTGGTACCAATCCAATTGTTTTATTTGTTTTGAGATATTTCAGCCAGATAGAGGTCCAATCGGCCGGTTCTGATACTACTTGCACAAGTAGAGGGTTTAGAATGGGTAAATAGGGGCAAATCTAGATTAATATTCATAAAAACAAGGCTTTATTGGCTTTTTTTATTATCTTTGCGCAGTTGTTTTTTCACCTTCAACTTAAACTCCAATAAGCATGTCTAAATTACGTATCCTCTACGTTGCCAGTGAAATCAACCCATTCCTTCAAACCTCAGAAGTAGCCAACTTCTTAAGATCACTTCCACAAGCTATGCAAGAGCGTGGAATGGAGATCCGTATCTTGGTACCGAGATTTGGTTTGATCAATGAAAGAAAGAATCGGCTTCACGAGGTAGTGAGATTGTCAGGAATCAATATTTCAGTAGGTGAGGAAGAAAAGCCTTTGGTGATTAAGGTAGCATCTATTCCTAATGCTAAGCTTCAGGTTTATTTCATTGACAATGAGGATTATTTCCATCGTAAGCATGTATTTCATGACAAGCAGGACAAATTCTACGAAGACAATGATGAGCGTGCAATCTTCTTCTGTAAAGGCGTAATAGAGACCGTCAAAAAATTAGGTTGGGCTCCGGACATTGTTCATTGTAATGACTGGATGACTAGTCTAATTCCTCTATATCTAAAGACTACCTATAAGAGCGAGCCTTTATTTAAAGATACTAAGGTTGTTTTTGCAATATATAACAACGGATTTTCTCATACCTTTGGCGATGATTTGTTAAACAAGGTTAAGATGGTCGATATTGATGACGCTATTTTAGCACCTTTGAAAAGCAAAGATTTTACAGGATTTATCAAGATAGGTATGGAGTATGCCGACTTGGTAGTCAAAGGCGGTGAAGTTTCCGCAGAATTAAACCAACTCATCGAGGATTTCTCAAAAGATAAGAAGTTTGACATCAGCATTGAAGCAGAATCAGAAGAACAGGCTCACGAAGAGCTTTTCGACATTTATACCAACCTCGTCGGTTAATCTGGCTTTAGGAGCCATAGCGTCCTTATTATTAGTAAGTTCATGTAGTGATCCAGCCACAGTCGGCCTAGAGCTCAATCCCGGAAACAATCAAATTGGAGTGTTTTTTGAGGATTTTGATCTGCCCGCTCAAGTGGTTCTAATGGACTCCTTCAACACCACCAACCAAGGATTCTTGGTTGTGGGTGAGGAAGAGGATGACTTCTTTGGAAAGACATCAGCCACCGGATATTCCAGACTATATATAGACTCAAGGGTAAAAAGACCGGATTCAAAGGCCATTTTAGATTCTGTTCGATTTAACCTTAAGGTAGCTAATGTGGATGGAACTGATCTAGATCAAGTCAAGACCCTGTCTGTTCACAAGCTTCAGGAGCCCATTCAAGATACACTCTACTATAATTTTGACGCATTAAATTTTGACCTACAACCATTTTCTCAGGGAGAATTTGTCATGGGTGAAAAAAATGATTCCACTCTTTCATTTGCTGTCGATACGGTATTTGCGAATGAGATTTTCTCCAAAATGCAGCTTGGTAGAGAATTCAATGACTTGTTCAGTTTTCGAGAATATTTCCCTGGAATTGCCGTAAAAGGAAAGATTGGCGATAATACTGCTTATAGTATTGCCGCAGGGTCTAATACGGGAATGACAATATTCTATCACAATGAAGGGGATACCGTTTCGACCAAGTATTTAATGAATACGATCTCATCGAGAAGCTTCAATGGAATCAAAAGCGACAGGTCAGGATCCGCTACCTCGTCCGTTCAACTTCCAAATGTCGCCTATGATTTGAATAGTCAAGTGGGGATGAAGGCAAATTTGGGTTTAGTGATAAAAGTAGATACCAGCCCATTTGATGCTTTTCTGGATACTTTATCAGGTATTCATTTTAATCAAGTAAGTCTCGAAATTGGCGAATTGGAAGCTTTTCCTGCCAATAGAGCACCACCTTCGCCTTTATCAATTTATTTTACAGATGATAGAAATATGTTCCTGCAAAATAGTTCTAACTTTCACTATTCAGTTCAGGAATCAAAGGAACCTCAAGTAATTATTGATCAAAATGGAGAAACAATGCCTTCTGTTAGCACTCCATTGTCGGTTAATTTTAACTCCGTTAGTAAATTATTTTCAGCTGAAATTACTTCTCATTTAAATGCGATTTTTAGAGGACAATTAGCCAGAAAAGATTGGATTTTATATGGAGGTTTTATTCCAAATAAGGAAGTGGTTAGCGGAGATCGATTTAGACAGTCAATGAGGCAGTTTGTGGTCGATAAAAATAGAATCAAAGTCAAAGTAGTTTATTCGAAAACCAGGTAATTAATCCATTTCGTAAAATTTGCACTGATCCACTTCTTTTTTTAAGGAAGTGGATTATTTTTTCTGGCACGAATGCTGTTTCTTTGCAGAAGTATTATAAAAGCATAATAATTTTTCAATATGTGTGGAATCGTAGCATACGTAGGGCAACAAGAAGCCTTACCCATTATCATCAAAGGACTCAGAAGATTAGAATACAGAGGTTACGATAGCGCAGGTGTTGCGCTGTTGGATCAAACTGGCCTTTCTATCTACAAAAAGAAAGGGAAAGTGTCCGAACTCGAAAAGCATCTTGCCTCTTCGACAGATTTAACTTCTAAAATCGGAATTGGCCATACTAGGTGGGCTACACATGGTGAACCAAACGATGTGAATGCCCATCCTCATTATTCCTCTTCAGAGAAAATCGCAATGATCCACAATGGAATTATTGAGAATTATGAAGTGCTAAAACAAGATCTTCAGAAGAAGGGATATGAATTTCACTCCGATACGGATACTGAAGTTTTCATCAAATTTATAGAAGACATTCAGTTAAACAATTATTGCAGTCTTGAGGAGGCACTTCGACTTGCCCTTCATAAGGTAGTAGGAGCCTATGCTATTGTATTGATCAATAAAGAGGAGCCGGATACCTTGATTGCTGCACGAAAAGGGTCTCCGTTGGTTATCGGCGTCGGTGAAGGAGAATACTTTTTAGCCTCAGATGCTACTCCAATCATTGAATATACCAACAAGGTGGTATATCTGGATGATTACGAAATTGCGGTGATCCGAAATAACAGGCTTCAGATCAAAACCATTGAAAATATAGAGACCAATCCATATATCAATCAGTTGGATATGGAATTGGAAGCTATCGAAAAGGGTGGATATGATCACTTTATGCTTAAAGAGATCTATGAGCAGCCTAAGTCAATAGCCGATTGTCTCAGAGGTAGACTAGACGCCAAGTCAGGCAGATTAGTACTGGGTGGACTACGCGACTACATGAATAAATTCCAAAATGCAGAACGGATTATTATCACAGCCTGTGGTACTTCCTGGCATGCTGGATTAGTGGCGGAATATCTTTTTGAAGAATTTGCGCGGGTACCGGTGGAAGTGGAATACGCCTCAGAATTCAGATATCGAAACCCGGTTCTGAGTGAAAAGGACTTCGTAATTGCCATTTCCCAATCAGGAGAAACTGCCGATACGTTGGCTGCAATTGAGTTAGCTAAATCCAAAGGAGCTACTATTTTTGGTGTTTGTAATGTGGTAGGTTCCTCTATTCCTAGAACTACCCACGCTGGTTCTTATACTCACGCGGGACCGGAGATCGGAGTAGCTTCTACCAAAGCATTTACAGCTCAAATATCCGTCTTAGCCATGATGGCGCTGAAACTCGGGTATCAAAGAGGTACATTGCCAGAGACTAAATACATCCAATTGCTGCATGAGCTTGAAGCGATTCCAGGGAAAGTAGAGCAGGCATTGAAGACCAATGATGCGATCAAATACATCGCTGAGGAATACAAAGATGTAAGAAATGCGCTTTATCTAGGTAGAGGATATAATTTTCCAGTTGCTCTAGAAGGAGCCTTGAAGCTTAAAGAGATCTCTTACATCCACGCAGAGGGATATCCTGCAGCGGAGATGAAGCATGGGCCGATTGCCTTAATTGATGAGGAAATGCCAGTTTTCTTTATTGCTACAAAGGACAGCTCATATGAGAAAGTAGTAAGTAATATTCAAGAAGTAAAAGCTAGAAAAGGGAAAGTGATCGCAGTAGTTACCCAAGGTGATACTCAGGTGAAAGCGATTGCGGATCATGTGATAGAAATTCCTGAAACCCATGAAGCTTTCTCTCCATTAGTTTCTGTAGTACCTCTTCAACTTCTATCCTATCATATCGCAGTGATGCGGGGTTGCAATGTAGATCAGCCGAGGAACTTGGCGAAGTCGGTAACTGTAGAATAAATTTATAAAGGCTGTCCAGATGGGCAGCCTTTTTTAGTTGCACTCGCCTTCAGTCTAGGATATAGCTCCCGCACTTTCTGCCCAACAAGCATTTGCGTAAGTCAAACCATTACATCCGCAGACCGGCGAGTACTCATATGTGCATCCGATGGGTATAATTTACCTCCATCTATGCATTTCTTGAAAGGCTCTTCTTTTTCATAACTCATGCAAGTCAGTGAAATTATTACTGCCGCTAATAAGCTTGAATATTTCATATGATTAGGACACATTTAAGTGATCATATGCTACTTGGAGTTGTGCCTCCAATAGTTCTGGAAATAGGTAGCCTCCCGGACACATTTCTTACTCTAAGGGTCTTATGAGCAGAATAGGTTAAAGAGGTGTGGACTAGGTATGAATTTGCGATTACATCCTTTCTGCAGATAGCATTTGTATTTCAACATTGTAGTTTAACTCAATCATCAAGGCTCCCTCAACCTATTGCACAGCATGCCTTTACGTAGAGAAACCGAAATTGGGCCTTCTCGAATTACAGCGGGGAGATCAAGTGGACGTTTAAGGTTCACGTTATTAGCTAGTTATTGTGCCAAAAGATTACGTTAGTTTACTAAATTCTCCTTCTCTGTAGCGTTTGTAGTTTTTAATACGTGGGTATTGTATATATTTAAATTTCAACTTGTAATCCTATGAAAACGAAATTATTTCTTTTGAGCTTACTAGCCGTGACACTTTTTTCATGCCAGCAGGAAGAGAAGCCAGCAATTTTTCTTGGGGGAAGTTTTGATAGTTCTCTTCCAAATGAAGTAGCATTCACTGTGAATACAATGACCTTCCAAAAAAATGGATCGCTTATGGTAGAAAGATTTATGTCTAATGGAGATACCGAAGAGTTGTGTCTTTTAAATTATCAATTAGGTAGCTAAAGTCTAGTAAATGATCAGTTTGTATTTAGTGTCAATGAAGCCTATGGGCCTGATCCCTTAGCTTTTTATGGGGGATGTCCCCGCATAGATGCGCTTATTTCACAGTTGAATTCAGAATCATTGATCTTACAAGGGGCATTGGTTCTTTCGGACTCTAAAAAGGAATTCATCTTGGATTATCAGTGTCCGGAGCCACTTGCTTATAGATGTCTTGAATCCAATAAATTTGAATTATCTACTCTGTAGTGTCTCATCGTTGTTTCGAATCGCTTAAAGAGTTCATATTGCTAATGGCTTACACATTATTTTAAAGACAATTTTATTGGTTAGCATTCAACTAGAAGAGAGCCTCCTGATTGCACCTTCAAATGGGGTTTAATTGACAAGTGTTTTTTATTTGCATACTTGCTCTACCCAATACCTGACACCAGATACCTCTGCTTTGTTTAAGTTAGAATCGGATTTCTTCTATATCCAAATTCCCCATGATGATCTTGCCTACTAATTTCTAGTCTAACTTTTAGTTTAATAGTCCAGGAGTTATTAGATGCTTATTGTTCATTTCGATGAGCTAGAAAACGAAAATTTCCAGGAGTAACTTTTCAGTAAGTTTATTGAATTTTGGACGCATTAGAAGATGAAATTCCTGCTTGCTATTTAGCCTCCCGATAAAATTTCCTACTTTTGCGCAGCGAATAAAAAACTATGCTGGACAAATTACACTCACTCAAAGATCGTTTCGAAGAAGTTGGACAACTGATCATTATGCCGGATTCTATGGCGGATATGAACAAGTACGCCAAGCTGACTAAGGAATATAAAGATTTAGAGAAAATCGTGGCCGTCTATGATGAATATACTTTAGTTCTACAAAATCTCGCCAGTTCAAAAGAGATTCTCGATAAAGAAAAAGACCCCGATTTTCGTGAAATGGCTAAAGGCGAGTTGGATGAACTCAGGCCTAGAAAAGAAGAGCTAGAGGCAGAACTCAAGCAGCTTTTAATTCCAAAGGACCCAAATGACTCCAAAGACTGCATTCTAGAAATAAGAGGTGGGGCCGGAGGCGATGAAGCGTCAATATTTGCAGGAGATCTTTTTCGAATGTACCAGCGCTTTTGTGAAAGAGAAGGATTGAAACTTACCGTCCTGGATTTGACGTTTGGGTCTGCGGGTGGATATAAGGAAATTATCTCAACCATTTCCGGAGGTGATGATGTATATGGACGGATGAAGTACGAGTCTGGAGTTCATCGTGTGCAGCGAGTACCTGCTACTGAGTCTCAAGGAAGAGTGCACACTTCTGCAGCGTCTGTTGCGATTTTGCCAGAGATGGACGAAGTAGAGGTAAATATTGACATGAATGAAGTGCGAAAAGATACCTATTGTTCTTCTGGGCCAGGTGGTCAATCGGTCAATACTACTTACTCAGCTGTTCGACTTACTCACGAGCCATCTGGACTAGTGGTGACCTGTCAGGATGAAAAATCTCAAATCAAAAATTTCGAGAAAGCGTTGAAAGTGCTTAGATCTAGGCTATATGAAATTGAGCTTGCCAAGCACAACGATGCGGTAGGCGCTCAGCGTAAGTCTATGATTGGTTCTGGTGATAGATCTGATAAGATTCGTACGTACAATTATCCACAGTCAAGAGTCACAGACCACAGAATTAATAAAACTGTCTACAATCTCCCCGAGGTGATGGATGGACATATTGAGGACTTTATCTCCGCCTTGCGTTTTGCCGAAAACCTTGACAAGATGCAGGCTAGCGGATTGGAAGAGTAGGCAAGACATTTGTATAAAATTTTTCAGAATTTTATTGATTCTGAAAAATCACTATCTTGAAGAGTTAACCCCCAAATTTTTATGATTATCACAGGAGAAAGAGAGATTACATTAGTAACGTGGAATGATGCTCATTTTCACCAGCTCTATCCCCTTGCAAATAACCCCAAGGTTGCAATGAATCTTAAGGATAGCTATCCTCAGCCATACACGATACACGATGCGAGGTACTGGATAGAGCACAATCAAAAGTTCAATCCGCCGCAAAATTTCGCTATTGAATTTGAAGGCAAACTGGCAGGATCAATAGGTTCTGACCGCGGCCAAAATGAACTCCGTACAAATATGGAGTTGGGATTCTGGATAGGTGAGCCTTTTTGGGGAAAAGGATTAGCAACTGAGGCAGTTAAATTATATTCAAAATTTATTTTTGGAAAATTCGATATAGAGCGAATTTTTGCTCAAGTGTATGATTTCAACGGTCAATCCATGAACGTACTTGAAAAGGCAGGCTATTTTCCCGAAGCTATTCTCAAACGGGCATTTGTAAAGAATGGCACAATTGGCGACATTTTTCAATACGTCAATATTCGAGGCGAGGAATAAGTGTGACCGAAATTTAAGCCTATTTAACTATTAATTTCTTGGTAATTAGCCCATCCTGAGATTCTAGTTGTATAAAATGCAGTCTAGAAGGAAGATGTTCTAGGAAGAATGAATTCGCGTTAATAGGCACATTAAAGGCCTCTATTACCTGTCCGAGAGAATTTATTAGCCGGAGACGATTCCACTTGTTTTTGCCAAATTTTAGAGTGACACTTCCAGAAGACGGATTAGGAAATAGCCTAACGGAATGATTCTCTTTTTCAGGTAACCCAGTAGTAATCACATTTACATTGACTGGCAGAACTGTTGCTTCACCTGCACCGCATTCGTTTTGCTGTCTGAGAGAAACTTCAAAATCACCCTCACTTTGCCATTGCATTCTGATACTATTACTTCCTTGTCCCTCTAATATAATCTCGCTCCCTGCTGTTATTTCCCAGATAAAATTCATTTCTACCTTATCCATAACAGGGTATTTTACCTCACAAAGCCTAACCTGATAGACCTGCTAACATAGCTTGTCTATCAGGTTTTGAGTGAATGGATAGGGGTAAAATTATAGCTTCCGCTTTTCCGCAGCTATTTTTTTGAGTCACACCTAGCGTAGCATTTCCTTCCTCTGTCCACTTAACCGATACTTCTGATGTTTTGTGACCTTCTTGGACTTCCCCACCCTTTGTCACCCACGTGTATTTTATCCCGTCGGTAGAGGGTAAGGTATAGCTGTAAATTTTATCCTGATATACCGTTCCCAAACCCTGTATCTGAAGTTCGGCGTAAGAAATTTGACTTACTATTACTTTTAAAGAAGAGGTCTTTCCATTGCCACAAAAATTTTGGTTACTCACCTAGACACCGTTTCTTCCTGCTAAACTCCAAATTACCTCTATTTGATGAGAGCCTTGTCCAGAGAGAATTTTCCCTCCATCCACCCCCCCCACACACAATCTGTACTCCAGCGGCCCCTGTGTCTGGGATGGAATAGTGAGTTGATGTGAGACAGCTTGTTTCGTTCCTTAAAATATCTCCAAGTTCGACTGGAGTTGTACAGATGTATTTTAATAGCGTACCATCATCACCTGAGGCGAATACGACTAATGGAGTTCCAACACTTATTCCGTTCAGATTCCTGCTAGTTCCGCTAGGTATTTTTAACTATGCTTTTCCGCCATCCATAGTTTGTAGTGTGAGACCATTATCACCGGAAATAAAACCTAAATATTCATCCCAAAAATCTACTGAGTTTAGATTCTCAGGGTATTCATTATCTATTTTTTCACGCACTTAAGCTTTTTGTGTTCCTCTGACTATCACTCCATTGTCTCCGACGACTATAGCAGTGGGGCTATCTAATTTTGCTAGCCCATTGAGATTTTCATCGGTTAGGCTGGTAAGATTTTCCCAGATTGTCCCACCAAAGGACCAGATTATTTCACCTTTAGTGCCAATAGCAAAGCCAGTCGGATAGTCAAAAAATGCAATATCTCTTAGGTCTTCAGTCGTGTTTGTATTTTTCTTTTCTGCCCAGGTAACTTCAGAGTCAAATGCATTGGAAATGTACCCTTCAGATCCGGTGACATACAACACGGATGGAGCAAAAAGATAATATCCGGTAATACTACTCGTGGTGGGAGCGGAGACATCCACCCAAGTTGAAGCACTATTTCCTGTGCGAAAAACCTTTCCAGCTTTGGCTCCCACATATCCAAACCTAGTATTCCAAAAATCAAAACCAATTAATTCAAGATCTTCAGCAATAGGACTATAAACTGTACTATTTCTTCCATTTGTAGTGATAATTACAGCGCTTTTATCCCCGATTGCATTACCCCACACGATCAGATTGAAGTCAGTACCATACTAATCGTTTCTCCCTCCGGGTAATAGGTGTGAATAGCTGGCTCCCGCAGTAGATGAATTAATCAAATACCCATTCAGGTTTACGCCAGACACCTGATTGGATTTTCCTCTACGCCAATCCCATCAGAGTTCTATAATTATTTTTACCCAAATTGGCTCTCCCGAATGTCTTCCTGAGTTAGTAGATCGCAAAGCCACCGCCGAATCTCCAACTGTAGTAATCAGGCGGAGATCCAAAGGATTGACTGCGATTTTATTATGGGTGAAGGTTACACCTGAATTATGGGTTGACCAGGTTTTGCCAGCATCGGAAGTTTTTATGACCACGCCTTCTGCAGCTAATGCATATCCGGTTTGATAGGTAGAGAAACATATGCCGCTTAGGTTTGAAGTGATTTGAGAGTTAAACTTTTCCCAACTTTCGCCTCCATTTTCGGAGAATAAAACTGTTCCTTGATTTCCTGCAATATATAAGGTATCAGAATTAAGACTTGAAATGTCATTGATTCTAAGGGTTGTTCCTGAGCTTATCGATTTCCACGATTCACCCTTATCCGATCAAGACAAGATCAACCCTTTCTCGCCTACTGCCAATAGTCTATTTTCCGATACAATTGAGAGTCAGGTAAGGGAGCTAACAGTAGTGGTCTGTTTTTTTTCCCAGCTTGCTTCCGAATATTTTTGTGCCTAAAATGAGTCCATTTTCACCCACTGCATAGCCGATATTTTCATTCAAGAAAGCGACGTCTAAAAGCTTCCCTTCGAACTGAATATCTAATTCTTTCCACCTTATTCCTCTAACATTAGTTCGGATAATTAAATTTTAGCCTACAGAAAATCCTATGCTGTCATTTACCCAAGTGACCGATTGTAAATCCAAGCCCCAGCTTTGCATTCGAGTCCAAGTTTGGGCTGTAAGGGTTGAGTTACACAGTAAGGTGATTAGAAAAAATAGGAATAGTTTACGCATAGTTTACAAAAAGAGCTATGGTAAAAAATAGTTCTTTTCACGACTACTCAATAATTGGAAGATAATCCACTTAAAATCAGCTTGTATAAGCTGGAGTATTTTTAGAGATTGACAGATGGTATGTGTAATTTTAATATCTGATTGTACGCAATTATGCCAGTGGCAGTATGGTGTTTGCTTTCAAGGCTGGAAGACGAGTGTCGGATGACCGAAATTGCCTATAGCTAAGAGTGGAACATGCTTCATAATGCTTTTATTATTTCTGGCAGAAACGCGCATATACCTATTTTAATATCAATTAAAGACCTTTGAAATGAGAATTTGCAATTATTTCTGCGTGTGTTTATTACTATCAGTGATTTCTTGTGGACCACGAGAAAGAGTATCAAAGGAGGTATTTGATGCAGTGAACAAGCACATGGAAGCAAAAAAGCTTTCGGATTCTCAAATTATGGAGGGGGCTATTGTTTGGGGAGATTCTATTGCAGAAGCTGCTCAATTCCAGTTTATTACAAAGTTGCAAAATACCATCAAAGAGAGGGGAATCGTGGAGGCCGTGCCTTTTTGTAATTTGGAAGGCACTCAGATTACTGCTGATTTAGAAAGTCAGTTTGGCATATCTATAAAAAGAGCAGCTAGTAGAGCCCGAAACAAAAGTAATCTGCCTATAGGTATGGAAATAGAACTGTTGGATGCCTATAAATACAATACTGAAAATGACATATCCAACAGACCTAATATCCAAAAAATAGAGGATGGAAAGGTGCTTCTGTATACTAAGGCGATTGTAATAAAGGATAAGTTTTGTCTGAGTTGCCATGGAGTTCCTCAGGTTGATATTCAGCCAGAAACCTTTAAAAAAATCAACGAGTTATACCCTCAGGATTCAGCTAAAAACTTTGCTGTTGGTGATCTCAGGGGTATGTGGTCGATTCGACTTCCTAAGAAAGAGGTGGTGATAAAATTGTGACCAACTTATTTTACCAATTTTTGTTTTGAAATCTTCTCATTTATTAAACTATCATTCATTCCCTTCATTGAAATCATTCTATTTTTATTTGAAAAAAACAATTATTTCTCAATTAATTCCTTTGAGGTCATTATATAGTCAGTTTTTAGTAAAAAATGATTAGTATTTTGCTTAGCATTAGTGGAACTTCAAAAGTTAATAATTCTCAAAAACTAATAAACCCTAATGCCAATGCGAAATTTTACTAAGATTAAGCTTTTTAGCTTATCCATTTTATTCTGTCTGGGCTTAATGAGCTCAGCATTTGGCCAGTCCCGGGAGGTGTCTGGTACTGTAATTTCAGGTGAGGATGATCTTCCTCTTCCTGGTGTATCTATCTTAATGAAAGGTACTACTGTTGGAACAGTAACGGATATTGACGGAAAATTCTCCATCAATGTTTCCGGTGAAAATCCAACCTTGTTACTATCATTTATTGGTTTTACCACCCTGGAAATTCCAGTGGGAAGTACAACGGTATTTGATGTCACGCTTTTACCAGATACCAAATCATTACAAGAAGTAATTGTGGTGGGATATGGTGAGCAAAAAAAGGAAACGATTACTGGAGCTGTTGCCACAGTCAAGGGCAAGGATCTGAACAAATCTCCTGCAATGAATCTCTCTAACTCTATTGCAGGTCGTATGGCTGGTGTGGTAGCGGTAAACAGAGGTGGTGAGCCAGGATATGATGGGTCTAGTATCCGGATCCGGGGCTCTAATACTTTAGGTAATAATGATGCTTTGGTGGTTATTGATGGAATCCCTGCAAGGGCAGGTGGATTAGAAAGAATTAATCCAAATGACATCGAAAGCATCTCTGTACTAAAGGATGCATCTGCAGCGATCTATGGATCCAGAGCAGCAAATGGTGTTATTCTGGTAACTACTAAAAGAGGTACTACTGGTGCTCCAGAGTTGACTTTTCAGGTAAATCAGGGGTTCGCTCAGCCAGCAGTACTTCCACAATTAGGAAATGCTGCTGAGTATGCAAATGCATTGAATGAATTGAATATTTATGAACTTCCTACAGAAGAGTGGGCAGGAGCTAATACCGCCTTTAAGCAGAACGGTCAGTTTGCCAGACCAAACGGTCAGGTGAGAACTGCACCTTACACTCTTGAAGAAATAGAGTTGTATAAAAACGGCTCTGATCCTTGGAACTACCCAAATACAGATTGGTATGGTGAAACGCTTAAAACTTGGTCCCCACAAAGCAGATACAATGTACAGGTAGTAGGTGGCAGTGAGAATGTGAAGTATTTAACTTCTTTAGGCTATCAAAATCAGGATGGCTATTATAAAAACTCCGCTACAGGCTTCAAACAATATGACTTGCGTATCAATTTGGATGCAAACGTGAACAAGTATATTAAAGTTGGATTGGGAATTTTGGCTAGAGAAGAAGTTAGAACCTTCCCTACCAGAGGAGCTGCAGCGATCTTCCGCATGCAGATGAGAGGTAAGCCTAACCAGCCAGCTTACTGGCCAAACGGTAAACCAGGTCCGGATATCGAGAATGGTGAAAACCCTGTCGTAATAACTACAGATCAGACTGGATACAACAACGATAAAAAAGATTATATTCAGACTACGGGTAACTTAGAGATTAAGATTCCTGGAGTGGAAGGCCTTAAATTCACTGGTACAGCTGCTATTGATAAATACACTCAATTCACGAAAAACTGGCAAATTCCTTGGACTCTTTATCAAAAAGGCAATGGCTTCGAGGCAGACGGAGTGACGCCAGTTCTTGTGCCAAGTAAAAGAGGGCCAGCGGAGCCAAACTTGAGTGAATCTACCACTCAGACATTAAATATACTTTTGGGTGGCGTGTTGAATTATGACAAAACATTCAATGATGTTCACACACTTAATATAGTTGCTGGTGTAAACAAAGAAACAATCGAGAGCGATAATTTCAACGCTTACAGAAGATTTTTCATATCAACCGCGCTAGATGAAATGTTTGCAGGTGGTGACCTTCAAAAAGATAACGGAGGTGGTGCATACAATAGAGCTCGTTTGAATTACTTTGGTAGAGTAGCGTATAACTATAAGGAGAAATATCTAGCGGAGTTTCTTTGGAGATATGATGGTTCCTATATTTTCCCTGAAGACACTAGATTCGGATTCTTCCCTGGAGTGATGTTGGGTTGGGTTGTTTCTGAAGAAAGTTTCTGGAAAAACTCTTTAGGAAATACCTTTGACTTCTTCAAAATCCGAGGTTCTTGGGGTCAATTAGGTAATGATCAAATCTTCTTTGATAGTAATGGAGATGGTACTCAGACACTTCAAGAGTATCAGTTCCTTTCTACATATGGCTTCAGTTCTTATGTTGTAGATGGTGTTGAGACTAAAACATTATATGAGACAAGAGTTCCAAATACTAACATTGGATGGGAAATTGCAAACAACTCAAACTTAGGTTTTGAAGGCCAATTCTTGCAAGGGAAAGTGTTTTTCGAATTTGATTTGTTCTACAATAAGCGTTCAAGTATTCTTTGGAGAAAGAACGCTTCCGTTCCTCAGACAACTGGGTTGTCCTTGCCTGCAGAAAATATAGGAGAAGTCGAAAACAAAGGCTTTGATTTGAATGTAGGTGTCCGTGGAAGCAAAGGCGAATTCCAATATTCAGCTAGTGTGAATGGTGGCTACGCAAAGAACAAAATTCTATTCTGGGATGAATCTCCTGGAGCACCTGAATGGCAGAGATCAACTGGAAGTCCGATGAATACAGGACTAGTTTATCAGTACGACGGAGTATTCCCAGATCAGCAATCAATTGATGCTGAAACGTTGGATTATTCAGCTATTACTAATCAACTTCGACCTGGAGATATGAAATATCAGGATTATAACAATGATAAAAAAATCACTCCTGATGATAGAGTTCGCATGGACCAAAACAATATACCTACTTTCCAAGGGGGTGTTAACTTGACCGCAAACTGGAAAGGTTTTGATGTATCTGTTTTGCTGCAAGGAGCAATGGGAGCAAGACAGTATATCAGTGCAGGCGAGTCTGGAAATATAGGTAACTATTTATCTGACATCTATGATAATAGATGGACTATAGAGAATCAAAGCAGTGTAGATCCAAGACTTGCAAATAGATCTGATCAATATTATTCGAATGGAAATACCTACTGGTTTAGAAGTTCTGATTACTTGAGATTGAAAAATTTGGAGATAGGCTATAATATTCCTGCTCATATTACTGAGAAAATTGGAGTCAAGAATGCACGTTTTTATGTAAACGGCCTGAACTTGATCACATGGAGTAAGAATAAAGTTTATGACCCGGAATCAGATAATTCCCTAGGGCAATATTATCCTCAAGCTAGGGTACTCAACACAGGACTTTCTGTTTCATTCTAAATAACTCAAAATAATGAAAAGAAATATACAACATATAGTTATAATGCTTTCAATTTGCTGCACCATAGCAAGTTGCAACAGCGATTTCCTCAACACAGAACCACTCACTGAAATCTCACAATCGGCAGTATGGAGTGATCCTGCTCTGGCAGATGCTTTTGTGACAGGGATTTACCAAGGATTTGGTAATGGAGGTTTTGATGAGCAGATGCTCGCATCCCTTACTGATGAAGCCATATTTACCCACCCAAATAGAGGTATTACCACAGTGACTGAGGCAAGAGTAAACTCAGCGGAACAAGGATGGGTAAACGGCACGTACAGTTGGGGTAATATGTACAGCTATATCCGAAGGACAAATATTGCAATTGAAAATCTATCTGACCCAAAGTTTCCAAACGATGGGGGAATTGTTGATAGATTGTTGGGAGAGGCTAAATTCATGAGAGCCTATTACTATCACCAATTAGCAAGATACTATGGTGGAGTTCCTATCGTAGATCGACCTTACGGTCTTGGTGAGGATACTTATGAAGAGTCCAGATCAACATGGGAAGAAACTATCAATTTCATAATAGCAGATTTGGATGATGCTGCTACTTTGTTGGCAGGAAAGAACATGGCTAATGGACGTTCAAGTGAACTAGCTGCTTTAGCATTAAAGTCAAGAGTGCTATTGTACGCTGCTAGTGATCTTCATGATGGACCTACTGCATCAGCAAATTCTTCTACCCTAGGAGTCTTCTCTGACTTATCAATCCTAGCTTATCCTAGCGGAAACAGAATTGAAAGATGGCAGAAAGCACAAGCTGCTGCCAAAGCTGTTTTGGACAAGGGGAATGGTAACCTATACGGTCTTTCTGCTCCAGTAGCTCATGAAGTAGGAATCCAGAATTATATGAATAACTCACTTTCTAGAAATGGAGGAGAGAAAGAACTAATTCTTGCGAGATACTTTATCAATGCCAAACAGGAAGCCGGTGGCCAAATAGGTTTGTTCAATGGCCCAAATGGCTATAATAACTGGGCAGGAAATACTCCTGTTCAGCTTTTAGTGGATGATTATGAAATGATGGACGGTTCTGAATTTGATTGGTCAAATCCTACTGAAGCAGCGGCACCATACGAGAATAGAGATGCTAGATTGTATGCTTCTATTCTTTATGATGGAGCACAGTGGAAACCTAGATCTTCTGCAAACCAACCTAAGGATCCGCTTGGACAGATTCAAACCGGTAAATATGAAGTTACTGGAGCATCTGGGGCGAAGGAAACTCATTTCGGATTGGATACCAGAAATAGCTCAATTGAAGACTGGAATGGTAGCTACACTGGGTATTATATCCGGAAATTTACTGATCCAAACCCTGCAATCGTAGATCAAAATACCTGGCAAGAAGTGCCTTGGCCTCTTTTGAGATATACCGAGGCTGTATTGAATTATGTGGAAGCATCAATTGAATTAGGTCAGGAAGATGAAGCTAAAGCTTGGTTGAATCAAATTAGGTTCAGAGTGGGCCAACCTGCAGTTACTTCTTCAGGCGAAGAATTGATGATGCAATACCGTAATGAAAGACGGATAGAAATGGCCTATGAGGAGCAGAGATATCATGACGCAAGAAGATGGATGATCGCACCAGAAGCTTTTGATCGCCAAGGAAATACTATCAGTATCACTGGTACGCTTAAGCCGGGAGCTTCAATATCCACTTATAGGTATGATACAGATCTTTATAATTATGTATACAAAGTAGTTCCTATTGATCCTGGAAAAGAAAATAGACAATGGTTGGATAAAATGTATTATGTCCCAATCTCAAGAGACGAGATGAACCGAAACGCAACTCTTATCCAGAATCCTGGAATAGAATAACAAAAAGTATTCTTATGAATAACATCTAAGCCATCCATTTGGATGGCTTAGATTATTTAAATTATGATCAACAGAAGAATCATACTAGCTATTTTGTTGTCGATGTCAGTAGTGGCTTGTTCTGATCCTGACGGTTCTCAGCAAATTGAAGCTACTGCTGATTCGAACCCTCCTACTTTATTCAGATTGATAACCCCTGATGAATCTGGGATTACTTTTTCAAATACAATAGAGGAATCACTCAATCTCAACGTGCTGATGTATGAATACCTCTACAATGGTGGAGGTGTAGCAGTAGGTGATTTGAACCAAGACGGTTTGGGCGATATTTATTTTTCTGCCAACGTGAGTGGCAATCAACTTTATCTCAATCAGGGTGATCTCAAATTTAAAGAAATAGCTCAAGGCTCAGGAGCTGCCGGAAGATCCGGTCCCTGGAAGACAGGAGTAGCTTTTGTAGATATAAACGGTGATAACAAATTGGACATTTACCTGTGTTACTCTGGTAATCTTCCCCCTGAAAAAAGGAAAAACCAACTTTTCGTGAACCAGGGGAATAATCAGAATGGAGTACCATTATTTAAAGAAATGGCCGAAGAATATGGCATCGCCTCGCAGTCCCCAAGTACATCTGCCAGTTTTTTCGATTTTGATCTAGACGGAGACTTAGACTTATTTTTACTAAATCATAATACTAAATTCAATCAAAATCAAGATGTCAATTTAACCAAAGCATTGCTCCTAAGAAAGCATGAGGCAGGTTCACAGCTTTTTGAAAATAGACAAGGAACATTTGTTGAAGTGACTATGGAAGCGGGAATATCAAGCTCCAGCCTTTCCTATGGATTAGGAGTTGCCGTGGCAGATATCAATGAGGATGGCTACCCGGATATCTACATTGGGAATGATTACTCCATGCCTGATTATTTATATATAAATCAGAAAAATGGCACCTTCAAAAATGAAATTTTAGAGAGGTTAAATCACACCTCACATTTTTCTATGGGTAATGATATTGCGGATATCAACAACGATGGTTTGCTGGATATTTTCACCTTGGACATGCTTCCCGAAGATAACGAACGCCAGAAACTATTGCTCGCTCCTGATAATTACGAACTGTTTGAGCTTAATCTACAAAAGGGGTTTCACTATCAGTATATGAGGAATATGCTCCAACTGAACGCGGGAGACGGTACTTTTCAGGAAATAGGTCAATTGGCAGGGATTTCAAATACGGATTGGAGCTGGTCTGCTTTATTTGCTGATTTTGACAATGATGGCTGGAAAGATCTATTTATCACCAATGGATTCTTGAGGGATTATAATAATCAGGATTTTTTGAAGTACATGGACAACTATGTGCGTACCTCTGGAGGAAAGCTTAAAAGAGAAGATTTGTTGAACATGGTGAAAAATATGCCTTCTTCTAATCTTACTAATTATATTTTTCAAAACAGTTCAGACCTTACATTTCAAAATAAAACCATCTCTTGGGGAGTCGACCAACCCGCAAATAGCAGTGGTGCGGCCTACGCAGACCTAGATAATGATGGAGATCTAGACTTGATTGTCAACAATATTAACTCCCCAGCTTCTGTATATGAAAATCAGTCTGAAAAGAATAATAAGGTGAATTATCTTTCTATAAAGCTTTCTGAGGATTCTAAAAACCGTCATGCAATCGGAGCAAAAGTTCAAGTTTTTATTGGTGATCAAGTCCAAACCTTAATAGTGAATCCTTACAGAGGATATCAATCATCAGTGACCACAGCGTTACATTTCGGTTTGGGAGAGAATACTAGCGTTGATTCAATTGATGTGTTTTGGCCAAACGGCAGTTTTTCGAAGAAATATAAGACCCCAGCCAATCAGGTGTTAGAGATCAGCTTGGGAGAAGAAGAAAAGGTTAATAGAGGCTTAAGTCCACAAGCTAAATCACTCTTGGTTGAGGGAAAGAGTATTTCAATCCCAAGGGGCAAAAGAGTTAATGATTATAAAAGGCAGCCGTTACTAATCAACCCTATTTCTGAAAATGGCAAAGCTATGGTTTTGGCTGATTTTAATGGTGATCAATTGCTAGACATTTATGTGGGTGCCGGGGCTGGTGCGAGTGGATCGCTGTATTTCCAAACCTCTTCAGGTGATTTCAAGCAATCTGATTCACAGGTATTCCAAGCATCAGCATCCAGCGAAGATTCAGACGCTGTTGCCTTTGATGCAAATGGGGATGGATATTTGGATCTATATGTGGCCAGTGGAGGAGTTTATGACTTTGACTCGGATGATGCTAGACTTCGGGACAGACTCTATATCAATGATGGCAAAGGAAACTTCTCGATAGATACAGAAGCCATACCAAAAGAGGCATTTGTAACAGGAACTGTTCTTTGGGCTGACTTCAACAAAGATGGTTTCGAGGACTTATTTGTCGGTGGAAGAGTCATCCCGGGTCAGTTTCCTACTCATCCTGGGGCAAGACTTTTTATCAACACCGGAAAGGGTAAATTCATCGATAAGACCAAAGACTTGGCTCCTACTTTTTCGTCGCTCGGTATGCTCACTGATTCAGGTTGGGCAGATTTGAATGAGGATGGTAATGAGGAACTGATTTTAGTGGGTGAAGCGATGCCGGTGACGATTTATTCCTATCAAAATGCTCATTGGGTAGATCAAACGTCAGTCTATTTTAACGAGCCGCAGGTAGGCCTTTGGAATGATTTGACACTAGCTGATTGGGATGGAGATGGAGAAATAGAGATTTTGGCGGGGAATCTTGGATTGAACTCTCAAATCAAAGCTTCATCAAATCAACCTGCAGAGATACTTTATAAAGATTTTGACAATAACGGATCCATCGACGCTTTCCTGGGATATTTCATCAAGAGCACAAAATATCCAGCAGCTAACAGAGATGAGATCCTTGGTCAGGTTAATTTTCTAAAAAAAAGATATTTAGATTTCAAATCATTTTCTAACCTCACCATGGACGAGCTTTTTACCAGTGAAGAGCGGATAGGATCCACATCTATTACTATTAATAATCTTTCAACTTCTTATTTCGTCAGGGATTCATCCGGAAAATTCCAAGCCAAAGCGTTACCTCTCGAATTACAGTTTTCTCCCGTATATGCATCCATAGCTATGGATGTAAATCAGGATGGAATATTAGACATGGTTTTAGGGGGCAATACGAGTTACTCCAAACTCTATTTCGGTAGATATGATGCGAATCAAGGCTTAATTTTAATTGGAAATGGCAAGGGTGATTTCAAAGTTTTACCTAAACTTCAATCAGGATTTTCTTTGGGCGGAATGGTGCGTAAGATTTTATTTGATGATAATAAGCTATTTGTTTATCAGCCAAATGAAGGGATAAAGACTTTCAAAGTCCACCCATCAAAAACTAACTAATTCCAATTCTATTACGAGTATATTTATCTTCAAGAGCCTAATTGCAATTAAACCTATGAATAAAAAAAACCTAGCTATCGGAGCATTTTTATTGATGAGCTTCCAGACAACAGATGCTGCTTTTGAAGGGTATACCCAAAAGATCCCCTGCACTCAAGTCACCTTCGATATGGTGCCTATCCCGGCAGGCACGTTTATGATGGGTTCAGATCAATCCAAAAGTGCTGATGAAAAGCCTACACATGAAGTAACGTTAGATGCCTTCTGGATGGGAACTCATGAGGTGACTTGGGATTCATTTGAATTGTTTTTAGATAAAAATTATGAGTTGGCTATTTCCGAAGGCCCAATTGGGGAGGTGGTAGATGGTCTTACAAGACCTAGCATGCCCTACCTCGATATGACTTTTAATATGGGGAAAGAAGGAATGCCAGCCATTGGAATGACTCAATATGGAGCGATACAATTTTGCCATTGGCTATATTTAAAGACGGGGATGTTCTATCGACTTCCTACTGAAGCTGAGTGGGAGTATGCCGCAAAAGCGGGTTCTCAAACTCCTTATTTCTTTGGATCAGACAGTAGTGATATGGAGGATTATGCATGGACTAGAGAAAACTCAGGTGAGATTACCCATAAAGGAGGTAAAAAGAAGCCTAATCCCTGGGGACTTTATGATATTTATGGGAATGTACTGGAATGGACTTCTGACCAGTATGACTCAGAATATTATGCTAATTCTGCGAAAGCTAATCCTACAAACCCTTCCTCTGAGCTATATCCCAGGGTAGTCAGAGGTGGAAGCTACGATACGCCGGTGGATGAAATAAGCTCCACTAAAAGATTTGAAAGTATGGCAGATTGGAAACGAATGGATCCCCAGATTCCTAAAAGCCAATGGTGGTTTCCAGAGGCTCCGTTCTTGGGATTGAGATTAGTAAGACCATTGATTCCCCCAAGTGAGGAAGACATTAAGGCATATTATACTGCCGCCCCGATAACCGATTATTAAACCCTAAACAAACCTTTTATGAAAATTGAAAACACAAGAAGAGATTTTATTAAAACCTCCGCATTAGTCACAGGAGGTTTGATGACAGCTCCATTTGTATTGCCAGGTGCCTACGCAGCGCCTGTGAATGAACTAAAAGTGGCACTAATAGGCTGTGGAGGCCGTGGTACTGGAGCTGCTTTCCAAGCCTTCAATACGGGTCATAACATCAAATTGGTCGCTATGGGCGATGCGTTTAAAGACCGATTAGACGATAGCCATAAAGCACTTTTAGAGAAATTCGGTCCAGATAAAATTACCGTATCTGAGGAGATGAAATTTGTAGGATTTGATGCTTACAAAAATGCAATGGCTGAAGCAGATGTAGTGATTCTTGCTACTCCTCCAGGGTTTCGACCTATGCATTTCGAAGAGGCTGTAAAGCAAAACAAACAAATTTTTATGGAGAAACCTGTTGCAGTTGATGCAGCTGGTATTCGAAAAGTATTAAAGGCAGCACAAATAGCTAAAACCAAAAAACTAAATGTGGTCGTAGGATTACAGAGACATTATCAGGCCAATTATGTAGAAACTATCAAGAGAATTCATAATGGCGATATCGGTGATGTGATCAACGGTCAGGTTTATTGGAATGATGGTGGAGTATGGGTGCGTGAGAGACAGCCAGGACAGACAGAGATGGAATATCAGATGAGAAACTGGTATTATTTCAACTGGTTGTGCGGCGATCATATCAATGAGCAGCACGTACACAATATAGATGTGGCCAACTGGATAAAGAAAGGACCTCCTGTAAAAGCGGAAGGTACCGGCGGAAGATTGATTCGTACTGGAAAAGAGAATGGGGAGATATTTGACCACCATGTTCTTGCCTTCACTTACGCAGATGGTTCAGTGATCCATAGTGAATGCCGTCACTTCCCAGGTGCACAAAATAGAGTGGATGAAACGTTCCAGGGAACAAAAGGAACAGCTTACCTAAGTGCAGGAAATTATGGTACACTCAAGGATTGGAAAGGCAATGTCCTCTACGATCATGACCGCAAAAACCAACCAAACCCTTATCAGGTAGAGCACGACAAGCTTTGGGAAGTATTATTCAATGGAGAGTACAAATTTGCGGATGCAGATTATGCTGCTTCTAGTACTATGACTGCCATCATGGGGAGATACGCAACCTATTCAGGAAAGCCATTGACATATGAAGAAGCGCTGAACGGTACGGTGGACTTGATGCCTGAAACATTAGCATGGGACGCATTGCCTAAAGTGATGCCTGGCCCTGATATGTACTATCCTCATGCCATTCCAGGCAAAACTAAAGTGATATAATGGAGATGGAAAGAAGAAAATTTATTCAAAGAATAGGCTTAGGAAGTACCGTATTAGGTGCTTCCGGAGCAATGAGCTTTTCGGCTCTGGCTTCACCAAAAGCTGAAGCAACCTTTAATATGGATTTTGCTCCTCATTTCGGAATGTTTAAGAATTCAGCACCAAATGGGATTGTTGATCAGCTGAAATTTATGGCTGATCAGGGATTTCGCTCCCTTGAGGACAATGGCATGTTAAGTAGGCCCGTAGAAGAACAAGAGCTGATTGGCAAGACATTGGATTCATTAGGCATGCGGATGGGAGTCTTTGTCATCGAAGGTGGAGATAATTGGAAGACCTCTCTGACGACCGGGAAAAAAGAATTTATCGATACGTTTGTTGCTACCTGCGAGCAATCTGTGGAGGTCGCAAAAAGAGTTGGAGCTAAGTGGATGACCATAGTTCCGGGATATTTTGAAAGAAACCTTCCAATGGGTGTGCAGACTGGCAATGTTATCGAAGCGTTTAAGCGTGGGGCAGAAGTATTTGAACCTCATGGTCTATCAATGGTAATGGAGCCTCTAAGCGACAACCCTGATCTCTTCCTACGACATGCTGATCAGTCATATATGATTTGTAAAGCGGTTGACAGTCCATCATGCAAAATTCTATATGATATTTACCACATGCAAAGAAATGATGGTAACCTGATTGCAACGATGGAGAAGACCTGGGAGGAGATTGCCTATATTCAGATAGGAGATAATCCTGGAAGAAAGGAACCAGGAACCGGAGAAATCAATTATGGTAATGTGTTCAAATTTATTCATGACAAAGGATTTTCCGGAATCATGGGAATGGAGCATGGCAATGCAATGCCGGGTGTTGAGGGAGAGAAGGCGCTCATCCAAGCCTATAGAAAAGTCGATATCGCCTGATAAGAAAAATATGATTAGAAAACCAATAATAGCGCTGTCATTTATGACAGCGCTTTTTTCCTGCTCAAATTCTGACGAACAACGTTCAGAAAAACCGAAAGGATGGGAAATTTTTGAAACCCCAGTGCAATCTTCACTGCGAGGTCTATCGGCGCTCACCACTGAGATTGCGTGGGCTAGCGGAAGCAATGGCACTTGGTTGAGAACTACCGATGGAGGTCAAACTTGGGATCATGGAGTGATCGCAGGGTTGGATACAGTAGATTTTAGATCTATTCATGCTTTTGATGCTGAGACTGCAATTGTGGTTTCTGCTGGACAGCCTGCTGTAGTTTATAAAACTATTGATGGCGGCAAAAATTGGATATTGAAACATCGGCAAAACAATCAAGCATTTTTGGACGGGATCAGTTTCTCTACTAAAGACAGAGGTTATATAGTTGGAGATCCTGTAAATAATCAGTGGACAATTCTTCAAACAGCAAACAGGGGAGATTCATGGTACACCCTGGATTCTATTCCTGCAGCTGCTGAAGGAGAGGTCGCTTTTGCAGCAAGCGCCACTTCTTTGCTCGCGGACGGCATGGCTATTTATATAGGAAGTGGCGGAAAAGTGTCAAACCTTCACCTATCAAATGATCAGGGAGGTACTTGGAAAAGTTTTCGTTCACCGCTAAAACAGGGAGAACCTTCACAGGGAATTTTCTCAGTGGCAACGGTTGGAAAAGGAGCTGTAATTTGCGTAGGAGGCGATTATTTACAAGAAAAAGCAATTGAAGGTAATTCGGCAATCTTTTTAACAACCTCCCAAGAATGGATAGCTGTAGAAACTCCACCAAGAGGATTTAGATCCGGGGTCATTTATTTCCCTCAAAACAAATGGGTACTAGCAGTTGGGCCTGGTGGATCAGATTACTCTGTTGATGAAGGACGAAACTGGATGGCAATTTCTGACGAAGGATTTCATACGATCAAAATGGGGCATGCAGATGGTTCTGTTTGGGCATGCGGTGCAAACGGAAGAATAGCGAAATTGGATTAGTAACTATCCATTTATCGCGCTCACAAATTTAGCTAGAGAATCGAATTTCACATTTTTTTAGACAATTTCTGTTATAAAGTGCAGTTGTATAGTATCTTTAGTAGAAGACTTTTAATTAACTATAATTTAATAGACCGATAAATGTTTGAAATATTGCCTTCTATATGGCTGATTAATGGAAAATGTGTCCGATTGAAAAGGGGGGATTTTTCTTCCGAGGAAATTATTTCCAACAATCCCTTAGAGATCGCAAAAGCATTCGAGTCAATTGGAATTAAAAAAATTCATCTAGTAGATCTTGATGGTGCTCGTAGGGCTGAGCCTAAAAACTATCATATCTTAGAAGCCATTGCTGGCTATACAGATTTGAAAGTAGATTTTACAGGTGGTATTACCACGGATGGTGATGTAATCAAAGCTTTTGAATTTGGGGCTTCGACTATCACTGTGGGATCTGCTTCGGTAAATCATTCAGAGCGATTTGCCCAGTTTATCCTGTCCTATGGGAGAGAAAAAATCCAACTTGCTGCAGATACTAACCCTGCAGACAATAAAATAAAAATAAGAGGCTGGCAGAAAAAAACAGAAATTGATCTATTTGATCATATCGGATCTTTCTACGACTGTGGCTTAAAGTATTTAAAGTGTTCGGATGTAACCAGAGATGGCGTAATGGAAGGTCCTAACTTCGCGCTATATAGTTCTATTCTAGAGCGCTTTCCCAAAATCAATCTTGCAGCGAGCGGTGGAGTAAGAGGAATTGATGATTTTTGGAGACTAAAAGAAATGGGCGTTTCTACTGCAGTATTTGGTAGAGCCTATTATGAAGGAATGATTTCTTTAGACGATTTAAGTAAATTTCTACAAGAAAATGAAAATTAAAAAAGAGGCGTTACGCCTCTTTTTTAATTTAATGATATTAATTCCTAATCGGCTTTAAACTTATCGACGATGTAGAGAAAAATGTTGAATGACATCGTAGAAGGTACTGTCTCCATTTTCTTCTTTTCGCCACCCACAGAATTCTCTTTCTTGATGAAGGCATTTTTATTTTCTTCATGTAGTACATTTTGACTTGAAGAAGTACGTGAAGAAGTAGTATTATGATCCGAAATTACAGATGGATTCTCTATTAATGGACGTTCTAAAGGTGTTGGGTTCTCAGTTTCTGATTTTTCACGTTCACTCTGAGCTTGTAGATCATTTGCAAAAAAGCAAAATATAAGCATAGCTATACTGCAGATTGTCAACTTATTAAAAGAAAATTTGGTATAATCAAGCATATATGTAATTTTATCTTTTTAATTACTGAGTTTCTAAAGAATAGAGAGTCTTAAATTTAACCAAATTTTTAGCTATGCAAACGATTGATTATAAAGAATTCGACAAAATCCAATTATGCGTGGGTACAATAGTACGAATTGAGCTTTTTGAAAAAGCTAGAAATCCCTCCTATAAAGTTTGGGTTGATCTAGGTGATAAGCTAGGAGTGAAAAAATCTTCGGCCCAGATTACATCTCATTATACACCTGAAGATTTGATAGGCAGACAAGTAATCTGTGTGTGCAATCTTGCTGCTCGCCAGATTGCTGATTTCATGTCTGAGGTGTTAATCACTGGATTCAGTGACGTGGAGGGTAATATAGTTTTAGCTAATTTAGAAAGACCTGTTCCCAATGGAGCTAGGTTGCACTAATGGATATTATTGTATGGGAAATCCAAGGGATCTGGATATAGGAACTCAAAGCCGGTGGCAATAATTTTTCCTCCGCTTATGATGCGATCCACACCTTCTTGGCTGGCTTGATAACTTTTGGGAGGCTCTAGCCCTAATTTTTCAACATTCTTATCAAATACTTCTTTTCGATGCGAGTGAACAGGGGCGACTCCATTATATGTCTGATTCCAAAGTGATTTTTCAATTATCCACGCGATAACTCCTACAGCGTCCATTCTGTAGATGTAGTTGACACGAGTGTGTCCAACTACGTCTTCTTTTCCAACGACGTATTTTCCCGGTACCCTGTCCTCACCGATTAACCCTCCAAATCTTAGGATTGTTAGGTCATAGTTTCTCTCCTTCGAGAACAAGAGCTCGCTCTGATAGATTACGTCGTTTCCTGCTTGTTTAGTATCAAATTTTTCAGACTCTAAGTAGGGCTCAAACCTGGCCACTTTTGGGTATACACTCGTGCTGGAAATAAAAATTACTTTCTTGATAGCTGACTGATCCACCATGCTCCTTAAAAACCTGATTTGCTCTAGGTAATACTCCCCACTTGAAGTTCTTGATTTGGGAGGTATGTTGACTACTAAAATCTCTGAACTGAAAAGTTGCTGAAAACCTTTTCCTTTAGGAAAAGGGATCAATTCAAAGTGTATCGCATGAATGCCAGTAGCGGTTAATTCAGTCGCTTTTTCAGCTGAAGTTGTACTACCTATCACGTGATGAGTATTGGCCAAAATCGTAGCAGTAGGCAAGCCAATCCACCCTAATCCAATAATTGAAATTTTGGTCATAGTATAGAATAGAAAAGAAAAAGCCCCTTGGCTATCAAGAGGCTCTAATTTTTTAGTTTCTTTTTGGCATTGTGCCAAGTAGGTGATCCCATAGCGGAGTACTCACTCCAAATGCTACATCAGGATCTTTATAATGATGTATGGCATGATTTATCCAAAGTATTTTCATGAAGTTTTTAGGTGGTTGAATTGCGTGAACCAAATAATGAATCCCTAAATACAATGCGTACCCCAGCAGAAAACCCGGCAGAAAATAAAAGGCTAAGTTGCCCATGATTAACTTAAAGATGAGATACAAAATTGCAGCATAAAATGCACTCACAAATGGAGGCATGGCCAATCTATCCTTGTCTTTAGGATAATCGTGATGTACACCATGAACGGTATACTGTAATTTGTCCTTGATATAAGTATTTGGCTCCATGTGGAAAAAATGCTTGTGCATCAAGTATTCTACTAAGGTGAACCCAATGTATCCTGCAATAAAAAGCAGGATTGCATTAGTCCAAGATAGATCCGTCATCTGAACCCCATAGTATATGGAGATACATCCTAATACAATAAACATTGTAATCGGTACTAGAATATGTGTTCTCGTGATTCTTTCAAGAATAGGGTTGGAGAACATCTGGGCTGTACCGAAATTGTCCGGTTTTTCCAATCTTCCAATCTTTTTCATAAGCTTTTTTATAATACTATGCTAAATCCACAAATTAACTTTGGTGATTTATTGTACAAAGATAAGTTAAAACTGGTTTTTGCAAGCTCAATCATATTGACAAAAATCATATTGAAATCAAATTTTCTCCTTGAGCTCCTCGATGATCTTTATATAATATGCCTCATATTTTGGGAGGATATTAGATATGTCGAACACCTTGGCTCTTTCTAAGGCATTTACTTTGAATGTAGGAAGATTCTTTTCGTCCAAAATAAACAATGCCTTTTCTTTCATATCCTGGATATCACCGACTTCACAGGCGAAACCAGTAACTCCATCTACATTTAATTCGGGAATACCACCGACGTTTGACGATAGAATCGGAACTTCACAAGCCATAGCTTCCAATGCCGCCAATCCGAAACTTTCTTTTTCCGAAGGCATTAAGAAAAGATCTGCTACCGAAAGAACCTCTTCCACAGCTTCAAGTTTTCCAAGAAATCTTACGTCTTCACTGGTTCCAAGCTCTCGGCAAAGTCTCTCCATTCGATCACGCTCTGGTCCATCGCCTACAAGTAATAACTTCGCAGGAATTTCTTTTCGCACTTCGTAGAAAACACGAATTACATCTTCAACACGTTTGACTTTTCTAAAGTTTGAAGTATGCACCAAAAGTTTCTCTCCATTAGGACAAATAGCAAGCTTAAAATGTTCCTTTTTTTGTCTCTTAAATCGCTCTAAATCGATGAAATTGGGAATTACCTCAATATCTCTTTTGATATCAAAAGAAGCATAGGTTTCTTTTTTCAAATCTTCAGAAACTGCGGTTACTCCATCTGATCTGTTGATACTAAATGTGACTACTGGTTCAAAACTAGGGTCTTTGCCGACCAGGGTAATGTCTGTCCCATGTAGGGTAGTCACCACAGGAATACTTATCCCTTGCTCCTTCAGTATTTGCTTAGCCATATAAGCGGCAGAAGCATGAGGAATAGCATAATGTACATGGAGCAAGTCTAGCTTCTCGTATTTGACCACAGATACCATCTTGCTGGCTAATGCAAGTTCGTACGGAGCATGCTCAAATAATGGATAGCTTTTAATATCAACTTCGTGATAGTATAAGTTTTCACTGAAAAAATCTAAGCGCGTTGGTTGGCTGTAAGTAATAAAGTGTATCTCATGACCAACTTTAGCCAACCCTTTCCCTAGTTCGGTAGCTACTACTCCGCTGCCACCAAATGTAGGATAGCAAACAATGCCAATTTTCATAATGTCTATTGTACTGGTGAAATTACTTGCCTTCTAACACTTCCATCTTCCTAAATTGTTCATTACATAGGTGAATAATTTGAGCCTATAACATTTAAGGCCTGATTCTAAGTGACATAGAATTAATTAGAAGTTAAAATACTGAATCAATATTCAAACTTTCTAAGTTAAAATTCATCTTTTCTACAAAAAAATATCCCTTATCGTTTAATTAATAAGGGATATTGAGTTTTTATATTTGTATAGCTTCTTTTCTGCCAGCAAGAGGCGAAAACATCGTAGAATTGGGTAAACTCAATCAATTAAGGCCCTACGCTTCTCCATTACTAGTGCTGAGCTCGTCGAAGCATCCGTCTTCGGGCTGTTAAATCCTATACAATAAGGCTACTGGCTCTATTGCATATCCTCTTATTTTATATTAACCTTTTTTACTTTGTTCGACCGCATGATGAGCAGCCCGAGCTGCAAATGCCATGTAAGTCAACGTAGGATTTTGGGTGGAGGTAGAAGTCATACAGGCTCCATCAGTCACATAGACATTGGGAACGTCGTGAAGCTGGTGATGTGCATTGAGCATGGAGGTTTTTGGATCTTTGCCCATTCTTACTCCGCCCATTTCATGAATGTCTAACCCAGGAGTTCTATGATCATCTCTTACCCTGATGTCTGTGAATCCAGCCTTAGCAAACATTTCCGAGATTTGCTCTTGATAGTCAACGATCATTTTCTCATCATTATCATCATAGGCTACGTTGAACTTTAACGTTGGCAGCCCATAAGGATCAAGCTTATCTCTGTCCAATGCGACATAGTTGGACTCTTTTGGAATTGTCTCGCCCATCATATGTGAACCTACTCTCCAAGGACCGTCTGGTGAAGCTGAGTTGAGCATGCTTTCTTTTAATTCCATTCCCACTCTTGCGTCGGCTACGTAACTGCCACCTCTATAGGCACTGAAACCACCTGCATAACCACGAAGAAAATCAGTTTCCTGTTTCTTGACATTTCTGAATCTTGGAATATAACCACTCGTAGGCCTTCCTCCACTAGTAGTGTACTCCATAAAACCATCGTATGAAGCACTTACTCCAGCTCTATAATTATGGAAAGCAAAGTATTTGCCTAATAGTCCGCTGTCATTTCCTAAGCCATTTGGAAATCTGGTTGAAGTAGAATTCATCAAAATAGCATTGGTATTGATCGCAGCGGCATTGATAAATATCACATCGGCGTAGAACTCTTCCACTTCCTTGGTATGTGCATCGATGACACGAACACCAGTCGCCCTGCCTTTTTCTTCATCGTAGATTACAGAATGCACGACCGCGTCTGGTCTTAGTGTGACGTTTCCACTTCTAAGTGCCCACGGAATGGTGGATGCATTACTACTGAAATAGCCTCCAAAGGGACATCCGCGCTGGCAAAGATTTCTGTTTTGACAGAATGCTCTTCCCTGAGCTGTAAATTCTTCTCTTGGCTCATGAATGTGAGCACATCGAGATGAAATCATATGGCGATCGCCACCATAGGTTTCCTTCAGTTTTTGGGAAAAATGTTTTTCTACAATATTGAGATCATAGGCTGGCAGGAATTCGCCGTCAGGGAGCACATCTAGCCCGTCTTTGTTTCCTGATACACCTGCAAATTTCTCAACGTGGCTATACCATGAAGCCAAATCTTTATATCGAATTGGCCAGTCTACAGCAAAACCATCTCTAGCCGGACCTTCAAAATCGTAATCAGACCATCGCTGAACCTGCCTGGCCCAAAGAAGTGATTTACCTCCAACCTGATATCCTCTGATCCAATCAAATGGCTTTTCTTGAATATAAGGCTGCTCTGCATCCTTGACAAAAAAGTGCTCGGAATCTTCGCCGAATGCATAGCATTTAGAAACGATAGGATTTTCGTCGATGACTTTTTGCGTCAGCTTACCCCTATGCTTAAACTCATAGGGAAGCATGTTGGTGGTAGGGTAATCTTTGACATGCTCGACATTTCTGCCTCGCTCAAGCAAAAGGGTTTTCACTCCAAGATCAGCAAATTCCTTTGCTGCCCATCCTCCACTTGCTCCGGATCCCACCACTATAGCCTGATAAGTACGTTCTTGTTTATTTCGGATAGTTAGGTTAGCCATTGATTCTAGGTTTTTGAGTTTCTGTGAGTAAAACTGCACCGTTGTAAGGTCCAGGAATGAGTGAGTAAGGGATTATTTCTGTCTGAATATATTCTGACGCCATATAGCCTTGCATGGTAAGACGTTTGGTGGTATTGAGGAAGTAAGAAATAGCTCTGTCTCCTTCGCCTAATTCATCTTCAGCAGGCTTCAAATCAAGTCCACTTTGGATCAAACTCTCTTTCTCTTTTATAGATAGTTTGTCAAATTTATTTCCACCATTGTTTTTAGCGAAGGCAGGAAAAGCAGCTAGACCTTTGGTGAAGAGTTGTTGGTTTTCCTCATTTATACAATCATTTACCATCACTAGGATAAAATCAGGAACTTCAAGTTCTAATGCGCCTTTTAGTTCACCCGCAGGAATAATACTGTCTGAAATCGATGCCAAAAGTTGTTTTTGGGAAGCAGTCACTTTTAGATTATCGTAGGCGGCGAGGATATCATCTGAACTGAAATCACAGGAAGGAATGAGGGCCAATCCTCCAGAAATCAAAGCCAGGTGCCTCAATGCTATTCTTCTGTTCATATATATATTAATTAGGTTTTCGGGTGATAATTTGGGTAGTAATCGGCTTCCAAGATACCCAAATCAGCAGTGAGTTTCAGTTAATTTTGCCGGTTTTTTAAAACCTTGTCCAACCATTTCTCATGCAGAGACAACAACTCTGCTGCAAGCTCAGGGTTTTCTTTCTTCAAATTGCGGGATTCTGAGCTGTCTTGAGCAAGATTCACCAGATAAGTTCTATCATCTTCTGTAAAGGTCAACGTATGGGCAGGATCGTCAGGATTGCCTAAAAGTTTCCAATCTCCTTTTCTCACTGCCCAGGAGTTAGTGGTGACTTCTGGGTTTCCAGTTGCCCAGTGCATCACCTCGTGATTGGTCTCAGCTTTATCATAAATCACGTCTCTGACGTTTAAGCCATCAATTTCGGTAGGATTTGGCATCTTAACATTTGCCAAATCTGCCAAAGTAGGATACCAGTCTATGCTTCCTACCCATTGATTTCGAATTTCTCCTTTTGGAATGTTTCCACCTGGCCAAGAGATGATAGCGGGAACTCGGATTCCCCCCTCAAGCATACTGAACTTAGCCCCGTTGAAAGGCCCCGCATTTCCACCACCATAATATGCCCGCTGTTCGGTGCTGTGACCATGATCTGATTGAAATACGATGATGGTGTTTTCTAGTTGACCAGTTTTTTCCAGATGATCCAAAACGTTTCCTACCAGTTCATCCAACGTAGAGATGAATGCAGCATATTCTTTTCTTGGAGTAGGAAGGTTTTTGTAATGCTCCAGCCAGCTTGGTCTTCCTTGATAGGGATAGTGGGGCATATTAATTGCCCAGTAGACGAAAAATGGATCAGATGAAGGCTTGGTAAATTTCAGTACTTCATCCACCATCAGATCACCAAAGAATTCACCTGGTCTATAGATTTCCTTTTCGTTTTGGTAGAGATCATGAAGATTGGGTCCAGCCCAAAAGAAGAAATGGGAATAATTATCAATACAGCCTCTTTGATGACCAAAGAAGTAATCGAAACCTTGGCCATTGGGCAGTTTTTCGGGAGTGTGCCCCAAATGCCATTTCCCAATTGCAGCGGTGCGATATCCGCCGGATTTAAACATTTCTGCCATGGTAATCTGTTCAGTTGGCATACCGTCTTTGCCCTCTGGATCATTGTCGGGAATATCTACATTGCCGAATAAGCCTGCATTATAATTATACTTTCCAGTCAATAAACCTGCACGTGAAGGCGAACAAACAGGAGCAGCAGCGTAGAATTGAGTGAATCGAACTCCTGATTCAGCTAAACGATCTAGATGGGGTGTTGACAGATCCTTGGAGCCGTAGCTATTCAAGTCTAAGCTGCCCTGATCGTCTGAGAGGATTATTAAAATATTAGGGTTTTTACTTTGCTGCGCAAAAAGACCAATGCAATTTAGAATAAATAGGGAGATAAGAGAAGTAAGTTTTATGTTCATTCTTTGGGGATAAAGCAACTCCTAATTGAAGGATTAAATGAAAAACGATTTTTGATTTAATTGTGAACAAATCACCTTTTAGCGCGTCAGAACTCCCACTTCCGCAAAGGTGGCCGGGTTTCCATCAGCTGTTTTTACGGCTTTCAGTCGGAAATAGTTTGCATCTATGTCCTCAAACTTTACAAATTGTTGTATAGGGTTATTGGCAATATTGGAGAATTCTCCAGTAGTAGCTTGTTTCCAATTCTTACCGTCAATACTGACTTCGAAGATATAATTTTGGATAAAACCACTCGGGTAGCGAGCCTGCATTGGAGTGTAGGTGAATCCTTTTAAAGTGATCTTTTCACCCATATCCACTTCGAATTGATTGTCTTCGCTGCTGTAATAGGTAGTGTTATTCTCATCGATTGCTTTCACAGATTGCTCGATTATAACGCCCCATTTAGACTTGGGAATATCTAGATTAATTCGATTTATTGCACTTTTCTCCCCTGAAACGGGATCCATAGATACTACTGAAATGGTGGTAGCTTTTTGAATATCAATCGGCGACTCATACTTGGTGCTCTCTTCACTTGGCTCTGAACTGCCTAGCGTATAATAGATTTCTAGGCCATCATCGGGAGAGCTTAACGTCAATTGCCCATTCTGTGAGCGGGTAGCTTTGGGGGGAAGCAAAAGTTTAGGCGCATTATAAATCCCCAATTCTGAGATCACAGGGATATCTTTTCCGTCAACAAATCGAACCCGTACTTTTTGGGCTGTTACCTCAGGAAATCTTAAAATCCGTTTATAATGCGAATCAAGGGTCAAAAAGTGTTATTAAATTTTCGATTTAAATCGTTGATTTTGAGTAAATTAAACAGTAAAAAACTTGGTTAAAACCTTGGAAATCAGTATCTTAAAGAAGATTTCTACTT
>Ga0314774_1000348_pt1 | contig 39697 bp, 50 predicted proteins | sample MetaGCBIA2018_FD_204515 | JGI IMG/M metagenome (GOLD analysis project Ga0314774, IMG submission 204515) | Cryopeg brine microbial communities from Beaufort Sea near Barrow, Alaska, United States - CBIA 2018 | ecosystem: Environmental > Aquatic > Marine > Coastal | place: USA: Alaska | collected... | reverse complement strand
AGTGAACATCAATCAGGGGGAGAGGGTTATCGCAGCACTATACGAAAGCCTCAGTCTGATAGAAGACGGGGAATACGAGGCAGCGGGTGAAAGCCTGGGAACGCTGGCAGGCATGGCAGCACCACGGCGGAAGATGCCGGAGTTCACCGAGAAGGAGGATGACGTGTGGCCTGCCACTCCACCATCTAAGCCTCAGGCAAGCACGCTCTCCCGCACACGGGCACTCTACGACAAGTGGGAACAGGAAGAGGACGACAGGAACAAGCTCCAGGACCCGGACTTCCAGCAGTGGCTGAAGGTCATGGGACACACGGTAGAATATGACTTCGTCCGTGAAGAGGCAGACGTAGTTCCTGCCCGTCCGGCTCCCGGTCGCAGTAACCGTCCGGAGGACTACTGATGGACTTCACGATGGACGACGTGGTGCACTTCGTAAACGAGCGCCATGCAGCATTCACGGGCGACACAGTAACCGACCCCATCATCAAGACCCGGAAGTTCACTAACGTCTTCCGCGTGCTGGACCGGGGCAGTCAGTACCTTCTGGAGCTGATGGACCTGTACGACGATCCGGCAGACCGTATCGCAATCAGCTATTTCTACAGGCAGGTGAACCGCCCAGACACGATGAAGGCGATCATCAGAGCGAACGACGGATACGCTCCCAACTTCGCGGACATTACCAGCCCCAAGTTCTACGACCGCGTAGTTGCGCCAGTGCTGGCAGCGCGTCCGGGTGAGTTCCTGAACGGGGCTTACATTATCCTCATCAAGCCCGGTGACAGCCGTGGCACCTTAGCTAAGATGCGCGAGATGTTCCCAGCAGCAGGGCCACACCTTGCCCATGTGGCCAAGATCCCGCACCTGGACCTCAGGGTCAGCGGATTGCAGCGGACACCGGGCCTGGGACCGTTTCTGTCTATGCAGATCGCGACCGATATGGGTTATTGTGCAGGCGAGCCGGATCAGGAGAACGACTTCGTGTTAGCTGGCCCTGGAAGCCGTAAGGGTGTGCAGGCGATCTCGGATAAGAAGCCCGAGGACGTCATCAAGAACTTTCCTGTAGGAGAGATCCCAGCCCTGCCCGGGAGCAACGGCAGGCCCGCCAGCTGGATGGACATTCAGAACGTCTTCTGCGAGTTCAGCAAGTATGCCCGATACGTCCAGAAGGGCAGCACAGCAGGCAAGCCCTACGAACGCCGAGGTAGCTACGACGTACGAATTCCTGACCAGTTTGTAAATAAATCATCTAAGGGGTTGCGAAGGAAATCATAATCACATAAGCTGATAACATCATCAAGTAAGGCAAACACAGGGAGCACATCATGGCACGCACAGTCCTCATCGGTATCGATGACAATCAGGGTTACGCACCGGACCAGATCAGCACAGCGGTCACGCTGGAAGCGCTGCTCGAGTCGGTACAGAACGCCATTGAAGAGTTCGGTGCGGACGCCAAGGTCGTCCTCTACAACGGCCAGCGCTACGGGGCAGGCTTCGGCCGCTTCCAGGCTTACGGCAGCGACGCAATCATCAGCGACGCTAACCCGGACGAAGACGAAGACGGCAACGAGTACGACACCAGCGAAGACGGTCTGTAAATAAATAGTTGAGGGCTGGGCTTGCGCTTAGCCCTCAACTGACTGTAGTGTTCTAAACATCAACCAAGCATCACTAACAGGGAGTCCACCTAATGTCTGAAAAGAAAATCACCCTCATCGCTCAGCTGCTCGCCAAGGCCGAGCAGACCACCCCCGAAGAGGCAGAAGCCCTCACCGAGCACGCCGAACGCCTCATGGTCAAGTACGGCATTGAACAGGCCGTCATCAATGAGCGTCGTGCCAAGTCGGGCAGCGCTTCTGAAAAGATTGTTCAGATCAGCATCACGTTCAAGGGCTCCTACCGCTTGGAGCACGTACACATCGGCCACATGGCAGCGAATGGCCTTGGGAACATCAAGTGCCTGATGAACACCTTCAAGAACAGCACGGCGACGCTCCACCTCATCGGCTTTGAGTCGGACGTGGAACAGGCCAAGGTTCTCATCGCCAGCCTCATCGTCCAGTCGTCCGTGGCGACCCGTACTTGGTGGAAGGAGAATAAGGGTACCTACAGCATGGACAGCACGTACGATCAGGAGGCAGCCCGTCGCAGCTTCGTCCGGGGCTTCGGCACCGGAGCCGGTAACCGTATCAGTGAGAGCCGTGCCAAGGTCGTCCAGGAAGCTGGCACGGGCACTGAGCTCGTGCTGGTGAGCCGGGCAGCCAAGGTCCAGGAGCACTTCGACGGCATGAGCATCGGCCGGAACAAGGGTCGCGGAGGCAAGGGCGACAGCCGTGCAAGTGGGCAGGGCTACAAGGCAGGGCAGAACGCCAGCACCGGCGAGAAGTCCATGACACAGGGTCGCGGCATCACCGCATGATCCACACGGTAGAGGAGGTCGTCACTCTGGGCGACCTCCAGGCCCTCTCGGCCACAATTAGCGGCCCAAGGTGGGCATTCTCAGGAAAGCTGGACAGCATGGACGAAATGAACTGGTATGAGATCATGAGCAGGGCACTCACTAGCATCCGGCACGACTGGCCCGTGACCAAGCTGCAGAAGATGGCCAACGAGGACCACTTCACGGCAGTCAGCGGCGACGTCATCATGGAGTTGCGGAAACGTTGAACATCAGCTAAGCTCATATCAACATCAACTATAAGGAGCAGGGCAATGACCATCACAGAGAAGCGCGAACAGGTAGAGCAGCAGTTGACCGAGGCCGCTGAGGTCTACAAGTCGGGGCAGACTAACTCCAAGGCAGCACTCGCCAAGGTGAAGCGCCTTGTCCGCCAGAAACTTTCTATGACTGGACTTGCGTAAGCCTCAACGTTGAGGTAATGTTCTAAGTACCAAGCAACATCAACTAACACAGGGAGCACAACATGGACCTCACAACATTCATCAACGAAGCAATGACCGCCAATCCCGTAGAAGCCCGCATCGCTCGCAAGGTCTACAACACCCTCCGCGACGCAGGCGACCCCATCAACGAGGTCTTCGACGGCGAGGAGTTCGTCAAGGTGGCAACCCAGCGGGAATTCTTGGAGGTCCTGTTCAACCTGGACGAGGTGAAGGCATACACCCTCAGCGGCGGATGGGTCATGTTGATCAACGGCGAAAGCTGGGACATGATCAGCGACTACACCATTGACCTGGAAGACATGCTGAAGCCGGTCACCGAGTACATCTACAAGCACAGCAACTAACCTGGACGGGGGGGCTTCGGCCCCTCCGCTTCAAGTTGCATAACCCTGAACGTGAGGCTATACTGATAACATGACATCAACACTTCTCACACTTGGCCCGCTCGTCTACTCGCCCCTGCTGGGCATGGACACCCCGACTTATATCACTGTTCCCGAGGGCCTGACTTTTGACTGGTCCGACGAGGCTGGCATGTATGTCGGCCGCGATGGCCAGCCCGACGTCTTCCTCTATGTTGAAGGCGAGGTGCTCACACCCGAATCGTACTACGAGCTCATGAAGTCGTAACCGACACGGCCACACTTAGCCGAGCGCGCTAGGTGTGGCCTACCCCTTGCGGGAAAAAAATCAATGCGCTAAGGTTAGTTAGCTGGTGCACTGCACCGGGTAAAATTCAAGGAGAACAAGCAATGAGCAAGACAGATTCTGAAGATATGGTGCTGGCACTGGCCGACGCCCCGATCGATCCTCGTACCGGGAATAAGGTGCTGTACTCGGCCAGCTGGAAGGCAACGAACCACTCCATGATCGGCGAGCTGAACCCTGACTGGGTACGCCGTGAGCTGGACTGGTTCATGTCGGGTAGCAATAAGCTCAGCGACATGGAAGGCCCGGTCCCCAAGCTGTTCCAGGCTTGCGCTGGTATCGACGGCAAGGTGAACAGTGCCTACGGTCACATCCTGTTCAGCAATGAGCTGAAGTACCCATACCTCGGCATCCCGCTCTTCGACCGCGTGGTCAACACCTTCGTCAATGAGGGGGCCAGCACTCGGCACGCCGTGGCGATTATCACCGACCGCGATGTTCACCAGCTTGCAACCTACAACGAGCGCAAGGACTTCATCTGCACGAACGCGCTCAACTTCATGATCGACTCGGACCAGAAGCTGCACATCATTGCACAGATGCGCTCCATGGACGCCGTGTTCGGCTATCGTGCGGATTACTCCATGTGGGACGCGCTCATGGAGTACCTGCTCGGGAACCTGGAAATGGTCTTCCCCGACCTTACCCGTGGCGACATCACTTTCCAGGTCGCTAACCTCCACGTCTACCCTCGTCACTTCGACCTGCTCACCCAGTGGGCCGACAAGATCTACGACGCTCAGGAGACCGAGATGCGCGGCATCTGGGCCAAGAACAAGGCGGTCCGTTCATGAATCCCTGGGAACTGCTGCTGGCCGTGCTTGGCTGGGGCCTGCTGGGCGCTGTGCTGCTCGTGCTGGCGCTCCTGCTGGGTGGCCTGCTGGCCCACGGGGCACGCTGGGCACGCAAGCGGGCACGGGGCAAGCGCCCACAGCCTACAGCGGGGAGCCAGCCCACGGCAGAGGACGAGTACCTGCTGGAGGCGACCATCATCGGAGTGAGCCTGTACGGCACAAGCCCTAACCCGTCCCTGGAGGCCTTCCGCGCTGGTGCGCGCTGGGCTTGGGCTTACCGTGGGGTGAAGCCGTGAGTAACCTTCCACTCTTGATCCCGAGCTACAACCGACCTGACGCTCCTCTGGTCAAACTGGCGAGTCAGCTCATGGGTGACGATTACCCGTGGTGGACGTTCGTCCGCAAGAGTCAGGTCCGTGACTACTCGGCCACTGTGCCGAAGGGCCACATCGTATCCATGCCGGATGCCAAGGTGGGCACACTTGGGGACACGCGGAACTGGATGATGCGCTGGGCCTTGCGTGAGGGCTTTCCTATGGTGTTCGACTGGGATGATGATGTGGCCCGGATTGGCCGTAAGCTCCCGGACGGCACACGTCACCAGTCCTGGAAGTCCACCCGTAACGACGACCCGTGGTTTGACGGACCCGGTTACTGGGAGGAGGCCAGTCGGCTCTCACGTCAGGTCTTCAAGCTCTATCCTGGGACCGTGGTGGGCAGCGTGCAGAACCAGCGCTGGGCCAGCACAGCGACGCTCCAGGTGCAGTGCGGGAAGACCCCAAGGCGTACCAAGATCCTGAACGTGCAGCGTCTGGTGGATAATGAGCTATGGTGCCCGCCGGAGTTCCGCTTCCACGGTGAGGACATCGGCAACCTCGCCTCCTACCTCCAGTATGACTGGCAGGTATTCACGATCTGTAATCTGGTGTATGATTTCGTATCGGAGACGGACATCAACCTGCCGAGCACCTTGCGGAGCCGGGACGAGGAACAGAACCGAGCCATCCACAGCGATGAGTTTGACAGCTTGCAAGGCTATGACATCAAGGACTATCTTAGGATCAATAAGTCCTATGATGACGGGTCCTATATGTATGGTGATGTAGACTGGCGCAAGTTCAGGAAGCTCACTGGACAGGTTAGCTACACTCACGAGTTCCGTGCTATCATGGACCGTGTGCAACTCCGGGACATCCCGGTATCAATCAAGAACTAGGAGATCTAATGCTTATCGCGTTTGAAGGCCCCGACAATGTGGGCAAGTCCACCAGCGCTATGAACCTAACGCACGACGGCAGGTCCATCTATAATGCGACCATCGCCAACTATCACGAAGCTCGTCAGGACCTGATCGATTCGCAGGAGACGGACCTCGTGGTATGCTTTGACCGGATCGACTGGTTCAGTCACATGGTCTACCGGCTGGCCTTGCCAGGCCGGGAGTGGAACGACGTGCGACCCCGTACCGTGTTCGCCATGCCGGACACCCACTTGGTCGTCAAGCTGCATCATCCCGACTTGGCTAACTTCACAGCCGACGAGATCGTGGACACCCCCATCGCCCAAGTGAACCCGATGTACCGGGACCAAGCGGAGTTCCTGGCCGCGATCAATAAGTCCCGAGGCTACAACCTCTTCAAGACCGTTTCTATCATCGAGGTCTTGCACGACCAGCAGACCGGGTCCTACTCCCAGCATCTGGTGATGTTCGACAGCCCCGTCTTCCAGTGGGGTGCAGCAGCGGCCCGAATGGTGGACAGCGACGAACGCCTGCTAGAGTTGCTCCAGTATGACGAGCAGCAGCGCGTCTGACCTCCACGGGGATCACCTATTCAAGATAGGTGTCCTGTGCACTAGGGCGAGCAAGCACTACCCCAAGGCCACACGTACCGAGGCCGAAGCGGAGTTACTACGGTACCGCGATCAGGGCCTAATCATTCAGGAATATGGAAAGGAGCTAACGATGTCCAAGGCAACTCGTGCTCATGAAGAGCCAGCCACGTTCAGCGGTCAGGGTGTACTGTTCGCAGTGATCGACGACCGCGAGGAAATGGGCGCTGGCAAGGTGACCACGGTTAGCGTCATCGCTGACGCCATCGAAGCAGCCCTGGACGCTGGGCACGAGGACAGCGAAAGCATCGCACGATACATCACTACCAGCGCATTCCAGCACGTCACCGACAAGCGCGTCCGCTTCAATAGCGTGCTGAAGGCTGGTGACGTGGTGGGTGCCCTTATCACCCAGAAGCTGCATAACGCATACAATGAGTTAGCCAAGATGGTTGACGAGGAGGACGACCCTCGCAAGAAGGCCGAGATCAGGTCGGAAGCTACCGGCTTCGCTGAGGCGCTGAATGTGGTAATAAGCCCGTTCAGCTGCGAAGACGCTGACGACCCCCGACTGGTCAACTGGGACGAGGTTGACCGGATCACAGCAGCGTTCGAAAAGGAGCAGCGCTTCGTGATCAGAGAACGTAAAGACAAGATCCAATGACCCTGTATACTGCACGACCAAGCAAGGAGAACCACAATGAGTGAACGCGACGACATGACCGAGCAGGCTTACCACGGACCGGCGATTGTGGCCATGCCCATTGACGCCTACGAAGTCCACCTGAATAAGATGGCTCAGCTGTTCTTTGAGTCGGCCGGACTGCCCCTGTATATGTCAGACAAGCCAAACATCGTTTCGGGCTTGCGTGCCGTGTTCTCGGGCAAGGCTGCACCACTGCCGACAGGCACCCTGGAGGATCTCGCTCCGAAGGCTCCTGCAGTCCCCAGCGCTCCGGATCACGTCTATTCCGCTGAGCAGGGCTTGGACTACATGCTCGGCCTCCAGCACAAGGTTGAGAGCGTCTGGGGTCGTAACGTAGACGCGTCCGACCCCGAGGCCGTGAGCAAGTACATCCGGGAGGTTATCCTGTGCACCACGGACGAACTCCATGAGGTACTGGCCGAGGTGCACTGGAAGCCCTGGAAGGACAGCCGTGGCATCAAGGACCTGAGCAAGTACCGGGGCGAAATGGCCGACGTGCTCCACTTCATCCTGGACCTGTACTTGGCAGGTGGCATCACCGGTCGCGAGATCATCGCGGACTACTTGGCCAAGCACCACGAGAACCTCGCACGAAACACGAGCCTCGCGTACCGGGCCAGCTAGTGACAACACGATCAACATGGGAGACCGTCTGGGCTGATGTAGCTCAGGCGGTCTCCCGTCGTTCTGCCTGCGATCGTGCTCAGGTAGGTGCCGTCCTTGTCAAGGACAATCGTGTGGTCTCCACGGGCTACAATGGCCCGGCCAGCGGCCACCCAGCAGACACGTCCCAGGGCTGCCGTAGCTGGTGCCCACGGGCAGCAGGGACAGCCCTGGACCTGCATACGGGCTATGGGTACGCCTGCCCAAGCATCCACGCCGAGGCTAACGCTCTACTGTATGCTGCACGGCCACACTCAGAGGGGGCGACCCTGTACGTTACTCATGCCCCGTGTGCGGACTGTGCTAAGCTCATTTCCAACTCAGGCGTCGTTCGTGTTATCATGCTGAGATCTCAGGAAGACCACCGACCCGACCCTGTACCATATTTCCAGGCTTGCGGAATAGAAGTGATGGTCCTATCATGAAGCTAGAACTGAGAGACTCCCAGAGGGTAGCGCTGGAGGTGCTGACCGAACCCGGTCGTCACTTCGCTGCACTCTGGGCAGAGCCACGTTCAGGGAAGACAGCTGTCGCCCTAAAGTGGATCGAGCATGTAAAGCCCGACGTCGTTATCATTGTCGGTCCCAAGATCGCTGAAGGGACCTGGAGGACCGAGGCTGCTAAGTGGCTAACGACAACCTACAGGTTCTACCCGCTGACGGCAGGCAACGAGTACCCGACCCCGGCTCTGTTCAAGGGGGTGGCGCTGCTGTTCGTCAACTACGAGCAGTTCGGCAAGGCACCGTGGAAGCGCCTGGGACCGTACATCGGCAGGCTGTCCACGCGGTTCAAGGGTCAGGGCATGATGCTCCTGGACGAGTCACACATTATCAAGACTCCCCGCTCGGTAGCTGGCAGGCACATCAGGCCGCTCGCTAATAAGTGGCACTATCGTCTATTGATGACAGGGACCCCGGTAACTAACCCGAACCAGATAGACGCGGTATACGGGCAGTGGACCTTCCTGGACCCGGACATCCGTGACCAGTGGGCAAGTGCCCGCGACTTCCGGGAGCACTTCGGGGAGTGGACTAACGTCAAGGGCTTCCCCGAGCTTATCCGTCCACGCAATCAGTTCCAGCTGAACCAGTACATCCAGCCTAACGTGATAACAATGGTCGGTCCCGGTGACCCCGTGCCCATCCACCGAATCCGTTACCCTGTGCCGGACAGCGTGACCAAGCTGCACAAGGGCATCCTCAAAGAAGGTGTCGTGGAATACGAGGGCCACACTGTTATCGGGCTGAACCCCCTGACTCGTCTGCTAAGGATGCGGACGCTGGTAGGTGGGTGGCTCAAGGACGACGAGGGCGAATCCTTCACTGTCAAGGAGGCAGCACGCGCTCGTCTGGCAGCGCTTGGGAAGGTGCTGGGCTGGTGTGACGGCAAGATCATAATCGCGTGCACCCATCTCTGGGAAATCAAGCTGGTGAAACGCTACCTGGACCTCAAGTCCGTGGGGCACTTGGTTATCACCGGGGCCACACCTAATAAGGGCCACGTCATTGAGGCCTTCCAGCGGGACCGTGAGGCCCGTGTGCTGCTGGTGCAGCCGAGGACCGTGGCAATGGCCGTAGACATCTCGGTCGCCAACGACCTCATCTGGTATACCAGCGACTTCAACTACGTCACGTTCAAGCAAGCAAGCGACCGGATCAAGCTGTCGCCAGCTAGTCCTAACGTGTGGTTCTTATGTGGCCGGGGCACTGTGGACGAGGACGTGTGGACCACCCTCCAGGAAGACCACGACCACCTATCCAAGGTAATCAAGCGGATCCGCCGTGACTAACTGAAATATATTTCTCAAATAGGTCGGCGTGGGCTTGCACTCTCCCGAACCGTGTGTAATACTTGCTCTTGTCAGCAAGTGGCACACAAGCCAAGCAACACCCTCACACATCAAATATCAAGGAGAACATCATGGCAGTCGCAAAGAACACCAAGGCAGCAGTCCTCGACAACGAGCTGGACATCGAAGAGACCGAAGCCGAGGTTGAGGTGCAGCCCACCGACAAGCAGATCATCAACGAGGGCATCGGCCGCGTCCTCGAGTCCCTGACGGTTCCCGGTCAGCACAACCGATACAAGGCCATGCGAGCCATCGCCTTCCAGGCGTTCTCCAACGCCATCGCCGACGGCACCTTCGACGACCTCGTCGATGAGGCCATCAGCAACGTCGACGCACTGCCGTCCGGCTGGGAAATCGAGCGGGCCGAGAAGACCGAAGAGGTCGTCGCCCCCGTCAAGAAGGCCCCCGTCGCCAAGGCCAAGGCCGCTCCTGCTGCCAAGGCTGCACCGGCCAAGACCACGGCTGCCAAGGCTGCTCCGGCTGCCAAGACCCCGCGTCGCCGTCCGGCGCGCTAATGCTCACGGGTAGTCATTAGTTCTTCCCCCCTGTGGGACTAGTGGCTGCCCGTGTTCGCCGGGCCAATAGCTCAACCGGCAGAGCACTCACATGAGGACGCCAAGGCCCTTCCCCGCCATGGATAAGTCCCGGAGAGATACGTAGGTTCGAATCCTACTTGGTCCACCACTAAACTGAACATGAACAATAGGAGTCCACCTATGGAATTACTGATTAGCGATGACGTCGCTGAGGTTAGAAAATACCTCGCTTCATCTACCGCTCCACTCATCGTTGACATAGAGACCACGTCTCTCACCGTCAGCAAGGGTCGCATCCTGTGTGTCGCCTTCGCCCCGTACGACCGCGAGGACGTGCTGGTGTGGTGGCCCCGTGACCTAGCAGAGATCGCCCAGCTGCGACTCAATCGCATGGTCGCACACAACTCGCCGTTCGATAAGCGCTGGCTCAAGAGCTATGGTGCCAAGTGCCGAGTCATCTGGGACACGATGTTCATGGCTCATCTGCTGGACGAGAATCACCCCATCGGTCTCAAGGACTTGGGTGAGCGCCTACTTGGGTATCAGTCTTGGGCTGACGACAACGTGAAGCACTTGGGCGACGAGTTCCTGCCACACGTACCCAAGGTCCAGCAGGCTAAGTCCAAGGCCCGTATCAGCACGTATGCAGGCAAGGACGTCCACATCACGCGTGAGCTGATGAAGTGGCAGAAGCGCAAGATCAGGACAGACCTGAAGCCCCACGAGGACCCGGTCCGTGTCATGCGGGACATCATGCTCCCAGCAGCGGACCCGCTCGTGCAGATGGAAGACAACCGGCTCCCGGTACGGCTGGCCCTTGTGTCCACGACCAAGGAAATCGTAGACGCTAAGATAGCAGCCATTGAAAAGAAGCTGGACGCCAGCGTACCGCCGAAGGACCGCTGGCCTGACTGGCTCCAGAAGACGACTCCCAAGTGGGGGAACACTAACTGGACTAAGTGGTGGCTCTACGTGCATCAGGGGGCACTGTGCCCACGGCGTACCAAGCCGACCAAGACGTGGCCCGAGGGCAACCCTGGGATGTCTCAGGAGGACCTAGCCAAGATTGATCACCCAGCAGCACGCCTCCTGAGCCAGCGCTCCACCCTGTATAAGCAGCTCACCGGCTTCCTGGTCCCTCTGGAGCAGCGAACGGTCGACGGCAGGGTTAGCACCAGCTTCAAGCTGACTGGCACGGTTACCGGACGACTGAGCAGCTCCAGCCCTGGAGATGACAATCCCGGCATCAACTCCCAGCAGATCCCACGGGACAAGGCCACACGTAACCTCTTCGGCGAGAAGGGGCTGGCCTGGATTGAGGTTGACTTTAGTCAGCTGGAGCTTCGTGTGGCCGCTGTCATGTCTGGCGACCCGACCATGATAGCGCTGTTCGAGGCCGACGCTGACATCCACACTTATATCGCTGCACGGGTTACCAAGAAGGACGAGAAGGACGTAACCAAGGCCGACCGTACACTTGCTAAGGGTGTGAACTTCGGCTTCCTCTATGGTATGATGGCTAAGCACTTCGCGGACTACGTTCGTGAGAACTACGGCGTGATCATTACCAAGAAGGAGGCTGAGGCATTCCGTGAGGAGTACTTCCTAAACTTCAATGGACTGCCTGAGTGGTACCGGAAGCAGCGCAAGGAGGCCATCGAATTCGGCGGCGTCCATAACGAGTTCGGCCGGTTCCGGCACTTGCCCCGTGTGTATCATAGTGACTACTGGGTGCAGGAAAACGCCTTCCGTCAGTCGATCAACTCTCCCGTCCAATCCACGGGTAGCGACTTCATGCTGATCAGTCTGGCGAGGCTTGGCCGAGACTTGCGCCTGCCAGCGCTGGGGGCTAAGCTGGTCACCACAGTTCACGACTCGGTGTGCATTACTGCCCCGTATAAGACGGCCCGAAAAGTGGGACGTATCGTAAAAGAGACAATGGAAAGTGCAGATGACAACCTCCCAAGAAAGTTTTACCTCAAGGCCGACGTCACAATATCCAGATGTTGGGGAGGTGAACCTCTTGCAGAGTTCTAGTGTGTCAATCACAATCGTCACCGAGCGCAAGTCGCTCATCTCCCGTGGTGGTCGCGTAGAAGTTGACGTGTGTGTGGTATGTAGTGCAGTCGTGTTTGACGGCGTGCTTCATGACAACTGGCACAGGGCTTCCGCATGACTGTCAAGAAGCTACCCAGCACAGGGGCTAAGCCCGGAGCATGGCATGGCGCTCGGGGCACATGGCCCACGACCGCTGACGGACAGCTAGTAATCACTCAGAGCATGGTCAGCAGCTTCGTTGAGTGCCCTCGTGAAACTTACTACGGCATCATCCTGGGACTCCGTCCTCGCCTGGAGAGCAAGCCTCTCACCCGTGGCACATGGATCCACTCGCTGCTGGAATGCCGTGGGCAGGGTGGCGACTGGAAGGCGCTGCACAAGGAGATCACAGAGAAGGCTGAGCAGGAGTCATTCGAGGAGGAGACAGCTGGCCTCGCCCGTGAGTGCTACAATATCGTCCTCAGTTATGACTGGGTTCACCGTAACGAAACACTCACCCCCATCGCGGTAGAGCTGACGGTAGAGCGTCCCATGTTCAAAGGGAAGGTGCTGTACCGTGGCCGGATTGACATCATCTGGCAAGACGCGAACGGTGACGTGTGGCTGGGCGACCACAAGACTCACGCCACACTGCCCGACTGGCGTTACCGGGAACTCGCCTTCCAGCACTATTCCTATCTCTGGGCAGTGGCTCAGGCTCCCGGATACAAGGCCCTGGGACTGCCTCAGCCGAAGGGCTTCATCTACGACTACTGCCGTACGAGCGCCATCCACACTCCTACGCTCACCACTAAGGGCAAGATCAGCCGCGTGCTGAAGCCCACTGGCACGACGTTACCCGTGTTCCGTGAGTGGCTCATTGAGAACCACCTGATGAGCGTCGTACGGGGCAAGGATCTTCTCGCCATTGAGGACCCGGCTGAGCGTGCCTACGTGGAGGAGTTTCTTGTGGCCCTGAAGCACCGGGACTATACAACGGAGTTCCGTCGTGATAGGCTTATCTTCAGCCCAGAACAGGCAGAGCGTCAGCGGAAGTCGTTTGTGACTTCAGCCCGTCGACTGCTAACATACAAGTGGGATGATCCGGATTGCGTGGAGCGTAACCTTCACGCCTGCTCAGGGTTCATGTGCAACTACAAGGACCTCACAGTAGCCGACCTGATGCACGGCACCAGCGAGATCGAGCAGCGGACACGGTACGTAACCACACGTGACCCGCTAAGCTATTACCCTAACCAAGAGAAGCAGAACAAGTCACAAGCTGCTAACATTGCACAAGCCAAGAGAGTGAGGAACAAGAAGTGATTTACACCATCTACAGCAGGCCCAAGGTCGGCAAGACAACGCTCGCCCTGAAGGACGCCCCAAGAGGGAACAAGACAGCCATCCTCAGCGCTGACCAAGGCCTCATCGGTATTGATACCACGGGCCTCACCGTAGAGGAGGACATGAGCAGCAAGAACCTCAGCAAGCTCATGAACGGCACTTTCATCAAGTCCCACGACCGTATCATCATTGACACGGCTACCGCGCTTCACGCCTCCATGCTGTTCGAGCTTTCCAAGGGTGGCCAGAGTACTCAGGCACACTACGGAATCGCGAATGGTGCTCTGGCCACACTCGTGAGAACACTCCGCGACGAAAAGAAGACCACCATCATCCTCGCCCAGGAAAAGCTCATCCTCCCGAACGAGGACTGGGCACCCGAGGACGAAGATGAAGACGCCGCTGTGCAGACGACGGTTGATTTGTCTCCCGGCGCTGCGAGCGCTATACTTCAGATGTCCGATGTTATTGGACGTCTCTACATTGCTCATATCGACGGCAAGCCCGTCCGTCGTTTATGGCTTGGCCCCTCGTCCTCTATTGTGGCCGGGGCCAGGAGCAAGACCTACCACGGGACTCCCCCATACCTCAAGCAGCCCAGCATCACGCGCTTGAACAGCCTTCTCGGCTGGACCCGCTAACCGAGATCACAGAAAAACACGAAGGATAACACATCATGGCTAAAAAGATCCGTCTCGATTTCAGCAAGACCGAAGAGCGTTCCGGCTGGAACACCAAGCACATCAGCGAAGGCCTCCACAAGATGAAGGTTGAGTCGGTCCAGGAGACCGAGGCACAGGACGGCACGGCGATGCTCGTGTATGCACTGGTCCCGGCCGACCCGACGCTCAAGACGCGTCGCTTCCCGTTCTACTGCAAACTTCAGCAGAACCAGCTCTGGAAGCTCCGCGACCTGCTCGTGGCTGCTGGCCAGACCGTGCCCAAGAAGGCGACCATGATCAGCCCCGACTCCGTGGTCGGCAAGTTCATCGCCGCCGAGGTGGAGGACGACACCTATCAGGGCAACCTCCGCTCGCAGGTTCAGGGCACCTACGGCCTGGACATTCTTGACGAGGACGGCGGAAGCGCCGACAGCGACGAGGACGAAGAAGGCGAGGACGAGTACGACGAGTCGGAAGCTGAAGAGGCCGACGACGAAGAGTACGAAGACGAAGCCGAGGACGAAGACGAAGCTGAGGAGGAAGCTGAAGACGAGGAAGCTGAAGACCTCAGCGTCCTGTCCCTCGCAGAACTCCGCAAGCGTGCCAAGGGCCTCGGCGTGGACACGGTCGGCCTGAAGAAGGCTGAACTCATCGAGTCCATCGAAGAGGAAGAAGCCGAAGCCGAAGAGGGCGACGAGGACGAAGAGCTTGACGACGAAGACCTTGAAGATGAGGAACTCGCCGACGAGGAATTCGAAGACGACGAAGAGCCCGAGGAAGAGCCTGCTCCCAAGCGTCGTGCCCCGGTCCGCAAGGCAGCAGCAGCCCCGGCCAAGGCAGCGCCGAAGCGCGTAGTCAAGCGTCGCTAACGCCTCATGCTAGAGGCTGAGGTAGTCAGGCGAATGCTTACTATCCTCAACGCCATCGACGGGGTGTATGCTATTCGCACCCACGGGGGTTCCTTTCAACAGAAGGGGACCCCCGACGTCCTTGGGTGTGCACACGGTAAGTTCTTCGCCATTGAGGCTAAGAGGAGCGCGAAGGAACAGCCTTCGGCGGCTCAGCAGTATAACCTAAAGAAGTTTCGTCAAGCTGGTGGCAAGACGTTCACCAGCTACGACCCCAAGGCTACGGAAGTAATAGAGTGGATAACGAGGCTCTCCAGCTGATCAGCAAGGTGTGGCGTCATTCAGGTGTGGTAGGAACCACATGGATGCCCCACATCTACAAGATCGGACACAAGACCGACCAGAAGTTCCGCGAAGGTGCGGCGATCACATCCCGTACTCCGGAGTTCCCGGACATGCGGGATTCCGTCGATTGGTACTGGACGCCTGCCGTTAGCAGCAGCGACAGCCGCAAGGCCAAGGAGTACCCAGCACAGCGCGCCATCTGGGTAGACTGCGACGAGTCCTACGACGACAAGCTGCTGGAGAGCCTGAAGCCCTCCTATATGTGGGAGACAAGCCCCGGCCACAAACAGGCGATTTGGCTCATGAGCGAGGCCATGCTGGCCAGCGAATTCCACCGAGACGGCTTCATCGGTATGGTTACCCAAGCACTCGGCGGGGACAAGTCCGGCGTCGACATAGGCCAGCTCCTACGCGTCCCAGGCTCCACTCACCACAAGCGAGTCCCCTTCGTCGGCAAGATCCTCCGTCAGACAGGCAACGTGCACACACGGGGCAGCCTGCTCTCACGTGTGGCCAGAGGGCTAGGCTTCTCGCCTGCACTGGCCTCTGACCTCGGTGCAGACGACCCCTATGGCGACCGGAGCAAGGTGCTCTGGAGGTTCAGCCGTAACGCTGCTGAGCTGGGACTTTCCCAGGAGATGGCATTCAAGCTGATCAAAGCTACCAAGTGGAACAAGTGGGGCGACGACCCGGACCGCCTCAAGGAAGACATCGCCATCGCTTACGCACACAAGCCCAGCCCGCCGGAGGAGCAGCAGCAGCACGACCAGCCCGACGACAACGAAGAAGTTGAAGAGGTCGGCGCTTGGGGTATGTCCACGGTCGACGAGTTCGGCCCGGTACTACGCAAGCCGATCAACTGGGTGATACCTAACATCATCCCAGAAGCGGGCTGTGGTCTGCTGGTAAGCGCTCCCAAGGTGGGCAAGACACGCATAGCCATCGAGCTTGCGCTGGGCTTGGCGACCGGTCGTAGGCCGTTAGGGCTGTCACTGAAGCGCCCACTCGCTGTCGGCTTCTTTTCCCTGGAGGACGGCGAGTACCTGTTCTCCAGCCGTCTTGACGAAAGCCTCAACCGCGACCACGGCAGGTTCAAGCACCACTGGGACGGCCACATCATCCGGGACGGCAAGACGCTCTCTTGGGTGGAGCCGGTTCCTATGAGCTTGTTCACTAACTTCACCAGCGTAGACCTCAGCGAGGACGAGGACAAGCAACGGCTCTATGAGACGATTACCAAGTACGGCCTGAAGCTGGTAGTCATTGACACTCTTAGCATGGCTATCGGCAAGTCGGATGTGTCCAACTCTAAGGATATGTACTCCATCCTCAAAGACATCAAGAAGATCGCTAAGTCAACGGGCTGTGCTATCATGTTTATTCACCACACTCGTAAGCGCGTCTTCGAGAAGGGTGAGACCATCCAGGAGATGGTGCTAGGCAGCACAGCGCTTCACGCGTGGTCAGACTTCATCATGAGCCTGTCACCACCTACCGATGAGAGCCCCTTGCTAAAGCTGGCAGTTCAGACTAAGATGGGCACTGGCCTTCACGCAATCAGTGACGAGCTGAAGATTATCAAACAACCTATGGAGGCACACAATGACTAACCCGACTTACAAGCCCTACACTCCCCCGGAGAACCGTTCCGTCTGGATCAAGCTGCTGTCCGCTCTCCCCATCCCCTTTCTGCTGGTGCTGGCATTCGCGGTCCCGGTCGTGTGCTTCCTCGTGTGGTGGGACATCTACGGATACTACGCCTTCAAGGGTGCCTATGGAGCGCTCTACGTTCTCGCGGGCTGGGTCCAGTACGGAAACTGATAGTTGCGATCCTTGGAATGTTGAGCTAGGTTAGCTACATGGACATCACAGGGAACAACATCAACCCGAGCTACATCGAGCACGAGGGCTTCACGTACCTCGAGTTCAACGGCGAGTACTTCAAGGGATGCAAGCGCTGCTTCGGCGCTGGTCACTACGCATTCAACGGCGAGCACGATCGCTGCTACATCTGCGACAACACGAGCGCGAAGCTCGGCGAGCACCTGGAAAGCAAGGCAGCGGCCGAGAAGTGGTGCCACGGTAAGGCAATGGCACGGGCGAACCGCATCCGCAAGGCTGAGGCCAAGCGTAACGAGGCGGTCCTGGCCATGGAAGCCAATCAGGCAGCACTGAAGCAGGCAGACGCCGAGGTGTACGAGTTCCTCATGGCAGTCGTTATCGAGGAAGACACACAGGACCTCTACTCCACTTACGACGAGTGGGCAGCAGCTACCCAGCAGGACGGCCACACTAAGCTCGAGCGTGACAGCTTCATCCGCACGATGGCTGAGACGCTCCGCTGGGTTGCCCCGGCCAAGCCCTTCACCCCCAAGATGGTTGACGCGGTACGCCGTACCATGGAGAAGCGGGCAGCCCAAGCCACCGAGGCCGCTGCTCACCCCGTGGTGGAGGGTCGTGGTGTTATCACCGGCGAGATCGTCGGAACCAAGATGGTGGACGGCGACTACGGTATCGCCTACAAGATCACGGTCAAAGACGACCGGGGCTTCCGCATCTACTGCACTGTCCCTCGGGCAATGGCCGACTCGGCTTATGACGACGACGGACACGGCTGGTTCCCCCGCTCCAAGGGTCGCCGCGTAACGTTCACGGCTACGGTCACGGCAAGTACAGACGACCCCTCCTTCGGCTTCGGCAGCCGCCCGACGAAGGGTGCTTGGCTGTAGGCACAGAAGAGCCCCCCTCGGCCGTAGCTAAGGGGGGCTCAGTGCTTGCCTGGAGGGCTAGTAGGCGTGGTCGCCGCCAGTGCTTTCCTTGACCACGATGGTCTCAGTCTTCTTGCCGCCGATGACCCGAGCGCCGTCGTACAGGCCAGCAGCACCCAGTCCCAGAACGATGCCCGTGCCGATCAGCTGGAACACGGTCTGGGTGTCGTACAGTGTGGCCGTGGCGAACCCGTCGAAGAGGACAAGGGCGACGCCCAGCCCCACGGCAACGAGCGGACTGAACCGAGCCGGGAGGCCGAGGTCCTTAGCCATCGTGACGAGGGCGATGACAGCGGGGATGGTGGCGAGTGTAGTGATTAGTTCCATTACCTTATTCCTTCTCAATCGTGCTTGCTTGTGTATCGGGTAAGTGATAGAAATCTATGCGCTCACCCATTGCTTTCTGAGCTGCACTTATCTCGTGCATTCCGGTAGTCAGTCGGTCTATAGCATCACCTAGATTCTTGCTTCCGTGGTTAGTTACGATATCGCGCTTCACCTCATCGACCTTATCCGTCGTAGTCTTCACATCCTTCTGGACCTTGGTTACCTTGGCTACAAGGACGGCTCCATAGGCCGCTGTCATGGCAACGGCGAGAGGGGTAAGAGACTCGATGAGGTTCATTAGGGGCTGCACGCGAAAGTCCTTTCTGGTGCTGTGTGCTGTGTGCTAGAGGGTGTTCAGGGCCTTGGCTACTGCCCGCCATGTGTTAGGCCCTGGAACGCCGTCGATGGGACCGGTGTAGCCGTACTTCGCGGCCCAGCGCTGCATCGCCATGTAGGTGAACTTAGCAGGGATCCCGTCAATAGGACCTGTGTACCCGCTCTCGCGTGCGAGGTTACGCATTACACCCATCCATGAGAAGATGCCCATCACGCCGTCTACCGGTCCTGTGTAGCCTCCGTAGAGTTTGGCCCACAGCTGCATCCGGCTCCACATGATAGAGCCTGGGATGCCGTCCTCCTCAGTGCTGGTTCGCGGCAGAGTAGGCGTGCCCGTGGGTGCCGTGCTGGTGGACGCCGTGCTGGAGCCGTTGCCAGCAGGTGCCGAGGCCCCGTTAGCCTTGGCGATGATGTTGCCCATGTGACTGATGACGAAAGGACCGGGGCAGGCCGTGGCCACATACTGAGCGTGCCAGCCCACGAAGAACGCCGTCTGAAGCTCACCGGGGATGTTCTTGACAATGGCACGGCCAGCCCTGGAGGACTCGTCCGCGTGATGACGTACAATGGCCGACCAAGCATCCATCGCAGCTTGCGAAACTACCCACTCACCGCCGACCCTTGTGTTGTCAATCTCGACCGTGACGGAGATGTTGTCCACGCTGTGGTTCGTGGATGACGGGCGACGGTCAGGGTGCACGATGCCCGTGACAGTGCCGTCGTCTGCGATGTGGTATGTCGGGTGAGAGTTGCGACTGTTAGCCGTGGCCACATAGTCACGACCGTCGGTGCCTGCGACGTGGTGGGTCATGGCTCCCACGACCTCCGCGCCATTCCTGGACCGGCCGAAGCCGTAGTCCATAATCTTACTTACATTCGGTGCCCATGTTGACATGCTGTTCTCCTTATTGTTTGGGGTCAGGCTAGGATGGGGATCCTAGTGGCTGGGTCCAATCTGCCCCCCTTGAGTCTTTCCCAGAAGCGAGTGTCTTCCTGGCCGAGACGCCATACAGCTATCCCGTCAAGTCCCCACATACGTTCGCCCTCGTCCATGCAATGCGCCATATACTCAGCGTCTGCGAAGTGGCACAGTGCCGTCCCCTTGGGATCGCACAGGTAGACCGTAGCGATCCAGCATTCGATATCCCGGGGGATAATCCTGACAGCTTCCGAAGTGCCTGCACGGATGCCGACACCCTTCAAGTGGATGAAGTCCCAGTCAGGTGCAATGGCCTCTGTCCGGGTCGTACGCTCTTCCACGTCAGTGTTGGGACGGAAGCGGTTGAACCCATCCCAGGTCACGTTCGTGCGAGGAATACGGCCGACATCTGTGTAGGTGAATGTTCCTACCTGCACGTCAACCGCCTCCCGAGGGTTATACCACCAGCCATCGCCCCATCGGACGTGGTCAAACCAAGCGTCGCCACTTGTGCTAAGCATACCAGATGGACCAGATATATATCCTGCATCTGTGTAATCTATCCGGAGCGGTACGCCGCTCTCAGCTCGGCTGTAGTACACACGGGCACGGTTACCCCTAACCCGTAGCCCCACGACCGCCTGAGAGGACCCTGGGACCGCGCTGGACCCCGGCGCGCTGCCTTGGTATGTGGCCAGTGTGGCACCATTCCGCGAGAGGACAACTAGGCCGCTCTGGTCGACCGTTGCCTGGAAGCTGCCACAGTACACACCAGCACGGCCAGCCGAGGGAAGCTGGAGCCGACCCTGGACGTGGTAGTTGCCTCCGGAGTTGATATTCGTGAGGCTTAGCTTGCCAGCCCCGGCCACACGATACTGACCGTAGGTACGGGGCACGGCAACGGGGTCGCCCTGACGCCAGTGGGACCACGAGCCGGTCTGGGTGTAGTACAGGCCAAGTGCTCCAGTGTTGGCACAGTCATCATCCATGATAGTCGCGCTCTGGGGATCCCGCTGGAGTACCTCGATGGTCAGGTTATGTGCGTCCTGATTATACCACTCGCCAGCCGTGTTCACGACCTGGATCGGCTGCACTGTGTGTTCCATGTATTCGGTCGTCACGCGCTGGTCCACCATCTGGCCCACGTTCGTCGCAGCTGCCGATCCGTACCGGGTCAGATAGGGCTTGCCATTGTAGGTCGTGGCTACCATTCCGCTCCGAGCGGCGATGTGTGCAGCAGTGGCCCACCAGTAGCATCCGATGAGGACGAAGGGGCTGTTCGTTTCCTTGTCCCGGTAGACGAACCAGCTTGCGAGTGTCTGGCCTTGTGCGTTAGTGCCATCACCCCAGATGTTCCACTCACCGGTCGCCATATACCAGAACCAGTAATAGGCTCCGGCGTTGCCCCGATAGGGCCACTGAGGGTAACGGGGCATCTCTTCCACCGGAACGTGAATCATCCAGTTCTGCCCGTAGGCCGACACCCCTCGCAGGATCTTCTCAGCGGGGATGACTGACACTGCCCAGTCGTAAACTTCCTTGAGCCAGAAGTACGGGGCAATCGGGCCTGGAGAGCTTCCGGACCAGCCGAAGTCATACGTCATGATAGCTACTTGGTCAAAGTAAGCCCCGAACGCTGCATAGTCCAGCCACGTCTCTCCACCGACCGAGTAGTTACCCTCGGTGGCAGCAGGCAAGGCAGCGGACACCTTCAGGCCCTTGGACCGAGCGTGGTCGCCGAGTGCCCGGTAGCTGGCCATCGCTTCAGCCGAGGTGATGTTACTACCGAACCCCTCGGCGTCAATGTCCAGGCCAGTGAGCCACGGGTAGGCCGCGTAGATGTTGTCCAGCTGGCCCATCACCTGTATGGTGAGCGGGTCTGACGGATTAGCCATCTTGCGGAACACTGTGCTACTGAAGCACTGCACAGTGAGCCACCACTTGATGTTCGGCCACTTGGCCCGGAACGTCTCAACCGTGTTCTGGATGCTCATGTTCTGCATCCCGTCAGCGGTGAGGGTGTATGCTACCAAGAACACATCGTCAATGACGTCCCCGTGGTTAGTCAGGACGGCGTCGGTTCGCACGCTGCTGTTCGCGTGCCACACTGCTACCCGGTTACCCATTAGACGGTCCAGTTCATGCCAGTGGGCGGAATGAGGTATAGTGCAGCATTGATAGCGATGGGGCACACGAACTGAAGTGCCCCTGATCCGTTGACGCGGTACTGCACAGGGACGAGTCCGGCGTTCGTGTATACCACACCATTCCCCAGTCTGCTCAGGTTGCCAGTAGGAACGAACCCAGCCGGGAGCGTGCCGAAGGTGTAGTAGGTGTTCCCAGCGAATGCACTAGGGCAGCCGACAGGCCCGCTCTCCAGTGTGGCCAGAGCACCGACCTTGATCGCCGTCGGTGCCTTGTATGTGCTATACGAGGCCACACTGTACCCAGATGCCAGCGTGACAGCAGCAGACGAGACGGCGAGGTTAGTCTTACCGCCCGATTCTGTGCTAAGGGCGTCGTCGTTGGCTTTCATGATACGGGCCAGCTCGGCCAGATCACGGAAAGTGTTAGGTCCATATTCCGGTGTCGGGGGTGTTTCTAAGACGGCCATTACCATCCTCCATGTTCTGCTAGTACGTCGGTCCAGGTCTTGTGCCAAGCCCAGACAGCAGCCCAGCCTCCCGCGTGGGAAGCCGTGACAGTGCCGAGGTCTGTGCGGATGTTGCTCGGGGGTGCAGCATGGATCCCGCGGATGGCCACCACTGCCGACATGAGGCCGTCGGTAGTGAGGTCCAAGCGCTGGTCAGCGCGTGCTGTGTGGTGAGGCGTGATGCCAGCCCCCGAGCTTAGCTTATACTCATATCCGCTGAAGTCTTGACGTGTGCTGATTTCCCCTAAATACATAAGACCCCACTGGACGGTCTGGACGCCGAGTGGGGATATGACCCCAAGATAGGGGCTTGCTTGGTCTTCATCGGCCATGACCCAAGTGTCATAATCTGACTGGATCATTCCGTTGATGTAGCGCCATACCGGGGCAGGCTTCAGGGCTAGGTCGCCCACCTGTGGAGACCAGCTGAACAGGCTGCTACCGGGGTTCAGCTGGATGTCTGTGACGTTAGCGCCTGCCTGAGCGGTAACCTTCACGGCCACACCTAACAAGGGCTTGGAGGGCTTGAGCTGGCCGAATGTGCGGACGAATGCCATTAGGCCACCACACCAGTCGTCCAGGGCATCTCTGTCACGTTAGGCACCCAGCCTGTCCCCGTGGTGCCAGCCTGTAGGATGAGGTCGGTAACCTCTACCTCAGGCGATGCTGTAATGACCTTCACCTTGATCGTGAGGGTCTGCTTCTGAGTGGATGGGTTACGCAGTACCGCGAGCCGGATAGCCATTACAACTCCAGGGTCTTAGTCTCGGTCGTGCCGTCAGTGTATTGGAACGTGATCTCAATCTGCACGGCTGCCTCGTTGTCGGCTTCCACCTGTGCAGAGAACACGAAGTTCTCACGGTTATCACTTGCGACCGTCTGCTCCAGGCTGCCACCAGCTGCCCCGAATGCGAACGAGTACCGGCCAGTCGCTCCACCCTCAACGACCTGAACGTTACTGCCTGCCCAGTGTGCCATTCCGTTATCGCCACGGCTATTGAGCAAGAGGTTGAAAGGGTTGATGTCACGAGTGTCAATTGACTGCCCCGTGGTAAGTGCACCGGGGTCGGTGCTGTCATCGCTGCTGGCAAGGCTCCGGAGCTTATTAGCTAACGTGATCTTAGACTGACGAAGGTCAATCCAGTCGATTTCCAACGACACGACCCGGTTCTTTACCGACTGCCCATAGTCCTCATCCATAACGAAGATCGTGTCAAGAACCTCGAAGCGGTCTATCTCGTCCAGGCGTTCCACAAGCCCCGACACGCTATACTCGTACGAGATGGAGGGCTTGGCCCTGTCGGCCAGGAAGCCGGTCAGGAAGCGCATCATCGCCTGAGGCGTCATGCCCGACTTGAAGTCGTAGACGCTGGAGCGTACTGCATCGGTCCAGGTGTGGTCCTCCACGTAGTCCACGCCGTTGTTCGCCGGGGCAATGGTAAGCCCGTCAGCGTTGCGACCGTAGATACGCGTGACGAGGCTTGTGGTATCCTCGCGCTTGATGGCTGTCTTGATGCCGCGCTCATACACGAAGTAGGTGCCACGGTCACGGCCACCCTGATCGAGCAGGTGGACGAACTTGTTCACGTCGTCAAATACGAGGTCGCCCCCGTACACCTTAGCAATCTGCTTCAGCACGCCGAGCACTGTGCCGGAATCGTTCTCCCAGCCAAGCAAGGCGTCCGGGTCAATCTGGCCCACATACCAGTCAGTCCCGGCCAGGACCGAGACAATGGCATCGAGCGCTGTACCGCTCCACGTCTGGGCGTCTATCTGGCCAGCGTAGAGCAGGTCATACCAGTTACGCTCACAGTAGACTTCAACACTAGCACGGTTATTGGAACGATCAATCGTCGTCGTGATAGCTCGGGCCACATAGTGCCGTCCCTTGAACAGCACCGGCATCTCTGCCTCAATCAGTGTGGCCTTGGTATCTGCGAGGCTCAGCGTGAATGTTAGGGTGGACTCGTTACTGCCCGATTCTAACGTGGTGCACGCGATAAGGGTGTCTTGAAGTAATACTCCTCCCCCGCTCGGCACGACCAGAATGGGATCCAGGGAGAACGGCCGGACCTGCTGGGTGCTGGGCAGAGGAGGAGTAGCTGGGGGGGCTGTGCTGAGCAGGATGTCGTCCACGTAGGACGTGAGCGCTGAGAGGCTCACTTCATACTGGATCCATGCCGTGCTCGGCTCAGCGGAGATGCTGGAGGCGGATTTCCACGCGCTCCAGGTAGTGAGGTTAGCGCTGGTTCGGTACCGTACAGAAGCCCCGTTGCCGTTCACGGTTAGCAGCGGGATGTCTGCTCCCCACTGGGCAGGCATGGCACGGGTCTCCACGACCACGGGAAGGACCGCTGTAGACCGTGGGGACACGCGGCCAGAGACGGTCTGGGTGTCGGCCTGAGTTGCCTCCAGAGCGCCGTTAGCAAGGCGTGACCGGAGTGCCCACTGGCCAGCGTTGCCAGAGAACGGGGCAGCCATGACGACCTCGTCTACAGTGCAGCGGGTCCAGTAACCGTCCGGACCGTAGGCCACATCAAGATGAGCCGTGCACGCCGTGTTCAGGCCGAGCGCGGTACCGCTTGCACTATTGATGGTCCCGTCCTGGAGCCGGACGTTGTATACTGACCACGTTCCCAGGGTCAGGTCCATCACGGCACCGATCCAGTACCACTCGTCGGCATTGAGTGTCATAGTCATGTAGTCGCTGACGAGCTGGTTCCCAGCGTTGTCGTAGAACCTGTAGTTCAGCGTCGGGACGCTTGCCGTGACGTTGACGGCGAGGTGGAACAGGGGTGCAGCCCCGGGAGTGCCCCGTGTGCTAAGCACCGGGTTCCACTGGGTGTCGTTCTTGCCATTGTACCAAGCACCGACCATGATGCTACCCGAAGAGGGGAACAGGTTGCCGTCGTTCTCTACGCGGACGTAGGACTGCTCGGTCTGCCCTACGTTGTTCAGCCGGAGGCCAGTGCCCCATCGGCTGGGAACTGCTGCTGCACTGCTACTAGCGAAGTTGTTGACGTATACTGTGCGGTCGTTACCGCTTGCGTCAGGGGTTGGACGGGGATCGCCTGTACCGACGAATGAGTCCAGGTGAAGCAGTACCTTAGTAACTGCATCTGGATCCCACTCGCCCGTCCAGTCGCCCCGACTGGTAGCGCGAGAGTACTCGACCATCAGATTCTCCTCGAGGGGACACGGCCTACGGCCTGAGTGAATGTGCCAGCAGAAACGCTGACGGGGATAGTGACTGTATCAATGCCCACGAGCCGGGTGAACTGGGTGAAGCGATCCGCGATGTTGCGAACCTTGGCCCCGGTAGCCGTGGTCATGATATAGAAGTCTAGCTTCTCAAAGTCCAGGACCATAGTCTGGCCAGCTGTGAGCGGGCCTGATACCTCCATGGCCCCGGCGATGAAACGCTGGGTGCTCGACAGAACCCCACGGAATTCGACCGTGGGGTAATAGTTAGTGTTGCCCTGTCCAACTAGAGTCATCCCTCCAGGAGCTGAGACGGTCGCTGCTGCTCCCGTGGTGTACCCGTAGGGGTTAGGGGTGGCAATGGTGGCCACACCAGACAGGCGGGAGACGCCTTGGTCGCTGAACCACAGCACCTTATCGCGCCTCCAGGAGATAGGCCCGGCGAGTACGCCTTGCCATACCCACGGGTCCATCGCGTTCGGCGTGAAGTCCTGCTGGCCGTGCAGCATAGGGTTGAGCGCCATGCTAACCTGATCGGCCTTGGCCAGCACGTCGTCAATGTCCGTACCGGTCAGCTCCAGGTTGAAGACCCACTCGGTGGATCCCATCCGGGACTTGTAGTACAATGACCCGTCGCCAGCCGGGAGGTCGTCCAGGGTTACCTCGGCGGGCAGCATAGGCCAGTCCGTCAAGATCGCCTTGAAGTCGGTGATGGACGTGGTGTCAAACGTCCCCAGTTTGAAGCTCATGCTAGTACTCCTTGCGCTCGCAGCTCGCGGGTCATGTCGGTCTTCAGCTGGGTGGATAGTGTGCGGATGTCAGACTCGCTGCGAACCTGCATGGAGGCCACACTTACCAGAGGCCCGCTGATGGTGATCTGCTGCCCGGATGCCGTGGCATAGTTCGGTGTGGCCGTAGCCTGCATCGGGACCATCTGCTGTGCCACGTTAGTCGTCAGGGACTGTGTGACGCTCTGGTCGAAGCCAAGCGTCGGCAGCTTACCAGCTTCCTTCACGATTCGCTTGTTCATGGTCGTGATGGGCTTGATAGCGTCTTCAGCGTGCTCTTCTACACCGACACCGATACCAGCCGGGAGGTACTGGCCGACCTCGTCACGCAAGCGCTTAGAGGGCGACGCGATACCGAAGAACCCGCCGATCTTGCCGACTACGTCACCTACGAACCCGCTGATCTTACCCCAGAGCCACCCAGCAGCACCAGAGATGCCGTCCCATAGGCCCCGGACAATGTCCTTACCCTTGGAAAGCATCTGGCCACCCATACCACCGAAAGCCCCGATAATGCTGCTGATGATGCCGGGGATCTTGCCTACGATGAACCCGATGATGCCGCCGAGGTTACCCATGAGGGAAGTGATAAGCTGGAAGCCTGCACCGAGTAGCATCGGGATAGCTCCCAGGAGGGCACCTACGATCCCGCCGATGATTTGCGGTATGGCTCCAACGATGGTACCGATGATCTGAGGCAGAGCACCGATTAGCGCTGTGATGAGCTGGATACCAGCCCCGATGAGCATCGGGATAGCCCCGATTACTGCACCGAGTACAGCCGTGATGATAGTGGGGATAGCTGCTACGATAGCGGTGATGATCTCGGGCAGTGCTGTCACCAGAGCGGTGATAAGCTGGATGCCTGCATCAATGAGCAGCGGGATAGCACCGATCACGGCACCGATCACCGAGGTGATGATTTGGGGGAGAGCACTAACGATCATCGTGATGATGGTGGGCAGTGCCCCGATCAGCGCGGTGAATAGCGTTATGCCAGTTTCAATGAGCTGAGGCAGTGCCCCGGTGATGAATCCCACGATCTGGTGGATAAGCTCGGGCAGGTATTCCAGCAGAACCGGAATGGCTTCCATGAGGCCCGTGGCAAGTGCCTCAATAAGCGACAGTGCGACCTCAAAGAGCATAGGCAGGTTAGACAGGATACCCTCGGCGATACCCGTGATCATGAATGCTACCTGAGGGAGCAGACCGGGCATAGCTGCCACAAGGCCCTCGCCCAGCGCGATGACTGCCTTCATGCCAGCGTCTACCAGCATAGGCAGGTTCTCAACGACCATGTCAACGAGGCCCACGATAGCGGGCACGATGGCCGTGATCAGCCCCGGGAGAGACGAGGAGACCCCCTGCACCAGCCCACCGATGAGGGCCACACCAGCGTCCAGGATGGCGGGGATAGCCGTTACGATGGCACCTATCAGGCTCTGCATCATTTCGCCGAGCTTAGGCCCGAGCGTGGCGATGTTAGAACCGATGTTCTCGATGATAGGGCCGACGTTAGTGATGACCGTCTCAAGCGAGCTGATGACGTTGCCCGCTAGTGTGGCCACATCAGCGTCCGCGCTGCCAAGCCCTGTCAGGAGGTTATCGAAGCTGCCCTTCAGCATACCTACGGAACCAGAGATGGTCTCGCTTGCTTCCTTGGCAGTGGTGCCAGCGATGCCCATATCTTCCTGGACTAGCTGGATGGCCTTGCTGACGTCAGCGAAGTTGCTGAGGTCAAACGTCTGCCCCATCGCTCCTGGAAGCTTTTCAGCATCCGTCAGGAGGCGCTGCATTTCAGCCTGAGTACCACCATACCCTAGTTTCAGGTTGTCGAGCATAGTGTAGTTCTGCTTCGCGAACCCAGAGTAGGCGTTCTGGATGGACCCGATGTCGGTGCCCATCTTGTTCGCGTTGTCAGACATCGCTACCATGATGTCGTTAGCTGCCTTGGCAGAGTCTGCACTCTCGCCGAGGCTGCCCGTCAGGGAAGCGGCGAAGCCCGTGGCCTGAGTCATAAACTCAGTAGCGCTAAGTCCGGCGGTCTTGTAGGCGTCGGCGGCGTAATCCTTCATGGCATCGGCAGAATCACCGAACAGAGTTTCGATGCCGCCGATGGCCTGCTCAGACTCAGCGAAAGCCCCGATGACGCTTGCGCCTAGTGCCCCGCCAGCCGCGACAGCGGCCAACGAGAAGCCGACCAGTGCTTTACCAGCACCAGTCAGCCCCCCCTTGACCATCCCGCCGATCTTGGAGTCAGCCTTGCCAGCGCTGTCGCCCACACCAGCGAGGCCCGACTGGACCTTGTCAGCGCCGTCGAGTGAGAGTTTGATCCTCACATCGTTGTCAGCCATGCTGTCTCCGTTCTAAGCTAGGATTTATCGGGTGTTGGAAGTGACTCACCGTCACCCTGCGAAAGCCAATACAGGCCCATCGCTGGGTCGGGGCCATTGCCCTTAGAATGCGACTCAAGAGAAGCCTTATTGGATGTCTTCCACATGTCCTGTCCTGTCGCTATAGCCTGCATAGCGGGGCAGTCCAGGGACCACGCGGTATAATCTTCAATGGTCTCTTCGCGTCCCAGTCTTGAGTTATGCAAGTGCTGACTGAGTTGCCTTCCGCATCCCGGGCACTTGGCCTCCTTGAGGTGTTTCCATTGCGAGAGGATCTCTAGATCCACCTCTTGCCAGGAATCCGGGCTTCCCCCGTCAAGGAGGTGAAGCGGAGGTCGCCCGGATGCCAGAGCCAAGTCCAGCAGAAGTGCTAGACGAGGCCCGATTTCGTAGGGCGGATGGATACATCGCCGCCCGAGTTCTGCCATGACATGAACGCCTGGATTACTCCGTGCAGCGTTCCGCCGGGGAGGATACCCTTATCGCTCTTGGAACTGACGAGAGCAGCGTCAGCGGAGATGGCTACAGCGTCGTCCGCGTCGGTGCCGAACACACCCACGAAGGTCTTCTGTAGAACCTTCTCATACTGATCAACCGGGGAGAGGTTGGACTGCTTGGTAAGCATGGCCCATTCCCCCAGCTGGAGTCGGCTGTACTTGATCCACACCGGGCGAGCCTCGGGCTTGGCTTCGGCCACATTAGCCTCCAGGGTGGCAAGGTTATCCGCGAGGAAGTCCTTGTTCCCTGTCAGCGTCTTGAGGGCCTTGGCCTGCTGGAGTTCGGCCTTGGCATCTTCGTACTCCTGCGAGTACTTGGCACCGAGGTCAACCTCGATGATGAGGACGTCAGCACGGCGTTCTTCGACCGCCTGCATGAGTTCTTCGTAGCTGTTGAATGACATAAGGGTTCTCCTCCTTGTGGCTTGGGACTAGACGGCAGCTACGACAGCGACGGCTGTCTTGCTACGGCCCATGACGGTGATGTGAGCGGTGATACCGACGAAGGTGTTGCTTGCTTCGAGGGGATCGATGGACGTGATGACGACTTTCCATACCCAGACCATCTGAGCAGCGGCCAGCGCGTCATCGTGGGCAACGCCGTCACGACGCCAGATGTAGACAGTGTCGCCGATGCTGAGGCCTGCAATGAGTTCCTCGTCGGCCTGTCCGGTGGACTTGATGACGAGGTCGTCCATGGCGTGAGTGGTGCTGCCCGGAAGCTGTTCGCTGGCCGGGTCGCAGAGCCAGTCGATGGATTCGCTGTCCGTGCTTGATGTACCATTGAAGGTAGTGATCGAGCAGTCCAGGCCGACACCAGCGTTGAGCTCGGTGACGGTAGGTGCATTCAGGTCGAGGACGACCGGAGCCACACCGACCGCGACGTTGCCACGGCTGATCTGGGTTGAGGGGTTCCACTGTACGAGTGCCATTGTCTCAGTCCTTTCTTACTTGGTCGCCTTGGCAGCCTCAGGAGAGGTCACCTCGGCCTTGGGGGTAACCACAGCGGGAGTGCTGTGGGAGTCTTTGAGTCGGGGCTTGTAGCCCAGCACGGTCTCGCCGGGGTTCAGGCCGCGGACCTTGGTCTGGGTCTTGGGATTGAAGTTGACCTCGGAGATGGCATAGCGGATGCCCGTCTCCTTGTGGTCTACAATGATGCCGGTCACGATATTCCTCCTTGGTTGATTTGGATGGTAACTTGAGACTCGTAGTGGCCTTCAACCTGAGCGCCTGAGTAGCCCATGGAAGCGGCGATAACGCTGCCCCCGACGACCTGCCCGTGGAGGCGCTGCATGACAGCTAAGGCGATGTTGAACGATGCCGAAACACTTGCACCACAGCAGTAGACGGTGAACTGTAGTGACCAGTCGACAGCGTCCCCGGTGACGGCGAGGTTGACGTAGTCCACGAGGAGAGGCCGCTGCACCACATAGGGCAACGCTGCCCCGCTGGGTGCATAGCCCTCGTACGTGGGGACACCCACATCTGTGAGTGCTAGGGTGATGTCGCTCATCTGTAGGCTCATCAGATACCCAAGTCCTCGGCGGAGAACAGGTCCCCGGCTTCGGCGTTCAGCTTAGAGGCTGCCGTCACATGGAAGGGGCGAGCAGCCACTCGGCTAGTGCCCAAGGCCACATAAGCGGCGTAGACCACGGTCGGGCCGATGAAGATGGTGTTCTTGCCCTCGGACTCAGCCGTGGTACTGTTCAACATGGTCCCAGTGTCCACGGCGTGAACGTTCTGGATTTCCTTCTTCATGAGGCCGACGCCGACCTGGGACAAGGTTCGCAGCTTGACGTCTGCCGTGGGATCTACTTGCTTGGCAGCAGCAGCCATGAGCGCGGCGAGCTGGCCCATCGTCAGTTGCTTAGCCATTAGATTCCCTCCTTGCCCTCTTGGTTGACTACGTTGAAGTCTGTTGCGACTGCCTTGCGGATCATGGCGAGGCCGTTCTGGCTGACCTTGTCCAGGAGGAGTGTCTTGCCGACGAGGCTTGGCTCCTGTGTGCACGTGACCACGGTTACGGCCTGCCCCGCTGCTAGTGCAGTACCCTGAGCGACCTTCACGCTGTAGAGGCTCTCCACACGGCTCTCCACAGCGTTCGCTAGGGTAGTTGTCTGCACCAGCGCGGGAACCGGCTCCCCAGCGGGAACCAGAGGACGCACGACAGAGAAGCCCACGGTAACCGGCTCGCCCACGTTGCTGATCTGGACCGTGTCGGTAAGTACCGACGAGGCCAGCAGCCGGGAGGCGTCAGCTAACGTCTGTGTCGACATCATTCTGGCCCCTCCTCATGTTAGTGCGATATACGTGTGGCCGTCCCGGAATGGGAAGGATCTTGATGACTGAATTATCCGCCCCACTGAAGATGACGCTCAGTGTGCGGAAGTAGGCGGCGAGGGTACCCCAGGAAGGGGGATCTACCGTGACTGAGGTACCCTCGCTTGACGTCTGCTTCACGAACGGCTGAGCCTGCATGAATCCCAGCAGTGATAGAGCAGCGAAATAGACGTCGTAGGTTACGAGGTAACCTGCTTCACCCGGCCACATACCATTGGAGTCTGGGATGCGTGCCCCGTCCAGTGCTGCCTGCTTCATGCTGACCGATATCAGCCCGTAGCCGGGAAGCGTCTGGAGAAGGTTGCTCAGCTCATCCATGGTTAGACCCGCATTGCGAGGCGGTTATTGAAGCCAGTGAAGAAGGTGTCGGCCCACTGACGCGACGGGGACATTGCCACGTCCTCGAGGGTCGGGTGCTGGTTCCACGTGGTGTAGTTGGACTGACCCGGTCCGCCCCAGTTACAGGCGTAGTTTCCGACTCCCGTGACGGTCGCGCTGCCCGGGATGCCATCGATCGGGCCGGAGTAGTAGCCCTTGTTCGCGAGGACACGCATGATGCCCTTGATGGTGTTGGCTCCCCAGATGCCGTCAATCGGCCCGGAGTAGAGGCCCTGCTGCTTGAGGAGGTTCTGGGTGGTCGCACGACGGTTATAGTCAAGCGGCTCACCCCATCGGTAAGTCGAGGTTCCGGACTCGCCACACTGACCCCAGCCGGAGTATGCGACGGAGTATCCGTATCCCCACTGGGTAGCCGGATTAGTTCCACATGCTGCCATGATGTATCTTTCTTTAGATGGTGATCTGTGAAAGGGGTGGAGCCGGACCCGCCAGCTCCACCCCCTAAGTGGTGCTACCGCTTACGCGGCGTCGTCGATGCCATCCAGGGGCACCGGGTCGGTCTCGGTGATGACTGCGAACGGGTAGTCCGTGACGGCACCCCCGATGCGAGCCGTGCTGAAGGCCGTGGCGAAGCCGACGCGGAACTTGAAGCGGAGTGCGACCATGTCACGCTCGGCGAGGTTGATCTGGTTCGCACCAGTGCCGAGGGTGGCCTGATCCAGGAGCTTGACCTGGACGTCCTCACGGATGCCGAGCACGACCTTGGAAGCGTCACCCACAAGGGCAGTCGCAGCGGAGCGGTCCCAGCCTCCGTTGGTCAGGTAACGCAGGTCCTGACCGTAGATGCTGGCAGCGCTGCCGTCCGAGCGGATGGCGTCCAGGTAGATGGGCTGTCCGTCGGCGTCACGCAGGCCGCGGAGCGACCGACGCAGGAAGCGACCGGTGAAGGCGCTGTTCACGTCGAACTCGTCGTCCTCGACAAGGCCGAAAGCCTCGTTGAAGTCGACCGCGAGGTCGGTGAACGTGGTGTCCTCGCCGCCAGTACCGCGGACCTGATAGTTGCCTGCTGCAATGGCACCGGGCACCAGAGCCGGGTCGAGCCAGGAAGCGGGCTTGTTCGTGCCGAAGAAGATGGCAGCGTCCAGGACGCGACCGAACTCCTGAGCGACGAGCGGGCGGACCTCGGACCAGATGTCGAAGTTGGCATCGGCGAGGGTGTTCTCGTGCACGGGCACGATAACGGCGATCTCTTCGGCGATGAGTTCCTTGTTCGTCCAGCTGACCTTGGAGGTCTGCTTCACGCCGGAAGCGTCGGTGGAGTTGTCGTGTGTGACGAAGCCTGCCGTCGGCAGCGCCGACAGTACGGGCATCCGGGCCACACCAGCGCTCATCCGGACGGTCCGGAACGCGGCGAGGGCTGCCGACTGGGCAGTTTCCGGTTTGATGATTTCTGCGATGTCCTGACGGGCCAGGAGAGCCAGCGCGTCGGCACGGGAGATGTCAGCCATTGGACTGACTCCTTTCTGGCACGAATGCCGTGGTGAGTATTACTTGAGGGCGGATCGAAGGAGAGCGTTCATGTCCGGCTTCTTGGAACCCGGTGCTGCTGCACTGGAGCCAAGTGCCGTTGATGTGGCCGAGGGGTTAGCCGCGTTCCACGTCTTGACAATGTCTGTGATGGATTCGTCGGTCTCGAACAGGGCCTTGGTAAAGGTCCGGCTGTCCAGGGCCTTACCCAGCGGGCCTCCGGCTGACTGCAAGAACGCCTCGAGCCGGTCATACCGGGTCTGGAGCGTTTCTACGGCTTCGGCTGTGGGCCGTGCTGCGAGGTCGGCCTCCATCTGGGTGGCCTTCTTGCTCGTGGCTCGCAACTCCGTGATCTCGGTCTTCTGAGAGGCGATGCTGAGCTTCTGAGCGGCGAGGGACTTGACCAGAGGGTGGTCATCGGGCAGCTTGATGGGCTCGGTGCTGGCCTGCTGCTGTGTACCGTTCTCTCCCGTTTCGGAAGTGGTGCTCTGCTGCTGGCCTTGCGCTTCCTGACCCGACGTTTCGTCGGTGGAAGTGTTTGTGTCGTTGTCGGTAGGCATTTCGCCTGTCCTTTCCATAAGTGTAACTGATTGGGCTGGCAAGTGCAAGCCCAGATACTAAACCCACCTATTTAGGTAGGTCTTCCTCCTTGGAAGTGTGTGAGGGGGTCACTTTGGACCCCATTTCTTGAGAGCCGCCCGATACTGGGGGCTGTTAGTTCCGAACATGACCTTGGCATTCTGAAGCTTCTGCTCATCTGTCATGTTGAGGCCATTAGTAATCTGGAGGGCAGGCTGAGCGTCCGACTTGTGGACAGGCTGAGCCGTGCTGGGTGCTGCTGGGTTGCCCTTGCCGCTGAGCGGGTCGCGCTGGGTGGCCGTGGTAGGTCCGGCGCTGGCCTTAGCCTTGGCCCCCTTCACCTTGAGGTCAGCCCAGCGAGGATCCATGGTGATGGACCCATCCGGCTGGAGTGTACCCTTGTAGGCCACACGTGAGCGGAGCGTGGGAATGAGCGTGCAGCGACCGTTCGGGTGATCACGGATAGCACTGTCCTCCACGACCAAGCCCTCACGGCTGAGGCAGTAATCGCACGTCCGCTTAGACTCCTCGCTGCCCCACACCATAACGAGCAAGGGCAGGTCGGCAGTGCTGTCCCACTGGTTCTTCCAGTAGGCACTCACGGTCTCGGTCCGGGCTAGGCGCTCCAGCTTGCGGTAACTCTTTCCCAGGCCAGCGTTCAGCATCTGCCTAGCGGCGTCCCGGCTGTTCAATCCGGCGGTGATGCTTGCGCTGATGGCTGCCTGCTGCATGTCATCGTAGACCTTGCCGAGGAACGGGCTAAGCTCCAGCGTCTTGGGCACTGGGAAGCCCGCCAGCGCCCCCAAGCTGGCAGCCTGCCCACCCAAGCGCTGGATGAGTGTGGTGCTCGTACGCTGGAACTGACGGATGTAGGCAGGGACGTCAGTCTGAGTGGACAGACCCCCGAGCCAGCGGAGGTAAGCCTTGCGAAGCTCACGCTCCATCTTGTCAGTAGGTACGGTAGGCATTAGATGTCCTTATTGCAGCGTTCGCAGCGAATGGTCTGGGGGGCGAAGGAGTAGGCGCTTCCTGAGTAGTTGCTCAGGTGGAGGCCCACCCGACACAGGAGACGGCCGAACATCAGACGCCAGCCTTGGCACGCTGTCCGGGGTTGTCCCCGTATGCCTTGACCTGCCCCGGTGTGGCCGGGAGGCCAGTTTGGCCCATAGCGGTCATATCGGTGGGCTGTCCCAGCTGGCCGTCCGTGGGGGCACCCAAGCTGTCGTCCTCGTAGTCCTCCAGGTCCACTCCAGGCGTTACCACCTCGGCAATGTAGGGCAACGGGTACCCCATAGTGCTAAGGGCTATGCCGTGGGCGTCTGCAGCCTCCTGGAGCAGGTCGTCCTCGGTGTTCCAGATAGCGAACTCCTTCTCGGCGCTGTCCTTGACCTCAATCGTCCGCTCCACACCGAGCAAGGCTGCGAGTTCTTCAAGCACGGGGTCCAGGTTGTCACGCATACGGGCGATCTTATTGTTGAACCGCTTGCTGAGCACCTTCAGGGCCACACCAGTCGGGGGCACGCCTTGTCCAGGCTTGAAGTAGTGCTGAGGGATGCCGCTGCTCTGGCTCACCTTGTCAATGATGCTGTCGTGATATGCTATCATGTCGCCGATGGTGGGTGGGTTCAGCTGGCCGAAGGGTCCATCACTGCTGGTCGTGAAGATGCGGCCACTTGCCCCCTCCACCTCCTGCTCGGTCATGGCGTCTGTGTTACCCTGTCCCCCGCTGGGCAGGTACGGGTTCGTCGGGGGTAGCTCCACATTCATGAGGAACCAGAACGGCCGAGCGTACATCTCAGCGATCACGGTCTGGTCAATGATGCTGTGGTTCACCCGGTCCTGCAATGCAGCCAAGCTCGGGCCGAAGCCCTTGTCGTCCAGGGCCAGCCGGAACAGGGTGTTACCCGTGGTCTGTTCAACGAACTGGTAGCCCTGCTTCGTCGCGGCTGTCATGTCGGTGGGCACGTCCTTACTGAAAAGACGCGTGGTCCCGTTAGTGTAGGCGAACGTGACGTAGTCTTGCATCTTCTCAATGGAGCGCGTGAAGATAGCGGCGACAGTATACAGGCCGTCGCTGATCATCTCGTAATGCTCGGGGAAGTGGGGAGTGCCAGCGGAGTCCACCACCACAGGGCACTCCCCACGTGCAAGGAGGGGCACTAGCACATCGCTGAAGCCCCTCAGCTCATCGGGTACGGGAACAAGGTTCTCAGCGTACAGGTCAATCACGGACTTATAGATGTTCTCGCTGGTCTGCTGCTTCCCGATGTCAGGGAAGGCCTCGGCGACATAGCTTTCCCATGCCTTGCCGTGCAGCGCGTACGACATCACGCCGTTGTAATATGTGGTATAGGTCGGGGCTTCCCGCTCGAGCAGGTATGCCTCAATCCGGCTGATGCCGGTGTCCTGTGTGGTGAGTGTGTCGGTCATGTTAGTTTCCCATCCGGAAGTAATCTGCTCGGCCTTGCTGAATAGCTTGTGTCATGGCGTCTACCTCGTCGTCATGCTTGCCGAAGGGGAAGTCCCTAAACTCTTGGAACATGCCGTCACTGTAGATGCTGTCCACGATTGCAACGTTGCCCTCGTCCACGATCGGCTGGATAGCCAAGGCCCGGACCTCCTTGCTCCCCTGAGGGGTCACGGGCTTGATGAGTGCTGCCCGCTTCCTCAGGGTGTTGAGCAGGGCTGCCCCGTTAGCTGCCTTCTCCACATAGATGCGACTGGTCTGGGGCCAGCGAGCGGCCATCTGCTGAATGGCGCTTACCGTCTCAGTGAAGGTGGCCCGCTCGTGGTACCGGTCGATCATGATCCAGCGCTGCCCTATGACGGCCCATACCTGTCCGGCCACATAGTCCCCGGCTGTCGCTTTCTTGCGACCGTTCTGGATGGTGCCGAACGTCAGGTCCCACGACTGCACCACAAGGGCACGGCCCAAGGTCTGCATGAAGCCGTGGTCGTCCCTGAAGACAACTTGGTCCCAGGGTATGACGTCTATCTTGTTGACGTTGATATAGCTGCCACCAGTGACCTGAGGGTCACCCTGATAGAGTGCCTGCCAGACGTAGGTCCCGACCGCTGACTTGATCAGCTGCCAAGACTTAGCACTCCGGTTCTGCACTGATGGCAGCCATTCCCCGACTGCTCGGCCAAGTATGTCCACATTACCGAGAGAGTCGGGGTGAGTGGAATCGTGTGTGGCCTGAGCGGGTATGTTGACGTACTCGGCATCTAGTGCCTTCTGTACGTGAGCTATGAGGTCGTCCTTGTGCCAGCGAGTAGCAATGACGATGATCTGTGACAGGCTGGCCATACGGGTCAGGACGACGGAGCTGAACCACTCGGTCGTCGTTTCACGGATGGTCTCAGACTGGGCTTCTTGCATGTCCTTGATGGGGTCATCAATAACGGTCATGTCACTGCGGAACCCTGTCATGGCACTGCCCCGGCCAGCAGCTAGGAGTCCTCCACCTTCACGAGTCTCCCAACGTTGAACATTGGAAGAACCTGACATCAGGGGGGTCCATGTGCTTACCAGCCCGCGGATCTGGCGGGAGACCGCGTTCGCACGTGCCTGCGAGTAAGTCGCATAGACTACCTTCAGCCACGGATTGCGAATCAACTGCCATGCGATGTAATGCACAATCCACGTCGTCTTACCTTCCTGAGGCGGCGTAGAGTAGGCCACACAGCTTAGGCTAGTGTTCAGCGCTTCTGGATCAACTGAGCCTGTCAGGACCTCTGTGAGAGCCGATGTACGGATGCCCGAGGCTTTACAGTAGATGTTGAAGTCTTCGCTGATCTCCTCATAGGAGTACACTGCGAGGTCCAGGGAATCCTGAATGACGTTGCTCATGAGGTACCCTTGCTAACTTCAGCAGCGACTTCGTCAACCGAGATACCGGGGAACGCCTTGAGGAGACGTGCAGCTTCACGCGCTGTCTGCATCCGTAGACGCTTAGTGTCGATCTCTTCAGTGCCACCAGTAACCTCCTGGAGAAGGCGAAGGATCTGGACCAGTTCCTGCTCGGCCTTGTGCAACTCCACCACAAGAGGGTGAATGCCGCTTACATGCTTCTTCTTTGAAGTCACGTAGATCTCTTCGCCTACCTCAGCCTCGGTTACTTCCCGAGAGTCGAGAAGCATACCATAGTAACGCGAGGGATTAGCACCGAGCTCAATGCGAAGGGCAATGATGTCGGTGATCTTGTTCCTGGCCAGCTTGTTCAGCTCAGCTTCTACACTGATGCCGTCTGTGGAGTCACTAATACCCCACAGCGACGCCGCCTTCTTGCCGACGCTGGCGACCGTGCTCTTGCGAACGCTGGCCGCTGTACCGCCTCCATGCGACTTGCACACGGTAAGCCCTGCCACGGCTGTCCGCTTGCACGGCTGACCTGTGGTAGTTAGCGCCTTGCACGCTCCAGCACGCACGGCAGGACGGGTGACGTCCTTGGTGCTGGGTCGCTTGCTTGGCTGAGTGGGCATAACAGCAACCCTAGCTCACCCAGACGACCAGAGCAAACTATGGAGTCAAATTCGTCTCAACGAATATTATCAGTCCAGGCCACAAGTCCCGCTAGAGGTCTTGCTCCAGCTGCACACCAGTCATAACGGCCTGCTCCATCATGTTCTGTACGACCTGCCACTGACTCAGCGAGAGGACGAGGGTGTACTGGTCAATGATGTCCAGGACCAGATCATGAGCGCGACGCTGCTGCTCACCATACCTGCTGATCTCTGTGGACGGCGCTGACGCCTCACCGATAACCTCGTCAAGAACCTTACCGGCCAGCATCTCGTCACGCATAACGCGCTGACCCCTGCTCATGCCCGAGGCCATCAGACGTGCCAGAAGTGATTAGGCGACACCGAGTAGTAGATGGGAACGATGAACATCGTAAGGATTCCCAGGACGAACCAGTGGAGGAGGAACGAGTGTCCCGTCGGGACCCTCATGTACTGAGCCTTGTCCCTGGACTGCTTCACGTTAGCGACGTGGCCAGTGGCCGGAGCCGGTGCCGGATACTCAGGCGGCTGAGGTTCGTAAGTGCTCATGAGGGTGGACTCCTTATGGTAAGTGGATGTTTAGTTGACCCGCTGGAAAGCATGAAGTGTAGATGTCTTTGAAGTATCTGGCCTAAGCCCCCCAGCGGGTTACTAACTACATTACCAGTACGCCACTCCCAGCGCAACTCACCCTGACTAATCTAAGCGCAGCGATCCGAGCGACGTCCAAGGAGGCCGAAGCCCGGAGGGCGAGAGCGCCGACGCAGGATAGACGTCGTGACGGATAAATCGCAAGCCCACATCCATCTTCCTTTTCTCTCCTACCACTTGAACCCGTCGGTCTTCCCTACCGCCTCCGGCTCCAGTCAGCCCTCCGGTCCTTAGTGGTAGCCATAAGCCACCCTTACGCGCATTAGGTAAGTTGCGCCTTACGCGCATTCCTGCCACAATGATACAACGCAACACATTAGGAGCACACGTGAACCGGGAACGACAGCAGCAAATAGACAACTATTCGGGGGAGCTAACTGAAGGCAACGGGCACAGCGCGGAAGACATAAAACGGATCATCACGGGGCTTTCTAAGCTGGCCACACTAGAAGAGGCAGCAGTATCCCGCATGAAGCCTCACAGCGAGAAGGCAGCGACGGCAGTGAACATCAATAAGGGGGAGAGGGTTATCGCAGCACTATACGAAAGCCTCAGTCTGATAGAAGACGGGGAATACGAGGCAGCGGGTGAAAGCCTGGGAACGCTGGCAGGCATGGCAGCACCACGGCGGAAGATGCCGG
>Ga0314774_1000347_pt1 | contig 39714 bp, 39 predicted proteins | sample MetaGCBIA2018_FD_204515 | JGI IMG/M metagenome (GOLD analysis project Ga0314774, IMG submission 204515) | Cryopeg brine microbial communities from Beaufort Sea near Barrow, Alaska, United States - CBIA 2018 | ecosystem: Environmental > Aquatic > Marine > Coastal | place: USA: Alaska | collected... | reverse complement strand
CCACTAAGCTTGTAAAAGAGTTGCATGCAGTGAACCCGCAGCATGGAAGACAACGGGTACGGTGGCCGACCGTTCTGGCCCATGGTGGCGGCGAATCCTATGCGGTTAGCGATGGCTGTATTATCGCTGATTTTGGAAAGTTATTCAGAGGTTCCTTAGCTTCTTCGCCGCTCCTCAGGCTCACCGTGACTTTTTTGCCTTTCTCTTCCAGGCTTAGTTCCGACTGGCATACCGGATGTTGGTTACCTATATACGCAAGCATTTACAATGCCGCTTTGCATCCGGTACACCCGCACATCACTGGCTGCCAGCGGCAGTACGCTGTCTATTTCATCGTCGTATCGGCTTTTGGCAAATCATCAAGATGCGGATTTGCCAGGCCCATCCTCATACTCAGATCAACCACCAAGCCCAGCAGGGTTTTGTAACCGTCACTCAGCTGCATAAGATCCAGCGTTTCGCCGTTGATGGTTACCGCCAGCCGTAACGGGTTTACTTCAATATGAGGGTTGCTGATGGCCGGGAATATTGCACTAATCGCGGCGCGCACGGCATCCAGCTCTTTGAGGGTGACATCAAAGCTGCGTTTTTCCTTCTGCAGACGCTGCTCTTCGTTTTCCTTGTTATAAAACCAGACAAAGGCAGACTTGAAATTACCTTGCGCCTCTAGTACCTGCTTCAATGCTTCCATTCGGGTGTGGGATTTCGGAAAGCTTTTTTTGTCGAGATAGGCTCCCAGCGCTTTCAGCCCAATCGTCGTTGGTGTGACTTTTGCCGTGGCTTTGCTTTTGTCTCACCGCTTGATTCTGTCCCATTTCAGGCCATCTTTGGTTGAAAGCGCTATCCGCGCATAGGGCGCTGGAACATTATTAACCTGGCGAATATCGCCATTTGTCTTGAACGTTATCCCCCGACACCAAGGGAAAATGCGTTAACGTGCGTCTGGAAGGCCGTCTACTGAACAATCTAAAATTCGGGTAAGTTCTTGCTGATCCTCACCACTAAGCTCTATTTTTGTATTTATTTTCACGATTTCCCCTTGTACCTCATTTCAATTTCTTTGCGTTCAGCGACTGCTTCATAAACTTGCTCCGCTTCCTTCTGCGAATACTCCTCTAACCGCCAACGATTGGTATTAGAGAAACTCGCCTCGCCGGAGTAAGCAGGCACCTGTTCCGCACTCACTCCGCCCTGCGCAACCAAGCGGCGGGTTATTTCGTTGTAGTAATACTCCGGTCGCGGACAGAAGTCTTCGTACTGAACAACCAGCTTCTCATGCTCTGGCAAACCAGCAATGCCCTTCTCCACCGAGCGGTTGATGGCGGCAATCTGACAGGCTAAGGATTCCAGCAGGTCTAGGTCTTTGAAGTTCGCGCATTCCTTGATATTGAAAAAAGTGCCAAGTGTTGATGTCGCTATACTGGCACTTTGGTATAAAGCGAGGAGTTTTTACTACGCCTCAGCTTATGACCTCTATGCTTTATTACTTAATTATAAACTCAACAATTTTCTCAGGCGTATCCAGAACCTCAGCCTCATCGTCACTAATAGCAACCCCAGCGGCCTCGCCCACGTCCATAATCACCAACATCAAATCCAGTGAATCCACACCCAGATCCACAAGTGTTTTGCCCATCTTGTCTTCAGACATCTCCAGATCTTCAACATTTTTTTCCAGCATGGACATAACGATTTTTACAGCTTTTTCGCGGTTCATAATATTTCCTATCAGCTCGATTTTACTTCTTCATAAATTGCGGTGGCCCAGGACAGCCCCACACCAAAGCCTGACATGAGAATTCTTTGCGGACTATTGTCCAGCTCTGTTTCCAGCAACAGCGGAATGGCCGATGAAACAGTATTTCCTGTTTCGGAGAGTCTTATGGGTGCCTTATCACTAGGAATACCAGCTCTTTTTATGGTGTTCTCCAGCATAAAACGACTGCCCTGATGCAGCAAAAACAGGTCAATGTCATCTGCAGTCAATTCTGCGGATGCCAGCGTGCGTTTGATCTGCTTTGGCACGTCTTGCAAGGCAAAGTTGAAAACCGCCCGACCGTTCATTTCCAAACCATGGGCTGTTTTCTGAAGCGCCTCGCTGCCGGCACCTTTGGTGGCGAATTTTGCTGTGGAAAGTTTGTAACGTGGGGTGTCGCTGATCAACGTAACAGACGCAGCATCGCCAAAAAGGAGACACGTATTTTTATCTTCCGGATCAAGAATTCGGGAATAAGGGTCGCAGGTAAAGAGTAATCCCTTTTTCATCCCGCTCGCAGCCATAAAAGACTGAATCACACTCAACCCATATACATACCCGGAGCATCCCAGCCCGATATCGAAGCAGGCGCATTCTTCCGGTAGCTCCAGAGCAGCGTGAACCAAAGCTGAGTTGTGCGGCAAGCCACCATTGTCAGGGTTTTGAGTACACAGAACCACGCACTCAATCTCTGACTTATCAATATTCACTTTTTTACATAGGCGATCAAAGGCTGCAACGCTCGCGCTCACAACGCTGTCCGTCTCTTCAAACCGAGGCAGCGTGGCAACGCCGATTTTCTGTTCGACAAAGTCCCTGTCTGTCTCGAAGCGATCTGCCTGTTCCAAATTATTGACTCGGCCTTTCGGGAGGTAACTCGCTACCGACTGAATCCCTAACATGAGTGGTTCCTCTTGCTCTGATGTGTCACGAAAAGTACATATCAGCGATTTTCTCGCCATTAACTAGGACATCGCTGCAAGTTAGCCGTGTGCCCACCTGCTTGGTGATGCGAAGCTCCACTTTATCCATAGCCGGAATTGGGAATCGACCATCATATCGGGAGAAGACCCATTTCTTGGTGCTATCCACGCAGTCCTGATGCATTTTCTTGCAGAGCGATACGAGCAGTTCAATTCTGTCCGTATGGTGAGGGTTGTTCTGAGCGATGGACTTATCTCCGACGATGGAACCACGGCATGCTTCGGGCTCATCAAATTCCTGTCGCACCGCTTCTTCGGTTTCGGTAGCTGCATTGATGCACAATGGGTAACTCTCGCCGTTAGGCCCAGCTATTTTAGCGACTACCGCATCCGCTGCCGTTGGCGCACGCTCCTCGAGTATACAAACTGAGTTGTGGATCATGTGTTTGAATGACACATTGATCTTGCTTTCCATCAATCCTCTTTGACCGGCTGCGTCAACCAATGCGTTAAACAAACTGGTTCCTTGGATATAATTTCGGCTGCCCTTGAACACAACTTTCAGCACTTCCGACATGACAACTCCTAGCCTATCGTTTGGGGCCGGTTTTAAGGCCCACCATTCGCTTGGCGGGATTACCGAACATCGAATGGTTCGACTCAACATTTTTGACCACAACACTGCCCATGCCCAGCGATGCTTTTACGCCAATCACCAGATTGTCGCGAACACTGACGCCCATTGCGATGGTCACACCAGCGTGAACCGTTGTATGGCCGCCAAGCAGTGAGCCTACAGACATCCAAACCCCATCCTCGACAACGGCCCCATGGCCTACGTTGCAAAGATTACCAATCACCACATCGTGACCAATAAACGTAGGGGCCAGAATGCCACCGGCAATCACAGCATTTGCACCTATTTCAGTGTTGTCGCCAATTGACACACCACCCGCATGGGGAAACTTGAGCAGTCGGCCGTCAGCCGCTCGGTACACTGTCACGCCATCGCTGCCAATCACCACGTTTTCCCGAATGATGGTATTCCTGCCAATTCGTGAGCCACGCTTGATAACGGCTCCGGCACAGATGACGCTCCCCGTATCCACCTCGACGCCAGGCTCGATAACGGCTGAGCTTGCAACCTCCGCTGCGTTCGAAATCTTCGCTTCGCAGGTAAAACCACGCCAGTGAGCATCGATCCCGACAGAATCAATTAACCAAGCCAACACATCCATAAACACAGCTCTGGGATCTGATACTACACAGAACTGGTTGGAGCCTTGAATTGATTCACTCGGCAATTCTTCCGTCAAAACAAAGGAGCCTATTAGTTCTTTACCTTCACCGTAATGCTCGGAGTTAGCAAATACCAGTTGCCTATGGCCACCGGCACGGGAGTCACAGGTGCCGGTCAATTCCAGGTCAGCTGCACCGGTAAGCTTGATGGGGCCAACCAACGTCTCAACAAAAGCGATAATTTTAGAAGAGCTCACCGGTGTTCTAAAAAAGGCTCCCGTTGGCCGAACTGTCACCGAGTAACCTCCAGAACCTTTTTGGATATCATCTCAATTTCTTCAGTCTTCAGCCCGGAATAAATTGGCAAGCAAACAATGCGTTCAGAGAGTTTTCTGGATTCAGAACAAGCCGTTGAATGTGCATCCAGAGAACCTACTGAATCCAAGGATGGATAAAAATAACGGCGCGCAAGAACGCCCGAATCACGAAGCGAGGACAGAAGCTCGACTACCTGAGCCTCGTTTTCCAATGCTACCGGATAGTAGGCATGGTTGTAGCTCGCACCAGTTTGAATGCTCTGCTTTTGAAGGTTGTCCTCAAAAAGCCGGTCGTAGGTATCAGTAACGGCTTTGCGATCTCGGCTGATTTGTTCGATTTCATCCAGAACACACAACCCCATTGCCGCCTGTAATTCGTTCATTTTGGCATTGATGCCCAGCTCTTCAATGGCCTCCGGCCCGGTAATGCCGAAGTTGATCATCTTCTTCGCTCGTTCCAGGTCTTCCTTGCGCTTGAAGATGATGGCGCCACCCTCTCCAGTGTGGAAAAGCTTGGTAGCATGAAAGCTCAAGGTGGCGGCGTCTCCCCATTTGAGCAGGCTTTCGCCTTTGTACCTTACGCCAAACGCATGACAGCCATCGTAGATGACTTTTAGGTTGTGTTTTTGGGCGATGGCCTCAATCTTCTCGACATCGCACGCATTACCAAAAACATGAACCGGAACAATTGCTCGAGTATTGAGTGTAATTGCGGCTTCAATATTTTGTGGATCGAGACACCAGGTTTCTAGGTCGATATCAACAAAAACAGGTTCTACTCCGTCCCACTTAAGAGAACTGGCGGTAGCGATAAAAGTAAAGGGGGTGGTTATCGCTTCTGGCTTTTGACCTGAAGCTGAACCGCTTACACCCAGTACACGATAGGCAACCTGAAGCGCCAGAGTGCCGTTAGCAACAAGTAGCAGATTCTCTACCCCCAGATGTTCCTCCAATCGAGAAGTCAGTTTCTGTACCAGTTGACCGTTGTTCGTAAGCCACTGACGCTCGTAAATGCCATCCAGATAATTGTCGAACTTTTCGCGGCTGGGTAAATAAGGCTTTGTGACAGGTATCATTCAGGCGTATCCCTCAATTTCAGCTCTGGCTTGCGCAAACCATTTACCTTGCTCATCTTTTTTTGAAAGCAGCAGGTCGTCTGTTTTTTCTGGCCCCCACTGGATATTCAAATCTGCATCATCCCAGCGAATTGTGCGCTCATACTCTGGCGCATAAAAATCCGTACACTTGTATTGAAAATCTGCTACGTCACTGGTCACCAGAAAGCCGTGGGCAAAGCCTGGCGGCACCCACATCATGCGCCTGTTTTCTTCCGACAGGTATTCGCCCACCCACTGGCCAAAAGTGGGTGAGCTTTTGCGCAGGTCTACCGCTACATCGAAGACTTCGCCGCGGGTAACTCGCACCAGTTTTCCCTGGGGCTGCTTGATCTGGTAGTGCAGGCCGCGCAGGGTGTTTTTCACCGAGCGGCTGTGGTTGTCTTGTACAAAATTCGCGTTTATACCCAGCGAACTGAACAGTTCGACGTTCCAGGTTTCCATAAAAAAACCGCGATCGTCGCCGAAGACTTTTGGCTCCAGTATTTTTACATCGGGTATGGCGGTGCTGATTATTTTCATATCAGCCTTCCTGCTCGGCCAGTTGCTTCAGGTAGGCGCCATAACCGTTTTTCTTCAGTTCGTCGGCTTGCTGCAGCAGTTTTTGGGTGGTGATGTAGCCCATGCGCCAGGCCACTTCTTCTAGGCAAGCCACTTTCAGGCCCTGGCGCTTTTCCAGGGTTTCAATAAAGTTAGAGGCTTCGTGCAGGCTGTCGTGGGTGCCGGTGTCTAGCCAGGCGTAACCGCGCCCTAATAACTCAACGTTCAAGTCCCCCCGCTGGAGGTAGGCTTGGTTTACGCTGGTGATTTCCAGTTCGCCGCGGTGGGAGGGCTTAACCGCTTTGGCGATGTTGATTACGTCGTTATCGTAAAAATACAGGCCGGTCACGGCGTAATGGGATTTTGGCTTGGTGGGCTTTTCTTCGATAGAGATAGCGCGCCGGTGTTCATCAAATTCCACCACGCCAAAGCGTTCTGGGTCGGTTACCCGGTATCCAAACACGGTAGCACCGCGTGGGCGCGCTGCGGCGCTTTGCAATAGTTCGCTAAAACCTTGGCCGTAGTAGATGTTGTCACCCAGTACCAGGCACACGCTGCTTTGCCCTATAAACTCTTCACCGATGATGAACGCCTGCGCCAAGCCGTCTGGGCTTGGCTGAACAGCGTAGCTTATGTTCACGCCAAATTGTGCGCCATCGCCTAGCAGGCGTATAAAACCCGCCTGGTCTTCGGCGGTGGTGATAATCAACACCTCGCGAATGCCCGCCAGCATCAGCACCGACAGTGGATAGTAAATCATCGGCTTGTCGTACACTGGCAGCAGTTGTTTGGAGATAGCACGGGTGATGGGGTACAGGCGGCTGCCTGAGCCGCCGGCCAGAATAATGCCTTTCATGGATGTTCCTGAGTGGTTAGTTGCAGGTGTCGTTCGGTTACGCGTGCTGTGCCATGTGCTTGAAGATCTGGTTTCTTTCAGTCAGTTGGGTGTAGGTGCCGGCATCCACAACGGTGCCCTTGCTTAATAAATAGATGATGTCGCACTGCTTTACGGTGGCCAGGCGGTGGGCAATCATGATGATGGTTTTTTGGCCGGCGAAATCGTGGATGGCGTCCATGATCAGTTTTTCGGTAATGCCGTCCAAAGCGCTGGTGGCTTCGTCTAGAATCAGCACTTCGGCGTCGTGGTATAGGGCTCTCGCGATGCCTATACGCTGACGCTGGCCGCCGGACAGTTGCACACCGCGCTCCCCTACTCGTGTGTTCAAGCCGTCTGACAGCTCCTGGACCAGTTCTTCCAGGTGGGCCATTTTGGTGGCGCTGCGGACCTTTTGGTCGTCTATTTCATGTTCAGGCAGGCCGAAGGCGATGTTTTCGCGAATGCTGCTGTCCGCCAGAAAGATGGATTGCGGTACAAAGCCCAGGGTGTTCTGCCAGGCGCGCAGGTTGTCTTTGGTAATGGGCTTGCCATCTACTAATAACTGGCCTTGTTCGGGCTGCATCAGGCCCAGTACCAAATCAATAGCGGTGGATTTGCCAGAGCCGGAAGAACCTACCAGGCCAATCACGCTGTTAGCGAATATAGTGATATCCAGATTTTTCAGCGCGGGGTTTTTCTTGCCTGGGTAGGCGAACGTCACGTTTGTGAGCTGAATGGAGGTTTTAGGAACCAGGTGCGTATTGCTTGTTTGTTGAGCCGTTTTCGCTTCTACAGATTCGTTGACTGCGCTGGCTTGCAGGTCGCCTTTTATGGCTTCGAAGGCTGACATATTGCCTCGCATTCCAGATAGACTGCTGTAAATCTGCTGAAACGCCGGCAGCAGTTTGAAGCCTGCCAGTGCGTACACGGACAACACCGGCAGAATAGTTCCCAAATTACCCTGGTGGCTAGTCAGCAAATACAGGATCAAGAAGATCACGCAGCCAAAGGCCACCAGTTCCATGGCGAAGCGTGGCACCTGGCTCATCACCCCATTGGTGCCTTGGGCGTGGGCCAATTGGCTGCTGGCTTTAGCAAAGCGGCTGATGAAATCTGGCTGCCGGCCTAATAGCAGCGTGTCTTTTATGCCGCCAAAGCCTTCGGCCATTAATTTGAATCTTGCTTTCTGGGTGCGACTGATGGTTTGGCCGTTGGCCATTAATCGTTTGCGCACGATGTAAAACAACAACCAGTAAGCTGTGGAAAAAATAGCGATGCCGGTGATCGCCACGGTGGGGTTGTACAAAAATATGCCAACGGCCATCAAGATGGCCATTACCAGCTTTGCGTTCATCTGCATAAAGGGATTAATAATGCCCCCTGTAACCCGACCACACTCCCCCATAATCTGCTTGGTCAATTCACTGCTGCTGCCACTGGCATGAAACAACCAGGGCTGATGCATGTAATGTCGATACAAGCGGGTGCTCATTTCCGCGCCGATCCGCGCGCCGTACATCAACATGCGCCACGTAGTAATTGTTGAAATAACGGCCGCCAGTGTCAGCAGGCCCATTACTCCAATGCCTACCCAAAACAAAAACTGCTCTGGCGAGCTGGCGCCGGTGACGTTGTAAATCTGCGCCAGGCGGCCATCGCCTTGCAGTTGGCTCATGTCGCCGACCAAAGCCATAAATGGCCCGATGGACACCACACCGGCAATTTCAGCGAAGGCCATCAATACAACTAACAGCTGAAGTTTGATGAGCTTTTTGCGCTGTTGTTTGGTCAGAAGGCGGTAGAGTTCTAGCAGTTGTTTCAGCATATAGGGTGTTTCACTATTTCCATCAGTGCCCGCGTCACGCCTAACTTCCAGTGGGGCAAGGTTAGGCCAAAACGGGTTTGCAGCTTTTGGGTGTTCAGGCGTGAATTCAGCGGGCGTTGGGCCGGCGTAGAGTAGTGTTCGCTGGCGATCGGCATTATGGACTGCTGCGTTGCGGTGACCGGGGCGCCTAGGGCTTGCAGGGTTTCGGCGATGTAGCGGGCGTAATCACACCAACTGGTGTCGCCGCTGGCGGTCAGGTGGTAAACGCCGTTGTCGATCATGCCGGCGCGGCGGGTGCGCAGGCAGTGGGCGGTGATGTCGGCAATCAGTTCTGCCGAGGTGGGCGCGCCAATTTGGTCCCCCACTATGTTCAAGCTAGGCTTTTGCTGCACCAGGTTAGCCATGGTGTTGACAAAATTGCGGCCTTGGCGGGCGTACACCCAGCTGGCGCGAAAAATCATGTGGTGGCCGCCGGCCTGTTGTATGGCGTGTTCACCGGCCAGTTTGCTTGCGCCGTAGGTGTTTAGCGGGTGGGTGCTGTGGTGTTCTTGCCAGGGCAAGTCGCCGGCGCCGTTAAACACGTAATCGGTGGAATAATGTACGAGCAAGGCGCCTACGGCTTTGGCAACTTCGGCCAGTACACCGGGGGCTGTGGCGTTTATGCGGTGGGCCAGCTCTGAATTTTGTTCGGCGGCATCTACGGCGGTGTAGGCCGCGGCGTTTACAATCACGCTGGGGCGCAGTGTTTGAATGGTTTGCTGCAGGCCTTCGGGGTTGGCTAAATCACCGCAAAGGCCGTTTTCGGTTTCGCGGCCCAGTGCCACCACCGAACCCAAGGGCGCCAGTGCACGTTGCAATTCCCAGCCTACCTGGCCGTTTTTGCCCAGTAGCAGGATGTTCATGCACTGGCTCCCAGGCGTTCACGCTGGTAGCTGCCGTTGGCGATGCGCTGGCACCAGTCTGTGTTGTTCAGGTACCACTGCACGGTTTTGCGCAGGCCGGTTTCAAACGTTTCTTCTGGCACCCAGCCCAGTTGCTGCTGGATTTTGCTGGCGTCTATGGCATAGCGCTGGTCGTGCCCCGGGCGGTCGGTTACGTGGGTGATCAGGTCGCGGTAGTGGGTTACGCCTTTGGGTTTGGCGGGGGCCAGTTGTTCCAGCAGGTCACACAGGGTGTGTACTACCTCTATGTTGCGTTTTTCGTTGTGGCCGCCAATGTTGTAGGTTTCACCCACCTGGCCTTCAGTGACGACTTTATAGAGGGCGCGGGCATGGTCTTCCACGTACAGCCAGTCGCGCACTTGTTCGCCCTGGCCGTACACCGGCAGAGGCTTGCCTTCCAGGGCGTTCAGAATCATCAGCGGAATGAGTTTTTCCGGAAAATGATAAGGCCCGTAATTGTTAGAGCAGTTGCTAATCAGCACCGGCAGGCCATAGGTACGGTGCCAGGCGCGTACTAAATGATCGGAACTGGCTTTACTGGCCGAGTACGGGCTGCTGGGGGCGTAAGGGGTGGTTTCGGTGAACAGGTCGGTGGTGCCTTCCAGGTCGCCGTAGACTTCATCAGTGCTGATGTGATGAAAGCGGAACCCAGCTTTTTTGTCGCCGTTCAAGCTGTTGTAGTATTGGCGGGTGGCTTCCAGCAGGGTGTAAGTGCCAACGATGTTGGTACCGATGAATTCCGCCGGGCCGTCGATAGAGCGATCAACGTGGCTTTCCGCCGCCAGGTGCATAATCAGGTCGGGCTGATGGCTGTTCAGCACCGCGTCCATGACCGCACGGTCGCAGATGTTGTGGTGTTCAAAGCGGTAACGTTCGCTGTGCAGGGTGTCGGCCAGGCTGTCTAGATTGCCGGCGTAAGTCAGTGCATCCACGTTCACGACCTTGTGAGGGGTGTTGCGGATGATGTGCCGCACCACCGCGGAGCCGATAAAGCCGGCGCCGCCTGTTACCAGTATGTTCATAGTGTTTTTCTTACTTAGTTTTTTCGGATTTGTAGTTGTAGTTATAGTAGCGGTAACTGCCATAACCGTAAGCCGAGGCTTTCTTGACGATGGCGTTGAACACCACGCCTTTTATGGTGACGCCGTTAAGTTCGAAGCGTTTGCGCGCCAGGTCGATTTCTTTGGCGGGGTTCAACCCAAAGCGGGTGACCAGCATGGTGGTGCCGGCGTATTTGCCGACAATGGCTGCGTCGGTTACCGCAAGTATGGGCGGGGTGTCTATGATCACCAGGTCATACTGTTTGGAAGCCTGTTCTAACAGATCAGCAAAGCCTTTACCCATTAACAGTTCCGAGGGGCTGATCGGGGCCGAGCCGCGGGAGATAAAGTCCAGCGTGTTGGCGCCGGTGTTGCGCACCACTTGTTCCAGACTGGCGTTGCCCAGCAGTACCGCCGACAGGCCTTTACCGTTGGGCACGCCCATCGTGATGTGGGAGGTGCCGCGGCGCAGATCGGCGTCTATCAGCAGGACTTTTTGGCCGCTTTGCGCCATTAACACCGCCAGGTTGGTGGATAGGAAGGTTTTGCCGACGTTGGTGCTGGGCCCGGTGATCATCAGTACGTTGTTGCTGGCCCCCAACATGGCAAAGTGCAAGCTGGTGCGCAGGCTGCGCAGGGCTTCAACCGCTGAATCTGCCGGGTTGATCACCGCTAACAGCTGGGATTTTTCGTCGCCGTGGTCGGATTTTTTGCGGCGTTTGGATTCCAGTTTTCGCTGGGTGGTGGAAAACGGCACGCCGGAGTAGACCGGCAGACCCATTTTTTCAATTACTTCGGGGTTTTCTACGCCGCGGTTAAAGGCTGCGCGGCCCAGTGTGAGTAAGCAGCCGGCGATAATGCCCGCCACCAGGCCGATCAGGGTGATCATCGATTTACGGGGTTTGATGGGGCCCGAGCTGGATACGGCTTGGTCTATTACGCGGGTGTTGCCTACGGCGCCGGCCTTGGCGATGTCTAGCTGCTGAATTTTTGACAGCATTTGCAGGTAAATGTCGTTACCCAGTGCCACGTTGCGGCGCAGGCGAATGAGTTCCTGCTGGGTTTGTGGCAGCCGGGCGATTTCTTTTTCAAGTTCTTGCTGACGGGCTTCCGTTTCGGCGATGCGGAACAACCAGTCTTGATAGGCTGGATGATCGGGCTGGTATTTGCCCTGAATGTCGCGGCGCTGGAATTTCAGCTCGGTCAGTTGTTGTTGCAGGCGCACGGATTCACTGAATACCACGCTGACTTCGGCGCTGATGTCGATGATGCCGGCCCGAATCTGATAGTTGTTCAGGCGTGTTTCAGCGGCTTCCAGGTCTTCTCTTACACCCGGCAGGGTGTCGCGCAGGAAGTTCAGCGATTGCACGATGGGCGCGCTGCTGCGCTCGATGTTTTGTTTAACGTAGAGGGCGGCCACGGCGTTCAGGATGGATTCGGCCACGGCGGGGTTTGGGTGTTCCAGGAACAACCGCAGCATGCCGGACCCTTCTCGCCCCGCGGCAATGTTGAGGCGACCTTGCAGACCTAAGATGGCGTTTTGGCGCCGCTGGCTTTGTACCTGGAATAAGGTGCCGGGGTGAGCTACAAGGGTTTGCACTAAGGTACTAAAGCCGTTGTTTTCGGCCAGTTCGCCCACGGTGCCGGTTAACAGCGGTGCGCCGGCGGTGCGGCGGTCAAAGTTGTCGGGGCTGCCGGGGTACAAAGCCCAGGTGTTTGCACTTTGCGCCTGTAAGGTTAAAGCACCGCCAACCGCCTGTGGTGGCACGTTAAAGCGTGCCAATTCCAGCTGTTCGCCACCCCAGGCGTAACCTTCGCCGTAAAGGGGGTCGGCCAGGGTGCCGGCGGGACCGCTAAAGCGCGAGGCCATGAATTTGCCAATGAAGGGGTAATAATGTTTGGCGGAGAATACGTTCAAGCTAAGCTCGTCTACCACCTGCCCCAGTACGAAGCGGCTTTCAATCAAGGCTATTTCAGCGGCGGCACCGGAGCCGGCGCCGCGCAGGCTGCCCAGATCTTGCACGGACAGCACACCGGAGTTTCCGGGTTCTACCTGAATCAGCGCGTTGGCGCTGTAGATCGGAGTTTGGCTGCTGGCGTATATGGCCGCAATACCTGCGCCCAGTGCCGCGATGGCGATAATCCAGTAGCGGCTGTCCCAGAGCAGGCCTAGCAGGGCCAGTAAGTCGACTTGTTGGTCTTGGGGTGCAGCGGTGTTGGGTTGTTCACTCATTAACGGGGGTGTCCAGGTAGCTAAGCCAGGCGTTGGTGGCTTGGTCAATCAATTGGTCAACGTGGTCAAACGCTTCGCGCTGCTGGCGTACTGGGTCGGGTATGGGTTGTTGTTCGCCCCAGTGGTCCAGCAGAAATATACGGCCGCGGGCCAGCGGTTCTATCCTGTGCAATAGGTCTATGTGGGCCGGTTCCATCACCAGTACCACATCGTGCTGCAGCAGCAGTTCCGAGTTCACCTGGCGGGCGCGATAGCCTGCGGCGGTTAATCCGCGGCTTTGCAATTGTTCTTCCACAATCGGATGCACCGGCGAACCTAGGGGCGGGCGCAAACCGGCGGATGCCACGGTAACGCCACTGCCAGGGCAAAGCTTTGAGCGCAGCAGGTGCTCCGCCAGAGGGCTGCGGCAAACGTTGCCGACGCACACCATCAGCACGCTGTTAAGGTGCATCATTATTACTCGTTATTGATAAGATTGTCGTTAATTGCGTTGATCAGGAAAAGCGGCTGAACGGTGGGCAGCAGCTGGGCAATAATCCGGTTCCAGCGCGCAACCGGCGCGGCGGTTATGTACACAATGTCGCGTTTTTCCAGCATAAACTGATCTGCCAACACCAAGGCGATGGCGTTTTTGGCGTTGAGTTGAAACACTTGGGCCAGTATGCCGCTGTCAGGCGCGGCGCGGCGGACCACAAAGATGCCACTGGCGTCGGCGGTGGTTTGGCTGAAGCCACCGGCCTGGGTGAGCGCGTCGGCCAGGGTTAAGCCGGTGCGGCCGAGGCTAATAGTTTGCGGCCGGCCTACTTCGCCCAGCACAAACACTTTGGCGGCGTCGTCTGTGGCGATGTGTATTGCGTCGTTGGGGCGCAGCAATACGTTTTGGCGGCTATCGCCATTTTCATAGAGCAGGCGCAGGGAATAGCGTATGGATTGCCCGTCACGAATCAGTGTTACGTTGGTCCAGTCAGCGTTTTTGCTAAGCCCGCCAGCCAGGGTGACGGCTTCGAACAGGGTCATGGCTTCGTTAGACAGGTACTGCTTGCCAGGGCTACCCACCGCACCGGTGATGTACACGCTGCTGGAGCGGAAGTTGGTAACGGTTACGTCTAGCACCGGCTTTTGTAAGTATTGCAGCAGTTTTTCCGTCAGCTCCTGGCGGACTTCTATGGTAGTTAGCCCGGCCACGGGTACGGCGCCCAGGTAAGGGTAAATAATGTTGCCGTCGTGGTGGACGTAGTAACCACTGGCCGCGACATCGCCTTCTGCACTTTGGCTTTGCCCGCTACTGATCTGGGAGTGGCTGTACAGCGTAATATTCAGATTATCGCCAGGGCGGACGATGTAATCGTACTGTTTTATTTGCTTGTTCAGCCCGTTGTCTACGACGGGCTGGTCGCTGCCGGGTTTTACCATAGTGGCCACCAGCTGCGGGGTAATGGCGTAGACGTCTACTTGCTGGCTTAGGTCTTGATCGCTGCCGGAATTTTCGGGCGCCGGTACTGACAAATGGCTGCCCGGTATGATGGTGCAGGCCGACAGCACGACACACGCAAATAAGCCGATCACAAAATTTCGTATCATTAAGGAATATATCCGACTGGTTGAAACTTTTTGACTGGGCACGCTACCGCACGGTTTTCACCGGCCTAGGACAAAAAAGATTCCATCAAGGAAATGCAAACCGGCACAATCGCAGGTTTTTGCTCAAAAATTCGCTACTGCAATGTGTTTACCGGCTGAGCGACGCTATGCGTGTACTATGCCCATACTAAGCCGACGCTAAGGCCGACAGCGGCACTTTTACCCTTTGTTGCTTCTGCATAAAGGTGATCAGCACGATGGCTCTTTCATCGCCGTCATAACTTTGAAAAATGGCGTTGATACCGCTAAACGGGCCACCTTCAAGCTTCAACTCCTGGCCCTTTTGAAGGCCGTCCTGATTATTGATGCCGTCCAAAGTTTTCTGTATTTGCTGCATTATGGTGTCTGCCAGCACGGCCGGGCGCCCACCAAAAATGACTACGCGGCTGACGCCACGGGTTGAGCGTATTTTTGACCAAAGCGGATCCTCCGTCTGCATGTTGATGAACAGGTAACCTTTGAACAGTGGCTCTTCAACCCAGGTACGCTTGAGGTTGCGGATGCGCTGCACGGTAATTTTCGGGAAAAAGGATTCGATACCTTGTTGCGATAAATTAACGAATGCTCTGTCGCCTTCCAGCGGTTTGTACTGAACCACGTACCAAGCCATGCCGCGCCCCCGTTGTTGCGCTGAGTAGTTCCTAGTAAAGCATTTGGAACCTCAATTGGAGTACAAAGTATACCGATCAAAATACTCTATACAAGTAACAAAAATCGGATTTTCGTGTTTTTTTGTAGCATTAGTATTCATATTAAAGATTTTCCCGATCGGCTAACGGCCGGACAATTCGTTTTGAATATTATTTGCTAGGTCAGCCAACGCGTTTTGTTCCGCTGGCGTTAGGGTGCCGGCCGCTTGCGCCTGCGTCACTAAATTGGCGGCCTGCTGCAGGCCCTGGGTGCTCATAGCACTGAGCGGGAATGAGGCAACAACTGCCTGCAAGCGCTGCAGAGCTGCGGCAGCCGAGGGCGGGCTAACTGGCAGAATAACAATCGTTGGCGGGGTTATGGTCATTGGCGGGGTTATGATGGCGGTGGGTGGAATAACCGATACTTCCCCGCTGCGGGCAAGCCCGGCGCCAAAGGCCAGTACCAACAGAATGACGGTGTGTAACGCCTGATTAGGTTTCAAAATAAGTCCTCCCAAAACCAGTATCCGGTGATAATCCAGCGGCGGCCATCCAGCCGGTTGGTGACATCGCCCATACCGAGTGTTATTTGGCTGTTGTAGCGCAGGAATGGGCGAATACCCAGGCCTACCATGACCTCGTCGCCACTCCAGGATGTGCTGGCAGAGAAGCGTGAGGTGAAGCCAATGCCGGCGCCAAAAAAGCCGGCCGGGTCGCGTTCCAGATTTTTTACGCCAGTGCCATAACCGGCGCTGAGCATCAGCGGCAGGTAACCGGAGGCGCTCAGGCTGATGTCGATGATGGTAGAGCCGGCAATGAAGTAGTTGCTGTCAATGTTTTTGGCGGAGCCCCAGCTTGCGGCGTTAGCCACACCCAGGGCGACACTGCTGATACCGCTGCTGCCAAATCCTGGTAACTGGCGAAACACCCGGGCGCTGACGTTGCCGTCTTCGCCAAAGTCGTTTGGGTCTACACTTAGAATACCAACGCTTAAATCTGCGCCTATCGATTGACTGGCATCGCCGAAACCCAAGCCCACGGCGCCTGAACCGTCCATGCTGGAGCCCTGAACGCGGTCACGCACGTCGGTTATGGCGCCGGCCGCAAACATGGAACCCCCGGGCAGGCCAAAACCGCTGTTGATGCCAAAGGTGGACACGTTGGGCGGCGGTACCGCCATCATGCCCAGCCCGAGGGTGGACATTCGCCGCTGCAGGGCCGCGGACGGCTCTGAGTTGCCGGCAGGCTGAGACAGGCTACGCAGGTAGTCCAAAAACTCCTGTTCTGACAGTGCGTTTTGCCCCTGGGCCAGCGATGCTGGCAACACCAGTGCGGCAACTAAAATCTGCAGAAGGCGCCGTTTACCACTGGTCGCACGGCGGGGGGGTCGCTCCAGTAATACAGCAATGCCTTCTGCAGAACCCGTTTGCGCCACGGATGTTTCCGCAGCGTTTCTAAGCGCTTGGTGCATCAAACAATCTCCTAGGTTTGGGGATCGAAAGCTTCAAAGTTTCCCAGCGTTTCGGGCTCTGCCCCACTGCCGTCCACATTGGAGCCGTCACCGAAGGTGTTGTCGGAAATGCTGCTGTGCTCTAGGCCGCTCCACTTTTGCAGCATAAGATGCCTTGCAGACAGGTCCTGGTTTGCAAAGCCAGCGTGTGATGGGCCTTGCCCGCCAACGCTCGAGTGGTTTTTCGCAAAGTCTGCAAATAGCTCCGCCATTTGCATTAAGTGCTTACGGATGCCACCCATCTGCTCCTACTCCATTAGCGTACAATTTTCTTTAACATGTGCAAAAGTAGTATTTACAGACGGTCAAGTCAAGATGGTTTGCTTTGATTTTGATGAAGGTGGTACTGAAGGGCTTGGCCTACCATCAAACACAAATGTCGTCTGAGCTGCCAGGGCTTGTGTACAGTCTGACCGGGAGCGACGTCACAAACGAGCGCTGCCAGTTGTTTGAAACGCCATCGTAAATGACGTGTTTGCCTTTTTCATGAATCAGAACACTCAGTCGACTTACGGCCGCCATGTAATGCGACAAGTCCAGCATATCTTCCGACTGATGAATACCCAACCACTGCGGGGTTATCGACACGGAAGAAAAAGCGCCTTCCAAGGCCGTAATCTGCGCCGGTAAGCCTGCTTCATGCGCCGGGTTTTCAAGAGTGAAATCGACACCCACATCGGCCAACAAGAACATGATCTGCCGCAGCTCTCGATATTCACGCACAAACAAAAGATTATTGCTGTCAACCGCAACTGAAAGGTTGTAGCCCGCCAAGGTAAGCGTTTCTGAAGCCTCTGCAAGCAAGCGGCAGAAACGTTCAACGAGTAGCAGACGTACATTAATTTTTAGTATGATCTGGGCGTACCGAAATAAACCCGATGGCCTCGACAGGCTGTTAGCAGAACTGCAGCTTGACAATACTCGCTCTAAACCGGCCACCGCCTCGTTCAGGCTGGCAACCGACAGCGCTTCGCGGCCTTGCTCACCGGGCTCTTCACCATACTCTGCCCCTTCCAAGGCAAACACGAATCCGACCAAATCCGTTCTGCGACTGTAAACCGCAACGCCTTTGAGGGTGCTTTCGTACGCAGAATACGCAGAATCCAAAGTTGTACTGCAGCGTGGTTGCTTTTTGTTCAGCCTTGTATTGCGTAACATGTGCTACCCTCTCGATATAAGACTCTAAAACAAACGAGCATCCTAAATGCAACCCGTGCAACGAACCGGATGTAAATTACAAAATATTAATATATATGCATATAACAAAAGTGTGACACAGTTTTGATTTTCAACAGACGAACAAGTTAAAGTAAAATCGCAATGACAGCCCCCGCTTGTACTTGATATTAGTACCATGCTGCCGGAACTGTCAATAATTATGACGATACAAAAGAGATACGTATGAAAAGTATGAGTTCTGAGGTAGATATCGTACTTTCAAGGATGAAGAAGATTTTTGGCGTCGAGCGGGACGCTGACCTAGCGCGAGCGCTCGCGATCAGTCCACAAACGCTAAGCTCCTGGAGGCAACGCGCAGCGGTTCCTTACGCACTGTGCGTAGAGTGCGCGAAAACCAAAGGTGCTTCTTTAGACTGGCTCCTGTATGGCGAAGGCCAAATGATGCGCGACAACTCAGCCAGCCCCGCCGCCTTTAATCACAACGTAACGGATGAAGATTCGGTCATACGAATGCAGATTTACGAAATTCTTGAGACCCTTTCCCACGAAGATTTAGAAGACATTCTAAGTGAGGCAGCACACCGGCAACGGTTGCGTGCGCTGGAGCACCGATTTGAAACCCTACAGGCACAGTTTTTCTACAATCAGGAAAGCGACGGCAGCGTACCGGGTAAAAAGACGGCCTGAGGGCAGGATTTCGCTGGGTACAACTTAATAAAAAGGACGATCTGCTCTGATTAGCAATTCGTCTTCACTTATTCTCACACTCAGAATAATGTCTTTATTGCTCGCCCTCACCGGATAAAATTTATTTTTTTCGGTGTCATCCTTGGCAAATTGTTTAATCAGACCTAGCACCAGGTACACTATCAGCAAATCCATTAGTAAAAGAAAAACGGCGAGAATATAAAGCCTTTCAAGAAAAAGAACGTACAAAGCGCAAGATAACAATAGAATAGCAAGGCCTAGCAGCGCCGACGCCTGATTGTACCTGTGTTGCATATGATCACCCCACCCCTTGCGGCTTACTCAATAATGTTGTCAAGAGCAACAACCAGATCACTAAGCGAAACAAGAATTCTGAGCAGCAGCCTATCCCTCTTCTCACCGTCGTCAGTAGAAGACAGTGTTGTTGCTTTTCTGGTCAATTTCAGTGTGTGACGCGCAGCTTGTTCGGCTGCTTTAACCTTGCTTATTCCTTCGTCCGTTAAACAGTCTCTCGCTTCAATGTCACTCATTGTGATCAGCAACGATTGCAGCACAGATTCTGAAATTAGATGAATATTGCAGGTATTAAGGCAGGCCCAAATTTTATCCTGAAGCATACGACGGGCATTAGACAAAGCCTCTGAGAAACCTTTCAGATACTCAGCATCTTCGGCGGCATTTTCTGGTTGACCGCATGTCGCCAAGTAACTCAAAAAGCCGGCTTCCACCAGGGGGCCCGACTGCAAATGACCCTGCACACCGTCACACCCCAAAGCTTTCAATACGTTATGTTGAGCGGAGCGCTCGACGCCTTTGGCATACACGGTTACGCCGTGCCGAGCGGCCAGGCAAACTACGTTTCGCACCAAACGCATGTCAGTTAAATTGTGCTCCAGGTTTTTCAGACAGTGGCGGGCTATCTTTAACGACCGTACCGAAACCGGTTTGGCTTCCAACAGCTGAGCATCGCTGAAAACAAAATCATCAACTGAGAAATCCACCCCGTAAACGCCAAGTGCTCGGAGTGAGGACACCAAGGCACCAAAATCAGCTAGCTTGCTACTATTTACAATATCAATACTGAGAAAACTGAAGGCTCTGGACGAAAACCCATTCATGACAATCAACATTCGCTCAACGAACTCAGGTTTCGCCAACTGCTCTGCTTCAATATTGATACACAGCTTTGTGTAATGACCGGACTTGTACCAACGCTCTAGCGTGATAAGCGCCAGGTCCAATACCCAAAGACTGATATCGTCATAAATAGGTAGGCTTTTTAATTTGGCCAAAAACTCAACAGGCTCTTTAATGCCCTTGCCTGGGTCATTCCAGCGCAGTAATGCTTCTGCACTATGGGGAACTGCAGAGTTAAATTGCATCAAAGGCTGAAAGTACAGACAGAAGTCCCCGCGGCGAAATGCATCGGTAATACGCCTGCCTTCAACTTCTTGCCAGTCCTTGCGATTTTTGCCCTCGCTGTAAAAACACCACCTGTTTAGACCAATCAGTAATGACTGGTAATGGGCCTCGCGGGCCTTGGTCAGCATTTCGAGCGCCACGGGGGGCTCCCAAACACTCCAGACATAAACACCCGCATTTACCGGGAAAGTGTAGGTATTGCCTTCTAACACCACGGGCTCTGACAAGTCGCCAAAAATATTTTCCAGGATCTTTTTATAGTCTGCCCGGTCTTGAAGAATAATAAGAAAACCATTTTTTTCGTGACGTGACAAGAAAACGCCGCGCTCCTCCCAAAGTTTTATACGCAGCGCCAACTTTAAAATGATGGCAGCAACTCTGACCTCTGGCAGCACCTTAGTTTGCTGCCAGTTTTCAAGTGAAAAAATGGCGACCGCATAAATTCTAGACTGCCTTAAGCCTGTCTGACCAAACATTTCCAGCTTGCGCTTTGCCGCGAAGCCATTCGGCAAGCCTGATTGAATATCCAGAAACATTCGTTCTTGCAAGTCTGCCTGAACCCAGTCGGACAGTTTTTTAAGGCGGAAAAGTATAGTGGCGAACGTTTTTCCATCGATATCAAAACGTGAGACACCCGAAATTTCGATGGAAGACTGTAAACCTGATGCCATGAAATGGCAGGTAAATTCGCTGCCAATTGAAGGCAACTGGTCGTGGTCGAGACAACTGTCCGGGGAATTAACAACAAACAACTCAGGAAATGCAGAACCGATAATTTTTGACGGCGTTGTGTCGAACGCATCGACTGCCGCCCAGTTGGCATCGACGATCTTGCTACCGGCTTCGACATCTACAATGAAACCTGGGATAGGCAACTCGTAAAAAACTTGCGAATAGAACATAGGCGCTCTCGGCACCTTTGTCGAAACTGGCCGACCTGTATCAACAGACTTCTTGCCACCTTTGATCAACATCATAGCTGCATTTTCACGCCAACTTTTCCTGGGGCCTTTTTACAGTGAAAATGTAGTGTTTCTAAACCTATTCTGTCAATAATAGTTGGATTTAATATTACTATTAATGCGTAAAAAATTTTAAAACAGAAAAAAATTGACAAAATTCTATATTCGAAATCTTTTTTTCGATCTAAAATCATGGCTGAAAAATCACTCTAGAACACAAAAATAAAAACAAACTACTGATTATTATACAATAATTAGAGTCTATACCGATAAAAACGGTTCCAAATTTCTAAAATTAAAAATTTCCGACTCTGGATCGAATGGAAGAGAAAAACGTACTATTTTAATGTATTGTAACTATCAATTTTTTTAGGATTTAAGGGCGAGGTTAGCGTGAGCAACATGGAAACACCTACATTCATCAAAAAATACAAAGGAAATCTCACTGTATTTTTTGTAGTACTCGGGGTATTTTTTCTATGTTGCTCGTTTGTTGCGAGAGCTCAAGCCCCTGAGGTAAGCCTCCAAATTTCAAAAAGCTCAACCGGATTAGTACAATCCTGGTCTCTGGGGAAAGTGGACGCCTTGTCACAACAACGCATCACCACCCACTCACCTTTTTTTCCAGGGACGAAAACGTTCAGCGGCCCACTCCTTGCGGATCTTTTAGCGGCTGCATTCAGTGCCGAGCCAAAGGAAAGTACACCTATAAAACTTATTGCACTCAACAACTATTCCATTCAAACCACGTTCGGCAAGCTAAAACACGCCGACGCCATCGTGGCGACAAGAAAGAACGACCTTCCGATGTCGATCAGGGATCGTGGGCCGTTCTGGATCATTCTCCCGCTGAACAAGAGGCCAGATCTTGAAAACGAAAATTTTTATCGACTAATGATTTGGCAACTTAGCGATATTATTATTGGAGAGTCACAGTGATCTGGTCGAGCTCTAGCGTTTTACACCGGCTGTTTTCCCACAAAATAACTGTCGGCGTTTTCGTTTGCCTGGCACTGTTATTTATTGCGTCCAGTTTTATGAATCTGAACGCTCGCGAACGCAACTACGTGTCGTTGCAAGATATCCGCTTAGCCTCGTGGGGCTTAACACAGTTCCGTGACGAAGCCAATATGTTTGACAGATATCTGTTACTGGTAGATTCAGAACTTGCAAACCCATTATTGCTGAAGATCCACTATGACATTTTGTGGAGTCGCTTTACTTATCTTTTAAATAGCACAGAGGTATCTGTACTTCGGCGCCTTGGCTCTAATACAGAGAGTATTGAGGATCTTTATACCCGGTTTAATCAACTGAGCCAGCCAGTTGCGGACATTGCTGGCGGCACCTCAGACACTGCCACGCTGGCGCTTGTCCGTGAACGATGGAACGGCATCAACGTGGACATCAGACAGCTGGTAGTCGAAAACTTAATAGGCGGTGAAAGCGGCGATATAACCGAGCAGCATGACAGGGACCTGGGCCAACTCCGGATTATAAAAGTAGGGTTGCTAGTCATGCTCTGGGGTGTGCTTATCTATTACGCTTTTGCTCTGACTTACTTACGTAAACAATTCGTAATAGATCCAATTACACGAACTTATAACCGCAATTACCTGCAGCGTAAATATGTGGTCAAAAAATCAGATACTTACATTGCCGTAGAGATTCAAAACTCCCAGCAAATCCTGACAGAACACGGCGGCGCAGAGGCCGATACGTTAGTTCAACTCTGTGCGAAGCAGTTAAGCAACAGCATTCAAAAGCACGATTTACTGATTCATACGTCTTACTGCGAATTTGTCATTGTTAAGAAAAATAGCTCACCGAATAACAGTGGACCTATTATCGATCAACTGATAAATCGAGCTAATTTTGAATGGACGATAGGCAATACCAAGGTTCCTATCCGCTTCGTTGCGGGCATAGACCCTGCTGTTAACGACAACCATGCAACTCGATGCTGGCATACGCGCCACCGTAACGCTCTTAGAGCGCTTAACTATGCCCTTGAAAAACAGATCAACTACCGTATAAGCGACGACGAAATGCGCTTAGCATTTGATACCAAGGCTGAAATTTTACGGGAATTGGTCAAACTGCTTCGTCACAACAAGGGCGATTTGAAACTCTGGCTTGTGTATCAGCCCATCGTGACGGCGATGTTCAGTACCCGGATTGCCGGTGCTGAAGTTCTTCTACGAGGCCGCTTAAATGATGAAATTGACATCCCGCCCAACCAGATTGTCAATATTTGTGAGCAAAACGGCCTGGGCAAGGACTTGGGGATCTGGATTTTGCGTCAAGCAGCTTTGGAGTCTGCACATTTATTCTCAACAATGAATTTTAACGGATTTTTATCGATCAATCTGAACCCATCCATGATTTGTGAGCAACTACCGAATATTCTTAAAGCACATTTGCTCAGCCGTCACATTCCAGCCCGTCAGATATGCCTTGAGGTCACTGAAGATAATGCTGCTATCGATTTCGAGCGAAGCGTTCCCGTGATCCAAAAAATTCGTAACATGGGCCTCCAATTCGCGCTGGATGACTTTGGAACCGGATATTCATCGCTTGAGTATCTGCATCGATTGAAAATTGACAAGCTTAAGATTGATCGTTGTTTTGTGGCCGACATCGAGACAAACGCAAAAAAAAGCCAATTTTTGGCGGGAATTATTAGCATTGCCAGCAAAATGGGTGTGCAAACGATTGTTGAGGGTATCGAAAATCACGAGCAAAGTGATATTACCATCCGGCACGGCGCTGACTACGTTCAGGGCTTTTACTATTACATGCCAATGGAAGCCAAACTGCTCCACCACCTGTTAATGGTAGAGAAAGCCCATGACATAGCAGTTGAGAAAATGATCACAGGCCAGCCTATCCAATAGCAACTAGAGCAGCCGGTCGCAAGCAGGGCAAGCTGAAGGCATGGCGGAATTTTGACAAGCAAAAAAAAGCAGACCAGTGATTTACTGATCTGCTTTTTAGATGTGGTAGCGGGGGCAGGATTCGAACCTACGACCTTCGGGTTATGAGCCCGACGAGCTACCAGACTGCTCCACCCCGCATCAAACTGTTTGTTTACTAAAGGCTTTTTTCTCTGCCTCTAATCAACGTGAAACGCATAGTACGGATTGAGCGCCCCGGTGTCAAAGGCTAAATTAGCAATGAGCCATAAATCGCGCGAGCCGGCTCGACCCCTTGCCAATCCCCTCCAGCAGCATCCTTGGGGCTATGCCCAAAAGGAGTATGATTTACATCACCTGCTCAAAGGAAACGTCATCATCGCCAGAGGATCACTGCCATGTCGGATCTGTATTTCAAGCTGATCAACACCTCACTCGGCCAAACCGCAGCCAATACCTTGGGCTTGCCCTCACCGGTACCTTTGCGGCGGCTAAAACGAGTAGACCAGCCATTCATTGAAGGTGATGTTCTGCTGGGCGCCGCAGGCGGCGGGAAGCTGATTTCCGAGGTTGGGCGAACACTGGGCGCCAGTGCGGCTACGCTCTATCACGCCAGCGGCGATAAACGTCTGGTGGATTCAGCCAAGGCTGGAAACCGGACGAAACCCATGGTTCTGCCGCTGAGCAAGCCTGGCCATTTTTCTGCCCTGGTGTTTGACGCCAGCGGCATCAACACGCCCGAAGAGCTGAGCGGGATGTATCAGTTTTTTCACGCCAGTATAAAAAGCTTGGCTCAGCACGGGCGCGTAGTAGTGCTAGGCCAGCCCGTAAAAAATTGCCGTAAGCCGGCCCATGCGGCGGCACAACAGGCTTTAGAAGGGTTCGTGCGCAGCGTCGCGAAAGAGATTGGCAATAAAGGTGCCACTGCAAACCTGCTAAGGGTAGCCACTGGCGCCCAAAATAACCTGAACACCAGCCTACGGTTTTTTCTGTCCGCAAAATCAGCGTATGTGTCCGGACAGGTTACCCAGATCGATAAAAGTACCAGCACAGCAGCCTCCAACCCTGTGGCGCCTCTCACCGGCAAGCTGGCCCTGGTGACCGGCGCAGCCCGCGGTATTGGCCTGTCCATCGCACAAACCTTAAGCCGCGACGGCGCTACCGTCATCGGCGTGGACTTGCCCGCCGCGCGGCAAGAATTACAACAACAGATGCAAAGCCTGAAAGGCCATGCCCTGGCGCTGGACATTACTGAAGCCGATACGCCCCAGCTGATAGCCACGTTTATTGAGCAGCTCGGTGGCGTGGACCTGCTGATTCACAATGCCGGCCTTACCCGCGACAAAACCCTGGGCAATATGCCAGAGCAGTCTTGGAACGCGGCCATCAGTGTGAATTTGACAGCGGCCATGGCTATTACCGAAAGAATTCAACGGCATGAGTTATTGCACGCTAACGGGCGCATTGTGTGCCTGTCATCGGTTAGCGGTATTGCCGGCAATCGCGGGCAAAGCAATTACGCCGCGGCAAAAAGCGGGCTTATTGGCTATGTACAGGCTGAGGCTCGGCAGCTCAAAAACGGCACCACCATAAACGCAGTTGCGCCCGGATTTATTGAAACTAAAATGACAGACGCCATGCCCATAGGCGTTCGCGAAGCTGGGCGACGCATAAACAGCCTGTCCCAAGGGGGGCAGCCTGTGGATGTGGCCGAAACCGTCAGCTGGCTTTGCAGTCCGGGGTCGGGTGGCCTAAACGGCAATGTGGTGCGGGTTTGCGGGCAGTCTCTGTTGGGCGCCTAACGCCGGCGGTTATCGTCACGCATAAAAAACGGGCAGCCTCAATGGGGCTGCCCGTTTTTCAAATATGGTGGGTGGTACTGGGATCGAACCAGTGACCCTCGCCTTGTAAGGGCGATGCTCTCCCAGCTGAGCTAACCACCCAGATAGTTGGCGGAGCGGACGGGACTCGAACCCGCGACCCCCGGCGTGACAGGCCGGTATTCTAACCAACTGAACTACCGCTCCGCAGCCATCCGGATTTACCCGAATGCAATGTCAGGTAGTGTGCCTGACAGATCTTTGAAAGTTAAGTGGTGGGCGGTACTGGGATCGAACCAGTGACCCTCGCCTTGTAAGGGCGATGCTCTCCCAGCTGAGCTAACCGCCCGCTTTGGCCTTTCAAAGATTCACTGCTTGCATCTGCCACTTGGCAAATGTGTCTCAAACAAGTGAGCTGCGCATTCTAAGTATTTCTGCCCCGGTGTCAAATGTTTTGCCTAAAATTCCCTTAAAAAGCCGTCACGCCGGAAATCCGTTCATTCATTGACCTATTTACCGATCTGTCTACTGGCCTGCGAGCTTCGCCTGCACGTCATTCACTTCCTGCGACAATCGCACCAGGCGCGATGTCATTTGCGAGCGCGACGAATCAATCACCTCAACGGTTTTTTTCAGCCCGGCGATTTCCATCTGCACGGTATCCAGCCCGTTACCACTGGTTGTGCTTGTGACCTTTTTTTCCAGGGCGGCAATACGGCTTTCAATACTGCTAGTGGTCAGTTTCTGTTCTTGCTCAAAACGGCGGATGGGCGCTGCAATGCGTTCGTCAACGCTCTTGGCTAAGGTCTCAGTTTTCTGATTTGCCGCAGCCAGCTCCGTTTTAAGCGACGATGCACTGGTCTGAACAGCACTTACCTGGGCCGCAAGCTCGGCGCGCTCGCTCTGTTGCCGTTTTACGGCTTCACTCAAAGCCGTTTCTGCGCTCGCCACCGAGGTCTGAACACTCACCAAATCGTTGCGATTTTTGCCAAGTGCCGTTTCAAGTTCGCTAATCGCCGCCGCCTGCTGCTCTAACTGCTGCTTGTTACGCTCATTGGCAATAACCCACAGTTTACGAATTTCACTATCGGCGTTATCCAGCCGCGTCTTCTGTGACGCCAGTTGCTCATCCAAAGATACACCGGCTTCCTGAAGGTTCTCGCCGGTCTCAGACAAGGTACCCTCAAATCGCGCCAGCGCCAGCTTGCTTTGGCGTACCCAGCTGTCGGCTTCCTCCACCTGGCTTTCCAGCGCTTGAATACGCTGGCCCTGAATGTACCAGCCGCCAACGGCCACACACGCCAACACAATAACCAGCAGCCACAAAATTCCTGCTCCGCCCTTGCCATTATTGCTGCCTTTCGACCCGCTACCGGCCGCGGCTTTCGGGGTTTCAGGGGCCTTCGTCGGCTTGCTCTGGCTGGCTGGCGCAGGTTTGGCGCTGCCCGCAGCCCTCGCAGAGCCCATTGGGCTATCCGGCCGCTCGGCTCTTAATTCATCGTTATCTGGTCGAATAGGTTCCATATCGGGTCCTTAACTGAGTCGCTGTTCTGCGCTTACGCCGCGCTGATTGCATGGCTTTGGGCCACATCATACAATAGCCGGCTTTCCAATCATCGAAGGATTGTTGCTTATGCAACCGCTGGTAGGACTCATCATGGGTTCCAAATCCGACTGGCCCACCATGGAAAACGCCGCCAACATGCTCGACAAGCTTGGCGTCGCCTATGAAACCAAAGTCGTTTCCGCCCACCGTACCCCCGACCTGCTGTTCGAATACGCCAAAACCGCAGCCGACCGCGGCCTGAAAGTTATCATAGCCGGCGCCGGCGGTGCAGCCCACCTACCGGGCATGGTAGCCTCACAGACCTCTTTACCGGTGCTTGGCGTGCCCGTACAGTCCAAGGCCCTGAGCGGACTGGACTCACTGCTGTCTATCGTACAAATGCCTGGCGGCATCGCCGTGGGCACCCTGGCCATCGGCAACGCCGGCGCCACCAACGCGGGTTTGCTCGCCGCGCAGATTATCGGCACCTTTGACCAGACCGTGCGCCAAGCTGTTGACGAATTCCGCAGCACGCAAACACAAACGATTCTGGACAACCCGGATCCGTCGGTTCCGTAACGGTAGCGCCAGAATCAATGAGCAGATTTTCACCGAAACGCACGATGTTGTAATGAATTCAGCACAGAAGCCAGCCAGCACGGATGGGGCAGCACTCAAATTAAGTTGCGAACCAAAATGACAGGAGAAAACAAATGAGAATTGGCGTACTAGGCGCCGGCCAACTGGGAAGAATGCTCGCCCTGGCAGGTTACCCACTGGCCAAAGAGTTTGTATTCTACGATATGTCTGGCAGCCCCAGTGCCGGCATAGGCGAAACCATCAGCGACCCCAAAGGCCAAAGGCTGGACGAGTTTCTGAGCAAGGTTGACCGCGTAACTTACGAATTTGAACACCTGCCGGTAGAAGTGGCAGAACGCATTGCCGCGAAAACCACCGTGCATCCCTGCCCGCGCGCATTACAGATATGTCAGAACCGCGAAGCTGAAAAAACACTGTTTGGCCAGCTGGGGATTCCTACACCGCAATGGAAAATCGCAGACAGCGCTGAAGCCCTGCGGGCCGCCGCTAAAGAACTGGGCTGCCCGGTCGTCGCCAAGTCCAACACCGAAGGCTACGACGGCAAAGGCCAGGCCGTATTGAAGAGCCCGGAAGACGCCGTCGCTGCCTGGCAGAGCATCGGCCACCCACGCCTGATGGTCGAAAAGTTTGTCGACTTCAGCCGCGAACTGTCGATTATTGCCGTGCGCGCCGAGTGCGGCGATGTGGCGTTTTACCCCATGGCGGATAACGACCACCATCAGGGCATTCTGCGCTACTCAGTTGCCCCTGCGCCAAAATTACAACCCCACCTGCAAAGCGAAGCAGAAGACTATATCCGCGGCTTACTGACCGAATTGGACTACGTGGGCGTATTAACGCTTGAGTTGTTTGAAACGACAAACGGCCTGGTAGCGAATGAAATGGCGCCGAGAGTGCACAATTCCGGGCACTGGACCATAGAAGGCGCCATGACCAGCCAGTTCGAAAATCATGTACGTGCCGTTAGTGGACACGCTCTGGGTAACGTAGAACCGCGAGGCGTTAGCTGCATGATCAACATTATTGGCGAGCACGGCGAGATCGAACGAATTTTGCAACTGCCCTACGCCCATGTTCACCTGTATAACAAACAGGAGCGACCTGGTCGCAAACTGGGCCACGTGAATATTCTGGCCGACAGTTACCAAGAGCTGGTGTGGCGCGTGCTTAATTGCGCTCAATTTTTGCCCGGTTGCCCGGAATTTAACAGTTCCTTAATTTCAAAGGGTTGATCTGGCTCAAAGCGGACCTATAGTTAGTAGTTGTAGCGAAGCATTGATAACGAAGCTCTGATAACAAAGCTATCCATATAAAATCGAGAGAAAACGGAGAACGACCTCATGGCCTTTGAACTACCTGCACTGCCGTACGCAAAAAACGCTCTGGAACCGCACATTTCCGCGGAAACTCTGGATTATCACTACGGTAAGCATCACAACACCTATGTCACCAAGCTGAACGGCCTGGTTGAAGGTACCGACGACGCCAACAAGTCGCTGGAAGACATCATCAAAAGCGCCAGCGGCCCGCTGTTCAACAACGCAGCCCAGGTGTGGAACCACACGTTCTACTGGCACTGCCTGAGCCCCAAAGGCGGCAGCGAGCCAACCGGCGCAGCCAAAGACGCCATTGAAAAAGCCTTCGGTTCTTTCGATGCCTTCAAAAAAGAATTCAACGACAAAGCCGCCAACAACTTCGGTTCTGGCTGGACATGGCTGGTTAAGAAAGCCGACGGCAGTGTTGCCATTGCAAACACCAGCAACGCAGAGACCCCGCTGACTGGGGCAGACAAGCCGGTGATGACGGTCGACGTTTGGGAACATGCCTATTACGTGGATTACCGCAACTCACGTCCAGATTATCTAGCTGCTTTCTGGAAGCTGGTAAACTGGGACTTCGTGAACAAAAATTTGGCTTAAGCAGGTAAAACCAGGGACGGATTTCAAATCCGTCCCTTATCCGTTATACAAAAATGCCCGCTCAGTGCGGGCATTTTTGTGGCCGAAAAACAGCGAACACCTGTTTCCGAACAAAGTTGCCACACAGGTCAGTGTTTTTACGCTATCAAGCCGTTAAGCTTTATGGGGACTAGTCCCCGTTTTTAAAAACACCTAAAGGACACGCCATGACAACTACGATCGGCCTGATTATTATTGCCGCCATTGCCCTGTTCCTGATCATTATCTACAACCGGCTGGTGGCGTTGCGCAACCAGTTCCGCAACGGATTTTCCCAAATTGATGTGCAACTGCAGCGCCGCCACGACCTGATCCCCAATATAGTAGAATCCGCCAAAGCCTATTTAAGCCATGAAAAAAACACCCTCACCCAAGTGATGAACGCCCGTAACAACGCCGTTGATACACAGCAGGAAGCGGCTAAAAATCCCGATGACGGCAAGCGTATTCAACGCTTGGGCGGCGCCGACACCCATGGCTCACTCGCCTTTCTTTCAGCGCCAGGCCAAAGCCCGCCGTAACACCTTACTGCTGGTGGCACTGTTTTCAGCCGCAGTCATGCTGATTACGCTGTCGGTGTGCGTGGTGGGTTACATGGTTACCCGCAGTACCACCAGCGCCCTGCCCTTTCACCACTGGCTACTAACCAGCCACGGCTTGATTACTGCCGGCGCCAGTGTGGCGCTGATGGGCGTGGGCTCATTGATACGCTGGATTGATCTGGCCGATGGCGGCCGGCGAGTGGCCGAAATGGTAGGTGCCCAACCTATAAACCCAAACACCAGCGACCCGCTGGAACGGCGCCTACGCAATATTGTTGAGGAAATGGCCATCGCCAGCGGCGTGGCGGTGCCTGAACTCTACGTGATGGACCAGGAAACCGGCATCAACGCTTTTGTAGCCGGCTACAGCCCCGCTGAGGCGGTTATGGTGGTTACCCATGGTGCACTCACCCAGCTTACCCGCGACGAGCTCCAAGGCGTGGTAGGCCACGAATTTAGCCATATTCTGAATGGCGACATGCGCCTGAACGTACGCCTTATAGCCTTATTGGCGGGCATTCTGATGATTGGCCAGATTGGGCTGTTTCTGGCCCGCGCGGGCTTCTACAGCGGCGCGGTGCGCACTCGCCGGAACAGCCGTGGCCAATTCGCCCTGGGCGCCTTGGGCGTAGTGCTTGTTGTGATTGGCTACGCTGGCATGTTTTGCGGCCGGCTGATTCAAGCGGCTGTGTCCCGCCAGCGCGAACGCCTGGCCGATGCCTCATCGGTGCAGTTCACCCGCAACCCGGATGGTATCGGCGGCGCGCTGTTCAAAATAGGTTTGCAAGGCAGTCATCTGGACACCACCCGTCACGCCAGCGACATGAACCATTTGTGTCTCGGCGAAAGCGCCCGTATGAAGTTTATGGGGCTGCTGGCGTCGCATCCGCCCATTGAAGATCGCATCAACGCCCTGCAGCCAGGGCTGATCACCCGCTTGCGCAGCCGCCTGCGTGATACCCGAAGCAGCGGGGCATTGCGCAACACACAGGCCGAGAACAGCGCACAACGTCAAGCCAACACTCAAGGCAATGCGCCAGGCAGTACACCAGAAAGCATCCAAACCAGCACTCCGGTTAGCGCCATGGGTTTTGCCGACCCGGCTCCGTTCAACACCAGCTCCAGCACTAGAAACAGTACCGGCTCGCCGCTGGCGGGCAACAATCGCTACCGAATGGCCGCAGATGCGCCTATGTCGGTGCGCGTTGGGCAGGTGTATCCGGGTAGTGAAAGCTATGCCAAGGACCTGCTGAACCAACTGCCGGCCACCTACCGCGGGTTGCTCTATACCCGCGCCGGTGCGGTGCAGCTCAGCTACAGCCTGCTGATTGCTGACTTACCCGCAGACCAGCAGCAAGGCTACCTGGCCCTGCTGCCGGAACATCCGGTGGTCGGCCATCAAGAGCCGATTCTGCAAAAACTGCTGCCCACGGTAACAGCTCTGGCCAGCAGGCTCAGGCGTTGTTCAACCAGGCCATAGCCGGCTTTGGGGTCAGCACTGTTGCGGTACCGAAAATACTGGCACGTGTGAGCCTGCGCGAGCTGAATCAGGCCCTGACAGAACTTAATAGATTGTCGCCGCTGCTGAAGCCGGCGATTATAGACGCCAGCGCCGAATGCGTGAGCCAAAATGGCCACATCAGTGTGCGGGAATACGAGATGATGCGGCTGGTTGCAGACCAGCTGGACTGCCCTATGCCGCCACTGATCAACTAAGCGCGTGGGACCGGCCCGGGGACAGATCTGAAGTCTGGGCAAAGCAGGGACAGATTTGAAATCTGTCCCTTATCTGGGGCTGAACAGGCTGTCAATCGAACGGTTCGCGCCGTTATCCGGCAGGCCCAGCTTTTCGCGGAGGTGCAGGTCGATTTCCCGCAGCGACTGGTACTTGTTGTCGGTGACGGCGGCGGCGTCTACTTTACCCAGCATGATGGTCGGGCGCAGGAACACCAGCAGATTCCGCTTCACCCGGCTTTCTGACTCTGACGAGAACAAACGGCCCAAATAAGGAATGTCACCCAGCAGCGGCACTTTGTTCTTCTGCACTTCGTAGTCGTCTTTCATCAGACCGCCCAACACAATGGTTTCACCGTCGTCTGCCAGTACGGTGGTTTTTATTTCACGCTTATTGGTGATCAAGTCGGAGGCCCCAGCAACGGTGGTGGACGACACATTCTCGGTAGTTTGCTCCACCACCAGGCGCACCAAACCGTCAGCGCTGATGGTCGGCGTTACTTTCAAGGTCAGGCCCACGTCGCGACGTTCGATGGTGGTAAATGGATTGGTAAGCCCTTCGCCGCTCACTGCCGCCTGCCCGGTGCGGAATGGCACGTTCTGGCCCACAATGATTTCAGACTCCTGATTATCCAGAGTAATAATGCTGGGCGTAGACAGCAGATTAGCCGCCGAAGACGTCGATAACGCCTGAATCAGTAGGCCCCAGGTCACCCCATTGCGGTTACGTTCGCCGGCACCGACCGTTATACCGCCCGCCAGCGTCGGCACTGCCCCGTCACCCAGCACCGCACCAATCACCTGGTTCAATCCCAGCATACCGCCGCTGGCCAGGTTGGTTCCCAGTACTGGAAAACCACCCGCGCTTTCACCGCCGGCGGCCAACTGCACACCAAGGCTGTTGCCCATATCATCGCTGATTTCCACAATCGCGGCTTCAATCATTACCTGGGCACGGCGCACATCCAGCGCCAGCACAATCTGCTCGGCTTCCTGCATCAACGAGGGTTCACCGCGAATAACCAACGCGTTCAAGCCCTCATCGGCAAACACCGCAAACTGGCCGCTGGAGGGATTTCCGGCAACACCGGTCGCCTCTTTCACCAACTCACCCATCAGCCCTTGCAGCAAGTCCGCCAGAGATTTGGCATCGGCGTTCTTCAGCCGCAATATTTTGGTGGTACCACCGCTGGCAGAAGGCTGGTCAAGCTGGCGAATCAGGCCTCGCATTTTGCCGCGGAAGCTTTGATCGCCCCTCAGAATCAAGCGGTTGCTGCGTTCGTCGGCGGTTACGCTGTACTTGCGCGCCGCATTTCCAGCGCCATTGCGGGCCAACTCATCCGGCGCCAGCTCCTGTAACAAGCTCACCATATCGCCTACCCAGGCTTCGTTGAGCTGAATCACTTCCACTTCGTATTTCGACGGGCTGTCCAGCTCTTTGACAATCTGTTCAATACGCTGAATATTGGCGTAGTGGTCGCTCACGATCAGCGCGTTGGCTGCCGCCGCCGCCGCCAGATGGCCGTACGTGGCCACCAGCGGGCGCAGGATAGGCACCAGTTCCAGGGCGTTGGCGTTATCAACCTGAATAACACGGGTAATCAGCTGTTCTGACGGCGTTATGGCAAAACGGTCAAGGGACTCGGCAGACTGCTTGGCATCTACCTGCTGCACCACTTTGATGACTTCTTCGCCGGGAATGGCGGTAAATCCATGAACTCCCAGCACCGCCAGAAACAGGTCGTAAATCTCGTCTTTGTTCATAGGCGCGCTAGACAGCACAGTAACCTTGCCTTGCACCCGTGGGTCAATCACAAAGCTGTAACCGGTAATGTCGGCTACCTGGGTAACAAAAGCGCGAATGTCGGCGTCTTTCATATTCAGGCGCCAAGTACCTTCCTGGGCCAGCGCAGAGGACATCAGCGGCAGTAACAAAAACAGCGCAAGCGCCCGCATCAGGTTGGTCGTGTAAATAGGCATCTGGCAGCTTTATCCTGGTTGCTCTGAATTCAAGTGTTAAGCCCGATCAGCGCCACTGTTCGGGAATCGCGTAACTGACGGTGAGATACCGGCCGTTACGCTCGATTTCAATATCGACTTGAGGTTGCCCCCGCCAACTGTCTAGCAAAATTTTATCCTGTTCTATGTCGCCCAGCGTTTGGCCATTAATAGCGGTAATGACATCGCCAGCCTGCAGGTTAACCGCATTCAGCATAGCGTTTGTGCCGTCATACACGTAGCCGGTGCTGCTGTCTTGCACCGGTCGTAAACCAAAGGGCGCCAGCGCCACTACGCCTTTGCTGTCAAGCCTGGCACGGGCGTCGTCCAAAAAACTGTTGGCCAATTCTGACCCCTGGCCACTCTGTTGCGCAACCTTTTCAATGCCTGCGCCGCGAGTTGCCAGCAACGGATCTTCGAAGGTCAGCGTTTCATACTGGCCATTACGGCGAATAAGAATGCGCCCGGGCTCCACTTCCATCAATTCAGCATTGCCGGGCAAGGCATCACCTACCCGGTAATAAGCGGCGTCACCGTTAGCCTTTGCAACTATAGCACCGGAACTCTGTAGTTGCCGGCCTACCAGCACCCCAGACAGGCGCAGCTGCAAGCCCGTTTCCGGGGCTTGGCGCTTGGCACCTTCGGCTACGCCTTGCGCCGAAGGTGCGCTGCCAAACAGGCTATAGCTGGCCACCGGATACAAACCGCCGGCTGCGCCTATGTTCAGGGCATCTGCAGCTTGCGGCCGCGACACCGACTGCTGCGGAGCTAACATCAACCAGGTTAGCTGCGCCGCGATAAATCCCAGGTACAGCACCAGCGCTAGCAGCAACCCGTTTGCCAGGCGCAACGCCAAAGGTGATTTTTGAGCAGTAACCAAAGCCATTCAGCGGGCTCCCTGCAACAACGGTTGGCGCACCCGGAACACCACATCACCCGGCTGCGCGGTATCGGGCCAGGGCTGCCCGGCCAGGTCCAGCATGCGCCTATACACCTGCAAGTCCAGCATCCCGGTCCAAAGCACACTGGCGATAGCAGCGGGCCCGCTGCCATCGCTCGCGGCAATCATCAATTCCAGTCCGCCATTGGTGGGTTCCAGGCTGGCCTGCATCGGCGGGAAGCTGGCTTGCCCAGTGCTGGCACCCATTGGCCAACTCACCAGCCCTCCGGGCCATTGGCCCAGGCCACTGGCAGACACCACACGGTTATCCTGCCACTGCAATTGAAAGCGCTCAACGCTAACCGTACCGGCAATCATGGCACCGCCGCTTTGGCGAATCAGAGCCTCAAACTCATCCACCACCAAAGTGCCGCGGGCGGTCACGGTTGCGTCACCTGGCCAGGCCAGCGTGACCTTTCCTTGCAACTCCGAACGCGCGCTGTCCAGTTGCCAGTTAATGGGCGCTGCCAGCTCGTTCATCGGCCAACCCAGCTGCCATTGCAGCCGCAGGGGGTAACCACTCACCACCACCGCTGCCGCACCGCTCAACCAAGAACCAGACACCTGAGTAACGCTAACCCCCGGCGGCAACTGTATTTGCGGGCGCAGCTGCTGCCACGCAAAGCTTGCGGGCAATAATGCCAGCAGGGCCAACACATAAACCAACAACCCAAGCACCAGCAGTAAAATCACTTTACCGGGGCGAAAAAAAGGCTTGGTGGCACTATCAGTAAGCATGGCGTTCAGAGTAACCGTTAAGAGTGATCATTCAAGATGACTAAAGTTGGCAGCAGAGTCTAACAAAGGCGGGGCTTCAGGTCCTAAGCAAATGGTTAAATTCGAGGCCATAAAAAACCCCCGACGGTGGCCGCAGTTTTATGCGAAGCACCATTCGGGGGTTTTAAACTATGGGTATAGCAGGCTGGCCGCTGTTAACCAGCGGCCAGGGGCATTACATCATGCCGCCCATGCCTCCCATTCCACCCATGCCGCCCATATCGGGCATGCCGCCGCCAGACTTCTCGTCTTCTGGCTCGTCGGCAATCATCGCTTCGGTAGTGATGATCAGGCTGGCTACGGAAGCTGCGGCCTGCAGCGCAGAGCGGGTGACTTTGGCCGGGTCAAGAATACCCATCTCCAGCATGTCGCCGTACTCTTCAGTGGCGGCGTTGTAGCCGTAAGCACCGGTGCCTTCACGTACTTTCGCAACAACAACAGAGGCTTCGCCGCCCGCGTTGTATACGATCTGGCGCAGAGGGGCTTCCATTGCGCGGCGCAGAATGTTTACACCGGCTCTTTGCTCGTCGTTGGTAACGTCCACGTTATCCAGAGCCGCCAGAGCGCGAATCAGGGTTACGCCGCCGCCAGGCACAATGCCTTCTTCAACCGCTGCGCGGGTGGAGTGCAGTGCGTCTTCAACGCGGGCTTTCTTTTCTTTCATTTCTACTTCAGAACCGGCACCAATCTTGATAACGGCAACGCCGCCAGCCAGCTTGGCTACACGTTCCTGCAGCTTCTCTTTGTCGTAGTCTGAGGTGCTGTCTTCGATCTGCTTACGGATTTGCTCAACGCGGGACTGAATATCAGCCTGTGCGCCGGCACCGTCAATAATGGTGGTGTTTTCTTTGGTCAGGTTCACACGCTTGGCGGTACCCAGGTCGTCCAGAGTGGCGTTCTCCAGGCTCAGGCCCACTTCTTCGGAAATCACAGTACCGCCAGACAAGATGGCGATGTCCTGCAGCATTTCCTTGCGACGATCGCCGAAACCAGGCGCCTTCACAGCGGCTACTTTCACAATGCCGCGCATGTTGTTGACGACCAGAGTAGCCAGCGCTTCGCCTTCAATGTCTTCAGCGATGATCATCAGCGGCTTGCCCGATTTGGCAACAGCTTCCAGCACCGGCAGCAATTCGCGGATGTTAGAGATTTTCTTGTCTACCAGCAGGATGTACGGGTCATCCAGCTCGACGCTCATGTTGTCTTGGTTGTTGATGAAGTACGGCGACAAATAGCCGCGATCGAACTGCATACCTTCAACTACGTCCAGCTCGTCTTCCAGGCCACGGCCTTCTTCAACGGTGATAACGCCTTCTTTACCCACGCGTTGCATGGCGTCAGCAATCAGCTGGCCAATGGTTTCGTCGCCGTTGGCAGAAATGGTCGCTACCTGGGCAATGCTGCGGCTGTCGTCGCAGGGCTTGGACATATCACCAATCGCTTTAACCGCAGCGATAGTGGCTTTGTCGATGCCGCGCTTCAGGTCCATCGGGTTCATGCCGGAAGTAACGGCTTTCAGGCCTTCGTTAACGATGGCTTGGGCCAGAACGGTAGCGGTGGTGGTGCCGTCACCGGCTGTTTCGTTGGCCTGTGAAGCAACTTCCTTCACCATCTGCGCGCCCATGTTTTCGAACTTGTCTTTCAGTTCGATTTCTTTGGCTACAGATACGCCATCTTTAGTGACTACAGGTGCGCCGTATGACTTTTCCAGTACCACGTTACGGCCTTTGGGCCCCAAGGTGACTCGTACTGCGTCGGCCAAAACGTTAACGCCTTTAACCATGCGCTTGCGTGCGCTGTCACCAAACTTAATTTCTTTAGCTGCCATGTCTTCTGTTCCTATCCGTTAAACCGAAATGATGAAATCACCGGGTTAATGAGAATGTGCGCAATATGCCAGAGCTTTCAGATCACTCAAGCACGCCGTAAATGTCGCTTTCGCTCATGATAAGCAGGTCTTCGCCGTCGATTTTCACGGTGTTACCGGCATACTGGCCGAATACCACGGTGTCACCAGCCTTAACGGCCAGAGGACGAACTTCGCCGTTGTCTTGAACGCGGCCATTGCCCACAGCGATGACTTCGCCCTGGGACGGCTTTTCTTTAGCATTACCGGGTAGCACGATGCCGCCTGCGGTTTTTTCTTCTTCTTCTTTACGGCGCACGACAACACGGTCGTGTAGCGGACGAATTTTCATTGCTCGAATGCTCCAATAGTCAGATTAAATGTGGCAAAAACAGTTGCTAGAAAAGAGGGCGAACCCGCTTGTGCACTGCCCTGCCGGGATTACCCGACCTGCTCGCCTGCTAACGTATCAGCGGCTGCCTGCCTGCGGTGAACTTGTGAAGGGTATTTGGGGTAATGCGTAGGGGTTTTCAACGCCCACCAGAAAAAAATTTTACTTTTTATCAATGCGATCGTGGTGGGTTTCAGTTTCGTCGCGGTATTCGCCTTCGATGATGTCGCCGTTGGCGTCGCGGTCAAACGGTTTTTGGTCCCCGAACGGACCCTGCTCCCCACCAAACTGACCGGGCTGGCCATTAAATGAGAAGCCGCTAGCAGAGCCAACTATCGTCAGCCGCTTGATGACCTGCCCCACCAACCATTGGCGGGTGAACGGCAGCAAACACATAAAACCGAAGAAATCCGTAATAAACCCCGGCGTTAACAGCATCGCGCCACCGGCCGCCAGAATCAGCCCCTCGGCCACTTCCTGAGCAGGCAACTCGCCAGAATTCATGCGCTGGCGGGCCCTTAGAAGGGTGGCCAGGCCCTGCTGCTTAAGCAGCCAGGCGCCCAGAATCGCCGTCAGGAATACCAATGCCACCGTCTGCAAGGCACCGATCATGCTACCTACCTTTATCAGCACAACCAGCTCTGCAACGGGCACAGCAACAAATAGCAACAAAAAAAATGGCACCGAACTCTCCTTCAAGCGTAATTTCGATAGCAACGTGCAGATAACGACCTGTTATACTACTTCGTAAAATACCTATAAATGTTTAGCGGGCACACAGTATCCGCAACCGTACTGTTAACTCACTATTTTAGGGCAAATTATGATACTTCAAGATTCCGTAGTAGCAATAACTGGCGGCGGCCAAGGCCTTGGCCGTGCCATGGCTGAATTTCTGGCGACCAAAGGCGCCCGTCTGGCGCTGATTGACCTAGTACCGGAAAAGCTGGAAGAAGCCGTTGCCGCCTGCAAGGAAGCTGGGGTTGAAGCAAAAGCCTACGTTTGCAACGTAGCGAAAGAGGAAGACGTTGAAAAAACTTTCGCGCAAATCGCTGAAGATTTTGGTCAGCTTAACGCGCTGGTCAACAACGCCGGCATTTTGCGCGATGGCCTGATGGTTAAAGCAAAAGACGGCGAAATCGTTAAGCGCATGGAACTGGCAAACTGGCAGGCCGTGATTGACGTGAACCTGACCGGCGTATTCCTGTGTGGCCGTGAAGCCGCCACCCAGATGATCAAAACCAACAGCCGTGGTGCGATCATCAATATTTCATCCATTGCCCGCGCTGGCAACATGGGCCAAAGCAACTATTCCGCAGCGAAAGCCGGCGTAGCCGCACTGGCCACCGTATGGGCCAAAGAACTGGCCCGTTACAACATCCGCAGCATGGCCATTGCACCAGGCTTTATCGAAACCGATATGACCGCGTCTATGAAGCAGGAAGCTCTGGAAAAATTGTGCGCAGGCATCCCCGCCAAGCGCATGGGCCAGCCTTACGAAATCGCCCAGACCGTCGCGTTCATTCTTGAGAACGATTACGTCAGCGGCCGCGTCATTGAAGTCGACGGCGCCATGCGTCTGTAGTATGCGCCTGCAGGTTGCTAGCTGAAGCCTAGCTAACGGATTAGTTAGATAGTCGATTGCTTTAAATGATCACCCTGGCTGGCTAAAATACTTTACAAAAAGTGTAATTGAAGCTTAAATGTAAAGTATATTAGCCAGCCGAGGTGTATTATGGATTATCAAATCTTAGGTCAAACCCTCTCGACACTGCGCCAGCAAAACGGCG